>ERZ773046.1203-NODE-1203-length-15169-cov-57.584028_pt1 | contig 15169 bp, 15 predicted proteins | sample MGYA00580634_ERZ773046 | MGnify/ENA primary metagenome ERZ773046 (study PRJEB29015, sample SAMEA2738127) | human oral metagenome | biome: human oral; feature: human-associated habitat; material: saliva | place: China | collected 2159 ... | reverse complement strand
GTGTGATGACACCAGATGGTGGTGGCAGCAAAGACGTAAAGAGCAACCGTGGCTTCGTTTTCATTCCAGAGGTAGGCGACCAAGTCCTCCTCGGCTTCCGGCATGGTGACCCAGCCCGTCCCTACGTCATGGGCAGCCTGTTTAATGGTACAACAGGTGGTGGCGGTGGCCAAGGCAACAACTGCAAGAGCCTTACCAGTCGCCGAGGTAGTTCCTTAAAACTTGATGATTCTGTAGGTAGTGTTACATTGCACGACAAGGGCACCGTAAGCATGAACTTTGACGGTGGCGGAAATTCTACAATCAACGCCAAGTGTAGCCAAGTATTCAATGCAGGGGCAAGTGTCGGTATAAATGTTGGTGCCAAGAAACATCAGCCTGCTTCATCTGCTTTAACTATGGATAGTGATGGTATAATAGACCTTAGCGGTAAAAGTAAAATCACTATAAAAGTTGGTGACAGCACAATAACAATAGATACTACGAGTATTGTTTTGGAGGCGCAGAATATCCATGCCGCAGGAAGCAATCTTAGTCTGTCGGTGATAGGAGGTGGGACTGGTATCTCTATGACAGAAGCTAAAAATCTTGATATTATTGGAACCCCTGTGAACATAAACCAAGGTGATGGAGGAAAGGTAAATATAAAATAGAATTATGGAGCAGAGATATAAAGTCGATACAAGAAATTCTATAGAACTTAAGGGGATAAACATATATCAAGACTCCAAAAGCCAGGAATGGAGTGTCGTACTTGAAAAGAAGGAAGACAGTTACATTGTTGTAATAGTGCGGAGTACCCTATACGATTCAGATGCTGAAAAAAATCTGAAATCTCTACTTAATATGGTTGAAGACGTTTATGCACGTATTGCTCTTCGTGTAAGCCGGAATGGAGAAATGATAGTAGATAACAGAACAGAGATTATTAATCATTGGGAGACCATTCAGGAGAACATTATGGCTACTTTCGGGTGCGATGATGAAATGAAGACGTTCTGTGAGAATGTCAGAGAAGGCCTGGATAACATAGACCATTACGTTAAGCGTAATATGATTTTCTTTGTTCTTTTGTCCACATTCAGTAGGAGGGAGGAATTTGAGTTTCTTACAGATTCCTTCCTGTCCGTTGGTGACTCCATAAAGGTGAATATCAAACGTAACGAAAGTGCAGGGGAAAGCGCGGGGAAAGATATTCTTATACATGAAGGAAGGGCAGTCCCAGTTGATTTGCGACAAATGCGTGGAAAGTATGATGATAAAGTGTTTCAATATATAGGTTCTCCATTCGTTTATGATTTTTCATTTATTTCAAGATACGAATATGATAATCAGAAGGGAGGTATGTTTGATAATGCCGTATGCAATATATATGAGCAGATGTCAGATGGTTACTCCTTTAAAAACCGTATAGAATTTATATCTTTATAATAAGGAATAATGGCAAAGGAATATGTTCTGGATGATGATATGGTTGTTTGTACTTCTGGTGCAAGACAAACTACGATTCATGTATCCAGTCAGTACATGGTGAGAAGAGGAAATGGGAAGTTCGTGGCAACAGAAGATGACCGTTTCACAGGTTGCTTTTTGTGCCAGAAGGTAACGGCTATAGGGTCTTCTTATGGTTTTATTGCAGGAGGTATTTTAGGTGCAGTCGTTGGATTGTTATTGACTCCTACGATGGCTGTTACTGGTTTCTTGTCAGGAGCAATTTATGGATTACTGTCAGGAGCAAAGGAGGGAGGCGAAAAAGGGGCTGCTGTGGGTAAGTCTGCAGGAGGGGCTGTTGGAGCGGTCCTTGGAGCAATAGCAGCCCCATTTCCGTTAAAACAGATTGGTGCAGCTGTGGGAAAAGTCATAGGTCAGATTCAAGGTAGCGTTGCTGGTGGAATTATAGGGGCTGTCTGCAATGGCCTTTACAAGGGGATGGAAGATAGTATGAAGGGGGCAGTTATTGGCGCAGCTGCTCCCCCTGTTGCTGCTGGGCTTGTCGGAGCAATTTTAAATGGATTAAAATGTAGTACTATTACTAATATGATCATGAATGTAATCAATCCTTGTTCTTTGATGACAAAGGGTACTCCTTGGAGTAGTTTACATTACCAAGTTAAGATTGCAGGGAAATATGCCCTGATGCCTGATGCCAAGATAGCATGCCCGTTTGCAGGAGTTATTTCCATTACAAAACCAGACTGGGACATGATGCTTACATGTGTAAAAATGTCATATTGGGTCTATTGTACGCCAGATAAGTATCAAGATTATAAGAAGTATGACCCTGAGAATATGGGGTGGCACGAAGTAACACCAGAAGAATTGGAAGAAAAAGGTGTTGTAAGAAAAATTGCAGATTCTTATGTGTTAGAAGGAAATGATGATATAAAATACTTTCCAGAGACCTATAATAATAAGACAAGATATTTTTTTACAGATAAAGATTATAAAGGATATTCCGGGAGTAATAATGCAGGTAAAGATTCTGGCATGAAAATGGGGATGTATGAGAAAGATGGTCATTACATTTTAGTTGCTCGCGGAACCGCTCGAGAGCCAGATTGGGTTGACGACAATCTAAAACAAGGAGTCGGGTTAGGGAGTGATCAGTATGACCAAGTAACAGCTGTTTCTAAAACTACAACAAAGAAAGTTGGTAAACGAAATGTTACTATAACAGGACATTCTATGGGAGGTGGTACCAGCTCGACAGCGGGTATAGCGACTGGTAGTGATACCTATGCTTTTGATCCGGCAGGTGTTCATCCTAATACTGCAAGAAAGTATGGGAAAACACGAATGGATTCATCGAATATTTATACAATTTATGCAGCCACAGACCCATTAAACAATTTACAGAATAATCTTATCCCGATAGCTCCTACATCTGTGGGACAACGCTTGATGCTTAATACCGCTAATAAGCTGAACTTGCAGCATCCTGAAGACTTTATTATAAACGGGCATGCGCTGCCATTACTTATTGAAGAGATAGAGCGGCAGGCGACAATGCATAAAGATGATAAAGATCTCATGGCATTATATAAATAATTCTTAGGTAGTTTATGAAAAAATATATTTTTGCAATTACAATATTGATGTTACTAACAAGCTGTAGTTATATGTTTAAGAAATCATATAAAATAAATGCACCTGAACCACAGTTATATTTCGCGACAGGTGAGGAATTAAAGATGGCAACTGCAATCTATGATGGAGATCTTCATTCTATACAATCTATGATTGATAACGGTTTTGATTTGAATCGCATCGGTAGGGGTGGCATGACTTACCTTTATTATGCCATGTTAACGATGAATTACGACACGATGGCATTGTTGTTGAAGAATGGAGCAAATCCTAATATGCATAGCAAATTCTTTACATATCCAGATTTGCATAAGAAAGGACAGAATGATGAGCAAAACACAGGGGTTTGCCTTGAATATTCTGGGTATCCTGCTTATGATATAAAATATATGAAACTCTTAATAAAATATGGTGCTAACGTAAATGATACAACCTATATTAGTCCTCTCAGCTCTGCTATTCGAGATAAAAACCAGGGAAAAGAAAAAATCAAATATCTTGTGGAACATGGTATAAATCTAAATTACAGTATCACTAAGACTTCTGTAGTCTGTAGCCAGGCCACTATTTATAATTGGGATATGGTACTTTTTCTATTAGACATAGGTGCTGATCCCATGGCAAGTGAGGATCCTGATTTTAATGTTGCCTCTGCTGTGCAGGATTATTATGATGAAGGGTTCGATCTTGATTCTGAGAACGGTAAGATGGCACAGGAAGTAAAACGAAGACTTGAACAACGAGGGATTAAGTTTCCTTACCATCCTACAAGCCAAGCAACTTCACCTGAAAGTAGGAAGTAGGTTGCATTCTTATAAAATACTTACGGGAGAGAAGCAGATCTCTTAGTTTCTATCAAAATAGTTATAGTTAATCCTTTTCAATATTGTTACGAATGTGCATCTGCAGCATGGGGACAGTGATTTTAGATGCATTATTGTTTCTGGCTACTCCGCTACATACAGAATGGAGACGGCACCGAGCTGTTACTCATGGAAAGACAGGTCGATTGGTGATGTCGTAAAGAGTCTGTGCAGTGATGGTAAGGTGCAATTGGCATTGAATGCAGCACACAAGAAACAGTTGGATTACATCTGCCAATACGAGGAATCTGACTTCGATTTCGTTCGTCGGCTTGCCTTGCAGTATCAGGAGTGGATGTATTATGATGGTCTGAAACTTGTCTTCGGTAAGCCAAGACGATTGCCAGACCCTATCAAGATGGAATTTGGTACGTCGCTGAGTTCCCTCAATATTGGTCTACAAACATTAGCTCGTCCAGAACAGGTGTTTACGTTCCATTCTGGTGCAAACCGTGAGATGGACCGCAAGACGCCCGATAAAGCTTACGGACATGACAGGATGGCGGGTGATGCATTCCGTGCTGCGCTCCCCTCCTACCCTAAGGCGGCTCGCCAGTACTCCATACAGCGTGTCAGCTCTATCAATGATCTTGAGAATTATGTACTCCTAAAACAAGCAGCCGAAACGGCTGAAACCCATTACGTCACAGCCGAAAGCCAGGACCCAAGACTACACGTGGGTTCGGTGATAAGTTTGTATAGTTCTTTCTTAAAGGGAGTTGGCAATCTCTCCCAAGAGAGCTTAGGTGATTTCATCATCATCGAGATGACCCATGAAGTGAGCGAGAGCTGTTACTACAAAAACCGTTTCAAAGCCATTCCTGGTACTGTAATGAGTCTGCCTAACCCAAAGGTTGAAATGCCTCTGGCTGAAACGCAGATGGCAACGGTACTCAGCAATGCCGACCCACATGGAGCGGGTCGTGTGCAGGTGCGCATGAATTGGCAGACCGATAACATGCGAACAAGTTGGGTGCGTGTGATGACACCAGATGGTGGTGGCAGCAAAGACGTAAAGAGCAACCGTGGCTTTGTGTTCATCCCAGAGGTAGGCGACCAAGTCCTCCTCGGCTTCCGTCATGGTGACCCCGCCCGCCCCTACGTTATGGGCAGCCTATTTAATGGAACAACAGGTGGTGGCGGTGGCCAAGGCAACAACTGCAAAAGCCTCACCAGCCGCACTGGCTGTGCCTTGAAACTTAATGATTCTAAAGGAAGTGTCACCCTACACGATAAGGGTGGTGTAAGTATGACTTTTGATGGTGCAGGTAATTCTACATTGAATGCAAAAGCTACTCATACGGTGAATGCAGGTGACAATGCTTCTATAAATGTTGGAGCTGCTGAAAAAGGGCAAAGTGCACCGTCTTGCCTGACAATGGATTCTGCTGGTAATATAAAGTTAAAGGGATCCACAAATATTCGCTTGGAGATTGACAAAGATACTTATATAGACCTAACTTCAGGTAAAATTACGATTAAAGCAGCTACTGTTTCTGTTGTTGGTACTACCAGTGCTGCTATTGGTAGTGATGAAGGAGCTTCAAAGGGCTTGAAGGCTGACAATACAGGAGTAACCATTAAAGGTGGTGGCTTAAACGTTACTATAAATGGAGAAAATGTCAATATCAATTAGGTATTGGAAGCAAAAGAGTTTTTATGGACAATAAGGAAAATATGGGCAAAGATTATTTTAGTAAGAACAACAGAGTTATCACTAACGATGAGCAGTTTACAGCTTATGTCCAAAAATATAATAATAAAATGGAGGAAGAAGAACTTCGTCTGTTATCTTCGTTGGGACTGACAGAGGAAGACATTATTGATAAAACAGACCCAGACCTCGGCACTACACGAAGTGCTGAGGCTATGCTTCGGTCTATTGAACGTCAAAAACAGTATAAGCAGCGTGTCATAGAAGCGGCAAGGATAAAGAAAGAAACAGGAAAAGACATAGTAATAGAACAGGAGGATAGTAACAAAGAAAGAGATATTGAACGCATCTTAAAGTATAGGTGTGAACAAATGTCTGCAACTCGCCTAAATGGTGTTTCTATTAATAATTCTCAGGTTAATCAAGATTTTAAGGTAGTTCAAAATGTTGATAATAAGGAAGGTTTATTTTTAGTAACTTTGTTAGACAACATTGTTAATGCTACTCCACAACCCCTAAAAGAATCAGTTGATTTGCTGATGGAGGTAGATAAAGCTCTACTCTCTAATGTCTTATTAGACATTGACGAACAGACGGGCAAAGTTAATCAGATTTTAAACCATGATGAGATTATTAAACAATGGGACCAATGTAAGGATTCTTTGAGAAAAAAATACGATTTTATTCGAAAAGAAGATACTCGTGATAAGTTGGAGTATTTCCTTAAGGTTGCAGAAGAACAGGCTCACAACTTAGATAGTTTGAGTATGATGTTTAATGCAAAACTGTTTGTTAATACATTCTTTGATAAATATTTGGTTACAGATAAAAACCTCTTCGACCCATATAAGCGAGTCTTTAACTCACAGCTCTTTGAGGATATTGCTGTTGAATTGGATTTTACTCAGGAAATTCTGAAAGAGTCACCAAATATGGTCCTGATTCAAAGAAAAAGCAAGATGAACAAAGACACTTTACCATTATCACAGATTAAAGAGGGCTATGAGAAAAAGTTTCAACCAACGATTCAATATAAGTTTTCTGACTATAATTATTCTATGGTAGAGAAATATGTTATCAACACGAAATATAATTTCATTGTCCAATCAGATGTTTTATTCATAGAGGAAGTTACCAATAACTTGGAAGTTGTAACAGATTTTAAACTGAGAAAATTAGTATAAGTATATGGCTGAATCGTATATTCCTGCAGAGGCTTATGTCATTTGTTCAAACATGACATGCGGTGTACCACGTAAGTTATTACCATCACGTAGTGATAAAACAGTTGCCCACTCAAATGGTTCCAAGATTCTTCTGACGGTTGAAGACCGAAAGATTGACGAATCGTTTGAATGTGTGGAAAAAGGGTTGAGCTGGGGAGGATTTGAGGCGTTAGCAGCAGGTATATGTATAGGTGCATTGGTTGTTGCTACAGTTGCTACAGGAGGACTCGCCTTGGCTGCAACAGGCGTTATGTTTGCAGCTGCAGGCGCAACTGTCATCTCTGGAGTAGGGGGAATTATAAGTATTGCTCATGCTTGCGATTACACATTAAAATCTTTATGGGAAAAGGGAAGTTTATCCGTTAAGTTCAATAAGCATGCAGCCTTATTGAATAGATCTTATATGACATGCTCAGGCAGTGGTGGCTTTATCAATATAATATTAGATAAACAGATAGCTATGGATGCTGCAAAAGCCATCAGTGACAGTAATATGAATGCTTTTTATTGGAGGATGGGCTCTCAGTTTGTCATGGGTGCAATAACTGCTATTACCGCAGCATCAAGCGGTGTGGCACTCGTCGGTGCAGCAGTTTTGGCTGTACCATCATATTTTGGCTGGTGGTTGCCAGATGATTTATCATCAACAACAAGCAATATAACCTCTGGAGCTATTACCTATGGATTAGGTTTGGCAAGTGGAGCTGGAGCTGCTGGTGTCGGAGTTGGTATTATGGCAGGAAGTAATGTGGCAGGAAGTCTTTCGGGAACAATTGTGGGTGCTGTCATAAATAAAATTGGCGTAAACGAACAGAAAGCGACAATTGAGTCTTTAAAGAATGCTGGTCCTGCTATACGAAATACACCTGCAATGATAACGACTGGTACAAAGACAGCCTTTGGCTATATCCAATATGGATGGGGAGTTTTAACTAAAAATATAGATACACAATTAAAAGGCGCGATAAGGACAGCTGTACATTCTAAGCACTTCAAGGCTATTGAGGGGAAAGGATTTGTTGCTGGAATTGTAGGAGCTGTGGTAAATATTGGAATTGGAATTGCAGCTGATAATAATATCGATGATTATAAAAAAGAAGCTTCAGATGAAAATAAAAACGCAAATAAGGATGATAAATTAAACTCTATCAATGTTGTATCAATACAAGGATAATATATAATATGAAAAAGATTAATATGGGCTGGTTTCTGGGTGTCGGGCTTGTTGCAATATTGTTGGTAGCTGGAAATCTAATTTACACCTGTACACGGAATGATGGGGAGAAATACGCACAGCAGTATATTGACGAGTCGGAGTATGTTACATTGCATATTCCAGAAGGGATAAAGGATGTTACTTATAGAGCTGGGAGTATAATGACAGGTGTCCTAATGAACTCAACAGAAAGGATTAGAACTGATAGTATTCTTTTTTATAATAGCACTTATAAGAAATACTTCTGTGTATTTGTTATTGAGCCAGAGCGTCGGGAGACTGTTAGGCAAGGTATGTGTGTAGAGGATGATATAAGTTACCGTAAGACTATCAAAGCTCGGATAAACAAGTACGAACTAAACTCTCCTCGATATGGTTCTAAAGCCAACCCAGTCCCAGTGTTAGACTTTGACTACAAGATAGCACATTTCCAGAATGATAAGAATAGTAAATACTACGAGTATGCGTTCAGCAGACCTGCCTATTACAAGAGAGCAGTAGAACTATATCTCACTTATATGATGAGTAAGGAAGAATTCAAGGAACGGTTTGAAAAGGAGTAATTTGAAGGGGCTATCAATACAACGGTAATACGTTATGAGAAAGAGCGGTATAGGCTGGTTTATAGGTGTCGGTCTTGTTGCAATGTTGTTGACAATTGGAAATCTGATTTACACCTGCACACGGAATGACGGGGAAAAGTATGTACAGCAGTATATTGACGAGTCGGAGTATGTTACATTTCATTATCCTGATGGAATACAGGATGTTACTTATAGAGCAGGGAGTATAATGACAGGTGTTCTAATGAACTCAACAAAAAGAATTAGAACTGATAGTTTGGCTTTTTATGATAAATATTATAAGAAATATTTCTGTGTATTCGTCATCGAGCCAGAGAGTCGGGAGACATTTAGGCAAGGCGAGATAGTTGTAAATGATATACGTTATCGTAAGACCATCAAAGCTCGTATAAACAAATACGAACTAAACTCTCCTCGATACGGTTCTAAAGCCAACCCAGTCCCAGTGTTAGACTATGACTATGATTTACAAGAATTCAGAGATGTTTATGATGACAAGGAATACGAATATGCGTTCAGCAGACCTGCCTATTACAAGAGAGCAGTAGAACTATATCTCACCTATATGATGAGTAAGGAAGAGTTCAAGGAACGGTTTGAAAAGGAGTAATTTGAAGGGGCTATCAATACAACGGTAATATGTTATGAGAAAGAGCGGTATCGGCTGGTTTATAGGTGTCGGGCTTGTTGCAATGTTGTTGGCAATTGGAAATCTGATTTGCACCTGCACACGGAATGACGGGGAAAAGTATGTACAGCAGTATATTGACGAGTCAGAGTATGTTACATTGCATATTCCAGAAAGGATAAAGGATGTTACTTATAGAGCGGGCGGTATGAGAATTGGAATCCTTATGAACTCAACTAAAAGAATTACAACTGATCGTTTGGCTTTTTATGATAAATATTATAAAAAATATTTCTGTGTTTTCGTCATCGAGCCAGAACATTGGGAGACAGGTGGGCAAGGCGAGATAGTTGTAAATGATATACGTTATCGTATGACCATCAAAGCTCGGATAAACAAGTACGAACTAAACTCTCCTCAATATGGTTCTAAAGCCAACCCAGTCCCAGTGTTAGACTTTGACTACAAGATAGCACATTTCCAGAATGATAAGAATAGTAAATACTACGAGTATGCGTTCAGCAGACCTGCCTATTACAAGAGAGCAGTAGAACTATATCTCACCTATATGATGAGTAAGGAAGAATTCAAGGAACGGTTTGAAAAGGAGTAATTTGAAGGGGCTATCAATACAACGGTAATACGTTATGAGAAAGAGCGGTATAGGCTGGTTTACAGGTGTCGGGCTTGTTGCAATGTTGTTGGCTATTGGCAATCTGATTTACACCTGTACACGGAATAATGGGGAAAAATATGCACAGCAGTATATTGACGAGTCGAAATATGTTACATTGCATATCCCAAAAGGGAAGATGGATGTTGACTATGGACCTGAGAGTATTATGACAGGTGTCCTAATGAACTCAACAGAAAGGATTAGAACTGATAGTATTCTTTTTTATGATAGTATTTATAAGAAACACTTCTGTGTATTCGTCATTGAGCCAGAGAGTCGGAAGACAGTTAGGCAAAGTATGATAGTTATAAAGGATATAGACTACCGTAAGACCATCAAAGCTCGTATAAACAAATATGAACTTAACTCTCCTCGATATGGTTCTAAAAACAACCCAGTCCCTGTGTTAGACTTTGATTACAAGATAGCACATTTCCAGAATGATAAGAATAGTAAATATTATAAGTATGCATTCAGCAGACCCGCTTATTACAAGAGAGCTGTAGAACTATATCTCACCTATATGATGAGTAAGGAAGAGTTCAAGGAGCGGTATGGAGGGAAGTAATCCTTGAGAGTTTCAATTAATGATAATAAACTATGAGAAAGAGCGGTTTAGGGTGGTTTTTAGGTACAGGACTTGTTGCTATATTCTTAGCAGTGGGCAATCTGATTTACACCTGTACACGGAATGATGGAGAAAAGTATGCACAGCAGTATATTGACGAGTCGAAATATGTTACATTGCATATCCCAAAAGGGAAGATGGATGTTGACTATGGACCTGAGAGTATTATGACAGGTGTCCTAATGAACTCAACAGAAAGGATTAGAACTGATAGTATTCTTTTTTATGATAGTATTTATAAGAAACACTTCTGTGTATTCGTCATTGAGCCAGAGAGTCGGAAGACATTTAGGCAAGGCGAGATAGTTATAAAGGATATAGACTACCGTAAGACCATCAGAGCTCGTATAAACAAATACGAACTAAACTCTCCTCGATACGGTTCTAAAACCAACCCAGTCCCAGTGTTAGACTATGACTATGATTTACAAGAATTCAGAGATGTTTATGATGACAAGGAATACGAATATGCGTTCAGTAGACCTGCCTATTACAAGAGAGCTGTAGAACTATACTTAACTTATATGATGAGTAAGGAAGAGTTCAAGGAGCGGTATGGAGAAAAGTAAAAGGAATGAAATTATAAAGTCTCGTATATAAAAGAAATAAGGAGGAGGAAACTTATATAGAAGGTCTTAAACTGTGGTATATGCATTACAAGGTTTACGGTTACCAGCATCCTATTGGAAGGAACATCGCATACAAGCAAATATGACTGAATGTGAAGCTCTACAACGAAGAGCAACCACACATGAGTATTGAAATGATAACTCCAAAAGAAGCAACACTCCCTACTGAAGAAATCACAAAGAGATAATACAGTTATAGGGAAAGACAAATAAAAGTAAAGCATAATACTTGCGTAATACCTAAAATAAATATACCTTCGCCAGCGGGTCAAGGGTTGTCTTTCGGGCTATATCCTTCAGTCAATCCTTGACAGTGATAAGTGGAGTTCTGTCAACTAACAACATTGATAAAGAGATTAAGTCAACTTTCTATAAGGATAAGATACCAAGATTGTCGACCTAAATCAATACACTACAAGATGAAAATATTAGGACAAGAATGATTAAGAAATAAAAGAACCTAAGAAAGAATTTACAGAAATAAATTAATAACTCTTTAGAAGATGAACATTAAGAAGATTTTGGAATCTAATGGATTACATGAGGCAAGGGTATTATCAGCTTGTGATTATATGTCCGTACCTAAGAGCTGGCACTTTCTTCTAAAGGAAGATAGTAAGGTTTTACGTAAATATATCATACTGGATTATTGGAAGCCTTTTAGCATTCTTCTCCCTAAGACAATGACAATATTTAAGGAGAATCTTGATGACGTATTTGTCATATCACATTATAACCAAGTAAAGATGGTTTATCTGTTTTTAATTGATGATGACTATATTGTATACATAGGTAACTATCCGAGTTCAGATACTAAGATTGACTTTCTTCCTGAAAAACTCTGTAAATTCTATATGCATATCCATAATGGGTGGTTTGAAGCTATTAGTGGAGGATTAGGACTGCTTCCTATAGAGAAAATACAGTTTTTAGATGAATCAGAATGGGGACTTCCAAGGGAGATATTACAATCAATAGAATTGTCAAAGACCTACTATGTTTTTCATAATGGTGGTGGTGGCTTCCTATGTATTAACACAGAAGATGTTGCCAACCCTAAGTCGCTTGTCTGGTGGACAAATGATCAACCTAAGCTATGTATTGACTTTTGGACTCTCTTGGACTCTTGGATAGAAATAGGACTTTTATATTAAAACCTCTGCAGAACACTTTTTATTTATATAAGTTTATGATTCATAATGTGTTGTCTACAAAAGAAGCAACCTTCAAAGAAATAGAAGATAACTTTTCTTTCTGTTTTCCCGAGGATTACAAGTCATTCTTGACCAAATATAATGGGGTCAATATGGAGGATTATTATATCAAAGTGAATGACTTAAACGAAGAGATTCTTGTCAACAACCTCTTTAGCACTGATGACAAGTTGAATAGATCACTTACACTTATGTTTTGGAATCATGAGTATAAGGAAGATATACCTGAACATTCTTTACTTATAGGAGACTTTCAAGATGGAGCATTCTTACTCCTAATCTCTGAAGGAGCATATAAAGGAGTATATTTTTATGATCATGCTTATTCCTTTGAACAATCTAATGATGATTGCAATACATACTTCTTGGCAGAGACGTTCAGTGACTTCCTAAACCGTATAAAACAAAATATGTAGTTATCATCTATGCTTATCAGTCCCTCGATTCAAGATAGTATTTTACCATATTTTCCCATAGTATTTATTAGAAATTTAATTATTCAACTCCATGGTTATGAGGTACAGATATGAGAAGTTTATTGGATAAAGGAGAAAAACAATAGAGAAGTAGTTTAGGATAAGTATTCTCCAACCGTACCGCACTTTTAAGATAGAAGCGCAATTTGAAGAAAAATTAATGATAATAGATATAACCTTATCGTGGAAACTTTTAGAATTTCAATAGCACAATCATGACACAGGAAGAATTAAAGGTTGAATATGACAAGTATAATACTTCAAGCATATTTGACTCGCTTAAAGAGAGCATAGAGGCACAGATAATAGTAACAGAGGTCTATAAGGGATTCTATTACGAGATTATCCCTTATTCTTTCCTGCGAGTAGGGATGAGAAAGGGAAATCCTGTGAAACAGTTTAATCGCTTGAAAAGTACGAAAAACCTCTATTTCTATGGCTTTAACGACAAGAAACAGATTCTAGAAATTCGGGAAGGGTGTGAGATTGAGAATCAATTTGACTATCAGTTTCTCTTTTATGAGAAAGATATGTTCAAGTCATTAATTTATAATAATGGGAAAATTCTACAGAATGTCAGTTACTGTTATCAAAAAAAAGGAAATCTTGTTGACAAAGTACTGGGCAAAGGAAGATTCGGAGGAAGAGAAGAGTATTATTTCTATGATGAAGATGACAAGTTACAAAAGATAGAGGTTAAACAGTATGATAGAATAGGACAGGAAGCTGCTAACCTGTTTTACACCACTAAATATGGTCCAGATGGCAGTATAGAAACTATCACAAAGTCTACCTCTATGTATGAAGAAATTGTTTATACCGAAAAGAAAGCGTGAGCTCTATCCTATTAAGATATAAATGCTTAATGCGACCTCAGCATAGCAGTGTAGGATATTACCACGAGAAATGTTTCCATGTAGCACGAAGAAGGTGGACATGTGGTTAGCTGTTTTCATTTGGTGATAAGGTAACGACGGTTGAGAATGTCTATGATGACCTTGAAAATCATATAGCGACAAGAGTTTCAATTGGCTCGGTCGTACAGAACAGCTTTATAGAAGACAAACTACTATCGTATTCCCGTGCTGTGGGTGATGTCTTCCGCAATCGTGACTACAGGGATAGGAAATACTGAAAAGAATGCAAGATTCTCAATGACTGTCTCTATGACGTAGACAGCAACTCATACAGAAAACTCTGCATTGTGAGCTGACACTACATTCAAACCACGAGGTATCGGAGGTGAACTGGCATGCATATTGCTTGCAGACTAGTGACTATATCTATGAATGATATGGCAGCAGTAGTTTGTAGGAGGTACGGTTACCGTACCAGATAGACACAAATACGTCACTTGTCCAACTTGCAGGATGATTTTGAACAAAAGAAGTCTTAGAAAAGAACATTTGCCTTCATCTTTGAAGCATAAACAGAATCAGCTACAACACTGATAGCACATAACAAGAGTCATACAAAGACATACAACTAAAACCTATATAATCGTTTGAAAGATACACTACTACAGAATAATTCGAGAAAGAACTGAAGAATATATCAACTGATATTAGGGCTGAAACATTTAATTGTAAAGAGAATATTATGACAATAGAAGAAATACAAAAAGAGTATGAGACAAATGCTCCTCTGTTTAATAAGATATTAAATGACGTGGAACAACATATTGTTAAATGGGAATATTATCGTGGACCATTTTATGAGATTACTCCTTTCTCATATCAAAGGTATGGTTATCAACAAGGAAGACTGGTTAAAGATATAGCAAGATTGAAAACTATGCGTAATATTTTTGGTTATGGATTCGATGTTAACGGAAATATTATAGAAGTAAAGGAAGGTCTTGGCATTCCAGAAGCTTATAATTATGAGTTCATATTCAAAGGTAGTAAAGAAATATCTATATTAAATTATAATAACAGGAAGGTCCTCAGGAATATTAGTTTTTATACTTTAGATGTGAATAAGAATATCGTAAGAATGATATCGAAAGGTAAGCAAGGAGGAAGAATAGAAGAGTATTCTTATTGTCCATATCCTCGTCTTGATAGAATTAAAATAAGGCAATTTGATGAGAGCTGGGAGGAGGGCGCTACCTTATACCATTCATTCCAATACGATGTTGACAACACATTGAAATCTATAACGAAAACTCCTGTAACAGGCACTTATACTGAGATTATTTATATGTCTTAACGAAACAATCCGTTTGTTGACTGATTTGATGTACAATACATAGCTGAACATCATTCTTAGGAAATACGCTCTGGATG
>ERZ773046.1202-NODE-1202-length-15186-cov-43.842377_pt1 | contig 15186 bp, 11 predicted proteins | sample MGYA00580634_ERZ773046 | MGnify/ENA primary metagenome ERZ773046 (study PRJEB29015, sample SAMEA2738127) | human oral metagenome | biome: human oral; feature: human-associated habitat; material: saliva | place: China | collected 2159 ... | reverse complement strand
CGCCCTCCGCATCCGCTACGGAGGAACCGCCGAACTTTTGGACGATCAGGCTCATTGATATCTCCAGGTCAGTTACTTGTGTGCTACCGGCAGGCGCCGGCTCCTCATTTATAGTAAACGGCGTTCAGCGCAAGCGGCGAACTGTGCACCCGTATGTATTGCCCCGTGAAATATTACGTAGTATTACGCGGTGGTGACGCGGGATGCGGAGGCGGGTACAGCACGCCCGCGGAGGCGAGTTTTTAGGTCCACGGGTTCACATAAGTGACACCCGGCAGCGGCGGAACATCCGGCTTCGGGGTGCGCAACGGGGCGTTCTGAATAGTGCGGATCTTCTCCTCATAGTCGGGGGTGCGGAACACCTCCGGCGCATCTTCCGCCTGCTCGGTTGCGGGTGCCTCAGTGGGTTCGGAGGCGGCGCTCGCCGGAGCCTCCTCGCCGGAGTTTTCGCCCAAGTCAGGGGTTGCTTCTGCTTCTGCCAATTCAGGTGTAGAGCCCGCACCAGAATCGGTGGGGGAGCCCTCACGGCGGGATTCTTCCGCGCCGGATTCCTTGTCGCTGGATTCCTCAGCCTCCTGCAGGACCCGCTCAATCAGCTGCTCATCCACCGTACCTTGCACGCCGGCGGGCGCCTCCGTGCGGGAACCTGCAGAATCCTCAGAATCCAGGTCATCAAACATGCTCGAATTCCAGCGGCGACGACTCTGCTTCGCCTCCTGAGCCTGAACCTGAGCCGCCTGCTCACGCTCCTGCTCCTCCTCACGGTTCACGCGCTCAAAATCCTCGGCGGCAGTATGAGCCACCGCCGTGCCCTCGCTAATGACGCGGCGGCCCTCCAGCGCGCGGCCCAGGGTAATCTCGTCCGCGTACTCCAGGTCGCCACCGACCGGTAGACCCGACGCGAGACGCGACAGACGCACACCCAGTGGCACGAGCATGCGCGAGAGGTAGGTTGCGGTCGCCTCACCCTCAAGATTCGGGTCCATCGCCAGAATAATCTCTTGGATACGCTCATCCGCCAGGCGGGACACTAGCTCACGAATACGCAGCTGCTCCGGGCCCACACCCGCCAGCGGGTTAATAGCGCCGCCGAGCACATGGTAGCGGCCGGTAAAGGAACGGGTGCGCTCAATCGCCACCACGTCCTTCGATTCTTCGACCACACACAGCACGGACGGGTCGCGGCGCTCATCACGACAGATTGTGCACAGCTTCGTCTCGGAGACGTTACCGCACTCCTCACAGAAGCTGACGCTGGTCTTCACCGTGGAAATGGCGTTGGCTAGGCGCGCCATATCGGCAGCATCCGCATTCAGAATGTGAAAAGCGATGCGCTGAGCCGACTTGGGGCCCACGCCCGGCAGGCGGCCGAGCTCGTCAATGAGGTTTTGAACTGCTCCCTCGTACATGGCTTCTCCTTCAGGTGCGGTGTGTTGTGCTGGTGCGTTGGTGCGCTGTTCTTGGGCGACGTTATGAGTATGCACCCAAACCCTGACAGTTTAGGGGCGTTTCGCGTAGCGAGTATGCGGCTGGAATGAGTGCGCCCGCCATCGGTGCGATGGCGGGCGCGGCACCTACAACCCTGGATTAGGGCTGGTGCAGGGGGCGTTCGTCGATGACGGTGCCACCAATAATTTTTTCGATAGCGCGCAGACCGATGAAGGTGCTGTTTTCGACCTTCTCGTCATCCTCAGAGACGTAGTCCTCATCGGACGCGGCGCGTGCCGGGTGAGCCGGTGCCGCCGGTGCGCTGGGAGTCGGCGCATTAGGAGTCGGTGTGGCAGGTGCGTTAGAAGCCTGTGCTGCGGGCTTCTCATCGCTTGCCGGAGCAGTATCAGCCGGTGCCGCCTGCGGTGCCTCTGCCAACGGACCAGCAGGCTCAACCGGAGTAGCGAGCGGACCAGCAGGCTCAACCGGAGTAGCAAGTGGGCCTGCCGGTGCTACAGGCTGAGCAGGCATTGCGGGCGCGGTGGGTGCCTCAACCGGTTCAGCGTAGGCAGGCTCATCCTCAAAAGGGGGCTCCTCCTCATACGGAGGTTCCTCCATGTGAGGGGGCTCCTGCGAGAACGGGGGCTCTTGTACATGCTGGGGTTCAGTAGCGCTCTCCTGCTGCGGAACTCCACTACCGGAGGCCGCAAAGGAATCACGCTCACCAAAACCGCCCGCCGGAGCAACCGGAACCTGCTGAGCTGCCGGAACTTGTTGACCAGCCGGAACCTGCTGGGCTGCCGGGGGCTCAGGCGCAAGCGGACCAGCCGGTGCCTGCGGCGTAGCCGGTACAGCCGGGGCAGCCTGCTGAGGTGCTTCCTCGGGGGCGCTCTGCGGAATCGGGGCAACCTCCCACGCACCCAGGGGCGCATCCACGCTCGTAGACTCGGGGGTGTTTGCGCCGGTCAGCGGCTGACCGTGGCGACGCCACGCATCCTCACCGCCGCGCGGACCATCAGCCAGCGGGGCCGGCTGAGCGGGCTGCGGGGGAGTCTGCTGAACGGGTTGCTGAGGCGCCTGCGGGGCAACAGCCGCCGGAACTGCAGGCTGAGCTGCGGGAGCACTGGGCGCAGCAGGCTGAGCTACGGGTTTGACCTGTTCGCCGGGCTTCGCCACCTGAGCGTGAATGGTCACCTGACGGCGCAGGAACTCACTCACGCGGGCGGTCAGCTCGGGCACAAAGCCCTTGACCGCGCGCAAAGTCGCAATGTCGGCGCTCACGTACAGGGTCGCGCCGTCCATGCGGGCGGGGCGAACCTTCATCAGCTGCTCCGCCGCACCGGGAACGCTCATTCGGTTAAGAATGGCACGCCAATTACCCTGAACCGCCGCCAGCGGATCGTTCGGGTCAAGCTTCAGAGGCGCGGAGGGGGTACCCGCCGCAGCTGCTGCAGAAGCCGGGGCATGAGGCGCCTCCGGAGCATGAGGTGCCGCCGGGGCGTTACCCGCCAGGGGAGCACCGGCCGGAGCTACAGGTGCCTGAGTTGCAGGAGCCTGCGCGGTCTGTGCCAAGGGGGCGGCGCTAAGGGGCGCGCCAGCCAGCGGGGGAGCACCTGCGCTGGCATGCTGAGAACTGCCCTGCTGAGAGCCGCTCTGCTGAGGGGCTACCTGCTGCGCGGGCTGAGCCGCCTCCTGAACCGGGGCGCTAGAAGCCTGGGTCTTAGGCATCAGGCCAGCCGCCGCCATACCCGCCGCACGAGCCGCAGACATGCCGCCCTGCGCCGGGGCAGAACCAGCGGAACCCGAGGAACCAGCAGTACCAGAAGCCACGCGACGCTCCAAAACTTGCAAGCGAGAAGCCAACGCCGCAACCTCCGCGCCACCGACAGAACCCTCCACCGCAGGCAGAAGCAGACGAGCACACAGCAACTCCAACTGAAGCTGCGGATTCGCCGCACCCGTCATACCATTCAAAGTCTCATTCGCCGTACCCGCAGCAACCGTCAGCTCACGCTCGCCCAAAGCCTGAGCCTGCTGGTCCAGGCGCTCCAACTGATCCTGCGGAACACCCTGCAAAATCTGACCGGCAGCCTGCGGAACAGCCTTCACCACAATCAAATCACGCAGACGCTCCAGCAGATCCTCCACAAAACGGCGAGGATCCTGACCGGTCGCCACTACACGAGACACCGCGCCAAAGAGAGTCGGCGCATCCTTCGCACCCAACGCCTCAATAACCTCATCCAGAAGCTGCGCGTGGGTATAACCCAGCAACGCCACCGCACGGTCATACTCAATACCGTTCTGCGACGACGCACCAGCCATCAGCTGATCAAGAATCGACAGCGAATCACGCACCGAACCGCCACCAGCACGAATCACCAGCTGCAGCACACCCGGCTCCACGGCCACCTGCTCCTGATCACACAGACCCTGCAGGAACGGCAGAAGAACCTCCGGCGGAACCAAACGGAACGGATAATGGTGAGTACGCGAACGAATCGTACCCAACACCTTATTCGGCTCAGTCGTCGCGAAGATAAACTTCACGTGCTCCGGCGGCTCCTCCACAATCTTCAGCAGCGCATTGAAACCCTCACGGGTCACCATATGCGCCTCATCAATAATGAAGATCTTGTAACGGTCACGCACCGGCGCCAAAGTAGCGCGCTCACGCAAGTCACGGGCATGATCCACACCGCCGTGGCTCGCCGCGTCCATCTCAATCACGTCTAGGGAACCGCCACCATCACGCGACAGCTCACGGCACGAATCGCACACACCACACGGAGTAGGAGTCGGACCCTGCGCACAGTTCAAGCAACGCGCCAAAATGCGCGCCGACGTGGTCTTACCGCAACCACGCGGACCCGAAAACAGGTACGCGTGATTCACACGGTTCTTCTCCAGAGCGACCATAAGAGGTTCGGTCACGTGCTCCTGCCCGATAACCTCAGCAAAGGTCTCGGGGCGATAACGACGATAAAGGGCAGTGCTCACGGCAACCTCTTCAACTCGGGGTGCGGATAGGACAATCCCTACCATTTTAGACGCTTTACCCCCGGCCCGAGTGGCCGACAGTCACCGGCGAACACGCGGCTACAGCCCTCCAGCACAACACCGCCACCGTGACATCTACTATGGACGCTCACCCGGGCGGCATGTACGCCCACAGAAATACCGCGGAGGTGCCGAATTCCCAAGAACCCAAAAATCCGGTACACTGGTTCTTGCCTCTTACGTGGCGTTATCTTGGAAAACTCCCCCAGGACCGGAAGGTAGCAAGGGTATTCGAGCTATGACGGGTGCGTAGGAGGTCTTTTTTTACCCAAAAACGGGTACCTGGGTAGTCCGCACCCGTCATATGCACTGCGTGCCCGCTCCGCTGGCGCTCCGCGGCTTCGGATCCGGATTGATTCTTCGCTCGCTCAGAATCCGAATCCTCAGCGGTTGCGTAGGAGGTTTTTTCATGCCCAAAAATGGCTACTTAGGCAATTGGGCACCCGTCATATGCACTACGTGCCCGCTCCGCTGGCGCCTCGCCCAAAAATAAGGACACAAGCCCCCACAAATGTGCTTTCTGTTACTTTTCCTATTCGGGGCTTGCATGCTTCACAAAAGCGTAGTAAAGTTTTATTCGTTGCCTACGCAATGCGTAGAAAACATAGCTGGAGGATTCGCCTAGCGGCCTATGGCGCACGCCTGGAACGCGTGTTGGGTTAACAGCCCTCGGGGGTTCAAATCCCCCATCCTCCGCCACCAATCCCCGGTCTTAGATTCTAAGACCGGGGATTTTTTATACCCCTTGGTACCATTTCTTCAGAACCCCACGGTTCCACGCACCGCCGGGGCGCCCCAGACCTGCAGAAAGCACCACCATGATCTTCAAAAAAGTAGGCGACAGCCGCCCCTACCCCCAGCACGGCATGACCCACGCCGACTGGGGAGGAATCCCGCCGCGGCAGGTACGCCTCGACACCCTCATCACCACCCAAAAAACCCTCAACCTCGAGACCCTACTTGCCGAAGACTCCACCTTCTACGGCGACCTCTTCCCGCACGTGGTCAAATGGGGTGGCGAACTCTACCTCGAAGACGGCGTGCACCGCGCACTGCGTAACGCCCTGCACCGCCGCGCCGTCATGTACGCGCGCGTACTGGACCTGGACTCCATCTCCCCGGCACTATTGCCCAGTGCGTAAAAACCTAACCGCGTAAAAACCCACCCGAATACAGAAAATGCCGCGGACCGATGCGAGAAGCATCAGGTCCGCGGCATTTTTTTGATGTATAACTGCGCTACGTTCCGCTGTTCAGAGATACCACGCTTAGGATGCGACCTTCAGGTTCGCCTCCTGCACGGGCGATTGCTCCGGCAGGGACTCCTCGGAATCCAGGCGAACCGGGTTGCCCTCGGCGTCAAAACGCGCGCCCAGGCCCATCTGAATAAAACGGATAGTATTCAGAATCTGACGCTCGCGGGTCTCCTCATCCGGTGCATCCTCGGCACGACCGGCGCTTGAGGAGAGGGAACCGTGTACGAGCATCGCCAGTTCGCGAATGTCGTTCTTGGGAATGTAGTTCTCAACAATGGCGGCAGAGAGAATATGCGCGAGCACCATCTGCAGCTCGTGCACGTGCTTGCCGAGCTTTGCGTAGGACTCGGGGGAGAGCATGGAGCGCATCGCAGGGCCCGGAGGCAGGTGGCGGCGCGCCAGGTCGTTGATCTGCAGGCGAATGTAGACCGCGAGCTGGTCGATTGGGTTTTCGATGCCCTCCAGGCCGACGCGCAGCTCGTTGAGGAAGCGTTCGGTCTCGTCCAGGGCGTAGGCGACCAGCAGTTCGCCCATGTCGGCGAAGTAGTTGTAGACCGCGGTGCGGCCGATGCCGGCGTTCTTGGCGACGTCGGTCATGGTCAGGCCGGAGAGGCCGCGGTTGTAGAGGATCTCGCCGAAGGAGTTGAGGATGGCGCGCTTGGTGTTTTCGCGCTGGGCGGCGTTGGTTGCTGCAGAAATACGAGGCATAGTGACACTCTACCCCAAATCGTCAGCAAATGACGAATTTATCGAATGTGTCACCAAGAAATTTGCCCAATTCATGCGAATTTTCACAAATATGACAAAAATCAGTCCTCACAAGAACCCCAAACGAGTAGCCGCCGCCAAATCAGCACCCACCAACGACGCAATCGGATACCCCGTATGGCCACGCCCAGGAGTCACCTGCAAAAGAGTTCGCGCACCCAACCCCTCATAGAACGCGCTACCCTCCTGCGCCGCAATACGTGCCGACCAGCTACCCTCAGAACTCGTCGCCATCCGCCGACGACCCGACGGCGAACGCCCATCCAGCACACCCACATGCCAGCTCATCAGTAGATGCTCATGCGAGGAAGAATTCAGCGCAGCCTGTTCACGCACCCGCGCCGGCACGCCGTCAGCACCGCCTCCACCAATGAAAGTGGCGCCGCCTCCGCGAATCCACTCAATATCGTGCGACAGCAGCTCGTAGCTGAGGAACTCGGCACCACCCGAATAGCCCGCAAGCCAGATACGGCTCGTATCCACCCCGTACGCCAGGGCAATCTCCTCAATGAGGGCGCGAACCATCCTGCCGTTTGAGCGGGCGCGAACCCACCAGTTGTAGGTCAGCGGAGGCGCATAAGAATCACCATCGGTCAGGCGCGGCTCCCGCAGACTACCCGGCGACAGCACCGGCACCGACAGCATATTGAACTCAGTCGCCACCTGCGCCAGCTCGGCACGCAGGGGGGAAGTTCGGCGCAACAGGCGGCTACCGGCACGCGAGAGATGATCACCATCAAAATAGAACAGCACACCGGGCGCAGACTCAGAATCGGTCAGAAGATACAGGTTATCGACCCGATAGTAGATATTGCGCCCGCGATGCGTAAACGATCGGTAACCGAGTAGCTCAGACGAAGCCAGAAGCACTGGCTCTAGCAGGGAAGCTCCGGTGCGCACAGCCTGCGCCGCATAGGTGAACAGCGGATGCAGACGCGGAATATGCGCGCTCAGCCGCCGCTGGTTACGGTGCCGCCGCCTCCGCACCTGCTGTGAAGAACCCCGTACCGACCGCCGAAGCGAGGCGCGTAGCGCACGCCCCGCCCCCAGCAGGGATACCACCTGCTCAGTGCGGTGAATTCCGTGGCCCAGATTCTTCATACATTTATTGTAAATGTGCGGTCAGGAAGGCTGGCGGGGTGGTCATGAGCGTCCACACTCTTGAACGAAGCCCACAAACCTGCCGCCGGCACGGCATATAGGTACTATTAGATAGGCTCGGGTGGCAGACGAGCCGGTGAACCCTGCCCTGCATTGCAGGTTCACCACCACGCGTGAAGGCTCGTGCCTTACGTGAAGAAACACATCGCATGAAGAAAGACTTGGGGAAAGTAATGGCTAAACCCGTTAGCGAATCTATGGCTCAGACGAGCACCGTTACGGTGCCCTGGGCTGGTCGCCGCGGCTACTTTGATCTGCTGCTGGGCGCATCCTGCGTCATCCTGATCATCTCGAATATTGGTGCAACCAAGGGTGTGGAGTTCGGCCCGCTGCCCTTCGAACTGCCCCTGATTGGCTCGACCATTGTCACCGATGGTGGTTTCTTCCTTTTCCCGCTCGCCTACGTGATTGGCGACCTTCTTTCTGAGGTGTACGGCTTCAAGCGTGCCCGCCGCGCGATTGTGGCCTCCTTCGGCTCGGCTGCTTTTGCTGCCCTGTGTTTCTTGCTGATCGTGCACCTGCCCGCTGCGAGCTTCTACACCGGCCAGGAGGCATTCGCTAGCGTACTGGGCCCGGTCTGGCAGATTTTTGCGGGCTCCCTGCTCGGTTACCTCTTCGGCCAGACCCTGAATGCCTGGGTCATGGTGGCAATGAAGAAGGCAAGCAAGGGCCGTTTCCTGTGGCTGCGCATGATTGTCTCCACCCTGGTTGGTGAGCTGCTCGACACCCTCATCTTCTGCTCCATCGCGGCACCGGTGCTCGGCATCGACACCGTGGAGGCATTCATTAACTACGTACTGATCGGCTATATCTACAAGTGCCTGGTCGAGGTGCTCCTCATGCCGATTAGCTACCCGATTATTGGTTGGTTCAAGCGTCACGAACTCGAGTACGTGGCGTAAACTAACCTCCTTACAGCTGATGTGCGCAGCCGCCCGGCCTAACGCCTGGGCGGCATTGCCATTTCAGCTTTATTCAATACACAGCATGTCTAAGAAAGAGATACGTTATGTCTAAACTGCAGGGGAACATCCCCGAGCAGTCGGAGAAGAACGACTCGTTGAATCGTTCCCTCTCCCACGGCCAGTTGACCATGATTGCGATGGGCTTGGCGCTGGGTACGGGCCTGTTCCTGGGTTCCTCCTCCGCCATTAAAATTGCGGGCCCCGGCGCAATCATCTCTTACGCTATTGGTGCGATGATTGCGGCAACCATTGCTGCCTGCGCGGGCGAAATGTCCGTGCGTCACCCCGTCCAGGGCGGTTTCGGCACCATCGCGAGCCGATACCTGAACCCCTTTAGCGGCTACCTGACTCGCTGGGCGTATTGGGCATGCACCGTGCCGCTGGCTGGTGCTGAGCTGGTGGCGGTTGGCCACTACATGGCGTACTGGTTCCCGGATGTTCCCCTGGCTGTGTTTGTCGTTCTCTTCGGCGCAATTATTCTGGTGCTGAACCTGGTGAGCGTGAAGTCCTTCGGCGCCCTGGAGTTCATGCTCTCTTCGATTAAGGTTTCTGCCGTCATCGTGTTCATGGTGATTGGTGTACTGCTGGTGTTCGTGGGCCTGCCCGGTCATGCCGCGGCGGGTACCGCAAACCTCGTGAACGACGGTGGCTTCCTGCCCAACGGCCCGGCCTCCATCTGGATTTCGATGGCTGTTGTCATGTTCTCCTTCGGCGGTGTGGAAATGATTTCTCTCTCCGCAGCGGAGGCGAAAGACCCGGCACGCTCGGTGGCAACCAGCGTGAAGGCAATGATTTGGCGCCTGTCCACCTTCTACGTGGTGTCCATGGCAATTATTCTGTGCCTGGTGCCCTGGCAGACCGCCGCACAGAACTCGGAGCTGACCGAGTCGCCGTTCGTGCTCGTCTTCTCTGAACTGGGTATCCCCTTCGCGGCGGACATCATGAACTTCGTGGTGCTCGTTGCTGCGCTCTCTGGCGCTAACGCCTCCCTGTACGCGGCAACTCGCCTGCTGCACGCCCTGGGCTCTGACCGTATGGCTCCCGCAGTGGCTGCACGCACCTCCTCGCGCGGCGTGCCGGTCGTGGCTCTGCTCATCTCCTTCACCGGCGTTGTCGTGGCAACCGTGATGGCTGTTGCCAAGATTGGCGACATCTTTGCGCTGCTCATGGCGCTGGTGACCCTGTGCATCCTGGTTGTGTGGGTCATGATTCTGCTGACCTACCAGGCGTACAAGAAGGACCAGAAGGACGCCTCCTCCTTCACCGTGCTGGGTGGCCGCGTCACCGCAGGCCTGGCTCTGGCGGGTGTTCTGGCGACCCTGGCGGCAATGTTCATGCTGCCCGGCTCGGGTGTTCAGGAATCCATCATGGTCGGCATCGTCTTCTTCGTGCTGATTTCTATTGGCTACGCCATCTCCTCGAAGGTTCAGGGCGGCTATGAGCGCCCCGACCTGGACGCTATGCACGCCGACGAGGATACCAGCGCGGCACAGCACTAAATAAAGCCTCGCGAGGCTAAAACATAAAAGGCACCGGATGGGGGAGCACCCCCGTTCGTTGCCTTTCGCTTGTGTGCTCTAGACGGTGCCGTTCTGAGCGATGTGAGTGTGCCCGTAGAATAGTTAACTATTCGTACCCGTCAACGAGGCTAGACGCCGCAGAAGCCGGGTGCGAGCACACATTACACATCACGCCCTAAGGCGTACTGACGGAAGGCACCTTCGTGTCCCACAACGACGATACCCGCAGCCAGGCTGCAGCGGGGACCGCCGGATCGCGCACCCTGAAGCGTTCTCTGTCCCACGGACAGATGACCATGATTGTGATGGGTTCCGCGCTCGGTACGGGCCTCTTCTTGGGTTCGGGCACCGCCATTGCGATGGCTGGTCCCGCGGTCATTCTCACCTACGCTATTGGTTCTGCGCTCGCTTCGGTGATTGGCGCGGCAACCGGTGAAATGGCGGTTCGCTACCCTGTCCGCGGGGGTTTCGGTACTATTGCTACCCGCTACCTGGGCCCCTTCGCGGGCTTTTTGACTCGCATCGCATATTGGACTGCGACTGTTCTGATTGCTGGCGTTGAGCTGGTGTCGGTGGCGACTTACCTGAATTATTGGTGGCCGCAGCTTCCGCTGTGGGCGGGTATTGCCGCGTTTGGTGTGGCGCTGATTGTGCTGAACCTGACCAGCGTGAAGTCTTTCGGCATGCTGGAGTTCTTCCTGTCTTCGATTAAGGTCATTTCGATTATTGCCTTCCTGCTGGTAGGCCTGTGCCTGATTTTCTTCGGCCTGCCAGGTCACGCCGCGGTGGGTACCGCGAACCTCTTCAACGACGGCGGTTTCATGCCGAACGGCCTCCAGTCGGTGTGGCTGTCGCTGGCTGTGGTGATGTTCTCCTTCGGTGGTATTGAGATGATCTCGATCTCTGCTGCGGAGGCGAAGGACCCCTCCCGTTCGGTGCGTTCCTCGGCGAAGGCGATGATGGTTCGTTTGGCGACCTTCTACGTGCTGGCGGTTCTAATTGTTGTGGCTGTTATTCCGTGGCGTTCGGCATCGGGTTTGGGCGACGCTGTGGATGCTTCCCCGTTCGTTCTGGTCTTTGAACAGCTTGGCATTCACGGTGTGGCACACTTCGTGAACTTTGTGGTGCTGATTGCAGCGCTGTCGAGTGCGAACGCGAACCTGTACGCGGGTGCGCGTCTGCTGCACTCGTTGGCGGCTGACGGTATGGCGCCTCGCCAGCTGGCTCAGGTGAACCGCGCTGGTGTTCCGGCTCGTGCGGTGTGGCTGTCGACCAGCGGCATGGTCATTGCTATTCTGCTGGCTTTGTATAGCCCGAAGGAAGCGTTCCTCTCCATGATTTTTGTGATTATGGTGTGCGCGCTGACCGTGTGGGTTCTGATTCTGTTCGCCTACATCGTGTACAAGCGTGTTGAGCCTGCAACCAATGGTTTCCGCCTGTGGGGTGGCCAGTTCACCGCGGCGGTTGGCGTTCTGCTGCTCTTCGCGGTGTGGGTTGCGCTCTTCATGGTGCGCGGTTCTATGGTTCCGGCAATTGTGGGCGTGGGCTACTTTGTGGTGCTGAGCCTGCTGTACTTTGCTCGTATCCGCCACACTCACATGATTGATGAGCAGACCTTCGTGGAAGCTCAGCAGGCAACTGCCGAGTATGACGCCATGAAGTACGACGCTGATCATGCCCTGGAGACTGCGGCTAAGCTGGGCCGTTAAGGTTCTGTAGCTGCCGGGAGAGCCGGTGTTGGGGCCTGCAGAGACTCCAACACAGTAATAAACGAAAAATACGGAAAATTTCTGGAATTCCTCGTAATAAAACCGTAAAAATGCAGTTGGCCCTCAGAGTGGGGTCTATCATAGACAGTGAACCGTATGATCTTGTATGCGTTCAAATGTCTGTGTGTTGGATGAGGCTCGAAAGCATCGTAGCTTTCGAGCCTCATCGCTTTAACTACCAAATATATTTCTAGCCCCCGAATCATCATCAGCTGATTCATTTGCTGTACCTTGCGGATTCGTACGAATAGCCCCCTCAAAGCGGCGGGGGAGTAGAGTTAAAACCATGCAAAGCCACGAAAAGAACCGCGAAAACACCCCCGCCCCTGAGGCCGGTACCACCGACGAACTGCTGGTGCACGTACCCGCACGCTGGGGCGATATGGACGCCTACGGGCACGTCAACAACGTTGCCATCCTCTCGGTCATGGAAGAAGCCCGCGTGGCGCTCTTCGGCCCACCGCCCTCCTCCGGGCAGAAGCCCACCGTGGCACCGCAGCCTCCGATTCCGCTTTTCGACCTGGTTGCCGAGGGTGTGCAGGCACTCATTGCCGAGCACGGCATCCGCTACCTGGCTCAGCTGCCCTACACTGGTGAGCCCGTGCCAGTGCGCCTGAGCGTGGAGAAGGTCAGCGCCGCATCCGTGCGTATTGGCTACTCGATTCTCTCCCCGGTGGACGGCCGCGAGTGCGTGCGTGCCTTTACCGTGCTGGCGTTCTGGGATTCGGTTGTGGGTCGTTTGACCCGTCTGAGCCCCGAGCAGCGTGAGCTGTTGAGCTCCTACCTGCCGCAGAAATAGGGGTAGATACCGGCGCTCCGCTGTAATAAACCGGTCTTGAACGGGGTCAAGCGTATGCTTTAAATACCTTCTGCAAAGGGTGCAAAAGGTTCATTCCCGGGAGAGATAACAATGTCGTTCCACCACACTCAGGCAGACTCCGCCAGCCGGGGTCGCCGCACGATGCGCGCCACCGGATGCGCCGCCGCCCTGCTCCTCGCCCTGACCGGCTGCTTTGGCGGTTCTCAGAGCGAAAACTCTTCGTCGAGCCCCAGCCCCTCCAGCACGGCTAACCACTCGCAGTACCCGCTCCCTTCCTCCACCGCGTCCCCGTCACCGACGAAGAAGACCGAGCCGACCGTCACCGAGACTCGGGTGTCAGCCCCCGCAGAGAGCGCCGAGGCGAAGGCGTCCGAGTCCTCCGCACCCGCTGAGGCGAAGGCAACCTCCGCAACGGTCGCAAACCCCACTGTCGCTGCGACGCCCCGTGCGCCCGAAAAGGTGGAGGCTGAGCGCGCCTCCGCCGGCGAGCGCTGCGGACACATCGGACGTAAGGGCTACCTGAAGACCGGCGCGGAAATCATGGTGCTGCGCGGTACCGTGGACTGCGCCCACGCCCTGGACGTGCTGACCGAGTACATCACCACCCCGCGTGCCGACGACAACCTGACCCAGCACCAGGTGGCGAAGGTTCAGGATGCCACCTGCTACTGGAACCCGCAGTACGAGATGGCTGAGAACCGTCGCGAGGATCGCGGCGCCCCCGAGTGCACTATCGGTGAGGATGTCGCCTTTGTGGCTCGCCTAGAAAACCCGGATGCACCCCAGATTCCGTTCCTCATGGAGCCCTCCTACTACGATTCCGGTGCCGGCTACTACCGTTTCAAGAGCGATGACGAGCGCACCCTCTGCGAGCTGAACCCCGCGGACGGAACCCTGGTGTGCGAGCGCCGCACTGGTGAGCAGACCGGCAACGGTAACGGCGCGGTCGGTCGTACGTTTGCCGGCCCGGTGGAGGTAACTCGCATGAACTTCAAGACCGGCGCCAGTGAGGTGAATACCCTGAATGAGTCCTCGGCTCTGCACGCGGAAACCACCACCGCAAACACGAAGATAATGCACGCCTTGGATGTGGTGATCTTGCCCGTTGCTGAGGGCAAGCAGCTGACCTGCTTGGGCGAGATTGAGACTGGCTCGATGACCTGCCATGACGGGAACGGCCGCACTATTACGGTCGGTGGCAGGCGAGAAGGATAAGCGCCCGCGTCAGAGTTAATGAGCTGTCAATGAGTTGTGAAGAGCCAAGGAGGGGCTTCCCGCACTGCCGGGGAGCCCCTCTTATTGCGCTGTGCCTCTACCCGCTGTGTCCTAGCGGGGGCACCCTGTGGGTTCCTAAGATGCCGTATAGCTAGCTCACAGGTAGCGTCTTTAGAATACTGGTTAGGAACCCGAACCGATGACGCAGAAAGGTCACCATGCATCCGGCACAGAAGCACTCTACCCAGACTTCTACCCAGGCTCGTTCTACTACGCTCCGCACCGCTAAGCGCTACAGCCCCGTAGCGCTCGGTGCCACGCTGTTGCTGGCGCTGTCGGCATGCTCCGGAGGCGCAACCACCGCCTCCCCGAGCGCCACCGCGACCCTTAGCCCCAGCGCTACGAGCGCGAAGGCGACCCCCACCCGCACCGCAACCGTCACTGAAAGCACCCCGACTGCCGGTACTGTGCACACCCCCACCGCGGCGGCTACCGTGAGCCCCGGAACCATCACCACCGTAAGCCCGGCAACGACTGCTCAGGCGAGCGCGGCGGCGAGCTCCTCCGCATCGGCTAAGGCGAATACTTCGGCGAGTGCAGTGGCGAGTGCGTCGAGCACCGCGAGCCTGTCCAGCTCGGACGTTCAGTCCGCGGGTGGTAGCTGCGGCAGCATGGATGCTACCGGCTACCTGAAGCATAATGCGACCGTGCAGGTAGCCTCTGGCGCGGTGGATTGCCTGTTTGCGCGTGAGCTGATCCGCCAGTTTGTGGTGCAGAACCCCGCCGAGGTGACCGATAAGGCGAATGGTGAGCGTACCGTTATGTCGGCGCGCTGCTACTGGAAGCCGGGTGACGGCGCGGATCGTGCGACCCCCGAGTGCGTGTCCCTGGATGGTGGTAGCACCGTCATTACCGTGAAGCTGACCAACTAGTTTACGACTCACACCCGGCAAGGCACGGGTATTAAACACAAGCGCCGCGTTGACGTATCATTCGTCAACGCGGCGCTTTAGTATTCCCACCCGCAGGCGGGCAGAATCAGAGCTGGTGCGAGTTAGAACTCTCCGCGGGCACGGGTGGCAAGCACGTTATCCAGGCGGGCGAAGGTCGAACGCCAGGTGGTGCGTACCTCCTCGTGAACCGAGGCGGGCATGGGGCCAATCTCAATAACGATGCGGGTACCGGCTCCCACGCCGTCGGCGGTAATCACGGTTTCGGGGAAGA
>ERZ773046.1199-NODE-1199-length-15206-cov-4.820804_pt1 | contig 15206 bp, 10 predicted proteins | sample MGYA00580634_ERZ773046 | MGnify/ENA primary metagenome ERZ773046 (study PRJEB29015, sample SAMEA2738127) | human oral metagenome | biome: human oral; feature: human-associated habitat; material: saliva | place: China | collected 2159 ... | reverse complement strand
TTATTTGGGCTTTCCTCCTTATTTTTGTAATTTTGTAAGTCTAAGGATAAAATAGGAAACAGACTTAATAAGGAAGTAAAAGATATGGCAAAGGACGACAAGGGACTGACCCCGATGATGAAGCAGTTCTTCTCGATGAAGGCACAGCACCCGGGTGCCCTGATGCTTTTCCGCTGCGGCGACTTCTACGAGACGTATGGTGAGGATGCCGTGGAATCGGCAAAGATACTCGGTATCACCCTTACACGCCGTAACAACGGAGGAAACTGCGATTCGATAGAGATGGCCGGGTTCCCGCATCATGCCCTCGATACTTATCTGCCAAAACTCATCCGTGCCGGAAAGCGAGTGGCCATCTGCGACCAGCTGGAAGATCCGAAGAAGAAACGCGAGGCCATCAAAGGGAAAAAAGGACTTTCGGCAATGGACAAGATGGTGAAGCGCGGCATCACCGAACTTGTCACGCCCGGCGTTGCCATGAGTGATAATGTGCTGAATTACAAGGAGAACAACTTTCTTGCTGCGGTGCATTTCGGCAAAGGGTCTTGTGGGGTGAGTTTCTTGGATATATCTACCGGTGAGTTCCTGACGGGCGAAGGCACCTTTGATTACGTCGAGAAGCTGCTGGGCAACTTCCAACCCAAGGAAGTACTCTTCGACCGTGCGAAGAAACAGGACTTTGAACGCTATTTCGGCACACGGCTCTGCACGTTCGAAATGGACGACTGGGTGTTTACCGACCAGACAGCTCGCCAGAAGCTCCTGAAGCATTTCGGCACGAAGAACCTCAAGGGATTCGGCGTCGACCACCTGCATAACGGCGTTGTTGCCGCAGGCGCCATCCTGCAGTATCTGGAGATAACACAGCATACCCACATCAACCACATCACTTCGCTGGCACGTATTGAAGAAGACAAGTACGTGCGGATGGATCGCTTTACCATCCGCTCCCTGGAACTGATTGCACCGATGAACGAAGACGGTGCATCACTTCTGGATGTCATCGACAATACCGTCACGCCGATGGGCGGACGTATGCTGCGCCGCTGGATGGTCTTTCCGCTGAAGGATGCAAAACCCATCAATGAGCGGCTGGACGTAGTGGACTATCTTTTCCGTGAGCCGGATTTCCGCGAATGCATCGATGAGCAGTTCCACCGCATCGGCGACCTGGAGCGTATCATCTCAAAGGTAGCTGTCGGCCGGGTGTCACCCCGTGAGGTAGTGCAGCTGAAGAACGCCCTCATGGCCATCCAGCCAGTGAAGACAGCCTGTCTTTATGCAAAGAGCGAGACGCTGAAAAGGATCGGCGAACAGCTGAATCTCTGCGAGTCCCTGCGTGACAGAATAGAAAAGGAGATACAGCCCGACCCGCCGCAGCTGGCGGCGAAAGGCAACGTGATAGCACCGGGGTATGACCGTCAGCTCGACGAGCTGCGCTCTATCCGTGACAACGGCAAGCAGTATCTGCTGGAGATTCAGGAGAAAGAGGCAGAACAGACGGGTATCACCTCGCTGAAGATAGGATTCAACAACGTTTTCGGCTATTATTTGGAGGTACGCAATACGTTCAAGGACAAGGTGCCGGAGAATTGGATCCGCAAACAGACATTGGCGCAGGCAGAGCGTTACATCACACCCGAACTCAAGGAGTACGAGGAGAAGATACTGGGTGCTGACGAGAAGATACTGGCGATGGAGGGGCAGCTTTTCATGGAACTGATACAGGATATGCAGGAGTTCATTCCGCAGATACAGATCAATGCCAACCTCATTGCCCATCTCGACTGTCTGCTTTCGTTCATGAAGGTGTCGCAGCAGCAGCGGTATGTACGCCCAGTGGTAGACGGTTCGGAGGTATTGGACATCAAGCAGGGTCGCCACCCGGTGATTGAGACACAGCTTCCGATAGGCGAACAGTATGTGCCTAACGATGTACTGCTTGATACGGAACACCAGCAGATCATGATGATAACGGGTCCGAACATGGCGGGTAAGTCGGCACTGCTGCGGCAGACGGCACTCATCGTGCTCCTGGCGCAGATAGGCTGCTTCGTCCCGGCCGAACGGGCACGCATCGGGATGGTGGACAAAATCTTCACACGTGTGGGGGCTTCGGACAACATCTCGCTGGGGGAGTCGACCTTCATGGTGGAGATGACAGAGGCCTCGAACATCCTTAACAACGTCACTCCACGCTCGCTGGTCCTCTTCGACGAACTGGGACGCGGCACAAGTACCTACGACGGCATCAGCATTGCATGGGCCATCGTGGAGTATCTGCACGAACATCCACGTGTACAGGCACGTACCCTCTTCGCCACGCACTACCATGAACTGAACGAGATGGAGAAAAGCTTCCCACGCATCAGGAACTTCAACGTCTCTGTAAAGGAAGTCGACGGCAAGATCATCTTCCTCCGCAAGCTGGAACCGGGCGGCAGCGAGCATTCCTTCGGTATTCATGTCGCCGAGATAGCGGGCATGCCACGCTCCATTGTCAAGCGTGCGAACGTCATTCTCAAGGAGCTTGAAACGGATAATGCGCAGGTGGGGGGTGTCGGCAAGGCTGCCGTTGAGCGGCTTGACCAGAGCAGGGAAGGCGTGCAGCTCTCCTTCTTCCAGCTCGACGATCCTGTCCTCACGCAGATCCGTGACGAGATTCTCGGTCTGGATGTCAACAACCTTACGCCTGTTGAAGCCCTCAACAAGCTGAATGACATTAAGAAAATACTAAAAGGCCAGTAACTAAATATCTGCCAATTCTTGCAAGTTTTTGAAGAACTTGCAAGAATTGGCAAGAAACAGGATGAATAAGAACAGGATAAAAAATACTTATTCGAGTCCTGTTTTAGAATCAAACAGTTCACCTTTGACGTAGCTGGACTTTACTTTATTGACAGGTATTTTCTTCAAAAACTGCTGTGTAACAAGCCCGTCAAGGTCTGATTTTGCTGTTGTATGGCTGACGGAAAAGCGGTTTTCCACTTCTTTTACGGTCATTACTGTCTTCGGATTATCACGAAACAGAGACAAAATTATAGCTTGTCGCTCATTGATGGAACCTAATTGAAGCAGACTGATGCTGTTTTGCCGCTGGTATATTTTGCGTTGGATATAATCCTGTAGCTTTTTGAAGGCAAGTGAAAGTACCTTTAGATGATAAGTTACGAAATAACCCAAGTCGTAATCATCAGCCTCAACGTATAGGTAAGCCTTTTCATATTGTCGCTTTGAAGCATAGATGATACGTGAAATAGACAGGTACTCTGTCAACCAGTATCCATTCTTGAGCATATACCAATAGAACAATGCCCTTGCTGTTCTGCCGTTTCCGTCAACAAAGGGATGCAGATAAGCCAAGAGGAAGTGGATGATGATGGCTTTGATGATAGGATGAATGAATACATCCTTTGATTCATTGTTGGCAAAGTCACAGATTCTGTCAATGAAATCGGGTATCTCTGTGCAAGAGGGCGGGGTATGTACCACCTCGTTTGTAATACCATCAATAACGACAATCTCGTCGTTCTGACGGAACTGCCCTTCATTAGCACTGTCATTCAGAGTTCTTGCCGTCATCAGAGAATGGATCTTAAGCAGCAGATCCATGCTCATGTCATCCTCCTTATGCTCTGCTATAAAACGTATGCCTTCATAGTTGTTGACTATCATCTGCTCTGATCTGTTATGGGGAGACATGCTCTTCCTCAGCATTTCCTTGGCAACTCTGCGGGTGGTGGCTGCACCTTCCATCTGACTGGATGATATGGCTTCTTCCATCAATGAAGATATGAGATACCGCTCTCTGTCCTCTGAAGGAATAATAGCTGAATTTTCCCAGGAACCGCCAAAATTCATGTCGAAATAATGACATAGCTTTTGCATATTATTAGTAATAGACAGTGTAAAAGGGTGATCCTCCCATATTCTAATCTGTTGCATGAGGCGGTTAAGTTTAGCAGCTGCCCAGAGGTGCTCAGCCGAAAGGTCGGACGGATGAGACTTGTATTTCACATCAGTCCAATACTGATAATCATCATTGATATTGCGTATCAATGAGGTAACGTCTGTCCGTGCAGATAGCTTTGTCGCCTTCTGTATAAGTTTACTGTCTAACCTGGGAGGTCGTTCTATCATCTTTCTTTTTTTGCAAATATAATACTTTTCGCTTGGAATGACCTGTTAAGGATGGAACTTTAACATAAATTCTTGCAAGTTTTTGAAGAACTTGCAAGAATTGGCAGGTATATGAAAAATTGATTAAGTCTTATCCCATCAATATTTTCACAGCCACATATTACCGGTTCTCTGAATGAATAATTTCCCGGAAAACAAAATTACTGTCATTCCTGTCATCCGGCATAGGCTTATAAATATTTAGTATACTGCCAGTTGGTTGGGAATGTTAAAATGACAGCAAACATTCTTGATACTTACATTATGATAACGACTAAATTATAAAGAGCATTATAACTCCTGTCATTTACTTTTCCGGATTATAGCTGTCGTAGTCTATCGTGTTCAATACGATCCTATGTTTCTTCTTGTTGTACTTATCACTAAGGAAGTCCCTTTGCGGTTTATAGAATGGAGTCCACATACCTCCTATTCCGAGAATCGTATGAGAGACATCATCTGTGGTGATAGGCGTATGTCTGTTTGCTATCGCCTCGTCATAGATTCTCTTATGGAACCTTTTGTAGGAATCAGACATCCATATCATCAGCGGAACTCTGATCTGGTATCTTAGGTCTGGAGAAAGTGCTGCATTCCCATGTCCATTATAATCACGGAGTTCAAACACCTCCTCTCCATGATCCGAAAAGTAAATGAGAACGCTGTTGGTGTTCTTGAACTTATTGATGATTGATGCGATTACGAAGTCATTGTACAATGTAGCATTGTCATACTGGGCAATCAACATCCTCTGCTTTTCATTCCATCGCTTTCCATCATATTCTCGAGCTTGGAACTTATCCCACTTTTGGGGATAACGCTGTGTGTAAGTATAGTGCTGTCCCAGTAGATGGATAACATATAACGATGGGGCTTTCGATACCTTTATTGTTTGGATAAGCTCTTCATCATATGGATAGCCTGTTTTATTACGTTTTGTAAACATCTGTTGCGACAGGACAGGATCTGACAGGAAATTTATACCTCCGACAAAATATTGGTTATCATAGCAATAGGTCAAGTATTTTCCATTTTTATAAACTGCGGGAAACAGTGGTGTCTTGTTGAAACCGGTATGTAAAGAGTCTAAGGAGAAGACCGATTCCATGGCACCATGTGTATGGTCATCAACGGAGACAGCATTATCGAAAGCAATAAGATTTCCCTCCGCTTCCATGCGCTTTAAGTTCGGCGTTGTATTAAACTTATAACCGAATACCCCAGAATGATATATTGACGCCGATTCACCAATAAGGACTATTACATTTGGTCTATCCCTAAATGTCTGTGAAACAGGGATATGTCTACATACCGTATACAGTTGTTTGATTTCATCCAAGCGTTGCTTTGACACATGATAAGAATATGCTATACGCGTTACTGACGTATACTGTGGTATGGTAAAACCATTATGGAACTTGGCATAGCTGACAACCATGAAACCCCATCCAATAAATCCTGTGACGGTCAGTATCGCAAAGAACCTACATATTATTTTCTTGTTTGCGATAATGAATGACAAGAAAAGCAATATGCCATGGAGCAGAAATACCCCGACAACACCTGCTGACAAGAGTCCGAAGGAGATGTATGTCTGAAGAAATTCTTTTGTTTCCTTTGAAGTTGTTTCTCTTAAAATATCCAGCTTATCCTGATTGAATGTAGTCTGGAAGTTGAAAATACAGAAATAGTCCGTCAGAATCAGCAGAGAGTAAACAGTCACTATGACTATCAGATACAGTCTTCCCAACAGTCTTCTTCTACGCAGAAAGCTGAATAATAACGTTTCCAGAAAAGCCATAGAACCCGACAGGCACACCATCAGCAATAAGGCCATGAACGGATGGTACGTATAGGCATATGCACCATTTGAAATAAGGTTGAGCAGGAAAAGATAGGTGAAAGACTTCTCTCCGAACAGGTTGAGAAATGAGGACAGCAGCTTCCTTTGCTGTATACAGGAAACCTTTAAAGTTTGCAGGGTCATAAACCAATGCTTCTGCCAGCCCCCAAAGCAGTTTATGGGTTAATATATAAAAAGCGTGGGAACTATTGAATGTTATTCTACACGAAGCTCTGGACTGCTTATCACCAATAACAAACAATAGCCCACGCTTAAAGATATATCAATCCTTTATATGAGGATATAATAAATCTATGCGTGAGCATATTGCCTACTACCCCTGGTGATTGTAATTGTCCAGATTACGTGCAGAGGATAATATCATACGCTCTTCCCAAAAGACAGATCTCTAATATACAGGTTCTTGGGAAACCTGTTCATATCAATCCATTTGCAAAGATAATCTTTTCCTTCCAAACAGACAAACGGAAAAGATAAGAATTTTGCATTGCATTACAAAATGAATCTCTACTTTGCGCGCTGAGATTCCGTATCACGGTTGTCATGGTAGGTGCGGTGGACCTGCCTGCCGCCGAATGACCATGCAGCACGGAATCCGATATACCGGGAATGATTGTCAAATCGGTTCGTGTTGGTGTACTCCTGGTAGAATATGGTGTTCCGGTTGATATTCTGATGAAAGGGATCGCCAATGGTAAGACTCATTTTCAAGCGGTCGTCCAGACAGCTGTATTTAAGGCTCATCCGCAGGTAAGCATGAGGATCACTTTGAGTCTGTGCAAAATATTCCCGGAACCAGTGCCGATAGTTGATCTCGGCAATGAGCGTCTTCTGCCGGTTGAGCAGGAACGAGAGCGAACCTTCAGCCCGCCTGCCCCATCCGTTTATCTGTAGCACGTCTGTCTGATAATCGGAATGGGAATCATAGTAATATACTTCTCCTCCTATGTTAAGGTTCATCCATGCCAGCACATTGCGGTTATAATTGGCATAGACACCGGTCTTTTCATGGCGCAGGCCGTCATAGGGACCGGTTACCTGACTTCCGTTTGCGAGGTATGTGGTTCTCCAGCCTGTCTCCCCTTTGCCATGACTGCTGTAAAGGACGGCATAAAGTCCTTTCCCATTGCTATAGTTTATCTCCATGTTGCGGGTATAGGCAGCTGCGAGATAAGGGTTTCCTGTCATGTAATCAGTGGTGGATGTATAGATACGGAAAGGATTGAGGTCGTTGAAATCGGGTCGTTCTATCCCCCAGTTGGCAGCAAATGCCAGATTCTGATTCCCTTTCAATTGCCAGTTCAGGTGCAGCGTGGGATAGAAGCGTCCGTAATGACTGCGGCTGATCTGTCCCTGTGTGAGCTGGTTGCTTTCCGTCCATGTATGTTCGTAGCGTAATCCGGCCTGCACCTGAAGCTTTTCCGTGAGCTGTTTCTTTACCGATAGATAGGCTGCAAGGGTTCGCTCTTTGTACAGGAATTCATTGCTTTCGGCCGCATTGTACTTCCACTGTCCGTTGGCAAAGTTCTCCAGCATCAGACTTGTCTTGTTGCGGATGGCAGAGAAAGATGCCCCTGTCTCCATATAGAGATGCTTGAAAGGCAGGGAAAAATCAAGTTTCAAGGCGTTTATCTGGTATTTTGCCTTGCTTTCATTGCGCAGCGATTCGGTCATCCCGTTTGTTACCGACACGTTCTCGCTTTGCGTGGGGGCATTGCTGTTGAAGATGTTATAGTTCAGGCTGACAGTCTTCTCTAATGAATCGAGCCTGTATTCTGCATACAGTGTCGTACTTACGTTGTCGTTCCAGACAGCCGGGGCATGAGCTGTCGTAAATGTCGTGTCCTTGTTGATTGAAACAAACGTGTGCCGGGGAGAGGTGTGGTCGGCATAGACTGATGCCATAACACCCAGTTCCAACCGTCGGGTGGCATGATATTTCACGATGGCATCTGCATTATACGACGGCCAGGGGGCTATGGTTCGCTTTCTTGTACTGCGCTGATGACCGTCTTTGAAGTCATAGACACAGTAAGACTCGTTGATTACTTTATCCAAAGACATTCCCAGACCTGTGGACAGCTCAAGTTTCCTGCCGGCATAGTTGAGGTTTATATCCTGGAAATACCGCCCACGGTACTGCCGCTGCACCTCCTCGCTGATACTCCCACTCCACCCTTTCGACTGGTCACGCTTCATGACAATGTTGATGTATCCCGCATTGGCTTCTGCCTTATACTTTGCCGGTGGAATGGCTATTACCTCTATACGCTCAATATCTTCCGCCTTCAGGCTGCGAAGCTTTGCCTTGACAGCATCGGCAGTCATTTCAAGGATATGCCCGTCAAGCATGATGTGGGTACTGCCCTTGCCTACGATGCTGACGATCTCGTCGCTGACAGTCAGCATCGGTACACGTCCCATCACTTCTATACCGTTCATCCCCTTGGAGAAAGGGTCATTGCCGACAAGATATTGCAGCCGGTCAACATCATTTTTGATAACCCGACGCATACCTTTTACTGTCACAGCCTTCAGCCTGTATGCATCTGGCTTCATACGGACGGTACCGATATTGCCGGCATTGACCAGCTTACTGTAAGTAGCGAATCCAACGAAAGAAACCCGCAGCAAGACCTTCCGCTGACTGCAGGGGATGACAAAATCGCCTCCGTTATTGGTCACTCCGCCATTGATGAAGCCGGAATCCGATGGATTCAACAAAGCTACATTGGCAAACGGTACAGGCTGGCTGTGCTGATCAACAACGTGTCCGATGACCTTTGCTGGTGATTTCTGCGTACACTCTACGAAGATAATACTGTCACTGACGGTCATGCGCATGGGATAGAAGCCCAATACCTCCCGTACCGCTTCGGGAACGGTGCGGTTACGTAGGTTCGCTGTGACTGTAAAGTCCTCTAATTCGTTATAGATGAAGTTGATTGTGTACCGTTGGCTGGCATTGTCAATGTCGGTCAGCACATACGGCAGAGGAGTCTTATTGTAGTTCCGGGTGATGTGCTGTGCCTGCACGCCACAGGCAATCAGCAGCAGTATGCCAAGAAAGAGATGCTTTCTCATAGTGCTTTACTCTATGGTGATTGTACTGTCAGCCAAAGTCAGCTGTACTTTTTCAAAGCTGTTCAGTGTCTCTACTGCACGTTCTACGCTCTGCTCTCTGTTCCAAAGAAAGCGCAGGCGCAGCCGTCCCGCTTCAGGGTTACGACAGACTGTTCTTATCCCATAATAACCGGCTATCTCCCGGACAATGTCCTGCAACATGACATTATCAAACTGCCTGGAAGGAACTGTCTCCCCTGCCTCCTTTCCCGTTTCTTGCCGCCTGTTGTATGTGGAAGCTGTGCGTATTGAGTCTTTTCCCCGTAATGTTTCAGTATGGGTCATTTTGTCTGTGACCGCAACATCTGCATCCGTTGCCAACTGTTTTCTGCCACCTTTGACAATGCTGACCGCAGCCAAGGCAATTCCCGATACAGTGAGAACACCAATGACTGCTGCTGCAATCTGTCTGTTATAATGCTGTACAGGTCTGGAAGTAGACTTCTTTTCCATCAGCTTGTGCCATTCCTCTCCTATGACCTCATCTGTCAGTTTATCGGAAGCCCGTCCGTATTCGTATGCACTGGCAGCGTCTGACAGGAGCTGATAGGTCTGCCGCAACTCGTCATCACGCAACAGTTCGTTCAGCTGTTCGTCAGTATATCGGTCAGGATGCTCTGTCATGTCAAGCAGCCTTTCCATCCGTCCGTAACTATCTTTCTTCATTTCTGGTTGGGGTTAAATTGTTCTTTCATTTTCCTGATCGCCTTTGCCAAGTGCTTGTAGACGGCGGCTTCACTGATGCCGGTCTGTTCTGCAATGGCTTTATAGGACAGTCGCTTGTCAAAGCGCAGGCGGAAGACAGTGCGGGTCTGTGATGTCAGCCTGCTGTCTGCAAAGGCCAATAATGCCATGTAGCGATCCGTCCGGTGCTGTATGAGCGATAAGTCAGGCTCGGTTTCTGTTGTCAACAGCTTATTGACACGCTCCCTCATCTGTTTCTGTCGGATGATGTCCAGGCACTGGTTGCGCACGCTTGCAAGCAGATAGCTGTCTGTTCCTTTCTCTGGCAGGTGGGCATTGCCACGGAACAGCCGTGCAAACACTTCGCTCACGGCGTCTTTTGCCTCATCAGCATCATGCAGCATTGCCACCGCCAGCCTGAACATTGCACCGTAGTGCATTCGGAACAGGTGTTCAATGGTTTCTTCTTTCGACATAGATATCTATTCGTTTTTTTCTGTTCTTACTCTTATAACGAATGAAGATGGATTTCCCCAACCCCTTGATGTCGTAAATTGTCTTTAAAGTGGAATTTATGTGTTCTGGGACAGGATAAAAGTTTGAAGAAAGCGTAGCAAAGTGAACGGCAGGGGTCTGTTCCTTTGGTACGCTGTCTTTTGTCAGGTCATGAAAAAGGACTTGCTTTTTTCAGTTCGTCTTCAAATGCCGTGCAACCCATACCACCCATGTGTCAACATTGTCTTTGAGTGTGTCGGGAAGTGGAATAAGTATCTTTACATCCGGTCGGATGCCAGGCTTTCTGTTTTTTATCTGCAGGGCGAAGTCCTCATCGACACAGGTGGGGTAATAGCAGGTAATCCCGCTGTGTGGGAGTTGGAAAGGGGTTACATTACCCGACAGGTTGGCTCCGCTGGTGTTGTCCTGCCCATATATTTTCCCACGGTTGCAATAATCTTTAGTAAAACGGACTAATGTTTCTCCGGAACTTGCTGTTCTATTATCGACAAGGATTGCAACTTTGATGAACTTGCTTGGTAAGAAAGTTATCTCCGCATCGTTTTCTTCTTCGTTTAAGGGTATAAACCGTGACTTTGATATCTTCGCTTTTTCAGCGAGGGTTATGTCCCCTTGTTTCATCAGTACATCTATGTTCGCAGGACTGCATCTGAATAATACTTTCCAACTCTTGGTAGGTTTATGATCTGCAAGTATTTCAAAGAAAGGTTCCCAGATGGCATCATTCCCGCCTGTATTGCCTCGGATGTCCAGGATCAGGTAGGGACAGTTTATCTTTTTAAATGCCTGCGCCACACTGTCAACCCATGCAAAAGTAGGATTCTGCCCGCCGCTGGAGGGTATTCTTACCAGATACGTATCCGAATCAACCCTACAGGCAAGCGGCTGTGGATCATATTCCATTTTCTCCTTGTATTGGGTATGCACCTTTCGGTCGTATTCCCGCCAGAATTTATGCCGGTCAACTATAAAATGCGTGTCGAATTGAGAAAAGAACCAGAACACGTAATCACAGGTTGCGGTCTCTATATCTTGTCCTTTCAACAGGTGTTTTCTGATTGCCTTTTTATGTTTTCTATATTCCTTGCCGTACATTTCGTTGATGTATGGGAAAGTGGCAAGATTGGCTTCTGTAAACCGTGTGAGGTATTGATAGTCCTGCAGATGACTGCTTATGCTGTCAGGTCGCGCTGCGGATGCCGTCAGTGTCCAGGATAAAGCCAAGCAGGCAAAGGACAGTTTTAAGTTCATAAAGGGAATCTTTTTGTGTTGTCAGATCATGCTCATTGTCCTTGAGGAAAAGCCTCCCGTTCATCCGGCAGACCGCATCGGTCTTTGGCGGTACGGCTCTTTCACGCTGCAGGCTGACCCCATCCCGCCCACCGTCCGGTCGGCAGTAAGCGTGCGGACACCCGGCACGCATGGTGTTCACCATCGACACGATCGGTGACGGTATCAGCATGCCGGGAGCACGCCGGGAGGTAGGGAACAGGCGGGTGTTATTTCGTGTACAGCACCTGTATCACAGTCTGCCCGACCGCCTGCAACGTGTTTTTATCGATGTGCTCCATCGTGTCGTTGACGGTATGCCATGTCGGCCCGAAAGAGCTCTGCTGGCAGTCAGGATAATAAGGAATAATGTCTATGGTGGGGATGCCGCTGTTCTGGTTTACGGGGACATGATCGTCGGTGACCATTCCTCCCACGGCATCGGGGAAGTACGAACCGCATCCGGCGGACCTGGCCGCTTCCCACACGCGGCTGACGATGTCTGGTGCGAACTGCAGCGACATGCCCTCCCGGTAGAACTGTGCGCCTTCGCCTCCTACCATATCCAGCAGGATGCCGAACTCCGGCTTGGGACCGGCGGGAAGGTTCTTCGAGAAGTATTGTGCGCCCAACGCCCACGAGTCGCCCGTGTCCTGGTAGCCTGTCTCCCACTGTGGCACGCCCCAGTCTTCTGCATCGAAGCAGACGAAGTCCACGCCCATGGCAAACTTCTTGTCGGTCTGCAGCAGGCGGGCTATCTCGAGCATGACGGCCACGCCGCTGGCACCGTCGTTGGCTGCCATGACCGGTTTCCTGTGGTTGGTGGAGTCCGGGTCGTTGTCGGCCCATGGGCGGCTGTCCCAGTGTGCACAGAGGAGGATGCGTTTCTTTTCTTTCGGATTGAAGCGTGCGATGATGTTCGTCGACTTCAGTACGGTACCGTCGTAGCCTTTCAGATCGGCGTTCTGCTCCTGCACCTCACAGCCGAATTGCTTGAACTTGCCGACGATCCATTTCCGGCAGGCTTCGTGTGCGGCGGAGTTCATCGTGCGGGGGCCGAACTGGCATTGCACTGCCGTGTAGGAGTAGGCCGAATCGGCATCAAATCTGGGACCGGCAGGTTTCGCAGTGGCGGCGGTGTCGGTTGTATTGCTGTTGTTGTTTGTTTTCCCCTTGCAGCTGTAGGCCGCAGTTGTCAGGGAGGCTGCCAGCAGACAGCTGATAAGGAGTTTCATTTTTGCTTTCATTGTTTTCTGAAATAAGTGATGACGGAAGCCCTTTCCGGCCCCTGTCTGCAAGGAGAGACGGTCCGGACGCCTGCCGGGAGAGCGTCGATGGCGGAGCGGCAGCGTCACTTCCTCACGCTCTGCACCTTTGCCATGACGCGCAGCCAGTTGCCGCCCCATATCTTTTCGATGTCACGCTCGCTGTATTTGCGGCGGAGAAGGTGGAGAGTGAAGTTGATCATCTCGCTGGCATCGGCCATTCCGCGCACGGTACCGTCGCCGTCGAAGTCGGTGCCTACGCCCACATGATCGATTCCCATTATGCTGATGGCGTGTTCCAGATGGGCGATCGCATCCATGACCGTGGCTTCCCCGTCTTTCTTCAGGAAGCCCTTGTACAGCGTTATGTGGGCTACACCGCCTTTCTTCGCCAGTGCGCGCATCTGCTCGTCCGTCAGGTTACGGGGCACGTCGCAGAGCACCTTGCTGTTGGAGTGGCTGCATACGATCGGCATCGAACTGATGTCGAGCGCATCGTAAAAGCTCTTTTCGCCGCCGTGGCTCAGGTCCACCATGATGCCGTTCCGGTTCATTTCCCGGATGACCTCCTCGCCGAATTTGCTCACGCCGCCATGGGTGTTGCATCCCCGTGCGGAATCGCAGATGTCGTTGTCGCCGTTGTGGCACAGGGTGATATACACCACCCCCCGCTGGGCAAAGTGTTTCACGTTCTCGACCCTGTGCTCCAGGGCGAGGCCGTTCTCGATGGCGAACATGATGCTCTTGCGCCCTTTCCGCTTGTCTTCGTAAAGGTCGGACGGTGTCCGTGCGATGCTGATGTAACGCTGGTTCTGCTTGACGATTTCCTCTATTTTGTCGAAGATGAGGTCGGCATAGACCGCCGGTGACAGATGGTCGAGCGTGTCGATGAGATTCGGGTTGTAATGTTTCAGTCCCTCCACGTCGATCTTCGAGGAGAAGGTCTCGCCGATCTTCGGTTGGGGAAGATAGGCCGCCATGGTCACCGCATCCTGCCGTCCCTCAGTCATCTTGTGGAGGTCGTAGAGAATGCGTGGGTCACGCTGGTCGAACCGGACGCCCTGCGGGAAAAACATCGGTGTGTCGCAGTGTGTGTCAAGCGTGAGTACACGTCGGTGAAGCTGTTTGGCAAGGTAGAAGTTGGCGGCCTGTGTGACCAGCCAGTGGAAGAGTTTTCCTCCTTCTTCCCCCATCCATTCGGGATGCCACTGTACGCCCATGACCGGTTTGAACTCCGTGCTCTCGATGCCTTCCACGACACCGTCCGGCGAGAGTGCCGTGATGCGGAACCGCTTTCCCGGCTCTTTCACCGCCTGATGGTGGAAGGTGTTGACCATGATGTGTTCCTCCTTGTAGAGGGCGTACAGCATGGAGGGTTTCCTGAGGGCGACGCTGTGGGTCGCCTCTCCCCGGTCGGCATCCTGCGAATGTTTCAGGGTCGCCGCATGATAGGTGGTGTCGGTCCTGTCCTTCGCCGGTTTCTTTCCGGGTGTCTCGTCCGTGCGGATATAATCTTCGTAAATATCCTGCTGCACGGTTCCTCCCAGGGCGACCGCCAGGGTCTGGATACCCCGGCAGATGCCGAGGATAGGTATCTGGCGGTTGAAGGCCAGGCGGGTCAGCATGAGTTCGGGGAGGTCGCGCTCGGCGTTGATGTTGTGCAGTCGGGTAGACGGCTCCTCACCTGCCCAGAGCGGATTGATGTCTCCCCCGCCCGTGAGGAGCAGACCGTCAAGATGTGCCAGCGTGTTCACGAGCACATCCTTGTCGGCTACCGGCGGTACGAGGACCGGGATGCCGCCCGCAGCGGCAATCTGCTTATAGTAGACATCCCTCAGCGTAGCATCACCGTCCGTGAAGTTCGTCGTTATGCCGATTATGGGCTGCTGCTTTGCTTCGGGGAAAGTCGCATACACCTTGTTGAGATGCGACTGTAGATCGTATTGCATTCTGATAGTGATTGAATGATTGTTCTGTCGTTGGCGGAAGCCGCATGGGAATCAGAGCAGGTCCTCTGAGATAGGGACTTCACGCTTGATGCTCTGCTCGAGCGAGATGAGGGTCTCCGTAGACACTACGCCAGGAATACCCTGAAGCTGGTTGTTGAGGAGGTCCATCAGCTGTTCGTTGTCCTTGGCATAAAGTTTCACGAGCATGGTGTAAGGCCCCGTCGTGAAGTGGCACTCGACGACTTCTTGGATGGCACTGATGCGTTCGACCACTTTCTTGTACATCGACCCACGTTCAAGGTTGAGTCCGACATAGGTGCAGGTGGTGTAGCCCAGGCTCTTGGGGTTGACATCAAA
>ERZ773046.1195-NODE-1195-length-15248-cov-7.895544_pt1 | contig 15248 bp, 10 predicted proteins | sample MGYA00580634_ERZ773046 | MGnify/ENA primary metagenome ERZ773046 (study PRJEB29015, sample SAMEA2738127) | human oral metagenome | biome: human oral; feature: human-associated habitat; material: saliva | place: China | collected 2159 ... | reverse complement strand
ACGGTAAAAGATGCCCTTTTGCATGGTAAAAGGTGCTCTTTTGAGGTGTGAAAGATACCCTTTTGCATGGTAAAAGGGCACCTTTTAGAAGAGCTTTTGTAAGTCCTTGATAGAAAATGGTATACAAGTATGAATACTTTGCATACTTCCTGATTTTGTTGATACGCAGCTTCAATTCACTGTAAACATATTTTCGATTAGTTCGTAATTGTTCTGTGGTAGATGGAGAGACTGATAAGTTTACATGAAACTGCTCTGGATAGTTTTATCATTAACTGCTGTATCCAACAACTATGAGTTTCCCCTTTTCCAGCCGAGGACAAAAGCCGATTAAATACCATTCCTGATTTTGCTGTCATTTCTGTCACTCCTTTTCCACTTTTAATCTCTTGATTATAAACCTATTATACGAAGTGTTAAAAGTGACAGCAACTATAATTAAAACTAAATTAGGGGGTTGATGCTTCTCATTTGGTTACATTTACACGCACAATACACCCTGTCCTTCCCCGTTTTCCCATGTTCTAAAGACCCATTTACAAAAGAAAGTTGTATATTTGCCTTTGAAAGTGGTATGCTCGGTTTATCTATTCTTTTCAAAAAGAGAATAAGCTTGACAGCATAGTCACGACAAAACACATAACACTACTGGGATGAGCACAACCGAATGATGGTACTCTCTGATAATGGCAAGACAAGTCGTTACACTCACAATGCTACCGGTGAACGTATCATGAAGAGTTGCGGTACGATGGAGGGAGGGTAGATTAATGGTGCACCACAAGGAACAACACAGACAAATGTCGACTTCAGGCTGCACCAAGACAAAAAGAACGAACTCTTTTGTGCTGGTTTGCACTGAAGTTTCAAGAGACGGATAACTTCACTCCCTACCCTGCAACTTAACCCAAACTCACATACTAACGAGGTAATAAAGCTATGAATATAATCCATGAGTTGTACGAACTCAGTCTGTTCACGCAAAAGAAGGATACAAAAAAAGAACCAGCTGGGTACTTCCAGTTGGTTCCTTTTTTTTATAAATCGTTCTGTCCTACTAAGAGACAGTAGAGAGTTAGTTTGCTTTTGTCAGCTTAATAATCTTGCAACCATGCATTGGGATGAGTGCTTCAACCTTATCCGTCACAGGACCTTCGTCTACATGCTTCCACATATCATGAGCCATCCAAGTACCAGTAAGACCTATCTTAGAGAGCTCCAAAGAACGAGTTGCTGCAGCCTGGTCACGATTGAAGAGTCCAATAACCCATGAGCCATCCTTCATCTGACCGTACCAGATCTCACCATCAGTGTTCCAAAGGTTACGTTCCAAAGGCTTACCTACGAAGCCTTCCTTATTCAATGCAAGCATTTCATCATTCTGGAAGAACTTCAAATCGGCGCCTGTAGGCATATCAGTTACAGAGATAGGACCACCAGCCATCAAAGGAAGAGAGATAACAGACATCTTCTCATTGTCATCAGCATAGCTTCCGATACGGATAAAGTCGCCATCAAGACGGATCTTCTTGTGCCCTGAGATCTTTGACCAGTTAATGAAACCGTCGAAAGCGTTCTCAGAATTTGGCCAACCACCACGCAAACTACCACGTCCGTTATCAGAGAAACGATACCAAGTACCCTCGAGTGCGTCAGCATCAATACGTACCATGTTACCTGCATACTTCTCAATGATAGCGTCATTACGTAAGTGAGGCATAACGAGTGAGACATAAATGCCATATTTCTGTGCATACTTATTCACCCACTGCATACCTTTCACATAACGTTCGCGGCCGAATCCCTTTCCGATGATGTCATTATAGTTCATTCCATCCTCATACCATGAAAGGAAATCCATACGAATGAACTTTACTCCAAGGTCAGAATAATGTTTGAAGAAACCTTCAAAGAACTGTTCAGCACCTGGATGATCTGTCATAACCCAACCAAACTGGTCCTTGCCTTCTGGATGTTTGATATCCTTATCCTTGGTAGGATCATAAGCCAAACTGCTTACTTTGATACCGTCTGTTCCAGGGATGACAGCGTCAGGGTTAGTATAATGATACCAGAATGGATTATCATACACACCGAGCTTTAATCCTTTGGCAGCTAACTTTGATACAATAGTAGACAATTCCACCTCTGGAGAAGAGTCACTTCTCTGTGTATGGCTGTAGCGAGTCATGTATCCATTATCACCACTCATTGAAGCAAAGCCATCAGTAACAAGCATATCATAGCCGTGTGCCTTAAGATTGGTTGCTACATAATCAATGGCTTGATCCCACATGTCCTCTGTGAAGATGTTTGGGAACGTTCCTGCCTTCTCCTGTGCACGCAGTTCGCCGTACACACTCCAGTATAATGGAGCATAATCCATACCCTCTGACTCAGCAAGAGGAGTAAGACCTACGGTTGGGTCAGTCTTATCAACACTCAGATCGCTGGTAACATCCCACTCGTTGCTATTACAACTCGTAAGTAAAGCAGCAAATGCCAAGCTTGCAAAAATATATTTCTTCATTGTTTTAATCTATCATAAGTAGTTAATAACTGGCAACCATATGATTCATCTTTCTGACTCCTATGTTCTACATGTGTGACACATATGTTCTACGAGCGTGACTCATATGAGTCAAAATCACAAAGCATATTTATCAAACAATTGCCAGTTGATAATATTATCGGATTCTGTTATGCACCCAGGTATTCTGCTTTAAGCTTCTTATTATTCAAATCGAGTGTCAGCTTGTACTTACCAGCCTTGGTAACCTTCCACTTCTTATCACCATAAGAAGCCTCTGTGCCATAAGCAAGTGTATCGTTAGCAACACCATTCTCATTGATTTCAGTATCAGCTTCAGGGGCGAAGAAGTAAGGCTTATCGCTAGAGAAGCCTGACTTATCAAGCATGAACTTCATCTCACCTTCACTAAGTTGTACCTCAACAGAGAACAGATGATCACCCGTCTTTGTTACTTCTACCCCGTTATCGGTAACCCATCCTGCTGGTGTTGCACTACCTATCATATAAACAGTCTCTGTATCCCAAGGTGTAGCAGCTGGAGTTGGAGCAGCATCTGCAGTGAAGCTCTCAACCTTTATAGTATGGTTTGTAAGGTCGAAGACAATCTTGTAAGTTCCTGCCTCAGTTACTTTCCACTTATTGTCAGCACCACCAACTGTCATACCCTTCTTTGCAACACCTTCATGGTTCACCTCACAATTAGGCTCTGGAGCCTGGATAAGGTTTGACCAAGCAGGAAGATCAGAATTGTTAGTAACGAGTTTGAACTCACCAACATTCAAATGTCCCTCATAAGTGAACTGCAATGGGTTGTCAGATGTCTTTGTGAAACGTTCTGTACCAGCCTGCAGCTTTGTGTTCAAACCGTTGTTATCCCATCCATAAGGAGTAGCATCTCCTATGAATGACAACCATTCTGCAGCAATAGGCTCAACAGGGCCTTCGCCTTCATAAGCAGCAGAGATCTTACGGGTACGAAGATCAATTGTCAAGTTATAATAACCTGCCTGTGTAATCTTCCACTTATTGTCAGCACCTCCCTTACGAACATCGAAGCCACTGCTTGCAACACCATTAGCATTGATCTCTGTATTGGCTTCAGGAGCATAAATAAAGGTAGCACCCCAATCACCCTTGGCAATAGGGAACTTCAACTCACCCACATTCAACTTACCATGATAAGTGAATATGAAGTTGTCGTTAGCATCCTTCGTCATCTCAAAAGGATTATCGATATTCCATCCAGCAGGTGTTGCATCACCTACCATATAAAGATGGCCGAGCTTCAGAGGTAACTCCTCTGTAATCACAACGATATCCTTATCATCATTACATGACTGGAATGTTGTTGACGCAAGAAGCGCCAACAATGCAAACATTCCATATTTCATTAATTTCTTCATTTCTACAATAGGGTTTTAGTCGTTAAACATTAATTGTAACCTGGGTTCTGCTTCATACCAGTATGAGTATTCAAAATCTCTGTATGGAATGGGAATATCTCTGTATGATTGTCAGCATCAGCATCCTTATCCCACCAAGCATTGCCAAACTTGCCAAAACGAATCAGGTCAATACGACGGCGACCCTCTGCAAAGAACTCACGTCCCCACTCTGCTAACATCTCTTTCATATCAAGAGTAGCAGCACCTTCTGGTGCATACAGAACTGTTGACCAGTCTGAAGAAGGATAGTTACGCTTACGAACAGAGTTCAACAACTTAGCTGCGCCGGACGTATCTCCCTTGCGGAGCTTGCATTCAGCAAGGCTATAGATGATCTCAGGAAGACGAACCTCACAGTAATCAGCCTCGAACTGCTGATTCTCCTCATAGTCTGAGTACAGAGGATACTTAGCAAACATCCAACCAGAGTTGTCGTCTCCATCCTCAAGACGGCTAGCTGCCTTATCGAGCCACTTACTTCCATCGGTTCCACCGAACTTACCAACAGCGTCACGTAAGTCCAGAGTGTACTGGTCGTGGTGGTCTTTCAGATACTGTGTATTGCCATTATCATCAGTATACTGAATCTTTCCATAGATAAACATACCCTCACGACGACCGTTACCAAGGTTCTTATACATCTTCAGACGTACATCAGAAGGATACTTCTTGAACTGTGCTATAGGCATACCAAGCTCATAATTATACTTCTCACCCTTAGGATTATAACTTGGAGAAGCAGAATATTTAATGTTATGAGAACCTTCTCTGCTCTTAGTATCGTGTAACCAGTCATTAGCCTTTGAAGGAACTGACCACCAATACATGTCACCTTTGTAATGCCAGTGGGTCTCTCCTGAACTTGGGAAGGCAAAGATTACCTCATCACAATTCTCATTATCCCAATCAAAAGCAGCATCCCAACGGTCAGCAACAGCATAAGTACCATACTTTCCGTCTACGATATCCTGTGCATACTGTTCAGCATCAGCAAAGTGATCTTCGCCAATATAGACCTTAGCATTCATATAAAGACGTACCAACAAAGCAGCTGCACCTGCCTGTGTCCACTGTCCTTCAAGTTTACCATTACCACCAAGAGATGTCTTCTTGGCCAACTCTGGGAGAGCTTCTTTCAGGTCTTTCTCAATAAAGTCAAATATCTCTTTTGGTGGGACTTGTTCTTTAGAGTTCTTTGATTGATCATAGAAGCTCTGTGACAAATAGATGTTGCGGAAAGCATCTAAAAGTCTTATATAGAACCAAGCACGTAAGACATGGTTCTGAGCTCTCAAATTTTTGAACTCATCCTCTGAGAAACCGAACTTGGAAGCAGACAGCTTATCAAGGTCTTCAATAACCTTATTAGCCTGGCCGATACCTTGATAGCATCCATTAAACTCTGACTGTGCCTCACCATTTGTCACAAGCCACTTGTGACGATGCAGACGTGCCCAACGTCCACCATCATCCCACCAGTCTCCACGAGTAGGAGTAATAAGTTGATCCGCAGACTCTTCGTTCAACACATGACGATTCTGGATACTCCAGAAACCATGCTCAAACGGACGAAGTACCGCACGAATAACATCATTTTTTGTATTATAATAGTTGTTTGATGCCACTTGGTCGTACAGTGTCTCACTAAGATCTGTACAGCTTGAGGCTGTCATAAGAGCCGCAGGCACTGCCAACAGTGCGGCATATTTATATAACTTATTCATTGTATTTCAATATCTAATGATTGAACAATTCTTTAGAAGTCAACCTGTAAGCCCAACAAGAACTGGCGTACTGATGGGTAGTAAGTACGAGAACCAGTAGCTCCTGGATCAAGGCCATTCAACTGATAGTTAGAAGGGTCAATACCTGAGAACTTAGTAATCGTAAAGAGGTTGCCTGCTGTTGCATAGATTCTTATAGAATCAATGTATTTCTTATTAAGATTCAATGTATAACCAAGACTTACAGAAGATAACTTCAAGTAGTCACCAGGCTCAAGGAAGTAGTCAGACACGATAGGATTCTGACTAACGGCAAGGTTCTTGCTATATGCCTTATCCATTACATTACCCTGGAAGTTCTTTGTTCCATAATAGAAGTCATGGATATTGAAGATATCAAAACCAAGAGCTGTCTGGAAGAACAGAGATGCATCAAAGTTCTTGTAACGGAAACTATGTGTCATAGAACCCGTGAACTGAGGAAGACCATTACCAACATACTGACGGTCATCATCAGTAGCATTGTCTGCCAAGACCATATCGCCATTCTTATCATATACTATCCAACGACCTTGTGGGTCAATGCCTGCATACTTCCACATATAGAAGCTACCAACACGTCTACCTTCTTCAAGACGTTGTAAGGTATGGAATGGGTAAGGATCCTGTGTTGACACACGATCATCATAAGTAGCTTTTGTATATTCTCCATTTGAGAAGTGCACAAATTTATTACTCATTGTTGCACCAACAATGTTCAATGTATAAGAGAAGTCCTTCGTCTTAACAGCATTCCAAGTAATATCAAACTCGAAACCAGAGTTACGCATGGTACCAACATTCTCAAATCTTGTAGGGAACAAGTATGGTGGCATTGGTGCTGGATAGTCTCCCACGAGATCCTGTTGTGTACGATTGTAATAGTTGAATGAACCATAAAGATTACCATTAAACAGAGCCCAGTCTAAACCTATATTCCAGTTCTTACCTTTCTCCCAATGCAAAAAACTATTGTCGTTTCTGGCTGGTCCCCACACTTGATAAGACTTACCATTATACATATAGTAGCCAAAGCCAGTCATTGTAGCTAGCGACTGATATGAAGCAAAGCCCTGATTACCCGTTACACCATAGTCAGCACGAAGCTTCAAGTCTGTCAACCAACTCTTTGTTCCCTGCATAAAAGGCTCATCAGAGATACGCCAACCAGCAGAAACAGCAGGGAAATTACCCCACTTATGGTTTGCACCGAACTTAGAAGAACCCTCATGACGAAGAGAAGCTGTGAACATATAACGTCCCTTCCAGTCATAACTTACACGTCCAAAGAAAGAAATCAGCTTGTTATCATTCATATATGAGCCTAAACCAAGCTCATCTTTCTTCTTCATGAAAGAACCTGTACCAAGGTTGTTATCCTCAAGTGCATCATTAGGGAAGTCCTTGTTCTCCGCATTAAAGCCAGAAAACTTATTATACTGATAAGAATAACCCAACATTACCTTAAAGTTGTGATCACCAAAAGAGTTAGCATAATTGGTAATCCACTCCATACTCATCATTGATTCCTTGCTATAACTCTGACTTGCCTCACCTGTACGACCAGCATTGATAGCCAAAGTATTAGTAGATGGACGGAACCACTGGTTGTAATTATCATACTGATGGTCAGCATAAGTCAACTGTGTAGTCAAAACTTGCTTACCAGGATTCTTCAACAAGAGTGGGAAAAGATTCAACTTAACAGTACCATCCCAGTCAATCAACTTAGTAGTACCTGTATTCTTTTCACGCTTTTCCATTTCAACAGGGTTATAAGCTGCAGCCTGACCCTTGAAATTATAATATTGTGTTGGGTTCTGCGGATCCCAAACAGGAGTTGTTGGGTTCGCCTCTACTGCATTACGGAAAACATCCCAACTTGCATTCTTACGATAAGCGATACGTGGAGCAATATTCAAACCGAAAGTAATAAGACCACTTTTTGTCGTGTGATTCAAAGAAGCACGTGCACCATATTCTTCACGACCAGAGTATTTATCAATACCCTTTGCGTCACGATAATCAACAGAAGCACGATAGTTTGATTTGATATTACCACCACTGAGGGTTAAAGTATGTACAGTACGTACGCCAACTCGGCTCACTTCCTTCATCCAATCAGTAGAACTACCAAGGTCATAACCTGTACCTGATGCCAAACGATTAGCACGATACTCTGCAGCATTTAGCATATCGAGTTCTTTCTTAATAACATCGAATGCCACTGTTCCATTATAAGTAGTATGGAGATTACCATCACGTGCACCTTTCTTCGTTGTCACAAGGATAACACCATTAGAGCCACGTGTACCATAGATAGCAGAAGCTGCACCGTCCTTGAGGACATCATAGCTCTCGATATCATTTGGATTGATGTTAGTGAGGTTACCACCTGGTACACCATCAATAACGATCAATGGACCTAACTCAGCTGCACGAGAAGACACACCACGTATCTGAATACTTGCTTGGTTGTTAGGATCACCTGCACCGGTATTGGTAATACTAACACTTGGCACTTTACCCTGAATCATCATAGATGGGTCAACACTTGCAACCTGGGTGAAATTCCTTGCAGAAACATGTGAAATGGCAGAAGTCAATTCCTTCTTATCCATCGTACCGTAACCTACAACGACAACCTCATCAAGGTTTGCAGCATCTTCCTGCATCTTAATCTTGAAATCAGACTGACCGTTTACTGGTAAATCCTGTGTCTTGTAACCAACGTAAGTCACACGGATTCGAGATTTAGGACTTGACACAGACAGTGAGAAATTACCGTCGATATCTGTCACCACACCATTTTTGGTTCCCTGTTCCATGACTGTTGCGCCAATTATGGGCTCACCATTCTGATCAGTTACTGAACCTTTGACATTGAAATTTTGAGCAGCTATGTTCAAAGCACAGATAAGTCCCACCAAGATGGCAAGCACCTTACGCCATGAACTGTTCTCAGTTTGCAATGGTTTCATGATTGTTGTTTTAATTGATTTATGTTTTTAATATTTCTTGTCGCCGCCTTTTAAGAAGGCACTTTATTAAAAAAGTATCTGCAAAGATAACGAAAAAATCGCTTAAACATTAAAGAATATATAAAATCTCATGAAAGTATAAACACTTATCGTTGATTATCAGTGGGTTATCTATTTATTTATACAAGTTAATATAAGACCTATAACATGGTATTCTCATCCTTTTCAGATAACCCAAAAGAACCTCAAATGTTAAAAACAACTATCCTATAAATACGACTTTTTATAAAATCACGAAGCAAATGTAATCATTCCTCACTTGCTAATTACGCTATATAAATCGAGAGGAGGAGCTACAAACACCGTGAAAAACTCTCCATCAAATCATCATCTCTCTGCCCAATCACTTCTATCAAGGTTTCTGTAACCAATAGCCTCTGCTATATGTTGTACGAGAACCGCCTCAGAACCATCCAAATCTGCGATGGAACGGGCAACTTTTAAGATTCTATTGTATGCCCGAGCAGACAGTTTCAACCGTTCCATAGCGTCACGTAACAGTTGCACAGAGGCTGCATCAGGTTCGGCAAATTCATGAATCATCCGTTCAGACATCTGCGCATTACAATGCACATTACGATAGTTGCGGAAACGTTCTGTCTGTATTGCACGTGCACTGATGACCCTTTCGCGTATTTTCTCACTTGTTTCACCGGGTGTTGCCTGTGATATATCCTTAAAAGGAAGTGGTGCTATCTCACATTGTATGTCTATACGGTCCATAAGAGGTCCCGAAATCTTTGCCAAATACTTCTGAATCTGTCCAGGAGTACAGACACAATGATGTGTTGGATCAGCGAAATAACCACATGGACAAGGGTTCATACTTGCCACAAACATGAAGCTACAGGGATAAGTCACGGTGTATTTTGCACGCGAAATAGTAATCTGTCTATCCTCTAAGGGCTGACGCAGAACCTCCAAAGTGTGCTTATTGAATTCGGGGAGCTCATCACAGAAGAGCACACCATTATGTGCGAGCGTTATCTCACCAGGCATCGGATTAGCTCCTCCACCAACAAGAGCTACCTCAGAGATTGTATGGTGCGGACTACGGAACGGTCTTTGGGTTATCAATCCAGTATCTCTGCTTAGCTTTCCTGCTATGGAATGAATCTGTGTTGTCTCCAGACTTTCTGATAAAGACAGAGGAGGAAGGATAGAAGGAAGGCGTTTTGCCATCATACTCTTTCCACTTCCAGGTGGTCCAACCATAATAAGATTATGTCCACCTGCCGCTGCTACCTCAAGTGCACGCTTGACATTCTCTTGCCCACGTACGTCTGCAAAGTCAAGATCAAAGGCATACTGATGTTCATAAAACTCCTTACGCGTATCTACAAAACAAGGTTCTATGCTTGCAGAGCCATTCAGAAAGTCTATCACTTGTAGGATATTCTCCATTCCATAGACTTCCAACGTATCCACAACAGCAGCCTCATGCTCATTTGCTTTCGGGACAATGATACCCTTAAACTTCTCTGCTCGTGCCTTAATAGCTATTGGTAAGATTCCTTTTACTGGCTGTAATGTACCGTCAAGACTCAACTCCCCAACGAGCATATAGTCCCGAAGAAGGTCGTTACTCATCTTTTCATTAGCAGCCAAGATGGCTATTGCCAACGGGAGATCAAAGCTTGAGCCTTCCTTTTTCAGGTCAGCAGGTGCGAGATTGGCTGTAATATCTGCAACAGGAAACTTATATCCATTGTTCAAAAGAGCAGCAGCGATACGGTCATGACTTTCCTTTACCGCACCATCAGCAAGGCCGGTAAGATGAAACAACACGCCACGTGTGATACTTACTTCGACTGTTACGGTGGTAACCTCCATGCCATTAACAGCCGCACAGAATGTTTTTACAAGCACGTTATTGGTTTTTAGTCTATGCTATAACGCTGACGAACAGTATTAGCAGTGATGCCCCGCTCAATAATCTTGCCATTACGAACAACGATATTATCGGGTACTGTTGTGAGTCCAAAGGTCTTCAAAAGTGGAGTACTAAGCATTTTACCATCGCAAACATTAGGGAACGTAATGTCATCGTTCTTCAATGCCTGCCGAACTTCCTTAGGATTAGCATCCACACTTATCCCCAAGGCTGCTATCTTGCCAGCTTTTACCGCATCATTGAGTGCACGTTGGAAGTCAAGGCTCTCATAACTCCATGCTGCCCACGTGCTGATGATAATGGTTTGATTAGCCAATGTAGCATTGTTTATCAGCTTTCCATTGACATCTTTAGCTGTGAAATTAGGTAATTTATCACCTATTCTCAATGTGCCTAACCCACTTATTTGTCGTTGCAAGCGACCCAAGGTCACGTTTCCAGGTTGTTCTTTAAGAAGAATCTTCAGTAAATTAGCCGCCTGTTTATAGTCTGGTGTCTCCGTCTGAATGAGATAACGATTCAGCAAATAGACACTAACAGTCGACTCTGGATGGTCTTTAATAAATTGTATAGCATACTTCAATTCATCAGGAGGTGACGAATTGGCTATTTGTTTTCTGAATTTTGTCATGAGTTCGTTATCATCCGTACCCTTCACCTCCATCTCTTTCAAGTGAGAAGCATCTGCTTTCACTTCTACAGAGCCACCCGACTCAGCGAAGATGGGCTGTACAGAATAGTTTGGGAAGATGATAACAAGTGTAGCAGGTTTGCTACAAGGAATCTCATATGCAAAGCGACCAGCCTCAATCTTAATGGTATCCAATCCATCTATACCACCGTCAGGACTATAAACATACAGTTCGCCTTGGTTCATGTGCAAGAAACGCCCTTCCATCTTGAAGTGACCACTACGTGTACCACAAGAGATTAATATTAAAACGAGTAACAGGAAGAGTACTATTCGCTTCATGCGCATAGAGATTTAAGAAGAAAGTGCCGCGAGCGGGACTCGAACCCGCACAGCCATTACTGGCCAAGGGATTTTAAGTCCCTCGTGTCTACCAATTCCACCATTGCGGCAAACCGTCTGCAAAGATAAGGCTAAATCTCCGAACTGGCAAAGGATTTGGATGTTTTTTTGACTGTCCGCCTCCTCGAGCCGCCGGACTTTGATGGCTGCCAGACTTGCTGGGACCGGCTGCCATAATCCTACTCGCTTGTCAGTTTCCGGCTCATGTAGCGTACGGGATACCATACGGAGAGCCAGCCGACGAGGATGACGGTGAAGAAGATGACGATGATGTCCTCCGGGTGGACGCTGATAGGATAGGCGTTGACGACGAAATTGCCGGCCTGGTCGCCGAGCTGGACAAGTCCGTAGGTCTGTTGAAGCCAGCAGAGCAGCAGTCCGAGTGCAATGCCGATGATTGCTCCGGCGGCGGAGATCATACGTCCTTCGAAGAGGAAGATACGGCGTATCTGACCGTCTGTCGCACCGAGGTTGCGCAGTGTGATGACATCATTCTTCTTGTCGATGATGAGCATGGAGAGCGAACCGATGATGTTGAAGCACGCCACCATGAGTATGAATGTAAGGAACAGGTAGGCAAAGAGTTTCTCTATGCGCATGATGTTGAAGGTGTCGGCCTGCTGCTCGTAGCGGTCCAGCACCCTGTATTTCCTGCCGAGAATATCCTGTATTTCCTGTTTCTCCCTGTCGATGTCAACACCCGGTCTCATGCGCAGCTCCAGTGAGGTAATCTCTCCCTGGCGGTTGAAGATACGGCGCGCAAAGTCTATGGAAGTGAGGAGATAGCCCTTGTCGTACTTCGTCTGTTTCACCTGGAAGAGCACACCCGGTGACACCAGTGAGTCTTTTACGAAGGCATTTGTCGGGTCGGAGGCGTCGTATTGCCCCTCCCGCTGCGGAGCGTATATCTGCAGGTAGTCCTGCCACGCCACGCCTGTACCGAGGTCCTGTGCCAGCCGGATGCCCGGAACGCCGTATTGCAGGTTGGCCGCATGGAGCGTGAAGTCGCCGTCGCCATAAAGGATGTTGCTGATATGCGTCAGTGAATCGAAGTTGTCCTCCACTCCTTTCACGGTCACCATGGCCTGTTTGTCGTGATAGACGGCCAGCGCCTGGTCTTCCACACACTCTGTTGCAACCTCCACCGTGGGCAGGCGCTTTACTTTCCGGAGCAGCGCGTCATCGGCCGGCATGGCTTTACCTTTGGCGGCCTCAATCTTCAATTGCGGATCGAAATTGGTGAAGAAAGAGGCGACAAGGTCGGAGAATCCGTTGAATCCGCTCAATACAACGACCAGTGCCATTGTCGCCACAGACACGCCGAGTACGGAGATCAGGCTGATGACGTTGATGGCATGCGTGCTCTTTTTCGAGAAGAGGTAACGGCGGGCGATGTAAAAGGGGAAGTTCATGCTGGGTGATAGGGGGTGATAGGCGGGGGTAAGCGGTGACAGGCGATAGTAAGCGGTGATGGATGAGACTATTACTTTTTCAGAAGCTCGTCGATGCGGTCCAGGTAGTCGAGGGAGTCGTCGATGAAGAAGCGAAGTTCGGGGATGATGCGCAGCTGGTTGTGTACACGCTGTCCCAGTTCGTAGCGGACGGTCTTCTCGTTGGCATTGATGTTCTTCAGCAGCTCTTCCCCCTTTTCAGACGGGAATATGCTGAGATACGCCGTGCAGATGCTGAGGTCGGGGCTTATCTTCACGCGTGTGACACTGACCAGTACACCGTGCATCATGCGTGTCTGCGTCTGGAAGATGCTTGCCAGCTCCTTCTGGAGGAGGCGTGCTATGCGGTTCTGTCTTGTTTCCTGCATAATTCTTTATTTTATGGTTTTTGTCGTGCAAAGGTACTGAATGTTTGAGGAAATCACAAACATTTGGCGGTGATAAGCGGTGATAGGCGGTAATGGGCGATGATGGGCGATGATAGGTGGGGATAAGCGGTGATAGGCGGTAAAGTGCAGGGGGAGGCGGTGATAGGCGTTGATAAAAAAAGTACCAGGCCGTTCCGGCCTGGTACTTTTATGACAGGTGATGGGGCAGGATTACTTGCCTTCCTCCATTTTCTTCTTCAGGTCGGCCAGTACGCCGAGGTCGCCGAGAGAGGTGCCGGCAGCGATGTTGTTGATGGCTGCTGTCTCGTTCTTCTGCGGCTTGTTGCTGTTGCGCTGGCGGCGCGGTTCGTCCTTCATCTCCTCGAACGTGCGGGAGTGGGAGAGGATGATGCGCTTGGTGTCCTTGACGAACTCGATGACCATGAACGGCAGTACCTCGCCCAGCTGTGCCTGCGTGCCGTCCTTCTTGACGAGATGCTTCGGCGTGGCGAAGCCCTCACCGCCTTCGTTCAGCGTGATGACGGCGCCCTTGTCCATGGACTCGGTGATCTTGCCCTCGTGAACGGAGCCCGGCGTGTAGATGCGCTCGTACTCGTCCCAAGGATTGGTCTCGAGCTGCTTGTGGCCGAGACTCAGACGGCGGTTCTCCTTGTCTATCTCGAGTACGACGACGTCGATGTCGGCACCCTGTGTGGTGAACTCTGAAGGATGCTTTACCTTCTTCGTCCAGGAGAGGTCGCTGATGTGGATCAGGCCGTCGACGCCTTCCTCAAGCTCTACGAAGATACCGAAGTTGGTGAAGTTGCGTACCTTTGCCGTGTGCTTCGAGCCTACCGGGTACTTCACCTCGATGGTCTCCCACGGGTCTTCCTTGAGCTGCTTGATGCCGAGCGACATCTTGCGCTCCTCGCGGTCGAGGGTCAGGATGACAGCCTCTACCTCGTCGCCCACCTTCAGGAACTCCTGTGCGGAACGCAGGTGCTGGCTCCAGCTCATCTCGGAGACGTGGATCAGGCCCTCTACGCCCGGCTGGATCTCGACGAATGCGCCGTAGTCGGCCATGACGACTACCTTGCCCTTGACGTGGTCGCCCACCTTGAGGTTCGGATCGAGCGAATCCCATGGGTGCGGCGTGAGCTGCTTCAGGCCGAGTGCGATGCGCTTCTTCTCCTCGTCGAAGTCGAGGATGACGACGTTGATCTTCTGGTCGAGCGAAACGACTTCATGCGGATCGCTTACGCGGCCCCATGACAGGTCGGTGATGTGTACGAGTCCGTCGACACCGCCGAGGTCGACGAATACACCGTAGGAAGTGATGTTCTTGACGGTACCCTCGAGGATCTGTCCCTTCTCCAGGTGGGAGATGATTTCCTTGCGCTGTGCCTCCAGCTCGGCCTCGATGAGTGCCTTGTGTGAAACGACTACGTTGCGGAACTCCTGGTTGATCTTGACCACCTTGAACTCCATGGTCTTGCCGACGAATACGTCGTAGTCGCGTATAGGATGAACGTCGATCTGGCTGCCGGGAAGGAAGGCTTCGATGCCGAACACGTCAACGATCATGCCGCCCTTGGTGCGGCTCTTGATGTAGCCCTGGATGACCTCGTCGTTCTCCAGTGCCTTGTTGATGTTCTCCCAGCTCTTCTGCAGGCGTGCCTTCTTGTGGGAGAGGACGAGCTGTCCGCGCTTGTCCTCCTGG
>ERZ773046.1192-NODE-1192-length-15258-cov-5.901927_pt1 | contig 15258 bp, 12 predicted proteins | sample MGYA00580634_ERZ773046 | MGnify/ENA primary metagenome ERZ773046 (study PRJEB29015, sample SAMEA2738127) | human oral metagenome | biome: human oral; feature: human-associated habitat; material: saliva | place: China | collected 2159 ... | reverse complement strand
CATTGTGTTCTCTGTCTTCTGTCATTGTGTTTTTGTCTTTCTGTCCTTCTGTCTTTAGTCCTTTGTCATTGTGTTTTTGTCTTTCTGTCCTTCTGTCTTCAGTCCTTTGTCATTGTGTTTTCTGTCTTCTGTCATTGTGTTTTTGTCTTTCTGTCCTTCTGTCTTTAGTCCTCTGTCATTGTGTTCTCTGTCTTCTGTCATTGTGTTTTTGTCTTTCTGTCCTTCTGTCTTCAGTTCTCTGTCATTGTGTTCTCTGTCTTCTGTCATTGTGTTTTTGTCTTTATGTCATTCTGTCTTCAGTCCCTTGTCCTTCTGTATTAACCATTGAAAAAGCAACGTAAAGGGTTGTTTATATCGTCAAAAAAATGTATTTTTGTACGAAAATTATTGAAGAAAGCAAAGACAATGAATGAATATATACACAAGGTGAAGTACTACGAGTGCGACAGAATGGGTATCACACATCACTCTAATTACATCCGAATCATGGAAGAAGCACGTGTTGACATGCTCGACAGACTGGGCTATGGGTTCGAGAAGATGGAGGCGGAAGGCGTGGTGTCACCAGTGATGGAGGTGAAATGTCAATACCGTAAACCCACAACCTTCCAGGATGAGATACGTGTGGAGATACATTTAAAGGCAGTGTCAGTCTTTAAGTTCACCTATGGTTACATCGGCAGAAAGGGTGATGACATTGTCTTTACAGGTGAGTCAACCCACTGTCTGACGGAGAATGGCCGTCCCTTGAAGCTGCGTGAGCGTTATCCGAAACTGTTTGTGACGGATTAAACCATCGTCTGTAGACCGACACCTGATAACTAAAAACAAATCATTTAAGTAACGAACAATAAACCATGGATTTAAGATCTTTATTACTATCTGTCTCCTTGTGTGCAGCGACATACGGTGTGGGACAGGCTCAACGTTTACAAACCAACCCGTCTGACACCACTGTTAGCACCGTCGTACGGATGGATATTCAGCAAAATAAGGTGAACTATGCACCGGGTGAGGCGGTACGCTTCACGCTTGAAGGGACTCTCCCTGATGGTGCACACGTGCGTTATCGATACGGAAACACCATCATCGGAGACGAGACACTCAGCTGTCCGCAATGGACATGGACACCACCAAAGGATGATTATCGTGGTTATCTCGTTGAGTTATATACGAAAAAAGAGTCGGGTGAACCCACTGTCCTTGCCACAACAGCCGTGGATGTGTCGAGTGATTGGGGACGATTCCCACGTTATGGGTTCGTGTCAGACTATGACAAAAGCAAGACAAAGGACGTGATTGAGCGGGAAATGGCATTCCTCAACCGCTGTCATGTGAACGGAATACAGTTCTATGACTGGCAGTATAAGCAACATTCGCCCCTCGGAATAAATAAGAAAGGAAAACTCTTCACAACGTATAAGGACATAGCCAACCGACAGATTGTGACACAGGTGCTGCAGGATTACATTGCTACACAGCATGCTTACGGCATGAAAGCAATGTATTATGACCTCTGTTTCGGTGCTTTTCGGGATGCAGCAAAGGACGGAGTGAGCGACAGATGGTACATCTTCAAGGACAAAGAGCACCGTGTGAAGGACGGATATAACCTGCCGAAGGATTGGAAAAGCGACATTCTGATCGTCAATCCAGGGAACAAGAGTTGGCAATCTTACTTTGCCGACCGTAGCAATGACGTTTATCAGCATCTTGATTTTGATGGTTTCCACATTGATCAGTTGGGGAAACGGGGTGATGTTTATGATTATTACGGTGAGCCGGTGGACCTCCCTGCAGGCTATGCCACCTTCATTGAAGCCATGAAAGCAAAGAATCCCGACCGCCGACTGGTGATGAATTCCGTGTCAAGCTTCGGTGCAAAGGAGATTGCCGAGGCTGAAAAGACCGACTTTCTGTATAATGAACTGTGGGAAGAGCAGGATAAATTCAGTGATATTCACAACGTTATCAAAGCAAATAGTGACTTCAGTAAGGGCAAGAAGAACACCGTTCTGGCTGCATATATGAACTATCGGAAGGGCTTTCCGTTCTTTAACACACCGGGAGTGCTGCTAACGGATGCCGTGATATTCGCCCTTGGGGGTGCACATATAGAGCTGAGTGGTGATCATATGCTCTACAGTGAGTACTTCCCCGACCATAAATCGCAGATGGACAATAGCTTACGCAAGGCTATTGTGGGCTATTACGACTTCATGACAGCCTATCAGAACCTGCTTCGTGACGGTGGAAAGGAGACAAACGTGGATGTTTCGGCTGCTGATCCGGCGGTAAGTATCAACGCATGGCCCCCTCGTCAGGGTGCAGTTGCTGCCTATGGAAAGACATTCGATGGTAAGGAAGTCATCCAACTGCTGAACTTCCGACAGGCAAACAGCATGTCATGGCGTGATCTTGACGGTACAATGCCTGAACCACAACAGCTTCAGAACCTCACATTGCGCATCAAAACATCCGGGATGATGAGCAAAGTGTGGACCGCTTCGCCCGATGTCAACGGTGGATCACCCCAGTCTCTCGACTTCCATCAGGCTGATGGTTACCTCACCGTCACCCTTCCGTCCCTCAAATACTGGACAATGCTGGTGTTGGAGAGGTAGGATTACAGGTTCACTACCATCCCTTTTAGAGGTTCACCCCGTTCCTTTTAGAGGTTCACCCCGTCCCTTTAAGACACTCATCCTGTTCCTTTAAGAGGCTCATCCCGTCCCTTCTCCAAAAGAAAAGGAGGCGTAATCAGCAGGAATCCCTAATGTTTTGGAGTGCGAAATCAACTCTTCGAATTTGAAATCGAGGGTTGATTTCTCATTCTTTTATATCCTTATCCCTTCATTCCTGCATACTATCCATCTCCACTTGGTTTTTTATCATTTTCAATTTTCCTGTCATTTCTGTCACTCCTCATCCCTTCCTAACCCGTTAATCACCAACAAGTTGCCTGAAATGTTAAATGTGACAGCAAATAAAAAACAAAAAAACATAGGGGTTTAGCGTTGTTTTTTGAGGCAGATGAGGAGCATCTATGATTATAAAACCTGCTTTCTTTTTCATTGCTTGAGAAAAAATCGATAACTTTGTAGTTAGGTTTTACACATAGAAATGCTCCGTTTCAATATTTATTTGTGTGGGATTACTACAGAAGAATAGGAGAAGGTACGATTAACAAAGGGCTCCTATGCGTGTGTTTATAAAATAATATACGAACAAAAATAGATATAAGATGAAGGAAATAGATTACAAAACGATGAAGTTTAATCCGTTCAATCTGTTGGGAAAGGAATGGATGTTGGCATCAGCAGGGAATGAAAAGGATGGTTGTAACACCATGACTGTCAGCTGGGGACACCTCGGTTGTATGTGGGGACATAATGATCCAACGGCTGTTATATACCTTCGTCCGTCACGTTACACAAAGATTTTCGTGGATAAAGAGGATTACTTCACACTCTGTGTCATGGATAAAAGCTTCAAAAAGCAGATGGCTTACCTCGGAACAGTATCTGGAAGGGATGAAAATAAGATAGAGAAAGCTGGGTTGACAACGGTGTTTGCCGATGGAACAGTCTACTTCAAAGAGGCGAAAATGGTGCTGATTTGTAAGAAGATGTATGCTGCCGAACTGCAGGAAAGTGGCTTTTTCTATCCCGAAACACTCGATGAAAGTTATCCAAACCGTGACCTCCACACCATGTATGTTGGTAAGATTGAGAAGGTCTTGGTGCGTGATGACGAGTATGTTGGGTAATATTTCTACAGACGACTATAAATAAACGATGATTATTTTGTGAACAATAGGTATATCTCTCATCTGCTTTCAGGATACAACAACGCCTGAAAAGACAGAAGAGAGATATACCTTTTTTATTTTAAAGTATTTGATTTACGTAATAATATAACAATAAAAAAATATGGGAAATGCCGTTAATCTACAACTTGGTGTTACGACTATTGGGGATTTGTTGGTACATAAAAAGATATCACAGAGCCATAATGGGAATTCGTTAGAGGATGTTGAGCTAAGAATACCAGACTATCAACGCCCTTATAAGTGGACAGCACGTAATTCAATTCAGCTCCTTGATGACATTATCGAGGCTCGGAATAATAATAAAGAGGTGTATCGTGTCGGTACACTTATCCTGCATAGAGAAAAGAATAACGATGGTAAGACAATCTATAACATTGTTGATGGACAGCAAAGAACCATCACTTTCTCCCTCTTACTTCATGCTCTACATGAACTTGATACCAAAGAAGAAGGTTTTAAAATAGACCTTTTAGAGCAGGAAGTCTTTGATAATGCTTTCAGTAGGCATAACATTCCCAACAACTTAAATGCGTTTAGACGGAGAGTTTATAAGGAGAATAGAGAAGAAAACATTGACTTCATTAGAGATATGAAGCGTTTACGGGACTACATAGAGAAGCAATGTGAACTGATTGTTGTCATAACTGATAATCTATCAGAGGCTTTCCAATTCTTTGATTCACAGAATGCGAGGGGAAAAGCGTTGTATCCTCACGACTTATTAAAGGCGTATCATCTGCGTGAAATGACAAATATTGATGATGCGAAAACCGAACAAATCGTTAAAGGATGGGAGAAAATTCCGCAAAAATATTTAGCTGAATTCTTCGGCGATTACCTGTATCGAATAAAAGAATGGGTCAATGGTAATTGGGCATATACGCTGAATGAACATAACATCTACAAGTTTAAAGGCATTACGAAGTCGGATCGTACTCCTTATTCACAGTTCTATAAGAGTGCATTCTCCTATGCAGAGCTTGTCAATTCATCAGCAATGCCTTTTGTTTCTGGTACAAGAGAGGTCAATGCTTTCCAACTAAACACACCTATAATAGCCGGGAAACCATTCTTCGATTATACTAAACATTATTATAATCTCCTTGCAGACATACGAGATAACAGTCAATATGAAGGCTTTTATATTAAAGGTGACACGATAGTCAAGACCTTAGATAAGTATTATTCAAGAGGAACTGGAAACCAAATAGCGCGCTTGTTATTTGATACAGCTTTGCTTTTATATGTTGATCGGTTCTGTCCTGCTACCTATCCAACAAAGGTTGATACAGAATTATTCCAACAATTTGTTCTTTATACATTTATTTGGGCATACTCACTGCGTGCTCAATACTATCATTTAGGATGGCTTTCTGCACAAAACTACATACTTGGTAGAGGCGGTAAAGGCAATGTAAACTCCTTAAACATGTATAAACTCATCGCAGATTCAGATACTCCTGTCTCCTTATTAAGTTTGTTGGCAGATAAATTAAGACCCTTATCAGATGGTAATCTCAGTAAGAATGTAGCGAAAGGGATTGCAGAAAGGACTGTTGATCATATAGAAGGAGGAATTTATACTGACTATTTTCATTTCTTTAAAGCAAATACTTTTTATTCAAAATAACCTTATGAGCAATACATTACCACTTGAAGAGTGTTCTATCAATCAGATTTATTTAGATAGTTCAGACGTAAAAACCTACATGATTCCCATCTATCAGCGTAATTATGCATGGGAAGAAGATGAGATAAGAGCGCTGATTAAGGACATCCATGATTCTTTTGTGAAGGATCCAAAGGCACCTTATTATATAGGAACCTTGGTGACTTATAAGCGGGGAGATACAGAATATGAGGTAATTGATGGTCAGCAACGCCTGACTACCATCTATATCATCTTGAAAGTATTGGGCGTTAATAACCTGACAAACAAACTTACCTATAGTGCCAGACAAGTATCTGCATCAACAATAGCGAACTTAGACAACTACCCTAACTTGGGAGAGAATGTTGATGATGGTATTAAGAATGGCTATAAGTATGCTGAAAACGCTTATATTGAGTTTGTTGAGGATTCCGAGCAGGATGCTTTTAGACAGTATTTCCTCAATAATGTACATTTGATACGTTATGAAGTACCTAAAGATGTAGACTTGAATCATTACTTTGAAGTGATGAATTCTCGTGGCGAACAGTTAGAAAAGCATGAGATTGTTAAGTCTCTTCTCAGTAACTGTTTGAAAAATAAGACGGAAAGAGCAACGTTTAGTCGTGTATGGGAAGCCTGCAGTGAGATGGATATGTACATACAACAGTGCTTCTCTGATAAGTCGGTGTTTGGTAATTCTATGCGTTATTTCAAGATAGAGGACTTTGAAGGTATCCCAAAACAAGAGGGTTCAGAGGGTAAAAAGTCAATTTCGAAATTTCTAAAAGGCACAATCGATGAGGCTGAAGATGATACTTATATAGAAAGAAATGATAAGTTTCAGCCAATAATTGACTTCCCTAACTTCTTGCTGATAGTCTTAAAACTTACGAGAATGAGCTGTGATAGCTTTGATCCAACAGATTTCACACTTGATGATAAAGAGTTACTCAATGAGTTTAAGAAGGCTATTGATAAAGTTAAAAACAAGACTGAGTTTGCTAAATCGTTTTGTTTTAACTTGCTGAAGGCTAAATACTTCCTTGATAATTACGTTGTTCACCATACTCTTAGTGCGACAGAAACGGTGGGAGATAACCCTTGGAAGCTGCAATACTATTACAAAGAGTCAGCAGATAGGCAGTATCCTAAGAACTTATCAACTGATGATAATGATGTGCAGAAAGAGCTTGTTCATCTGCTATCTATGTTTGAAGTGTCATTTACTCCTAAGCAACGCAAGAACTATCTCTTCTATTGTATGTTGTTCCTCTTTGACAATTGCAAAGTAAAAGAATATTTAGAGTTCCTCCAGCGTCTTGCAAATAAGTATTTCGTTGATGTCTATATGAATCCTGATAATCTTACTGATAGGAATCAACCTAAGCCAAATGCGTTTGATTATGCTGTGTTGAGAGATGGTGAATTGAATGTATATGACTTTGATGGAGCTGGTTATAGAGAACGGTTTGAGAAGATTTATCAACAAGGTAGGGCTGATATACCTTTGTTTGTGTTTAACTTTACTGATTATTTGATATGGAGGAAATATGCAAATGATATTCGTGGAGAAAAGACAAAGAAAGATTCTTTGAGTCGTAAGAAGTTCTTTAACGCATTGGGATGTAGTGATTTTGAACTCAATCCTTTCAATAATTTCTATTTTTCACGTACTCGTAAGTCTTTAGAGCACTTCTATCCACAAGCGAAAGTTGGAGATGATAAGCCTCTTACGGCCGATGATATCAACTGCTTTGGCAACTTTGCCATGATAGGAGCTGATGTAAACAGTTCTGGTTCATGCTGGGATCCAAGGGCAAAGCTCGATCATTATAGTGACAGTAGGGCTAATCAGATCAGTGTTGCATCGTTGAAGTTTAAGATAATGATGCAGATGTGCAAAGATAATTGCAACAAAATACTTAGCAAAAAGTTAGAAAGGCCTGATGGGATGGAGTGGAATAAAGAAGATATGCAGACCCATCAAGAGAAAATGCTTGATATAATCTTTGCTGGAATAGAATAAAGCGCCTCCTCATTTGCCAATACAGAAGTGCTGGAAGATGTTGCCGAGAACCTCGTGGGTGGTGATTTGACCACCCGTGATGTCGGCAAGTTGGTCAAGACAGATGCGGAGATCCTCACTGATAAGGTCGCCACTGAGTTGCATGTTCATGCCATCAATGACACGAAGGATGGACTCATCGGCACGGGTGAGGGCTTCATAATGGCGTGCAGAGGTGATGATCACACTGTTTTCGTTGATCTCTGGGATGTCAGCTGCCTCATAAATAGCCGTCTCCAAAGCATCAATGTTCTGCTTCAGTTTGGCTGATATATATATATAAGGTGTAACCTCGTCTGCTGGTTGAGGCTTTTCTGTCTTGTTATCCATCTTGTTGAATATCGCAATCAGCTTCTTTCCTTCCGTGAGATGTTGCATCTCTGCCAGCTCTTCAGCCGTTGGTTGCTGGTCAACGACCCACAGAACGATGGCTGCTTCATCCATTTTCTGATAAGCACGTTCGATACCTAACTGTTCAACCTGGTCGGTTGTGCGTCGTATTCCGGCTGTGTCAATGAAGCGGAAGGTGATACCATGGATCTCGGTTGTGTCTTCAATGACGTCACGAGTGGTACCGTGGATATCGGAGACGATGGCTTTCTCTTCATGAAGCAGGCAGTTGAGTAGGGTTGATTTCCCCACATTTGTCTTGCCAACGATAGCTACTGGTACTCCTTTCTTTAATGCATTGCCCGTTTCGAACGACTTTCTGAGCCCTGCTATGCGCTCATGAATGGTCTCGGCAAGCGCTTTCAGTTCCGAACGGTCGGCAAACTCCAGCTCTTCATGGTCTGAAAAGTCGAGCTCAAGTTCGAGTAATGAGGTTATTTTCAGCAGTTGTTCGCGCAATAAGGACAACTCTGAGCTGAAATGTCCTTTGAGTTGACTCATCGCTACTTGGTGTGATGCACGGTTAGAAGCGCTGATGAGGTCGGCAACAGCCTCTGCCTGACTGAGGTCCATCTTCCCATTCAGATAGGCACGTTGCGTATATTCACCTGGGAGAGCCTGTCGGCAGCCAGCGTCGATGAGTGCTTTCACAACCTGATTGAGGATATATGCCGAGCCATGACATGCTATCTCCGTACTGTTTTCGCCCGTATAGCTATGTGGAGAGAGGAACACACTCACCAGGACATCGTCTATAGTATTGCCCGTTTTGTCATGTATCTCCCCGTAATGCAGCGTGTTGCCCTTGGCACCGGTCAGTTTTTTCCCACTTCTACTATGGAAGATCCTGTCCGTAATCTCTATTGCCTGTTGACCACTTACCCGCACAATGCCTATTGCTCCACCCGGTTGTGTAGCAAGTGCACAGATGGTTTCGCCCACAGTCTGGCGTGTTGTTGAAATGATTTGTTGTGCCTGTTGTGGGGTAAGTGTCTCTTTTTCCATTCTTTTTGTTTATGATGATTGATGTGACGGAGCGTTTATATTCTGTCAAGCACCGTCTTAACGAGTCCGTCAATCGTGTTCTTATATCCTGCATTTGCCTTCTTTGCCAGTCGGTTTGCAATGACCATGCAGCATGTTACAGCCCTATGTCCCATGAGCGTAGCCAGTCCGGCGAGTGCAGAAGACTCCATTTCGAAGTTCGTTATCTGTAGTCCATTGTAGGAGAACTGCTCTATTTTCTCGTTCAGATGTGGGTCTTGCAATGGCAACCGAAGCTCTCTTCCCTGTGGACCGAAGAATCCTCCGCAGGCTATGGTGACACCTCTCACCATGTCGTCCTGTGCAATCTGCTCGGTAAGTTGCTCATCAGCGCAAGCCACGTATGGGTTTCCGAGTTGTGCATCCCACTTCACTTGCCGCTTGAATTCTGCTTCAAAGTCAAGGTCGGAAGCCTTGTCACGTCCGGCATAGAAGTTCAACAGTCCGTCGAAACCAATGCTTTTTACCGATGCAATGTATGTTCCTGTCGGCGTATAAGGCTGCAATCCGCCACAAGTACCAATGCGCACGAGGGTGAGCTGCCGCAGTTGGTCCTTCTCGGTGCGTGTTTCGAAGTCGATATTTGCCAACGCATCCAACTCATTGAGTACGATATCGATGTTATCACAACCAATGCCCGTGCTCACAACCGTGACGCGTTTGCGGTGATAGGTTCCTGTAATTGTTCGGAACTCACGGCTTTCCACTTCACATTCTATGTCCTCAAAGTGGGAAGCTACGAGTGCTACGCGCCCCGGATCGCCCACGAGAATCACCTTGTCTGCAAGGTTTTCTGGTTTCAGATGCAGATGAAAGATACTTCCGTCCTCATTGATAATCAGTTCTGACGGTGCAAAATACTTCTTCTCCATAGGTCTTGAGATATTTGGGTAAATGTGTTCTTATATAATGTTTAGGAGACAAAGATAAGAAGAAATATGCAGATGACCAAATGAAGAAGAAAGAATGATTGTAAGATAAATTCACTATTGGTTTTCAAACGGTGCTCTTTTGCCTTCTAAAAGGTGCCCTTTTACATTGCAAAAGGGCATCTTTTGATGTTCAAAAGGGCATCTTTTACAACGCAAAAGGGCGTCTTTTACAAGCCTGTTTGTAACCTCCTGATATACTATGGGTTACAAAGGCAGTTTTACATGGTTATTGTTTGCTTTTCGGTCTGCGCCTCTTATGTTTCTGTAAAGTTATTTCGTTACGCCTGATTGTCTGTGATCAGGTTCCTTCACAGGGCTCTTCCCCTCTATGCTTCTTCTGCTTCTGTATCACGGAAAGCCTGAAGCGGAAAGGGCAGTGGGCGAGAGTCGGTTGGCAGTTAGTGCTTGGTTATTTGTCTAAATACGTAATAACATATTTTCTTATACCATAATATACATCGTTCTCCATCAACTCAATAGGGCGTCCTTTATCATCAAATTTATAAGAATCGGTATTCGTTTTCCCCAATTTATTATCATAAAAGACGTGCCTTTTGGCGACAAGATGAGCAGAACGGATGCCCGTTTGCGTTGTCCATATACCTTCATTGCGGTTGAAAATGGAAGGATACACGCGGAAGATGTTTAAGTCTGGGAAGGTTCTGTTGGGCACATTGGTATATTCGAAACGAACGAATGTATTTCCATATGTTATCTTTCCTTTTCCTCCAACGGTGGCTTTGACGAGGTCATTGTTCTTCCACTCAAAGGTATTCTTTAAGTTTATTTCATGAATATAGGATGAAGTCAGGTGCCCGTCAGCGTCATATATAAGACTATCCTTTGTGTGTGGCGCCGTTACAGGCTCATCTGTCAGAGGGTCTTTATAAGGAGCTTCGTTGATAAACTTCGTTGCTCTGCCTTGTTTATCTAAGTACATAGCACCTCTATGGTCCTCAAGAACGATCCTACCGGTGATGTATCCCTTTGTTGTATACGAGTAGATGGAGTCCGTATAGGTCACCGTTGCCACTCGAGGAGGGCCATATGTGTTGTGGAACAGGTCGTTACAAAACGTTAGAAGGCGCTTCTGATTGTCATAAGTGAAGACATATTCCCCTTGCTTATAGCCCTGGGGATAGACGTAAACCTCAATCTTTGAGATGTAATCGTAGCCTTTTTTCGCAAGAGTATTAGACGAAGTATCCACCTGATCATCGCTTGAACAGGAGAAAAACGCAAAAGAAATCGCTAAGAGTAGAAAGAAATGTTTCATTAAAACCTAATTTTTTATGTATTGAGGTGCAAAGGTAAAAAAGATGAAAGAAAATACATGGCGGTGAAAGTTATAGTCTGTAATTAAAAACAAACACATCGAAAGTTATATATATAAATCCTAAAATCAAGGTGAAAAACAGGAGTAGATGCCTAAAAAGTGTAAACTGTGAAGGGAAAAGGACTTGCTGAAAGCGCTAATCATACACCTATTAGCAACTTACGAAGCATGGGAAAAGTAGAACTGAAAGGTGTTTTTGAGGAAGAAAAGCATGGTGAAAGGTGTGAGAGAAGGGGAGAAATCGCATGAAGAAGATAGCCTTTTAGCACTGATTCAGCCCTGTATCGGTGGATATTCTGTACGTAAGAAACACAAAAACGGCGCAGTGCAGAGTCGCACTACGCCGTTTTTTCTGTTCTAAAAGAGACGCTTTACTTTCGCCAAAAGCGTGATGTTATGTCTTCAAACGTACCGTCTGCGCATCGCCGAAGCATCCGTTGATTGGTCCGAGGAGAGTTAAGTGCACCGAGATGCTTGAGGTATGGACCTATTTTTATGTAGTCGAAACGCTCCTGATGGATATGAGGTGATACGGCAGTACGCCCTGTGTACCATCCAATCTTCAGTCTGGGATGCTGCTTGCGGATATGTTCTGCTAACTCATCAACCCTCTCCGGTGCTATATCACCTCCCATAAAACCCACGCAAGTGATGGGATTTCCTGCTTCAGAGATGAGCTTGTCGAGTGTCTCTGTGGTCAGATCGTTGCCTTCATCCTTCCAAAGAAAACTGCTATGGCAGCCCGGACAGCGACAAGGACAGCCGGAAATGTTGATGGCAAGCGTCACTTCGTCAGGGAATTCCTGAAAGACTATGTCTGTGTTGATATAGTGTAGCATCTTAATTGATGGCGGGTGACGGTGTTCGGGAGCCTTGTTTCTTCCTCTCCTGTCACCCGCTTGCTAATCATTATGCCTCCTGTTTGCACTCTTTCGTCTGTTTCCCAGCTTCGGAAGGAGCAGTAGTTTTTATCGTATACTTGTTCTGTCCGGCATAGAAACGGCGGTGTGCCTCATCCTGACGTGGTGCTGAGAAGTTGCTAACACGCTTCATGTAGCCAATGACACGTGTGAGATAATCCACGTTTGTAGAGTGACAATGAGGACATTCGTGCAGATAACGCTTGTCGATATGCCCACAATCGTTACATACAGTGTTAGGAATATTGAACGTAAAGTAGTTACATCCCTCCTGTGCTGCCGTACGTAAGAGCTGTCGATACTGTGCTTCTGACAGGTGTTCCTCAAGGTTCATGTGCAGTGCAGAGCCTCCTGTGAGGTGCTCGATATATGGTGCACCATGCAATTTGAACTTGTCGAGAATGGTCAGAGAGTTGTCTTCTACACGATAGAAGTAGCTGTTGTAACAGTCACGTGGTACGAAATAGCCGTCCTCACGATCCCATTTTGCGTGCTTCACACCGACGTTTTCGGCAGGAATCATCTCACAATTAAACATTGCTTCCTTAGTGCGGAAAGCCTTGTTGTGCTTCTCTATCAGTCCGAGAACACCCTGAACGAACTTCTTGTAATCCTCGTTTGGTGTGATATCGAGTCCCATGAACTCTGCAGACTCAACCAGTCCGTTGATTCCAATGGTGAGATATTGACGGTCAATGTTGATGTATCCAGCATCAAAGAGTGGCAACATATGGTTGCGCAGTAGCTCTTTGAGGTTCTCATTGTATGCCATCTGCACCTTATGACACAGTACGATGACGTGCTCGAGGTATTCCTTATAGTCTAAATCATGGTTAACAGCGTACTGGATACAGCGGTTGAGGTTGATAGTCAGCACACTCTTTGAACCAGTTGACACACCTCCGGCACCTAAAGTATAGGAGAATCCGTTGTCTTGTATCTCATTACGGAGTCGGCAACATGAACTCAGAGAGTCGGCATTGTCGCTCATGTAAGTGAAGAAACTGTGTCCTTCAGCATACATCTTAGCTGCATAATCGCCCCATTCCTTGTCCTTGCACTCTCCGTTCTCAGCCAACAACGCCATCGTTTCGACTGGGAAGGTGAGGACAGTCTTGAGTCTTTCCTGGTTAAACCACTTCATAAAACGCTTCTGAAGCCATGAGAGACTCTCCCAGTCTGGCTGTGATCCATCAGGGAAATAGAAGTTTCCGAAGAGTGATTCGAAGTAAGGACGGTCGTAATAAGAGATGTTCCAGAACACAGCCTGGTAGTTACGGGCACCTGTTGGTTGGTTAAGTGAATAGACAATCTGCTCGAAATCGTCCGTGATAACCTTATCTATAGTACGCTTTCTGAGGCTGAGGTCGACCACTTCATCAGCTCGTTTCCAGTAGTCTTTACCGTATTCTTTCTGTATGAAGTAGTTCATGTACATCAGGAACTCTGGTGTTGCACAGGCTCCGGCAAGCATGGATGATACCATGAAAACCATGTTGATAAACCCACCACAGAAGCTCTTGAGGTTGGTTGGGGCTGTAGAGTTACCGCCAATGGATGTTGTTCCACCGATGAGCCATGGGTACATGGTGATAGAAGCACAGTAGTTGGCAAGGTTCGTCTCGTCATTCTTATATATAAAATGGTGGGTGAGGAGGTTGATATATTCGTCAGCCAGCTCCTTGCCATACATCTTTTTGATACGATCTACCAGCATTCGACGATTCAAACGGATGAAACCTTGCTTGGGAAGTTCGCCGATAAGCGTCGCGATATTCTTGTTTTCAACGTTCGCATTGGCGTCAAACTTAGAACCAGTTGCAGCATTCTGCGCTACACAATAGTCTGTGAGGAATTTTATTTTCTCAACTGTTTCGCGGTCTTCTGTGTGCTGTTGGCGATATACAATGAAGCTCTTTGCCACCTTATAGAAGCCCTCTTTCATCAAAGCTTCCTCAACTTGATTTTGTATATCCTCAACTTTTATGTCGTTATGTATGTTAAGGTCAGATAAAATCTTCGATACCATACCGAGGTCGGTAGGCTCATTGACACTCTCGAATGCTTTTAAGATAGCATTCATAATCTTGTCGAGGGAGAACTTTTCCTTCGAACCGTCACGCTTAGTGATTGTAAAGTTTTTGATTTCCATTGCTATATTTTCTATGTCTTTATTGTTGTTTTAAATTAAATAGCTCATAGCTCATAGTCTTGATGGTCTTCTGATGCCCTGATTTCAATGCTCAAACCACAAGGTTAGTCACGTTTTAGCTTGTGCGAAGTTATCCATTTTGGGAAACTTTTTTCTATTTTTAATCTTCAAAGTTGTCCGTTTTGGAAAACTTTAGTGGTGCAAAGATAGATAAAAGGATCCACTTCCCCAAAGATAATCTGGTTAAAAAAGAACTAAATTTTCTGCTGTTTTTCATAGTATGTTGTTATAATCTCCTATCCCATTGTCATTTATAAATGACTGGTTTTAGTGCTACTTTATTCCCTGGTTTCATCCCTATTTCTTTCCGTTTTGTCTATGACAACCTTTACCTTTGTCTTCTTTCCCGTTTATTTTCCTATAGCATTACATCCTTGTATATCATAGATGGAACAGCCAGTTCCTTATGTCTGAATTCAAATGTGCTTAACAGTCTTCTTCAGTTCAGGGCAAAATAACTTTTTTGTGTAGCTCCTCTCTTCCGTACGTCTATATATATAATAAGGTGTAATGGGATAGAAAGAAAAGTAACGTTACCTCTTTAAAGAAAGTTTTCCAGTTATGTATATGACTGTTTTTGATAGATTAGAAAGTTAAGTATTTGCTAGAAACTAGAAGGGTGATCGTCTATTCTTGAATATGTATACAATAAAAAAAGCCCCGTATGGTAGGACGAGGCAACCTAATGTTTTCACATCGGAATAATCCTTATTGTGAATTGGTTGTGTCTGATAATGCAAAGATACTAATTTTAAAGCAAAGCACAACAACAGTTAAAGCATCAGAGGCGAAATATAAGTTGTGTCTGATAATGCAAAGATACTAATTTTAAAGCAAATCACAACGGTAAAGGCAGCGTATAAAGATATTGAC
>ERZ773046.1191-NODE-1191-length-15268-cov-10.900020_pt1 | contig 15268 bp, 13 predicted proteins | sample MGYA00580634_ERZ773046 | MGnify/ENA primary metagenome ERZ773046 (study PRJEB29015, sample SAMEA2738127) | human oral metagenome | biome: human oral; feature: human-associated habitat; material: saliva | place: China | collected 2159 ... | reverse complement strand
ACTTTCGAATGAAGGTTTGAGATATTCCTTTTTCATTGTTCTTATCTTTTTTGTAAGTATAAAGAATTGGACTCTTCCAAAATCTTGATACCTTTTTATTGCATACTGCAAGTCTGTTTGAATAGTGATAAAAGAGAGGGTGTGTTGCTTCAAAAGTTCTCTTAGTTGCAGCGCCCACATTCTAAGAATATTGTTAGAATATCAGCATTCACAACCTTTCCTGCATCATGATATTTCTTTTCAGATAGTTCTTCTTTCTTTCTTTTCGTAAAATCAGTGTCCAAAATTACTTCTTTTTTTATATAATAGTATAAAAATGCACATATATTTATTATTCTTTAGATGAAGATAGGAAAAATCATACGCTGAAAGAGTTTAGCTATATAAGCTTCTCAAGAGCAGTTCCGTAAGATTTCTTCCAAAGTTTTTCGAGAAAAGTTTAGAAAAAATAAATTTTATGGGGGAGAGGTGCATCGTGTTTGGGCGCGTAAATATCCTTATTGAATTTAAGAATACAATAAGGCTGCCAGCTGACAGCCTTATTGCGTCGGCTGACGCCCTTATTGTATTTTACAAAATTGTCCTTCCCCTCGCTGCTTGTTGTGCGAAAGGAAGGACAATTATTGTAGGTGGAGATATTATGAGTTAGTGTTTTTTCGATGACTATTGTAGCGAATTTTCCAACCTGACCAAAGGCACCAGGCGAGGGCCAGACCTATGAGGAAAATGTAGAAGAGTGTGCCTTTGCCCAAGAAGGTGTAGATGCGGCCAGTGTGGATTTCTATGCAGACATTGCGCAGTGACATGGGGAGAGAAGCCATGCGCGAAGGCATGGGGAGGGCGGGAGTGCCGCGATAGTAGTCGACAACGATGGGAGATTTACCGAAGTGAGAGGTGAACCCCGCCACGGCATTTTTCCCAAGGGGGATTCCGCGAATGGGTTCGGCGGGGTGCCCTGTGAAATAATCGGTCACAGTGCCTTTTTTTCTGTCCCAGCGAAACATACCATAGAAAGAGCCGATAAGCCACTGCCCATGCTCGTCCTTCTCCTGCGCGTTGATGCCCATCACGCTCACGGGCGGTTGCACAGTCACGGCTTGCGGTTGGGCGTGTAGATCCTTGAGAGAGAAGAAACCTTCTGAGGAATAGAGCAACCATTCCTGCTCATCAGCATCGTAGCGCAGTGTGCGGAGCTTCTCATGCCAAGGGTTGTTGCTATCCATGGTGGTGAAGGGGATGGGAGGGATTTTGCCCGAAGCAAGAGCTATGAGTGCTGGTGGGCGCAACATCCATCCCGTGATACAAAGGAAAAGTGTCAGGGCGATAGTGAGAGTTCCAATGTGGTTGTGCCATGCCGAAAGTTTGCGCTGCAGCAAACGTCCTCTGCCTTTGCCCAAAAGAGGGATAAACCAATACACAACGCCCGTTAGCGTTAAGAAAATGAGGACGATTGCGATACTATCAACGAGGAGTACGCCCACGATTCCGAAAAGCTCTCCACTGTGTAAGAGCCAGATGGTGCGAAATAGCGATACTTTGCCGTCGTCGGTAGAGGCTCGCGGCAAACTGATACGGGTGAAGTTCGTATGGGGCGATTGAGCCAAGAAAATGTGTGAGCGACCCGTCACGATGAGGCTGTCGCCCAGGGTGGTGATGTCGCTTAGTTTTTCGCTCTCTTCCCGAGGCAGTACTATTTCGCTCCATCGCCCATTGGATTGCAAACGATAAAGCCCATACTGACCCAGCGCAAAGACTTCTCCAGTGGGCGTAGTGACCATGCCGCGAATCTGACGGAAGTCGGCTCCGTGGGGTAGTCCTTGGTTGAAATCCGTGACGGACAACGCCGTGCTATCCGTTTGCCAAATGCCGCTATTGCCATAGATGAACACCTGCTTTTGCCAACGCATGGTTCCGCGCAGAAGTCCGCCGTTCCATTGTGTGTAGCGATAGTCGGAAGGGAGTGCTGAGCGACTGATATTGACATTTGAGAAAAGTTCAGCATGGTTCAACACCAGTCCCGACACGCAGAACATGATGATGAAGAAGCTCAATATCAGTCCAAACCATTTGTGGTGCTTGCGCCAAGCTGCCTTTTTCATTTCTTATTTTTCTTTTTATAAGTGATTACAAAAATATGAATTTTCTGCTTTATTCTTTTGTGGAGAAGCAGAAGAGAGGGAAAGAAAATTGTACACCGATGCACAACCAGCTGTACATCGGTGTACGATTCATTCTATACTAATTTTGAAAAGCTTGAGTCTCATTGTGCCTTGCGCCTCTTCTTCTTAAAGTGTGGAGGAGGCGTGCCTCTTAATTTTCTTTTCCTGCCGGAGTTTGAGGAGCGTTAGTGCGTTTCTTCACCGCCCCTTTTCGCCAGAGATAGATGCCTAAGGCGATGAAAACAACGAGGATGCTACTCATCTCGAAAGCATACTTATCAGGCTCTACCCAAAATTCGTGAAAGAAATTCATACGTCCCAAAATCTCTACAGGTGTCCAGAAGATGATGACCGTAGCGATGGACATACGGATGTTAGCTCCCCAAGAAGCCAACTTGAGTTGATTCTTAAACATGAAGATGGAACCGATTAAGCAGCCCACTCCCACGAGGAACGTGATGGGGTGGTGATCGCCGAGGAAGTTCTTATCGTAGCAGAACATCAAGAGCAAATAGAGCGCCCAAAGAATCATGTTGATTTCCATAAAGGTGACGATACTTGTGTGGCGCGTCATGGGTTGTGTAACGATAACCTTTCGTTTGTCCTTGAAACATACTTTCTGAATCCATGTGATGAAGTCGCAACCGTTGCGCGTGCTGAAGACGTACATCACCATCGTCATCATCCACATACCAAAGGAAGCAGGCAAGATGAGGTATTCCGGCTTTGTCACAACTACTCCATTCTCGATTTCAGGATTCACGCCGTGGCGGCGCGCGTAGTAGAGGAAAAGAAACTCTACCCAACCTGTCCAGAACAGTAATCCGCCGATGAGTCCCCAAAGCGTTTGGCGCGTGTCGCCTTTGACAAAGACGCCTATGATGACCATGCACAAACCCACAAAGCCCAGCATGAAGCCTGCAATGTGCATCGCGCCTTCGCTCATAAACTTCTCCATCATAATCATCAAACCATGCCCCAACGGCATAGAGAAGAGGACGAGGAGAAAGGAAGCGATGGTTCTTCCCCAATAATTCTTTTTCGTTTTCGTTTCCATTTTTCTTATTTTAATTCGTCACAATAATAACTGATCTGTCCGCCCGTGTCGCCAATCTGAGTGTCGGCCTTGTACCAACTGATGAGCTGCAGTTTGAAATAACGCTTTCCGTCGGCGGTTCTCACAACGTAAGTGTGGAACGATGGTGCATAAACGGGAGGAGGGCCTGTAAAGGTCATTGCCTTTGCCAGGATGGGGTTGGCATCTGTCAGCGTCGTTGCTGGTCCTTTGTTAGGATCGAACCAAGGGTTTTCTTCAAAGTTGAGATGGTTGGTAATGAGATATTTGTTCCAGTCATTGCGCGACATGGTGATAGATACCGAATGGTCGTCTACCGCCCATTGCAAATCAGCAGGGAGTTGCGCCACGGTAGTCCATTTCTCATACTGCCCGTAGCCCAAATCGGCCGCAGCTCCTTGTCCGTTGCCCGAAGTGCCACTATTGGTGCGTAGGCGGTATCCGCAGAAAGCGATGTCCCAATCAAGGCGGTTTTTCTGTTCTCCTTCGGTGATGTCTTCATTCATCTTGTTGCGGTTGAACATTTGCCCCGTGCGCAGGTTGATATAGAGCCAATCGTTGGTGACACCAGTGGAATAGCCCGTGGTGCGTGGGAGCACTTTCCCCGTGAACGGTTCAGAGTCGTAATCAACGCAGGACGTTAGCAGAGCGGCCGCTGCTATTATGGTAAAAAGAAAGTGTCTCATTTCTTACGTTTTAATGATTTAACAATGTCGTCGACGAGGAATTCCAGCTGCATGTATCCTCTTGCTCCGCAGGTGGCAGGTACGTTGAACATGGTGATACCCGAGCCCAAAGTGTGCGGCACATAGTTGAAGATATTATCAACACCCAGCGTCACTTTCACCTTGTTGTAGAAAGTTTGCACCACAGCCAAGTTGCACAAAACATAGGCGGGGAGCGTACAACGGAAATATGCATCGTAGCTCTTCTTGTATTCCTCCACCCACACGCGATCTTGCACGTCGAATTTCTTTTCGCCCATGAGCGAAGCACTGAAGATGGTTTTCAGGCGATAGTTGGGGCGACTGAAAACATAGTCGAGACTACCCGTTGCTGCATGGGGCGAAGTGGTATTTACCTGAATGCCATTCTGCTTGCTCACATTCACATAACTATATGTGGCGTTGAGCGTGAAGTTGTCCGTCATGCGCCATTTCAGAAGTGCTTCAACGCCCAACATACGCTGACTGCTGAGGTTGATGTATTCGAAGTTGTACTGCATATCATAGATGTGCCAGATACCTTCTATCTTTTTGCGGAAGAAATTCCCGTAAGCGTTCACGTTGATGAAAAAGCGGTCTTTGCTGTATTCTGCACCAATGGAGAAATAGTTGTTCTTTTCTGGTTTGAGCTCCTCACTACCTCTGATTTGGAACATACCTAAGTGGTCCCAGTTGAAGAAGAGTTCTTTGATGCTCGGTGCGCGATACCCCATAGAATAGTTGGCGCGGATAGCCCAATGGTTGTCGGGGGAGAACTTTACCGCAATTTTCGGCATCCACATGAAGCCGAACGCTTTGGAGAAGTTGGTGCGCACGCCCGTGGAAAGCATCCAATGGTCGTTGGGTGTCCACTCGTCCTGCAAGAAGTATTCTGTTTCGTGGAGCGAGCGGGTGGTCATCTTGCGATTAACAAAGCGGTCGCTTGTGAGGTCGTCCGTAGTGTGTTCCACACCAAAGATCATGCTGTGTGCGGCGAAGTAGGTGCTTGTCAGCGTGAGGCGCGGTTCGAGGATACGACTTTTGTAGACTTTCTTTCGTTCGTCGATACGCTCATGACGCTTAAAGCGGTCGTAGAAATCGCCGTGCAAACTTAGGTTCACAGAGAACCAATTCTTCACGTCGTATCTTGCTTTCATTCCCGCCATAAAGTCGCGACTCTGCGAGAAGGTCATGTCCTGAATCAAATCGTAGGAGTTGAGGAAAAACATAGAGCCATACACCTGCAAGGAGAGCTTGTCGCTGGGTTCGTAGTAGAACTTCTGCGCCACAGAGATGTGCTCCGTACCTTCAATACCCATGGGCGAACGTTCGGCCGCACCTGTCAGTGTGATATCGTGGGGGAGGAATGGGTTGGCCTCTTTTGTGTACACTTTTTTGTCGTGTTCCGACTGGTACATATAGAACGCATCGCTTTCGCTGTACAACACATCTGTTTGTGAGGTGAATGCTCCCTGCTTCATACCGGCCGAAACCCACGCTTGCAGGTTAGGGCGGTCGCTGTTTTTCTCAAACATATAGAGGAAGTCCTTGGGTTGTGGGTTCTTGTAGTTGCGCTCATTTCTTTGTGCCCATCTCATACCCGCCTGAATATCGAGCGGCTTTGTGGCCTTTTTAGAGATGAGATTGATAACCGCTCCCGAAGCGCGGCTTCCATAGAGCGTACTGCTCGCGCCCTTCACAATCTCTACGCGGTCGATGGCGTGGAGGTTGAAACGTTCGTAGTCGAGATTGCCCGCCATATCGCCCGTCATGCGCTCTCCGTCTTGGAGAAACAGGACATGGCGCGCATCGAGTCCCTGCATAGAGATTTCGTTGCCGAAGCCCACTTTCTGGATGTTCATTCCTGGTGTTTCTTGTTGCAAGGCGTGTTGCAGGTCGCTATACCCAGCGTCCACAAGTGCCTTTCCGCCCAACACCTGCGTGGTGATGGGGGAGAGCTTCACGGGGCGTTCTGTTCTGGAACCCGTAACTACAGCTCCGTTGATATACATCACGTCCTCGTTCATCTCCACCTTGAGTTCGTTTTCGGTAAGAGGGAGAGAGCCCGTGATAGGAATATAGCCCGTCACACTTATCTTATAAAAATAGTGGGGCATATCATCCGTTTCCAAATGGAGAAGCGCCTTACCATCGGTATCTGTAACCGCCTTGACGGCATGGGTAAGTTCTTTGTTGGTAGAAAAGCTCACCAGTGCGCCTGCCAAAGGATGCCGTGTGCCTTTCTCTACCACAGTCACCTTCACCTTGTGTTGCGCCAAAACGTTCATAGAGCAGGCAAGGCAGAAGAGCAGAAATAGTATGATTTTCTTTTGCATAGTCGTTTGTTTTAGAAAAAGGGGAGTGAAAACTTCTTCATCCCCACTACCCTTTATCACTTTGTTTCTTTTCTCCGCTCCTTACAAGCCGTGTTCTTTCTTATAGGCAGCGAGGTCTTCTTCGAATTTCTTAAATTCCTCCTCATACTTGTTGGTGCGGCTCTTATCGATGGTTTGCAAGAAACATTCGGAGCTTACGTTCATCATATTGAAATCGATGATGAAGTTGATTTCGTGCGTCTTAACATTGTAGAAGCCCTTTACCGAACTACCTTTCGATACGGAATTCTTGGCTTGGTTGTTGACTACCAGGTAGCCATCTGCACCTTGAAACTTTATCCAGTTGTCTCCCTTATATTCTTTCTTTTCCCACGAGGAGAGCTGCATAATTTTCGCATCACAAGCAAACGTGATGACAAGGGGCATTTGTCCGACTGTAAACTCGTTTAACCGAACTGTAAGGGCGTTCTTGTCTGTTTTGCTCCAACTGAAATTGACCTTCGTGGGGCAGCCTTGTGGGAGTAAGGTTTTGTTTACGCCGTTCATCAAAACACGTGTGTTGAGAACGAAATCTCCATTCAAGAAGCTCTTAGCCTCAGCCACCAAAGTTTCAGACGTATCCTTCTTGTCTAAATTCTCATCTGAAGAACAGGAACCGAGCAAGAGGAAGAATCCAAAAATGAGTAGATACTTGATATTTGCCAAAATATAGTTGTTTAAATGTTTCATTCTTTATTGAATTTGAGGTTTTGTTTGTATCGCTTTTAGAGAGAACTCTGCGCGTGTTTTGTTCTTTATGCTTGTTTCGTCCCTTTGAAGCTGATGCTCGCTGTGAACGATATTCCCAAATAAGAAGCGTTGATACTCGTTACAGTGAAATTCAGTACATTGTTGACAACTTTGCCCGATACTTTTGCGCTATATGCCGTACGCTTCCAAAGAATCTTGATGAGGATGCCTTTGTCAACTGTTTGGCTGAAACTACCATCGGGTTTCAGCACAATGTTGTTGGCATCGATGGTGACATTGCCCGGCATACGCCCCAGTTTGAACGCATCAATGTGGAGATTGATGGAAGAACCGGACTGACTCACTTTCGCGGTGAAATCCTTTGCGCCCACTTTCTTCTCTCCATTCATGTAGATGCGGGTGAATTGGCCTAAATAGTTGCCGCTGACAACCTGCTGTGCTGATATTGTTAGGGCCATGCTGAGAAGCAACACGACCATGAGTATGAACCGTCTTATCATGCGAAAAACCTTAGAGAATCTAAGTTTTAATAATTCCTCCACTTTTTATCAGTGGATAAAACCACTGCAAAATTGCACAGATTTGGAGAGATTCTAAATACCCTCTTATGGGGATTTTTCACCAGAAAAGAATCCAAACGTTGGAAGAAATGGCAGAAAATCCTCTTCTAAAAAGCCTCTCCTCATTTATGAGGAGGCCGTATAGTAAGGAATTCATCACTATTCTGAAGAAAAAGTAGCGTGAATACCCCCTAAAGTGTAGTGGATTTGTGATAATGTTGGCAGAAAACCAAACTCTCTGGAGGGGAAAGAGGCTGCTGTGCGACCCTACTGGTGTTGGAGGGACACTCTCTGCGGAGTCCCCCACAGGGTCCCTTTTCGGACGTCACCCGCGGTTAAGCATGGTGCGTCTCCTTCGGGGATAGTGGGTGCGTACATGGACGTTCTCTGATCTCAACCTTTCCTCCACGTGGTTACCTCTCCTTCTCTCTCCGAGAAGCGGGGGGGGGTGCACGGCTATATTCTGCGAGGCGTGGATACAATAAGGGCGTGAGCTGACGCAATAAGGATGTGAGCTGACAGCCTTATTGTATTTTCAAACGCAATAAGGATATTTTCGGCCGTGTCGAGACCTATTGTGTAGCGTAGAAGAAAAAAGGAAGAGGAACGTATTTCATTTCCTCTTCCAGTTATCATGCGCTATTCCGCGAGTCGTTACAATCCATGTTGTTTCTTGTATTCGGCAAGCTCTTCTTCATAGCGTTTGAAGTCTTCTTCATAGTGCTTGATGCGACTCTTGTCAATGGTCTGCAAGAAACACTCGGAACGCACATTCATCATGTTGTAATCAACTATGAATGTAATCTGGTTTGTTTTCACATTCAGATAGCCTTCTACACCTGCGCCACTTCCTTGCTGTACTCCGGAATCATCTTTAGGATTTCCCGTAACGCTACCGTCCTTACCCTTAAACTTTATCCAGCCATCCCCTTTATATTCGTCTTTTTCCCAAGAGTTGAGTTGCATAAACTTACATTTGCATGAGAAATACACAATCAATGGCATCTTGCCTACGGTAAAGCCATCGAGCGTCAGACGAAGACTGTCCTTCTCCCAACTGAAATTAAATTTAGTAGGACATCCTTGGGGCAGAAGGGTCTTATCAACCGTGTTCATTGTCGCTTTTGTGGAAAGGACAATATCTCCTGACAAAATATTCTTTGCCTCTTTTAAGTATTTCTGAACGGGATCTTTTTGTTCCAGATTTTCATCACTATTACAGGAAGATAAACCCAATGAGAGTACAGCCAAGAGGCAAAGGATACATTTTACTGTTATGAATCGCATATCGCCTTGTTATGATTGTAGCGTACCGTTAAAAGTAACAGAAGCAGGGAAGGCAAGAACAGATTGCCAACCTGCGTATGTGTCAAGAACGAAGTGGAGTTCATTATTTACAAGAGAGCCTGTAAAACTGGATAATTTAATATTAATGGGTAATAATCCACCATTCAACAACCTCAATTTACCGGCATAACCGCCTATGGGGGTCGTTGCTGTAAGAACTCCGTTGTTGACAGAAACTTTAAGTTCTACTTTGATTTTTCCCGGCATCTTGCCAATAGGTCCCACTGTACCTCTCAAATCATACAGGTTACCACCAGCGCTTGTCAATGTAAAGCTCTGATTTGTAGCATCATTGTATAATTTCCCATTCATAGTAATGTTACTCAACGTACCATTGTAAGTACCTGTCTGCGCATTAGAATTTACTGCAAATCCTAAGATGCTGATTACCGTCAATATGGTAGAAATTAAAAAATGTCTCATCTTTTTTGTGTTTTGTTAATTATTAATTAGTGACGACCATTCAACTCCATCTTCTATGTAACCACCACCACTGGACAAGACCTTGAGATACTTCTTGATAAAGTCTTTTGTTTCCTGTCTGTCAAACACGTCTTGCGTACACGCAAAAGCGGTTTTTTTATCGTAGGTATGAAATTCCGTCAATTTCGGATAGGTAACACGACAATTCGGAGATAAACCGCCAAGTTCCAAACTAGATATCATCTTAAACTTGGACAAATCTACCTGTTCTAAACTCTTCATATTCGCAAATGTTATCATATAAGATCGCAACCCGCTTTTTTCTGGTAAAGCTATCTTTTTCAAATCTGGGCAGTCTACAAAAACAAGTGAGGAACCATCGGGACCATTCTGTTCCTGCTCAATCGCTCTCTGACCAAACAGGGTACTATGGCTTAAATCTATTACGCTAATACCGCTAACATTTACCCATTGGATACCTGTCATGTTTGTAGCATCCTCAAGATTGATGCCTTCAGAGGCATCCACGTTTGTCAATGTCAAGATCATGAGACCGCTACTGGGTCTCAGGTACGGGAGTTTCACTTTGTTTGTCAGGCTTACAAAAAGAATTTTGCCGTCCCAATAAGGATTGTCCACAATGTATTGTACCCCTTCCAGTGTTTTAGCAGTGGCAACTCCATACCACTCATTAAATGCACAGTTATTCAACCTATCTTTGTTGCTTAACCGCTTGCTGATGTCTATATGAATACTGTCCTTATCAAAGATACTTGAAAAGTATTTTTTGAAATTAGCCCTTATATTCTCATCAGGTATCTCGCGAATGGTATTGTATTTCTGCAAGTTGCCTTTTGATGTTTCCATCTTCACGTCTATACTGCCAGACTCAATCTCAGCCTTCTTCTCTCGATAGAAACGCACAAGGTCTTTGATGTTGAACTTTGCCGTCTGTGGCAAGTACAATTTCGTGATTTTGTGCAGCTGTGTTATGGTTTCATCACCATTCTCTTCCGTCTTTACGTTCACCAGTCCTTCAAAGTCATAAATATCATTGTCTGTCAAATCTACACCGGTAATTTGTGCTGGCAGCTGAGCGAAGTCGAAAGTAGGTCCGTAGCCATTATTGGAGAGTTTAACCTCCTTGAGATTGGGTAGAATGTCGAGTCCAGAGAAGTCGGAGAGTTTTGTTCCGCTTAAGTCGAGCGAGACAGTGGATTTAACCAAATCGTTGATTTCTAACTTTCCATCTTGGGAAAAAGTGTATCCCTTTGACTTCAGAATGTTCATGAGTTCCGTGTTCTTCAAGGTCGTGGAACTGTAAGAAGGGCCGTTGTCATCGCTGCAGGAGCTGAGACCCAGAAAGCAAAATGCCACTAAAGGCATGATTAAACTTTTAATATTCATGTTTTTTGTAAATGTTTTTAAGCGGTGCAAAATTGCAAAGAGTTTTAAAAAAACTAAATACTCCATTATGGGCATTTAGAGCGGAATATGTTAAAAGAAAAATGAACAGAACCCGTAAGAAAGGACATAGCAGAAAGGTATCTCTTCTTCCTTATGAAGCCTTTCTGCTACGCCATTCTTCGCTTGCTCTATACGGGAAAAAGAAGGATACCCTCTGGAGGGTAGATGAGATTTTTTGTCTTATTTGTTAATGTGAAGAATGAAGAAGTTGGGAAATCTGAGACTTCATAAAATTGCAATCAATGCAGACATCGAAGTGCCTTATCTCTGCCAATAAACTTAGAGGAGAGAATGCAGTGGAAGGGGAAAGAATATGTATTCTGTTTTGTAGGATGATACATTGTACATGTGTTTATTACGTGCTTTTGAGTAGAAATCTTCTGTGCTATTTGTGCTGAGATAGATTTCGAAGTACATTTGCAATAACAAAAAAGGAAACGATGAAGAAGGAGCAAATAAAGTATGAAGAATGGCTGACAACGATCGCGAATACTCGCCTTGTTTACAACACAATGGCGGAGTTGGAAGAGTTTCTCGACAACCGTTCGATACACAGTAACGGTATGAAGCGAAGTTTTGGTTCTTATCAGAAACTTCGCTCTACTTTTAGAGATCTGAAAGTGGAAGTTGGGTTGCAAACAGATAACCTCGTAAATCTGGATGATGTTCTGATTCAATATAAAAGAGCGTGGCGTTTTTTTCATGCAAATCTGTATCGTCGTGCAAAACCCGAGAATATTGCCCTTGAGTTGATGACTTATTGTTGTTCACCCAATGTGACTACCGATATAGGCGCAAAGAAAGCAGCCATCTATGCGCAAATTGTAGAGCAAGATATTAGTATTCCCTTTCTGGTTTTGATGCTGATGAAAGTTATCCCAGGCTATGATTCTAAAGAAGGCGATGTGAATGATATTTCTCGACAGTATGAAAATATCATGCAGCTAATGGAGAAGTTTATCAACGATGATTTGTTTTTTAGTAAACTTCCCCTTATCATGAGAGCAAGAGAAGAACGGCACAAAACCCGGCTGAAGTTACTCTTCTCTGTGCAGCAGATTCTCGATACCTATATGTCATACATGAATGCCGATCTCCTTTATGATTTAGCCGACAGGATGAAAGAGGATTCAGTTGATTTGGATATTGTGGGGTATTGGAATGAGTGTGGAGGAGGGCTTCTCAATACGAGCTTTTGGCACATTGAGAAAGCTCTCAATGCTGGCACATATTTTATGACCCATTGGCACAAAGATTCTGAAAACAAACTGACGGGTATCACGTATACACTCTTAATTATCAAGGACTCCAGCGGGAATCTGATTTATTATATGCTCCATCCCGAAGCCATTAAGCATAGAATGAAAGGTTTGCAGTATGGCGATGCGGACAATGTGTGGTATCATACAGATATGTTGGACTATATTCCCGAACAACTTCCACTACTTCGGCTTATGCACTCCGGCGTATGGCCCTCAAAGATTCTTCTCACGCGTTGTACAGAAAAGGACGTTGTTACTACATACGACAAATGGCTGCATCATGATTGCCAGATTGTGAAGCCGTTTCAACATCTTGAATACGACTTCCGCCCCTGTCTCTATGCCGTTACCCCGACGCATCTGTACATCACATCCGAGAAAGCAGGCGAGTACTACAAAGTCCCCAAATCTTCATTTGAAGGTTTCGACCGCATCCAACTCTCCGACAATGTTGGACTCATGACCATGAACGGTAAAATATATTTAGTCTTCGATGAGTTTATGCTTTACATCCACACCAACAGGAACGAATTGAAGAAGCATAAAATAGAACGAGTCAACAGCATAGATTAGCTGTTGACTCGTTAGAAGAAATTTAGCTAAATATAATAGCTTATTGCTCAAGATTTTCTAGCACCTCAGTATCTAAATGATTTTTTAGTTTTCTACTCATATTAGTAAAAGTGATGTATGTTAAACTGGCAGAGATGGGGAAACCTATTAGTGGAACCATCTTTCCTAATGCATTGCCCAATTTGTTTTTTGTGAGCTTTATTCCAATCCACTTGGCGGATTGTTTTACTATATTATACAAAGTCGTTTTGGTTAATGCCTTTCGTGGTATGCGTATTGCTACTTCTTTTGCTAACATTTCAAGTAACTTTTTTGCCCCTTGGGAAGCTTTATCAGATCCCATTGCGATACCTACAAAAAGAGTTATAATATTTCTTGTTCCATCATCAATCTCATTATTATTACGTAAATCGGGCACTCCGTAGAGATATAGAAGTTTTTGGGTTAGTATTATTACATGGTAAAGGTATTGCGCCATATCTGCAGGAATTGCAGCCATCATACCAAAACCTCCTGGTATGCCAGCAACACCAGAAGCTATAGAAGCTAGATTTCTGTGATATTTGATGCTTCCTTTTGCTAATTTTTGTATTTTTTTCTTTGTTAGGACTTCTGTTGTTTTTAGTCTTCCCTCCAAAATATCATTGAGCTGTTGCTCTTTGCAATACAGTGAAAGTTCCCTTTTCAAAAAATCTTTTCGATCGACTAAAGCACCAGGAATCTTTAATACCATAGATAGGGCATTGTCCCAAATTTGAACTGCTTTCGTGTTTTCTTCCATGTTTATTAAGTTTTTATTTTGTTATTGATGCAAATTTAACTGGGCGACATTTAGGGCATAATAAAGAGGTACGGCTTTTAGTTCCTTTTTGTTTGAAATGCTTACATCGTGTAGATGCTTACGAAATGCAAGCAGGAATCTTGAGGGGGAGAAACGGTATATTTATGAAAGCTGTACTTTCTTTGTGCCTGTTCATTCTTATGGTAGTGCCTAATTTTTAGGATTTGTAGTTACTTTTCTTCTTGGACTTATTGAACATTATATTCACTGAGCGGATAGAATTCAATCTTAACAGTATAAGTGAGACTCTTTTCTGTTTTAAGAGAGATTTTTTGGGATTTTTCATAATTTCCCTCTGCTTTCACCACCATAGCTTCTAAAGCTACTTCGATCATATTACGTTCTTGTGTGCTTATTACTGTACTTTCCAAAGTATTTATTTCCAATCTTAGCTTGTGAAGACGTCCTTCTAATCTACTCTCTGATTCTTTTTGCCATTTTTCGCAATGAGGATACCAAATAAGATCTGTAGGAATAAAAGGTCGCTTGTCTCGATTGATATGAAATTCTTTATTTTCCAGTACTCTATTTAGGCATTCTTTAGCATTTCTATTTTTATTGTCATTCTCAAATCCCACTTTACCTCCACAATCTTTATATTCTCCACCTATTGCAGCTTTCATTGCATCTTCGTTTTCTTGATCAGTTGCTTCAGAAAGAGTTTGATTCCATGATATAGATTTTGCACCAAGACATTCCATTATGTAGTTAAATTCTTGTGCTTGATCTTTCAATAAATGAAAATTAAACCCATTATATGGGAGGTATACGTTTGGCTTATATGGATGAACTACATATAATTCTTGTATAAGAGGTCCTCCTTCTGGGAATAATATGTTCTCTGGTAGCTTGTTGTGCGGTAAGACAAGGACAGTTTCAGGTAAGCGTCTAAGATGATCATCAATAACTAAAAACTTTCGTTCTGAAGGAGAGATATCTAGAAAATTATTGATGTACGATTGAGTCAGCTTCTCAAATCTTTCAGAGAACTCAGTTATCTTGAAAAGTGTCCGAAAATCTTTATCCTTAATTTCTTTATAATGTACCAAACACTTCATTGCGCCATAATAATCCAAGGAATCTTCTGAAGTACAAAGGATCATGCCTTTTATCGCTAATGAGATATTATTTTTTGGATCAAGGTCAAGAGAGTCGTCAATGGCAGATAATGCTTTTTGATGATTCTCTTTCAATATCAATTGAGAATAAGCAAGACTATTATATAAGAGAATTGTTATTTCAACAGATTCTTTAGTCTTAAATACTGATATGAGAGACTCTATTTTTTCAATATGTTTATTCTTTTCCTCTGATGTTTTATCTCTTAAAGACGGAGTTTCTTTTATGAGCATAATTGCTTGGGATATTTCTTTTTGATCGGCTTTAGAGATCTCTTCTTCCCATTGCTTGCCACATGTGGGACAGCAAAACTTGTATTTTGACTCTGCAATATATTGACTTAAAAGAGCCAAACCAAGAGGCAAACCGGCTAAAGGACCGTGCCCCAAAAAAGCTCCACAAAATTTTCCGATAGATTCGCCGTTCTTGCCCATAATTCTTTGGCCAATTGCTCCTCCTATTTTTGTCAAAGGAGATGCTTCTACAACTTTTGCAAGACCTTTCATTCCTTGCTCAATTATGTCTGCTTCTTGAGGGTGACACTCTCTTTCACAGATTGGACATTTTGATTTCATAATTTTATATTAAAGATTTTCTACATTCAAATAAACCATATTTAAGGCACCTGCTTTCTTGATATCTATGCCATAGA
>ERZ773046.1190-NODE-1190-length-15302-cov-33.879517_pt1 | contig 15302 bp, 11 predicted proteins | sample MGYA00580634_ERZ773046 | MGnify/ENA primary metagenome ERZ773046 (study PRJEB29015, sample SAMEA2738127) | human oral metagenome | biome: human oral; feature: human-associated habitat; material: saliva | place: China | collected 2159 ... | reverse complement strand
GAGAAGCGCGAGTTCTAATCTTTATAGATACAGAATTCTGTTGCAAACCGCTCCCCAACCGCATTCCGCGGGCAAGGAGCGGTTTTTGCATATTCTGAGAACCTTGCCGCTCTCAGAAAATAAAAGCCCAAGAGCGCAAGCACTCTCGATACAATAGCTAGGTACCGTTTCACTCGAGCTAGGTATCTCTCAAACGAAAGGCTCACTCCAGCATGGCAGACGATAAGAACACTGCGAACACCAGCCCCTTCCCTGAGGGATACCAGCCTCAAAGCCGCCGCGAGCGCCGCGAAATGGAAGAATACTTCGCGCGCCTCGCCGCCGAGAAGGCAGCAGCTGAGAAGACGGCTACCGAGCAGAATGCCGCAGCGAAGAATGCCGAGCGCGAAGAAGCCGCCGATGAGGAGAACACCGCAGACGTGGAAACCACCAAGGACTTCTCCGAAATGACCCCCAAGGAACGCCGCAAGGCAAAGCGCGCCGAACAGGCAGAGCTGACCTACTCCCAGGCGCAGGAAGAAGGCCGCCTCGGCGAATGGCTCTGGGTGCAGGCACGTGAGGGCGGTACCGTCATCCTCTACGCGCTGGTCATCGCATTCCTGGTCAAGACCTTCCTGCTGCGCGGCTTCTACATTCCCTCCGGCTCCATGGAGCAGACCCTGCAGGTCAACGACCGCGTGTTCATTAACGTGGCGGGCTCCTACTTCAGCGAACCCAAGCGCGGTGACGTGATTGTTTTCAAGGACTCTCAGGGCTGGATTCCTTCCACCCAGAAGACCAGCAACCCGCTCAAGGACGGCCTGTCCTTCGTCGGTATTCTGCCGGATACCTCCTCGAACTTCCTGGTCAAGCGCGTTATTGGCACCCCCGGTGACGTGGTTGAAGGCGACGGCACCGGCAAAATCAAGGTCAACGGCGTAGAAATCACCGAACCCTACCTGTACCCCGGCAACCCGCCCTCGGAGGTGCCCTTCAAGGTGACCGTGCCCGCCGGCAAGTACTTCGTGATGGGTGACCACCGCAGCAATTCCGCCGACTCCCGCTACCACATTAGCGACGGCACCGCGTTCATCTCCAAGGACGACGTGCAGGGTAACGTGTTTGTGGTGGCGTGGCCGCTGAACCACTTCGGTCTGCTGCAGGATGAGAGCTCGGTGTTCTCCTCGGTACCCGCACCGACCTCCACCCCGAGCGAGTAAGCGAGCTTGGGAATGATGGTGAGCGCCCAGAAGAGCACAACGAAACCCGCACAAGCTAAGCCCTCGAAGGCAACCCCGCCCGCCGCCGACCTCGAGTACGAGCAGCAGCTCTTCGCCTCCGACGCCCGCACGGTTGCCGGAATCGACGAGGTGGGACGCGGCTCCATGGCGGGCCCGGTCACCGTGGGCGTCGCAATCCTCACCCCGGACGCCACCCTCGAAGTGGGCGGGCTGATCGACTCCAAGGCGCTCTCACCGGCACGACGCGAATCTATGGTTCCTGAAATCCGCCAGTGGTGCGCCGTGGCGGTCGGGCACGTGGAACCGGCAGATATTGACCGGCTCGGCATGACCCTCTCGCTGAGGCTTGCCGCCCAGCGTGCGCTCGCCGAGCTGGCGCGCCGCGGATACCGTGCCGACGCCGCCCTGCTGGACGGTAAGCACGACTGGTTCACCCCTCCGCAGGAGGACCTGTTCAGCGCGCTGGCACCGGACCCGGCGCAGGCACACTACAACGCGCTACTCGCCCAGGCGTGGGAGGGTGCAGGTGAGCCCGCGCAGATGCCGGTGACCATGGTCATTAAAGGCGACTACAAGTGCGCCTCCATTGCCGCCGCATCGGTGGTTGCGAAGGTGGAACGTGACGAGCTGATGGTCCAGCTGGATGCCCGCTACCCGGGGTACGGCTGGGCAAAGAACAAGGGCTACGGATCCGCCGCTCACCGCGAGGCGATCAGCGTGCAGGGTCCCAGCCCGCAGCATCGACTGTCATGGTCGCTTCCGGCGACCGCCGAGCAGATTGAGGCCGCCGCGGCACAGCGTTACTAAGGCGCGGCTAGGGTGCGTGGTACTCCTGAAAACCGCGCCTCCGAAGGCTACGAAAGCCTAACGTACTATCGCTGAATCAGTACTAGAAAGCCCAGGAAAGGAAGAGTAGTGAGCGCAGAAGACCTCGAAAACTACGAGACCGACGCCCAAATGGCGCTCTACCGCGAATACAAAGACGTTATGTCGCTCTTTAGCTACGCGGTAGAAACCGACCGACGCTTCTACCTGGCAAACCAGGTGGACGTCACCCCGCACGTGCAGGACGGCACCCTCTACTTTGAGGTGAGCATGAGCGACGTGTGGGTGTGGGATGTATTCCGCTCCAACCGCTTTGTGAAGAAGGTGCACGCCTACTCGGTGCGTGACGTGAACGTGGAGGAGCGCCTGCCCAACCAGGAGTTCACCGTGCCGGAAATGCCGGACTTCAACGCCTAGCTCACGAACGCCTAGCTCACGCCCGGTTCACCGCCTTGCCGGTGGTAAGCGCGGTTGCCGAGCTGCCGGGCGGCAGAGCTTAGGTGATGAAGCCGCGTGATGAACCCTCGTGATGAATCTGTGTGATAAACCTGCGCGATTAACTCGCGTGAATATGACGCGGCGAATCGGCACCCGAGCGGTGTTTTTGAAAAATATGCCCCAAAATTTCAAATAAATGGCTGTGGATAACCTCTAATTCCTTCTGGGAGCCGAGGTTATCCACAGTTTTTCGTTAACCGCGTTCGGGTACGCGCGCGGCGGGCACAGTAGAAGCACTACCGCTATCTACCGGGGGAGAGACCCATGACAACAGCCCGAATAACAGCCCGCGCCGCAACCCGAAGCGCACCCAACAGACCCCTGCTCCGCAGAACCTCGCCTCGCGCCCACAGCGTCGGTAGGTGGGGCGAGGAGCTGACCGCCCGCATCCTGGAGGCGAACGGCTACCGGATTCTGGAGCGGAATTGGCGACCGCCCGCCGGACTGGAACACGAACAGATCCGCGGTGAGCTCGACCTGATCGCCATTGACCCCGAGGACGAACTGGTTTTCGTTGAGGTCAAAACCCGCAGCAGCGAAGACTTTGGGCACCCGTTCGCGTCCATTGACCGCGATAAGGCGCGCCGCACGCGCTCGCTGGCGATTCTGTGGTGCAGGCTGCGCGAGAACCTGGATTTTCCGCGCTTTCGCATCGACGCAATTGCGGTGACCGGAACCTGCGAAACCTTCACCTTTGAGCATCTGAAGGCGGTGGCGTAATGGGATTTGCACGCACCTATTCCGTGGCGCTGGTTGGTCTGCGCGGGCACATTGTTGACGTTGAGGCTGACATCTCGCAGGGCCTGCCCGGTTTCGTGCTGCTGGGTCTGCCCGATACCGCGCTCAACGAATCTAAAGAACGTGTGCGCTCCGCGGCGAAAAACACCGGCATCACCCTCACTCAGCACCGGCTCACCGTGAACCTGACCCCGGCGACCCTGCCCAAACGCGGCTCGGCATTCGACCTAGCCATTGTGGTTGCGGCGCTGCAGGCGGAGAAGAAGCTGCACCCCAGCGGCGATAGCGTCTTTCTGGGCGAGCTGGGACTGGACGGAACGCTACGCCCCGTGCCGGGCATCCTGCCTGCGGTCAAAGCCGCCGTGGATGCCGGACACCACCGCGTGATTGTGCCCGCCGAAAACGCTGAGGAGGCGGCGCTCATTCCCGGCGCGCAGGTGAGCGGTTTCCGCTGCCTGGCTGAGGTTTTTGCCGCTCTCGGCGCTGAGACCCAGAAGCTGACTTACCCGCCCGCCCCGCAGACGGAGGCGAGCGCCCCGGTGGCGAAACCGGCTGAAATTCCCTCGGATATGAGCGATGTTGCCGGTCAGTCGCAGGGTCGTTTCGCCCTGGAAATTGCCGCTGCGGGTGGTCACCATATGCTGCTGACTGGCCCTCCCGGTTCGGGTAAAACCATGCTGGCGGAGCGCCTGCCGAGCATCCTGCCGACCCTCGACAACGATGCCGCGATGGAGGTGACCGCGATTCGTTCCCTCTGCTCGGCGGGGGAGCACCTGAGCGAGCTGGTGCGTCAGCCGCCGTTTGAGGCGCCGCATCATAGCGCCTCCGCGCCGGCGATTTTGGGTGGAGGCAGTGGCATTCCCCGCCCGGGCTGTGTGTCTAAAGCGCACCGCGGCGTGCTCTTTCTGGACGAGGCGCCGGAGTTCAAACGCACGGTGCTCGATTCGCTCCGTCAGCCCCTGGAGTCGGGGACCGTGACCTTGGATCGTTCGAGCGCATCGGCGACGTACCCGGCGCGGTTTCAGCTGATTCTGGCGGCGAACCCGTGCCCCTGCGGCATGAACGTGGGCACCGGTACGGAGTGCACGTGCGCTCCGCGTGAGCGTCGCGCCTATTTTGGGCGGCTGTCCGGCCCGCTGGTGGACCGCATTGACGTGAATGTAACGGTTCCGAAGGTGTCTTCCACGGAGCTTGCTGGCGGTCAGGTGAATGAGAGTTCGGCGCAGATTCGTGAGCGCGTCATGGCGGCGCGGCAGGCTCAGCGTGAGCGCCTGGATCCGTACGGGTTGAAGACGAATGCGGAGATGAACGGCAAGATTCTGCGCGGCCCGCTGCGTTTGGATGCGAAGCTCACCGGCGAACTGAACGCCGCCGTGGACCGCGGAACGCTGACGGCTCGCGGCTACGACCGGGTGCTGCGTATCGCCTGGACTCTCGCCGATTTGGAGGGGGCCGCCTACCCGAGCCGGGAGCACCTGGATGTGGCGCTTTTTCTGCGGCAGCAGGGGCAATTGAAATAATGCGCCAGCTGAAATAGGGCCAGCTGACATAGCGTGCCGGTTTATAGAAGGAATCACTCACGAGAGGAGAAGAACGTCATGAGTGAGAAGAAGCTCAGAAAACGAGCTGAAGAGGCCGAATTGAAAGAAAATGGGCTGAGAGAAACAGCGCCGGACGAGTGTGTGCCAGAAGTGAGCGTGCCTGAAGAGCATGTGCCAGAAGAGCGCGCGGCGGAGGATTTTGTGCAGGAGGAACTGCAGATCCGCCTGCCAGGCCGCACCCTGGATGCGCACGCCCTGGTGCGTGAGAGGGTGGCGCATATTCTGTCGCTGGGGAACGAACCCTCACCGAGCCCCTATAACGCGGCGCGGTTGCCGGGTTTCCTCACCTCCTGCCTGAACCCGGTGTACCTGGAACAGATGAACCTGCAGGACCTGAGCCGGGAAGAGCAGCCGGGGGAGGAACAGCAGAGCGAGGTGCCACAGGGTGAGCACCCCGAACCTGCGGCGGGTACAGCCTCCAGCGGTTCTGACCCTGTGCCTCTGCTCAATCCAGCACCCCTGTTCAACCCCGCCCTCAGCGCGGAGCAGGTTGAGGCGGCGTGCCGCGAGTACATCCGCTGCTGCACCGCCCAGCTGATGCGCTACGCCGAACCCGCCGATGAGCTCGTGGTCGAATCCCTCACCACCCTGGGAGCGCCGCTGACCCTGCACTACCTGCTGACCGGGCACATCCCCGATGAGCACACCTGGGAGCACGGCGAACCGGATACGCAGCTCAGCGATTATTTGCACTCGGTGGGCGCGCCCGCGGAAGGGGAGTCCGCCCTGTTTTCCAGTGCGAATGGCTACTACACGCCGGGTGAGCATCAGATGAGTCGCGATAAGTTCGGCAAGGCGCTCGCGACTCGCCGCCTGCGCTGGAACCGCCGTATGGAACGCACCCTGAACGCGGAGGCGCATATGGCGGCAACCTGCGGGGCGTGGCTGGTCACTCCCGCCGATCCGCTGTGGCCGCCGCAGCTGAACGATTTGGGGCCTGCTCGACCGTACGGGCTGTGGTGCCGAGGCGATTCGCGGCACCTGCTGGATTTGGCCTCTGCCCCGAGCATGGCGCTGGTCGGTTCGCGCGACCCGAGCATCTACGGTACGGAGGCGACGACCCACCTCGCCGCGGAGCTGGCGCGCCGCGGGTACACGGTGATTTCTGGCGGTGCGATGGGCATTGATATTGCGGCGCATCGGGCGGCGCTGACTCAGCAGGGTAGTGACCTGCCGACCATCGCCTTCATGGCGGGTGGGCTGGATCGGCTGTACCCGGCGCAGAACTCGGATGCGTTGAATATGATTGTTGACCGCGGGCTCATCATGAGCGAGGTGAGTGTGGGTAACACCCCGACGCGTTGGCGTTTTCTGGAGCGTAACCGCCTGATTGCGGCGTTGGCGCGGCACACCATTGTGGTGGAGGCACGCTGGCGTTCCGGTGCCCTGAACACGGCTCGTCACGCGATGGAGATTGGGCGTACCCTCTGGGCGGTTCCGGGGCAGATTAATTCGCCGAACTCGGTGGGCACGAACCGTCTGCTGCGCGATGGACTAGCGCAAACACTCACCGAGGCCGCCGACATTCTCGAGTACGATGCCGCCGCAGGGTTTGAGCTGGGCACCGAGCACGAGAGCGAGTGGGATCAGGCTGCCTCCTCCAGCGCGCTGGATGAGCTGACCGAGCGACAGGGTAGGGTCTGGGACGATTTGAGCCCGCGTTCCTACCGTGGCGTGGACGAGATTGCCGCCGCTCTCGGTTTGAGCGCTCGCGACGTGATGGCTGACCTGTTCCACCTGGGCCGTTGCGGTCTTGCGGAGAGCAGCGGAACGAGCTGGAGGAAGGTCCGCCCGGCTGCCGCAGCCTAGGAGAGCCCCCGCTGAACACCTCAGCTGAACACCTCAGCCGAACACCCCGGCTATAGCGGGATACGCCGGTCGGTCATGACGGGACGGCACGTCATGACGGGGCGGTGCGTGGAGAGCGTAGAACCTCTCTACAATTGGGGTAGGCTTGCGCGCACTGGCGCGGAGCCTACCCCGCCGCCTACCCCCGCCGCCGCATCATCATTAATAGGCGCACCGAGAATACACGAAAGGAGGGACGCATGACCCCCGCCCGCCAGCCCGAAAACCGAGCTGAAAACCGGAACGAGAACCGGGAAGAATACCGGGACGAGGCTCCCTCCACGACCCTGCCGGTGACCTACACCCGCACGCTTGCGCCGGAGCAAGTAGAGAGCTCCGCCCTACCCGACTCTGCCCTGCCCGAGTCGGCACTGGGCGTTTCCGGTGAGGTGTTCCGCCCCGTCCTGGACCGTTTTGAGCGTTTTTTGCGCTATGAGAAGCACCGTTCCGAAGAGACGATTCGTTCCTATATTTCGGATTTGGAGGGCTTCTTCGGCTATATGGCGCGCCGCGGTGTGCGGCATCTGGACAGCATTGATGCGTCCCTGATTCGTGAGTGGTTGGGTTCGCTGCATCTGCGGCAGGCGGCTCGTTCTACGGTGGCGCGCCGTGGTTCGACCCTCCGTACGTTCTTCACCTGGGCTCAGGAGGAGGAGCTGGTGCACGCTAACCCGACCCGCGGTATGCGCACCCCCAAGCGGGAGAATCACCTGCCGCCGGTGCTGAGCCGTGAGCAGATGAACCAGCTGCTGACTACCCTGCAGGAGCGTCGGGCGCAGGATCCTCGTGATGCGCGCCTGTTGCGCCTGGAAGCTGTGGTTGAGGTTCTGTACGCTTCGGGCATGCGTATTTCTGAGCTGACGGGCCTGGATTTGCAGAGCGTGGACCGGGCGAATAAGACGGTGCGCGTGCTGGGTAAGGGCAATAAGGAGCGCGTGGTGCCGTTGGGTACCCCGGCGCTTAAGGCGTTGAATCGTTGGGTGTCCTATGGCCGTCCGCAGTGGATCCAGGAGGGGGCCCAGGGCGTGACGGCGCTGTTTATTGGCCCTCGGGGCGGGCGTGCGAACGCCCGTCAGATTCGTGAGGACCTGACCCGCCTGCTGCGCACGGTGGAGAATACTCAGGCGTCGGGTGCGCACGTTTTGCGTCATTCGGCGGCAACTCACCTGGTGGATGGTGGTGCCGATATTCGTTCGGTGCAGGAGCTTCTGGGGCATTCGTCGTTGGCGACCACGCAGATTTACACGCACGTGTCGATGAAGCGTCTGGCGGAGACGTACGCGCGGGCGCATCCGCGAGCATAGGGCGTTCGCGCGTCTAAGGTCGCGCACCGATATGGGGGAGTATGCTGGGCTGTGTTGTACTGTGCTTTGAATAGTGCGCTGAGCGCCGCCGTCTAATGTCTCTCTATTTGAACCTTGAGTGGCTGAACTGTACGAATGGGGGAAATCGTTCTAAGCTATACACTGTTCAACCTCTGTCTAGGCTCCCAGCGCAGCCCAAAGTTTCTGCACAGTGATGTTTATACAGGGCGGCTGAACAAGGTAGCATAGGTATCAGACTAACCGTGGTCTCCGTCTCTATAATGGCACCGCGTACGAGTACTAAAAACCAGAAAGGTCGCACCGCATGCGCGCACTCGTTTGCCCCGGACAGGGCTCCCAGAAGAAGGGCTTCCTGAGCCCCTGGCTCGAGATTGAAGGTGTGCGTGAGCACCTGGAACGACTCTCCGAAGCGGCAGGCATCGACCTGATTCACTACGGCACCGAAGCCGAAGAAGAAACCATCAAGGACACCGCAATCGCCCAGCCCCTCATCGTGGCTGCAGGCATCGTCACCGGCCGCCTCGCCCTGCGCGAACTTGAGGGTGAAGAGCTCATCTTCGCGGGCCACTCCGTCGGTGAAATCACCGCAGCAGCACTCGCCGGTGTGCTCAGCGACGAAGACGCAATGCGTTTCGTGCGCGTGCGCGCCAACGGCATGGCGGAGGCGGCAGCCGCCTCCCCGACCGGCATGGCTGCAGTACTCGGCGGCGTTGAAGAAACCGTCCGCGAAGCCATCGACGCAGCAGGACTCGTCGCGGCAAACTCCAACGGCGGCGGCCAGATCGTAGCCGCAGGCCCCATCCCCGCCATCGAAGCATTTGCCGCGAACCCGCCCGCACGCGCTCGCGTCATCCCCCTGAAGGTTGCTGGCGCATTCCACACCGAGGCAATGGCACCCGCCGTGCCCGCACTGGAAGAGTTTGCCGCATCCCTGCAGGTCTCCGACCCGACCTCCGCACTGCTGACCAACCGCGACGGTTCCGCCGTGGCATCCGGTGAAGAGTTCGTCAAGACCCTCGTCTCCCAGGTCACCAGCCCCGTCCGCTGGGACCTGTGCATGGCAACCCTGCTCGAGCGTGAGGTCGCCGGCATTATCGAGGTCGCCCCCGCAGGCACCCTGGTCGGCCTGGCAAAGCGCGCGATGCGTGGCGTGCCCGGCACCTCCATCAACACTCCCGAGGACCTCGCCTCGCTGAAGGGCTAAACGCCGGGGGGAGAGCACCCAGCCCTCCCCGCGCTAGGAACCCTTCACACTAGACATGCACTTTAGACATGCGAGGCACACAGTGTCTTGCAAGCATCAGCACTAAGGATTGAATACGTGACTACCCTCAAGCAGTACGAAATCAACCGCTACTCCCGCATCCTCGGTTACGGCGCAGCCCGCGGTGAGGTCATCGTCCCCAACGACGACATCGTTGAGGCAATCGACTCCTCCGACGAGTGGATCAAGCAGCGCACCGGCATCGCAACTCGTCACCGCGCCAGCGAAAACCAGTCGGTAACCGACCTCGCTATCGGTGCCGCCAAGGACGCCCTCGAAGCATCCGGTGTAACCGGTGAGGACATTGAGGCGGTCATCATCTCGACCATCTCGCACCCCTACGCAACCCCCTCCCTGGCAACCCTGGTCGCCGACGCAATCGGCTCCAAATGCCCCGCATACGACATCTCCGCAGCGTGTGCAGGTTTCTGCTACGGCATCGCCCAGGCAGACGCCCTCGTCCGTGCGGGTACCGCAAAGCATGTGCTGGTCATCGGTGTTGAGAAGCTCTCCGACTTCATCGACAACACCGAACGCACCATCTCCTTCCTGCTCGGCGACGGCGCAGGCGCAGCAGTCGTAGGCGTCTCCGACGAACCCGGCATCGCCCCGACCGTATGGGGTTCAGACGGATCCCGCTGGGGCACCGTCGGCATGACCCACTCCCTGCTGGACATCCGCAACCGCGACTTCGCCGCACACCCCGTCGAAGAAGGCGAAAAGATCTGGCCCACCCTGCGTCAGGACGGCCCCTCCGTCTTCCGCTGGGCAGTATGGGAAATGGCGAAGGTCGCCAAGCAGGCGCTCGAAACCGCCGGTATCACCCCCGACGAGCTCGGCGCGCTCATTCCGCACCAGGCAAACGCCCGCATCATTGACCAGATGGTCAAGACCCTCAAGCTTCCCGACACGGTGGCAGTGGCACGCGACATCGTCGATGCCGGTAACACCTCCGCCGCATCGGTCCCCCTCGCCGCGCACCGCCTGCTCAAGGAGAACCCGGAACTCTCCGGCAAGTTCGCCCTGCAGATTGGTTTCGGTGCCGGCCTGGCATTCGCAGCTCAGGTAGTCGTCCTTCCCTAAGGAAAACCCTGGAGCCCGATGCTCACCGCCCCTCACGGCCGGCACAGCGCCGGTTCGCGAGAAAGAAAATAAAGCGGGAAAGCATCCCCACAAACTCCGAGTTGACGCATGCGTACACCACGCAGACACGATAAACTCGGTAATGCACGCGTACCCCCACCCGGCGGGTGCGATGACCATCGAAAAAACAAAGGAGCCCCTGAATGGCTAACAAGGAAGAGATCCTCGCAGGTCTGGCAGAGATCGTTAACGAAGAGACCGGCGTTGAGGTTGAGGACGTTCAGCTGGACAAGTCCTTCACCGAGGACCTGGACATCGACTCCATCTCGATGATGACCATCGTCGTGAACGCTGAGGAGAAGTTCGAGGTGACCATCCCGGACGAAGAGGTCAAGAACCTCAAGACCGTTGGCGACGCAGTCGAGTTCATCGCGAACGCTGCCTAAGCTATAACCAATAACGAGGCGGCGCGGGCTCTCACCGGCCCGCGCCGCATCGCTATTCACTCAGCTTTCAATCCAACACACCCCCGGGAACACGCAGAGTGCGATGACTGCACTCTCCACGGCGTGAAAACGCCCACTGTAAACCCCGGGCCCTACAGGTTTTTATCCACACACCACCGGATAAACCACCAAATCGACCACCGAAGAGAAAGTGCCACAATGTCTCGAAAAGTGCTGGTGACCGGCCTCGGCGCGACCACCCCCATTGGCGGCGACGTCCCCACCACCTGGGAAAACGCAACCAAGGGCGTATCTGGTGTATCCACCCTCGACCACCCCTGGGTCAAGGAATACGACCTGCCCGTATACATTGCAGGCCAGCTCGCAGTGCCCGCCCTCGAATCCGGCCGCCTCACCAAGGTAGAAGCAAAGCGCCTGGATCCCTCGGGCCAGCTCGCCCTCATCGCCGCACGCGAAGCATGGGAAGACGCAGGATTCTCCGGCCCCGACGCCGAATCCGCAGAAGAAGTCGACCCCGAGCGCACCGGCGTAGCCTTCGGCACCGGCATCGGCGGCGTGTGGACCCTCCTCGACGCATGGGACACCCTCCGCGAAAAGGGCCCCCGCCGCGTCCTCCCCATGACCGTTCCCATGCTCATGCCCAACGGCAACGCAGCAGCCGTCTCCATGAACCTCAAGGCACGCGCCGCAGCACAGACCGTCGTCTCCGCATGCGCATCCTCCACCGAAGCCATGGAGCTGGGTGCCGAAATGATCCGCAGCGGCAAGGCAGATGTCGTCATCGTCGGCGGTGCCGAAGCAGCAATCCACCCGCTTCCCATGGCAGCATTCGCCAAGATGCAGGCACTCTCCTCCCGCAACGACGAACCCGAAAAGGCATCCCGCCCCTACGACGTCGACCGCGACGGCTTCGTCATGGGTGAAGGCGCAGCAGCGCTCATCCTCGAATCCGAAGAGCACGCCAAGGCACGCGGCGCACGCGTCTACGCGGAACTGGCAGGCACCGGCGTATCCGCCGACTCCTACCACATCACCGCACCGGACCCCGCAGCACTCGGCGCAACCCGCGCACTGCGCGAAGCCCTCGAAGACGGCAACATCGACCCGAAGACCGTCGTGCACATCAACGCGCACGCCACCAGCACCCCCGCCGGTGACCTGCCCGAAGCAACCGCAATGCACGAAACCTTCGGTGAGCACACCAAGAACATTGCCGTCTCCGCAACCAAGTCCATGACCGGCCACCTGCTCGGCGGCGCGGGCGCACTCGAAGCCGTACTCACCGTACTGGCACTGCACCACCGCACCGCACCCTGCACCATCAACCTGGACAACAAGGACCCCCAGATTGACCTGGATGTGGTGACCGAGGCACGCGAGCTGCCCGCCGGTGAGATTGTGGCACTGTCGAACTCCTTCGGTTTCGGCGGCCACAACGCGGTTGTAGCATTCCGTTCCGTAGAGGACTAAAACTCTTCGACAGCCTCATAGAAAGGGCACATCGGAAATGCTAGCGGGGGAGTGCCCCCTCTTCAGCGCCTGGGGGCGCTTCGAGGACGGAGCCCCCGCTGCGCATTACCGACACGCCCTTTATAGGGTTAGCAATAAACAGGGTCGCCTGCGATAGATGTCTATCGTAGGCGACCCTGTTTGCGTATGAAGTTTTACTTGCGGGTTAGTTGTTTGAGAGGTTGTACCGGACACCGCTCGCGGGGGAGTGCGGCTTCCGTGGGTTAGTTGTTTGGAAAGTGCATACCGGACGCCGCTCGCGGAGGAGTGCCCCCTCTGCGGCGCTGGGGCGCCTTGAGGACGGAGCCCCCGCTTCGCGTGTCCGGTACGCCCTCTAGGTCGCCTACCCCTCGGGGGAGTAGATATAGATGCTTGGTACCGGGTTAGGGCATTCGGTCAGCTCGCCAAAATTTGGATTGAGTAGGGCTGGTCTGGGGCTGAGTTTCGTGCGCAGCTCGCCTGAGTTTGGGGTGTGCAGGGTTTTACACGTTAAAAACGGGTGGCGTATTCGCTCCGGCACTGCGAATACGCCACCCAAACACACCACACTCCACAAGACAATGCAGAGCGCGCGGGATCAACCATCCCGCAAGGTTCCCGTAACCTCCATCGCGCACCACGGTAGGCGACGACAGAAGAACGGGAGCTTATGACCGTTTGACACGCACAACGTCCCCTCGTACAGGTATACAAAGGCGCACGCCATGCGATCTTCCGGAAGTTTATTCGGAAGAGCTCCCACGCCGGTTCCGTTGAGAAAACAATTCGGTGTGGTTGCCTCCCGATGGTGAAGCACATCAACATCGTGTGCCGCAATACTGCGCAATCCAGTACGCGCAGATGTTGCGTGAAAACCATCCTTAGGAATGCAGTCCGCGGGCCAGTTTTCCAGCTTCAAATGGCAGAAGCTTAAGGGTTTGATGTGAGTGCTCGGATGGTCCGAATCATGTTGCTCTCAACGGAACCGGTTTATCGGTGATGGGAGCTCCTGTAGATAAGAATAACCTTAAATCACCCCTGGAGTAAACCTTAAACTAATAATTTAACCTTATTGTTATAATTCCTTGTCATAAAGGTATTGACGAGTGTTCAATATGCTCTGAGTAACCCCCTGGAGGCCCTCATAACTCTTTGGTCTGTTTGGCACTCTCCACCGTTATGAAACCGTGATAAATCCTCCCCGAAAAAATGAAGAATCGGGTTCCGAAGCGGTCCCGTGAGTGGTTGCAGAGGGGAGTTGCACAGTGGGGCTTGAAAGCATGCTCAGGACGCAGTCACAAAACGTCATCTTGTCACGGAAGTTATCCCAGAGAAAACAAATTAAACCCCCGGCATGCGCTGTGGCATAATCAGTATCAACATCGTGCTCCGGGGTCGGTGAAATTCCGAACCGGCGGTCACAGCCCGCGAACCGCTCTCGCAGGCAGGCAGAAATCGTACGAATCTTCGCATCCACACAGGACGCCAAGACTCCGCTAGAGAAGCCCGCCCGCAAGAGAGGCCGAACCGGTGAAAATCCGGTGCCGACAGTACAGTCTGGATGGAAGGTAGCACGAGCAGAAAAAGGCAGGAGCGCACTCCGCCGCACCTCCCGAGGCCCCTCGGGGTAGCGTGCAGGGTGCACCGACGCGGTTGCTTACGAAAACTGTTACTCGAGAAAACTGTTGCTCAAGAGCCCAGCGGTTTTCTGTATGACGGGGGAGAGGCGCCTTTCGTGGTGCCGGTACGTTATTCCCCTCGACCGCAGCCGCTGATTTCAGTCACGGTTGGCTGATTCGCCGGTACCGCCTCACCACGGATACCGGGCACCCATAAATCGGGCACTCCATAAGATGCCCGCGGTAGCCGCCCTTTTCTGTTCCTCTCCCCGGAGCCGCCGCAGATGCGCACACAGCGCATCCGACACACGGTCCAACTCAGAGAGGAAAGAAGCAATGGACATCTTGCGGTGGCTCTTCGACGCACAAATTCACGTGGGGGATCAGTCCCTCCTCGTGCGCGAAGTTCTCGGAAACGCATTCGGCCTGGCATCGGCGCTCGGCGGCATGCGACGCAAAGTATGGGCGTGGCCCGTCGGCATTCTCGGCAACCTGCTACTCCTCACCGTCTTCCTAGGCGCCCTCGTCGGTAGCCCGCACCCCGTCACCATGCTCGGCCAGGCAGGCCGCCAAATCATGTTTATTGCCGTGTCCATCTGGGGCTGGCATCGTTGGCGCGCCACTCGCGCCGCCGGTGGTGACGCCTCCGAAGGTGCCGCGGTGATCCCCACGTGGGCTACCAACACCGAACGCGCAGGCCTGGTTGTTGCCATGGTTGCAGGCACTCTGCTGCTCACCCCCATCTTCCGCGCCCTCGGCTCCTACGAACCGGTCTGGTCCGACGCCTGGATCTTCACCGGCTCGCTGCTCGCCACCTACGGCATGGCGCGCGGCTGGGTTGAATTCTGGCTCATCTGGGTTGCCGTCGACCTGGTCGGCGTGCCGCTGCTGTGGAGCGCAGGCTACTATGCAACCTCCTTCATGTACGTGTTCTACGGATGCTTCACCCTGGTCGGCTTCTTCGTCTGGTGGCGCACCCGCAACCTGGAGGCGCAGAAGACTCGGGTACAGACCCAGTTCCCCGACGTGACCGTTGAGGTAACCGACGTGCAGAAGGGCCGTGCATAAATGCCGCAGAACCCCTCGCTGCAGGTGCTGGTGAGCGCGCACCTGCCCGTAACCATCGCCCCGAGCGTATCTTCGCCGCGCAACGATGCGGACTACTCCGCCGCGGAGTACGGGCACCTCGCCGGGCTGCCCGCCGCACGCACCCTCCAGCTGCCCGGCCCCGAGCAGGAGCTCAGCCACGCAGAGGCCATGACCCTGGCGCTGCAGGCGGCACGCCAGGGTATCCGCGGCGCGAACCCCCTCGTCGGCGCCGTCATC
>ERZ773046.1189-NODE-1189-length-15339-cov-53.259356_pt1 | contig 15339 bp, 13 predicted proteins | sample MGYA00580634_ERZ773046 | MGnify/ENA primary metagenome ERZ773046 (study PRJEB29015, sample SAMEA2738127) | human oral metagenome | biome: human oral; feature: human-associated habitat; material: saliva | place: China | collected 2159 ... | reverse complement strand
CGTGGCCGCCGGTGGTGCAGTCGAGCGGGTTGCCGTCGGGGGTTGCGGTGTTGCTACCGTCGTAGGCGTCACCGACGAGGTCGTAGCCGCCAGCAACCTTGGTGCGGTTGATGAGTCCGGAGTCTGCGGAGGGCAGCTCGGTGAGCTTGGATGCCTTCTCGTAGTCTTCGAGCTTGCCGCTACCACCGAAGTCGGTGTGGGTGTAGTCGATGCCGGAATCGATGACGGCAATCTTCACGCCCTTGCCGGTGTATCCGCCTGCACCGGCGGGGTTGGTGGTGCCGGTCCAGGTGGCGAGGGAACCTGCGTCAATGGCGGCGCCCGCGTTCTGGCGATACTTGGGCAGGATGGGCGAGATCTTCTCTACGTCGGGGCGGTTGGCGAGTGCCTTGATGGACTCTGCGTCACCGCGCACTGCCACGCCGCGTACCGCGTTGTGGGTGGTGTAGAGGACCTGCGCGCCGGACTGGCTGCTGACCTGCTGTGCCTGGTTCTGCACCTGGGAGGCGATTGCCTGCACCTGCGAGCTTTGGTTGACGGGTGCCTGCGTGCCAGCGCGTACGCCTGCGGGCTGGGTCTGTTCAAAGGCACCCTTACCTTTGAAGCGGACGAAGGCGGTGACGGTGCCGCTGGCGTTCTTCATGCTTTCGCTGAGTACCTGCTTGACGGCATCGGGGTCTTCCGCGGCGTGGGCGGTGGTGCCCAGTGCTGCGAGGGGGCTCAGCGCCATGCTGAGGGTGAGTAGCCCGCTGCCGATTCGGCGTCGATGCGACCGGCCGCGGGGGTTTGGGGAGGCGGTGTGTGTCACGGTGCTCCTTTGCTTGGCTCCCGGGGTGTTTCTGGGAGGCTTGTGGTGTTGTTCTGGTGGGTTCCAGCTGAACTTGAACACACTAGATGTGAACTAGGATACACCTCAAAATGGCTTGTGAAGCGTTTATTACTCCTAAATGCATCAAATTGTGGACATGTTCGACCCTTTTCTTTTGCATGTTTTTCATTTGCACTTGGGTTCAGGTTCTTTTCAGGTTCGGTTGTTACTGTAAAACCATCTATTGAACATCTATCAAAAATGCTGGGATATGGAGGGCCGAACCATGGTCAAGCGACGCGTTTCCACTGAGGATTCTGTTCTGCTGATATCCCCCCAGGTTATGTACGGCCGCCCCGGTCCACGGTTGGAACGCATCCATAGGGGAGAGGTGCAGGGCATCCTCACCGAGCACAGCTCATCCGCCTGGCAGATTGGCGAGGTGGTAGGCTACGCCCCCATGGAGAAGCCACCCGAAACCCTGGATATGAAGAGCCTCTTCACCGACTGGAGCGGCTTCACCTGGTATGTCCTGGGGCCGTTGCTTCGGATGGTGTTCTGGTCATCTTTCTTTATCGTGCTGATGAGCCCGATACTTTTCAGCCTGGGTTTCAGGGGAGTGGGCGAGGAAATGGCGATGATACTTGTCATTTTTTTGATTCCGCTCTTTTATTTCCCTCCGCTGATTTTGCTTGTGGGCTTTGTCGGCCTCGTCGCAGAAATCTGGTTGCTGCTCCTCTGCGTAGGAAAGTTTCTGAATGCTGTTGGGGATGCCGTCGAATCGACGCGCCTGCTCGTTAGGCAGCACAAGATTCAGCAGGATTTTCAATTCCGGCTGGTGTACGAGTGCACCCCGCTTGACGGTGGTTCAGCTGAGGCATTGCTGCACCGCATCCTTGAATCGCACCAGGAGGAGGAATCATGACCGACGATAACAACCAGCCCATCGACGACCAACCCGTTTCCCCTCATCAGCGTGTTTTAAAGGTGGCACCGCAGGTGCATTACGGTCGCCCCAACCCGCAGCTGATGCGCATCCACGCGGACGATGTTCAGGGAACTCTCCCCAATGGAGAATCGCCGGAGGAATACGGCGGTGAGCTGGTCGGCTACAGCCCCGTGCCGGTTCCTGACCGCATGCCGGACACTGGCAGACGCGTGGTGGAGGCGCTGGCGTACCTAGCGTTGGCTATCGTGGCGGATCCTTTCGCCTATATACTGGCAGGTCCTATTCTGGGCGAAGAAACCCTGGAATCTCTTTTTGTGGCATCCCTAGGATTTTTGATACTAAGCATCGGTATTCTTCCGCTGGTACTGTTCATTTTCTCCCTGTGGGCTCTCATCAATTTCTTAGGTGTGATGGTGCAGCTCATCTGGAGGCGTAAGGCCGAGGAGAAACTCACGTTCCGGCTGGTGTACGAGTGCGCCCCGCCCTCTAAAACAAACCAGGAGCGCTACGCTTCGCGGCATCGTAGTGGCATTACTCAGCCGGTGACGAGTTTTGGCGGTTCGTCTGATTCATCTCAGAAGGGGGAGGCGAAGCTTCTGTTCTTTGCCGTTTCCGTACTGAATCCTTATATTGCGGCGGGGATTCTCTCCATTACGGGCCTGTTCGGGGCGGGGCCACTCGTCGCAGCTCTCTTTATGATGGTGAATCAGGTGAGCGCAGGGCTCATGGGGATTCCCGGCATCATCTGGTTTGTGGCGTGGATTCTGAGCATCGTGCGGCTTAACGAAGCGGCCGAGGCTTAAGCAGACTAGCCACTGGCTCAAAGAACAGCTACGGGATTGAGCCCCCGCGCACCGAACACACAATGTAGACAACACAACAGACACTAACAAGCAGACAAGCATTGGAGGAGGTTACCGTGGCGGAGCATAGCGAAGCACCGAAAAACCCTCAGAACCCAACCGAGAAGAGCGATAGCAGGTATCAGCCCCTGTGGGATATGGGGCAGCCCGCCCCCGATTATTCGGCTTTGCTTCTTCATGGAACGCCCGTTCCCCCGCCGACCGGGGAGATCCCCGAGCCGGTGAAGGAGGTCATGGCGATACAGAAGGCTCGTTCTGCATCCGCGCCTGCCGATACGGTTACACCCGCCCTGACAGCGCCCAGTCCCGCTGTGCCCGATTCTGCAGCGCCCGCTCTGTCGGTTTCTGCTCCCGCACCCTCTGCGCAGGCTGCAAACTTTTTCCCGTCGGCGACAGGGCACCCGGTGCTGAACCGACCGCTGTACGGTCGCCCGGGCCCTACGATGCGCCGCATGTCCCCCATGGGCACGGATGCTGGCGCATCTGCACACCGGCAGGTGCCGACCGCTTTTCCTGCCTGGATGGATGAGAAAGTAGTCGGTACTCCGCGACCTATCGGGTATATCTCAGCAACCCCACTTGCGGGCAAGGTGCGCGGATCAGACCTGTGGAAGAAGGCCTGGCCTGAGCTCATTGCCCTCTTCTTCGTGGGTGTGGTGTTAAATCCCCTGACTTATCTTCTGTTGGCTACCGTTACAGGGGACCCTCAGATCGGTGGGTATGTCTTCTACTACTTCTTGATGCTTTCTCTGCTGACGATGGGTCTTCCCATGTTCTTGTGGGGTGGGGCACTGTTTTTTGCGCTAGTCCGAGTTAGCCGAAAGTACCGGGCACTGAAGTGGGAGGCTATGCCGCTTGGGTCGTTCTGGTTCTATCTGGTGTACGACCGTCTGCCCAAGAACACCGAGGAAATGCAGGGAATCCTGGGCGCAACGTCTTCGATGTCCTCTGCGGCGGTTGCTCCTACCCCTGCGCCGCCGAACTCACATATGGGCGGCGCATCATGACCGGCGGAGCGCAGGCGCAGACCCCGCAATGGCGTATGGATTCCTTCACCGTTGATGCCGCCCTGCCTGTGGCGACGGAACCTGTCTACGGTATTCCCGACCCAAGTCTGCAGCCCATGCAACTACTGAGTGCGCTGTCGAAGGATGCCGGACCCACGCAGGTGGCTTCCGTGAGCTGGCAGAATCAGCCCGGCACCGCGACGGCTCTGTCTGAACCGGCTCTGTCAGCACCGGGGGAAGACACCGGCGAAGCTCGGGTTGTTGGCTACATCCCCGCAAGTACACCGGAGGCCACCGTTGATTGGGCTAAGGCTCGTCTCGGGTACATGTGGTGGCTGGTTTTGTGTGTGGTGTTGCAGGTGATTAACCCGTTCCTTGTGCTACCCCTGCTGTACATGGTGAATGAGCGGGTTGCCGGGGAGGTTCTTGGCGCCTATTTCTTTGTCTGGCTGTATTCGTTTTTTACGGTGCCCTTTATCTGGCTTGGCTTGATGATTTATTCGCTGGTGAAGCTCTCGCAGAAGCGGCGGGAAGCGGTAGCGAGGGCAACGACGTACGGTGCGTTCTGGTACCACCCGGTGTACGACCGCACCCTGCAGGAGGGTGCCCACCCGGACGAAGCGGGGGAGCCCGAGGGAGTGTCAGTGCCGGCGGAGTAGCTTCCCGCAAATGCCCCCAGTAGACCCCTGGTAACGTTGAACCCCCGGCAGTGTTAACACGTGCGTGTTGGCGCTTGTCGGGGGCTTTTTCTCAGCTTTTATCAGGCAGGTTTCAAGGGACTGCCCAGCGCCCGCTGGTACGGTGGTGCCACTAGGAGTATGTCTGGTAAGCGAAGGAGACGACCATGGCAGACCGCCCCACTGAAAAGAAGGAAACTGCAAAGAAGGACGAGGCGTACCAGCCCCTCTGGGACACCGACCAGTCCGTCCCGGAATACATGACGCTACTCATGGGCGAGCAGACGCAGAAAAATGAAGACGCTGAGCTATATGAAGGATCCGACGACGAAGAGCTGGAACACCCCGACCCCGATTATGAATACGTCTACCCGGGTGCCCCCAAGCGTTACGACTCCGCGCGGAAGGCCTCAGAAGACGAACCCGAAGACTCTCATGACACCGACAAAATCGACGAGCCGGAAGACACCTCAGAAGATACCTCAGAAGACACCCCGGAAGATACTCACGAATCTCGCAAGGACGACGAGGCGAACCACCCGGTAGCGCTCGCCTCCACTGAACAGGCTCAGCAAGAGCAGGCTCAGGCAACGCACGCCTACGGCGAGTACGTTCGGCTGGAACACCTCGGTCTGCAACCGGGCGCTATTCTGCCGGTCATCCCCGACCCGCTCTTCGGCACCCCCGACTCAAAACTCATCGAAATGCGCCTACTGGACCGCTCCCACGACGAGTCCGCACCCATGCAGGCGTGCGCTGCCCACCTGAACCCGGTCAAGGTTGAGGAGAACCCCATATCGCGGGCAGCAATGATCCAGCCGGTAGGCTACGTTCCCATCAATAATCCGTTTGCTGGCTCCAACATTGAAGAGATCGAGAGTCAGCGCACATTCTGGAAGACCGTGCTTATTGTCCTGCTGATACTGAACCCGTTTGTGCTGGTTCCTCTGGTGAGTATGTTCGATAGTAGTGCTGGCATGTCGATGCTGCTCTTCTTCATCACTATCGGCGTGGGATCGTTGTTTGTGGTGCCGATCCTATGGATTGTGGGTATTGTTCAGGCGGTGAAGCGTAAGAATCAGCTGAGGGAACTCCTCCAGAAAATAGAGACGGCACATGCCGAGTTCTGGTACTACCTCGTGTACAACCGCCTGCCGGACGGCTACACGGGCGTCAATGGCTTCACGAAGGAAGAAGAGGATTCTTTCTCGGTGTACGAGTTTCTGAAAAAGCAAGAACACGCAAAGCTACACGAGGCTGTAGCACCGCGCGAGGCCTCCGCACTACAGAAGTCCGCTGCGCATCCTGCGCTCGCTGATGAAGAGAAACAGGACTAACCTCGGTCAGCCCACACCGTATAACGACCTGCCCCTCCACGTACGTAACACCGCGTGGAGGGGCAGGGGCGTCTTTTTTGTGTCATATTCGGGTTTCTTCGTCTGTTGTCCGGCGAGGGTTAATATTCCATTTACTTTGCCTTGATAGGATGAAACCATCACGAGCGTTGCGACCAAGTAGAGCGAGGCGGGCACCCTCCGAGAACGGCGAGTTAGCCTGCCGCCGCACCTCAACGATTAGCTGTATCCACTCATCGATAGATTAAGGAAAAGAACGATGTCCCAGAACCCGAACCCTGAACAGTACAACCAGTACTCCCAGCAGGCACCCTCCTACTCGCAGGCGCCGGGTCAGCAGCCCAACGGTTACGTAGTCTCCTCCAAGGACGACCAGAACATGGCGATGCTCGCGCACCTGGCTTCTGCAATTCTGTCTCTGCTGTCCTTCGCATCCGCAAGTATTCTCGCGCCGCTGGTCATGTGGTTCATCTACAAGGACAAGCCCGGTTACTCCTTCACTAAGGAAGCATCCCGCCGCGCGTTCAACTTCAACTTCTCCCTGTGGGTCATCAGCATGGCTTCCTGGCTGCTGATTATTCTGACCTTCGGCATCCTGGGCATCATCCTGTGGGTCGTCCCGATGGTTGTGGCTATCCTGATGGTTATCTTCCACAGCCTGGCTGCTCTGGCCGCAAACCGCGGTGAGCAGTACACCTACCCGATGACCTTCATCGAGATCATCAAGTAGTCTTCATCAGCTCATACCGGTAGCGCCCCCGTCCGAATATCGGATGGGGGCGTCGCCGTGCCCCGTGAGGCTCACCGGCACCGGATCCGGAACGCCTACCGCCCCGTCACACGGGACTTAAAGGGACGGGCACGGTATCATTAGAAGAGGTATGCCTACCCGGATCATGAGGCGGTAGGTCGCCGCCGCGCCGTGAAATCCGGTGCGTATCTTCAAGGCTTTCAAGGAGCACAAAATGTCAGCTGTCGTGATTGTGGGCGCCCAGTGGGGCGATGAGGGTAAGGGTAAGGCAACCGACCTGCTCGGCCCCCGCGTAGACTACGTGGTCAAGCCCAACGGCGGTAACAACGCCGGTCACACCGTGGTGGTGAACGGCCAGAAGTTTGAGCTGAAGCTGCTGCCCGCGGGTATTCTGAGCGAGAACGCCGTCCCCGTGATTGGTAACGGCGTGGTTGTTAACCCCGAGGCTCTTTTCGCTGAGATTGACGGCCTTGAGGCCCGCGGCGCTGACACCTCCCGCCTGAAGATTTCCGCTAACGCACACCTGGTCGCACCCTACCACCAGACCATGGACAAGGTGACTGAGCGTTTCCTCGGCAAGCGCGCTATCGGCACCACCGGCCGCGGTATCGGCCCGACCTATATGGATAAGGTTGGCCGCCTCGGCATCCGTGTTCAGGACATCCTGGACGAGTCGATCCTGCGTCAGAAGGTTGAAGGCGCACTGCGCCAGAAGAACGAACTGCTGGTGAAGGTCTACAACCGCCGCCACGTTGAGGTTGACGAGATCGTTGAGTACTTCATGTCTTACGCTGAGCGTCTGAAGCCGATGATTGTGGACACCACCCAGCTGCTGAACAAGGCACTGGACGAGGGTAAGACCCTGCTGATGGAGGGCGGCCAGGCAACCTTCCTGGACGTTGACCACGGCACCTACCCGTTCGTGACCTCCTCCAACCCGACCTCCGGCGGCGCGTGCGTCGGTTCGGGGGTGGGCCCGACCCGCATCTCCCGTGTGATTGGTATTCAGAAGGCGTACACCACTCGCGTGGGTGCTGGCCCCTTCCCGACTGAGCTGTTCGATGAGATGGGCGAGTTCCTGCGCACCACCGGCGGCGAGTTCGGCGTGAACACTGGCCGCCCGCGTCGTTGCGGCTGGTACGACGCCGTGCTGGCGCGTCAGGCTGTGCGCATCAACGGTTTCACCGACCTGTTCATCACCAAGCTGGACGTGCTGACTGGCCTGGATAAGATCCCGGTCTGCGTGGCTTACGACGTTGACGGTGTGCGCCACGACGAGATGCCGATGACTCAGACCGAGTTCCACCACGCTAAGCCGATTTTCGAGTACTACGATGGCTGGACCGAGAACATTTCGGATGCGAAGAGCCTGGATGAGCTGCCCGAAAACGCCCGCAAGTACGTGCTGAAGCTGGAAGAGATTTCTGGCTGCCGTATTTCTGCGATTGGTGTGGGCCCGGACCGCGACCAGACCATCGTGGTCCGCGACCTCATCAACGAAGACTAAGCTAATAAGCTCAATACGTGAAAGCCCCCGGAGGGTGCCTTACAGGTGCCTTCCGGGGGCTTTCCCATACTATCGACAGGAGCGTGATCGGAGACTTATCACATGGCGGATGGGAGGCGCCTGCGGTGACTGCGGAGAGGTGCATCCCGTATGCTGGGTAAGGGCCACAAAAGTGGTGCTAGTGCGTTCAGAGGAGAAAAACGATGTCCTATATCACCGGAGCTATCTACCCGAGCTCGGACCGCCCTCAGCTGGGTGCCACCGAGGAAGAAACCCTCCGCGCCTACGCGGACAAGAACACCGCCGTAGCCCTCGGATACGCCAACCCCGACATCCACGAACTACACGCCCTGCAAAAAACCTTCAACCTGCACGAACTCGCCATCGAAGACGCCGGACGAGGCCACCAGCGCGCCAAACTAGAACGATACGGCGACTCCCTCTTCACCGTCATCCGCCCCGCCATCTACCTCGACAAAGAAGAAGAAGTGCGCCTCAGCGAACTGCACCTCTTCACCGGCCCCCGCTACACCCTCGCACTCGTTCGCGACGAACAGCGCATCAACGACAAGTTCAACCTGCTCTACGCCACCCCCGATGCATCCCCCGCCCGACTGCTGCACCGCATCCTCGACAGCACCGTCGACAGGTACGCCCCCGTGCTCGAGGGACTCGAGAACGACAACGACGAGATTGAAGACATCCTGTTCTCCGCGCACGACCGCCAAGACGCCAACTCCCTGGCGCAGCGCATATACGAGCTACTCAACCAGGTGATTGACTTTCAGCGAGCCTGCCGACCCCTCGAACCGATGATGGGTCGCATCATTGAAGGCCTACGCACCGGCGCGCTCGACCCGTCCCCCTACCCGGGCGCGAGCCAGGGCGAGGTTGAAGACGAGGCCGTGGAACTTGCCCGCCAGTTCCGTAATGTGCTCGACCACGTGGTGCACACGAAGGAACGCCTTGAGGATCTTCGTAGCTCCCTCGAAAACGCCCTGCGCGTGCACGACACCCTGCTCGGTCAGCAACAGAACGACGACACCAAGAAAATTTCCGCCTATGCGGCGCTACTCATGGTGCCCACCATTGTTGGCTCGGTGTACGGCATGAACTTTGAGGTCATGCCCGAGCTCAAGTGGGAGTTCGGCTACCCGGCGGCCCTGCTGCTGATGCTGGTCTCCTGTCTGCTCCTCTACTGGTTCTTCAAGAAGAATAAGTGGCTCTAACAGTCCACAAAACGCCACTGGCTAGGCCTTTAAACGCGTATGCCGCGTAGGGCATACACACATGCCTTACGCGGCGCGGTCGTACTGTGCGCGCATTGCGCGGCGGCAATCGCGACGCTCACGCTTGAACTTCTTACACACAGCCTCCGAATCGGCAAACATGTAGAAGTCCTCCGGCTCAGCCGACAGACCCAAAGTCGACAAGTGAACCAGCGACAGCATCGCGTAGAACATCTCGCGGCGCAGCTCAAAATTGCAGGCACCTGGAGCGGACTCCACCGCAAACACGCCGCCGGTGCACTCCAGCGCGCGCATCGCCCAGTGCTGAGTCCACAGGTCACCATTGACCGGGCTCACGCCCAGGCGAGTTAGCGCCAGGCCGGTACCCTGCACACGCTCAAAGCGCAGGCACATCTCCAGGTCCTTTTCCAGGGGGAACACGAACAGCAGCGCGTTCTGCGCCGCCGCACGCAGCTCAGCCAGGTTCGCCTCGTAACCGGAAGCACCCTGAGTCAGGTGACGCATCACGCGGCCCATCGTCGAAGACGCCGGTGCGGTGCGGAAGCACGAACCGTCCGCCACCAGCTGCTCCAGAACGCCGCGGAGCTCCTCCACGTTGAAACGCTCCATACGGACGATGGTGCCTGCCTGCATCAGCAGGTTGAACTCTGCATCACGGCACAGCTGCTCATCGGCGGTGCAGGAAATTTCTGCATTTGCGTACTGGCTCTCGTGAGTGGTGTTGTCCATGACCGTTCCTTCCGTAGATGCTGAATCAACCTAGCGGCAACACCGCAGGAGACGGCGTGCCCGGTCGGAAGGATCGTCCCTTCCAACACCTACACTCTATGAGCGACCCCTGACACGATAAGCAGTTTTTAATCTACCCCGGGGTAAAACTGGGAAAATTCTGAAAAATTCTGAAACTACCCGTGAAACCCGGTGAAACCGCCCGTGAAACCTAGCGAACCCCAGTGAACTCCGTGAAACACAGAAAACCGGGTGCCCCCACAGCTGGGAACACCCGGTCACTCATACGGAGTAAGACGGCGCAACTAGCGCTGACGGTACAGCAACCACAGCATATACACGCCACCCAACGCGCCCGTCACCAGGCCCACCGGAATCTGGAACGGCGCCAACGCACGAGCCGACACAAAATCAGCCAGCACCAAAATTACCGAACCCAGCAACGCCGAATGCCACATCGCCATACCCGGAGTGTTCCACAGGCGGCGCGCAATCTGCGGGGCAACCAGCGCCAAGAAACCAATCGGGCCGGCAACAGAAATCGCCACAGCCACCAGGAGTACGGCGGCCGCCACCAGCATGTTCACGGTCCTCTTCACCGGCAGACCCAAACCCGCCGCCAAATCGTCGCCGAGCTCCAAGACGCGCAGGCGATGCGTCAGCATCAGCACCAGCGGAATAGCCACCAGCAACAGCACCGCCTGCACCGACATCTGGTTCCATGAGAGGGCATTCAGCGAACCGTGCTGCCAGGTCTTCGCCGCCTCCGCCTTCTCCAAATCACCGCGCGTAATCAGGTAATCATTTACGGAACTGAGCATCGCACTCACCGCAATACCAATCAGCACCATCTTCTGACCCATCGTCGCGCCACCGCGCACACCCGCCAGAAGCATCACCACAGCCGCCGTCGCAAAACCGCCAATAATAGCGCCCATGCCCATACCCACGCCGGTAGAACTCAACGACCCAATCAGCACCACAGACAGGGCACCGGTCGCCGAACCCACCGTGAAACCGATAATATCCGGCGAACCCAGAGCATTACGCGAAACCGACTGAAAAATAGCGCCCGACAAGCCCAAAGCCGCACCCACCACCACGGCGGCAAGCATACGCGGCAGACGCTGATTCAACACCAGCTGACGCTCAATCTCCGTGCCCTCACCCTGAAAAATCAGGCGAAACACCTGATCAGGGCTCATCTGATAACTACCAAACACCAGGGAGGCGACCGCCGCCACCACGAGCACCGCCACCACCAGCAGGGTACGCGGAATAGGGGTGCGGTAACGCCCAGGGATACGCACAGACCCGGCAACAACAGACCCGGCTACAGAACGAGACACAACGCTCACAATAAAACCTCTCAGAAACCGGGACCTACGAACCAGATACGCCAGTCGAACCAGACGAACCACCCACAACAGGGCGGTGAGCACGATGCGCCCCGTGCTCCGACACATGAGCCGGGCCCGCCTCGTCGTGCGCCTGCGCCTTCGAACCCAAGCGGCTCTTCTTCGCACCGCGCGCACCGGCACTCAAACGCAGCACCAGAACCATCAGCACCGGGGCACCAATAAAGGCGGTCACAATACCCACCTCAAGCTCACTCGGCATCACCAGAACGCGACCCAGAATATCGGAGGCAAGTACCAACACCGGGCCGTACACCAGCGACAGCGGCAGCACGCGCGCAATGTCGGAACCCACCAGCAGACGCACCACATGCGGCACGACCAGGCCCACAAAACCAATCGGGCCCGCAATCGCAGTCGCCGCACCACACAGCGCCATGATCGCAATAATCGTCGCGCCACGCACCATTGTCACCGGTACACCCAGGCCAGCTGCCGCATCCTCGCCGAGTGCCAGGGCACGCAGAGGACCGATCAGCATGAAAGAGAGCACCAAACCCAATGCCACAAAGGGCAGCGCAGACAGCACCTGCTCAAAGGTGCGGTTCTCCAGCGAACCCACCACCCAGAAACGGTGCGAATCAAAAGCCTTCGAATTAAACATTGTGATAATGCCGGTAATCGTGCCCAGGCAGGCGTTCACCGCCACACCCGTCAGCACCAGACGCGCCGTCGAATCCAGGTTCGGTTTAGAATCCACCAGGCCCATGACGAACACCAGCGCCGCCGCCAGACCCGAACCCAGTAGAGCCAGCCACAGCTGAACGAACGGGGACGACACCCCAAAAACGCCCACACCGACCACCACGGAGGCGGCAGCACCCGAGTTCACACCCAGCAGACCCGGCTCAGCCAGCGGGTTACGGCTCAACGCCTGCATGAGCACACCCGACACCGCCAACGCGGCACCCACCAGCAACGCCGCGGCGGTACGCGGGGCACGCTTCGCCCAAATCAGCTTCGACTCGATGGTGTTCGCCTCCGGGTGGAGGAAACCGTCAATCGAGCGGTCCAGGGTGAACAGGCGCGAACCCACCGTAAACGACAGGGCGCAAAGCAGCACTAGCAGAACGCCGCCAATAATGAGCGCAACCGCCAGACGCGAGATAGACTTGCCACCCTGACCGCCAGAGGAGGCGCCAGATACGGCGTCCGAAGAAGCGGAGAGGGCACGAATTTTCGCCAGGGAGGCAGCGCTGATGGTGGGTCCGGAAGAGGGGGAGGTCTGTGGTGTCATAGGCTTTGGAGGTGGTGGGGGAGCGGTGTGCTCCCGTGCGGACGGAGGATGCTTAACGTATCAATAGATAAGTATTAAGTATCGCATATGCATATATGAGGTTATCCTAATAATATGGCAAATATGACGAACAAGATCACCCGCCGCTCCTTCGGCGCACTCGCACTCGGTTCCTTCAGTGCCCTCGCCCTGGCGGCTTGCGGCTCCTCCAACACTTCCGGCTCTTCCTCCTCCGCGTCTGCTTCTGCGACCGGTAAGAAGGTGGCACCCTCCGCCCTGCCCTCCGGCATGGGCACCACCACCGTTGACGGCGAATTCCCCCGCACCGTCAAGCACTTCCGCGGTGAAACCACCATCAAATCCGCACCCTCCAAGGTCGTGATTCTCTCCACCGGTCAGCTCGACGGCGTGCTTTCCCTGGGCGTCGTGCCGGTCGGCGCGGCAACCGCCGGTGACGCCGACCTGGTCCCCGCCTACCTGAAGACCAAGTTCTCCGATAAGTCCGCAGAGCTCGACAAGATTGCCAAGGTCGGCAAGCGCACCGACCCGGACGTTGAGGCCATCGCAAACCTCAAGCCCGACCTGATCCTCATCAACAACACCAACAAGAAGGACGAGCTGTACGAGTCCCTCGCCAAGATCGCGCCGACCGTGGTCACCGAGGGTACCGGCATCAACTGGAAGCAGGACTTCCTGCTGATTGCCGCTGCGCTGGGCACCACCGAGAAGGCTGAGAAGCTCATGGAGGAGTACAACACCAAGGCGAAGTCGGTCGGCCAGAAGGCTGGCACCGAGAAGACTTTCTCCTTCCTGTACGCTTCCGCTGACCGCACCCGCATCTTCGCGAAGTCCTCGTTCGTGGGCTCCATCTGCGTGGATGCATCCCTGGCACGCCCCGCGGCTGCGCAGGTTGAGAAGACCTCCGTGGACCTGAGCGCCGAGCAGCTCGACCAGGCTGACGCAGACTACCTGTTCTACGGCGTGCAGGGTGGCGACGAGTCCAAGCTGACCAAGGAAGCCCTGTGGAGCACCCTCAAGGCTGTCACCGAGAAGCACGCGCACAGCGTGGATCCCGACATGTTCTTCCTGAACGCTGGCCCGGCTGCTGCGCTCGGTGTTCTGGAGACCATCGAGAAGGCGCTCTAAGCCTTTCTCGTCTCGTGTAGAGATTCGTTTTCGCTGGAAGCCCCGCATCTGTATCTTTCACGTCCTGCGCGTGAGGGTGAGGAGGCGGGGCTTTCTGCACGCTCTGCACCAGCGTTTCTGCCTGCCGGATGCACTCGTGACCGAAACCGGTGCGCGCCTGCCCGAAATAGGGTCTAATGGGGGTAGAAGGCGCAGCGGTACCGTTGCCTCGCGCCTTCACACCGAATCTTCTACACCGATTAATTCACCGACGAAACGAGCACATCATGCCGATGAATAACCCCTCCGAAGAGACCCTGGCGCAGGCACGCCGCGTCATCGACGCGCTCAACGAGCGTGGCGCGCGTAAGCAGGCGATTCGCCTGAAGGTCAGCAGCCCGGACGCGCCGCTGCCGCAGACCGCATCCAAGTTTGGTGGCCGACCGTACCTGCCCGCGGGCGAGTCTGCTCCGACCAATGAGAAGGGTGAGCCGCTGGGCATGATTGCGCAGATTAACTGCGCCGACCTGCCCGAAAAAGACATTTACCCGGCGACCGGCATGCTGCAGTTCTGGATCGACCCGAACGACGAAGAGTGCATGTGGGGTTACGACTACGAGAACCCGCTCTCGCAGAAGAATCACCGCGTTATCTACTACGAGACGCTGGGCGAGCCGAACCCGGATGCCCCGTACCCGACCGTGAACTGGGATGACTACGGCTGGCCCTTCGGCCGTGACGGCAAGGGTACCGCTGAGGAGGTTGTTGAGTACGCACTTGCCTTCGAGACCTGGGAGCAGGGCTTCCTGGATGGCGGCTTCGAAATCTACGACCAGTTTGCTGACGCCTGGGACGAGATGTACCCGGACCAGAAGCTTCCCGAGGAACCGAACGCACGCGATAACGCCTCCTATAACCTGCTGGAGCCCTTCGAATCGGAGGAGAGGGATTACTCGCATATTGGCGGCTACCCCTCGTTCGTGCAGGAGGACCCGCGCGACGAGTTTGAGGAGCTGCGCGGCCACACGGTGAACCTGTTGACCATCGAGTCGGAGTGGGGTGAGGACGCCGAGGAGGGCGTGTACGTGATGTGGGGTGATGCCGGTGCGGCGAACTGGCTGATTACTCCGGAGGCGCTTGCCGCCCGCGACTTCTCGCAGGTCGTCTTTGAGTGGGCCTGCGGCTAAACGTGGTTTTGGCTGAATAGTCGAATGGGGAGGGAAATAGAGAATAACCGCTCTATTTCCCTCCCCTTTTACGTACCTTTATTGGGCGCTTCTAAGCAGCGCGATACTTACGGTTCTTGCTACGCGGCGGAGCTGTAGCGACAATCAGCTTCGCCTCCACAAGATGGCGCAGATCATTCGTGATGGAGGTACGTGAAGCGCCCCGACCCCAATGCTCTTGGATATATGTCGTGGAAACAGCCTCGCCCTGTGCACGCAGGCCGCGCACAATACCAGCCTGGCGTTCGCTAAGGCCGTCAAGCAACGCATCGGCGCCCGCCGGTTCGACGGCGTCGGCTGAATGTTTGCCCGCGGCATGGGTTGCTTGCTGAGTCTTATCCTCAGGCGCGGTCTTCTGTTCCGTAGAAGACGCACCCTGCGGGGGCTGCATCAGAGTGACCTGCACATAGAGTAGACGGTCAGCAAACTGGGGAGCG
>ERZ773046.1184-NODE-1184-length-15379-cov-4.656813_pt1 | contig 15379 bp, 10 predicted proteins | sample MGYA00580634_ERZ773046 | MGnify/ENA primary metagenome ERZ773046 (study PRJEB29015, sample SAMEA2738127) | human oral metagenome | biome: human oral; feature: human-associated habitat; material: saliva | place: China | collected 2159 ... | reverse complement strand
GTGCAGGCTCATTTGTAGCGAAAATGGGAGCGGAGGCTATTCAAGATCTCTTGAAACAAGTGGATTTGGAAGCTGAAATTGCTGTTCTCAAAGAAGAATTAAAAACTGCAATCAAGGGAATCGTACGTAAAGTACTTAATGAAAGCATTAATGCTAATTATTACAATCAAAATAAGATAAATAAACGTAAAAAAGCATTATATGAAGCAATGATGGATGGTTTCTCATTTGAGAATTTAAAAGGCCAAAGTTTTGCAAATAAAGTCAAATACTGTAAACAAATGTTTGGTGGCCAAATTGGTGGTGGTTCTTCTCGTATCGTTTTCCAAATTGATGACCATTGGGTCTTGAAACTTGCTCGAAATAATAAAGGTATAGCACAAAACGAAGAAGAGTATCGTATTGCATCTGATTTATATGCAACTACATTGGCTGTAAAAGTTGATGAAAATCGTTCAGATACTGAGAATTATGAATGGCTTGTTTCAGAGTATGTGCTCCCAGCAAAACAGCAAGACTTTAAACAATGTTATGGTATTGATTGGAAAGATGTTGTTTCTTTCATAGAAGACCTTACCCGCGGTGGTCAACATGAAGGCGATTTTTTTGATAAATATGAGGAAAATGAAGATGCGATTGACTTCTTAAATGAAGTTCACGATTATTACACCAATTGGGATGCCGCAATCGCCGATGCAAGTAGAATTTGTAATTGGGGGCTAACGAATAGAAACGGATACCCTGAAATGGTCTTACTTGACACAGGAGCTTCAATGGACGTGATAAGAAAATATTATACGTAAGCAAAATATAAATACTGTCAAAAACGGCAGTATTTTTTTGTTTTATCATTGTTATGGAGTATAATCTATTAAAAATAGATTTTATATTATGAGTAAAATAACTTTTAGAACTGTATTAGTTGTTGGTAACAATGCAGATGAACTTATTAAAAAATATGACCTTGACACTAAGGTTGAACCTTATATTAAACTTAAACGTTCTGATGCAGGGAAGGTTCAAAAATCCCATTTAAAGTTTATTGATAGTATTCTAACATCAAATAAGATTGTTCTAACTGAACGTCAGCGAGAAGTTTATAAGAACATCTATCTTGACATTAAAGATATGGACGAGGCTGAATACTTTGAACAAGCTACAAGGGATTGCACATATGACCCCAATAATGGGGATGCACTAACAACTGTAAATACGAATGCTTTTTATCAACATGCAATGAATCCTCAAAAACGTCTTGATGCGACAGGTGAAGAGCATGATTTTGCTAACCCATTTATTCTATTACCCGAAGAAGGTGAAGAGGAAGGTGAAATTATTTCATATACCGCAAAGAAATCTGAGATTGATTGGAAAAGAATGCATATGTGGAATGTTGCACTATATGAAAAGGCTTGGGATTTATGTGTTAATGATGAAGAACCGAAGAATGAACAAGAAAAAACTATTAAAGATAATATGTGTCAAAGAATAGATTACTTCGATAATTTTGATAGTAAAGAAGATTATGTAAATCATTCTTGTTCATTTTGGTGTTATGGTTATCTTGATGATAAAGGTTATAAAGAACTTGACCACACAATCAGTGATAAAGAGTGGGTGAAGACTTTTTATGATAGATTCATTAAGCCACTGAAAGACGATGATATTCTTTCACTCTATATTGTACGGTCAATAGATTAACAGAAAAATATATTATGAAATTACTTGATTTATTTACAGAAGATATGCTCCCGGATTGGGATGTTTTTGAACGAACTTTTCCTGAAATGTCAACTGATAAACATTCAAAAAGATGGCACAAGGAAGGTAGCCCACTTGTACATACGAAGTTAGTGACTAAGGAAATGTATAATAAGATTTCACAAGTTAAGGGCAAACATGATGACGAATGGTATCTTATTATGATGAGTGCTGCTATGTTACATGACATTGGAAAACCTTCTACAACTTGTTGGAATGAGGAGAAAGAAGATTGGTCTTGTAAACGTCATGGAGAAGTTGGTGAACGTTTATTCCGCAATATGTTCTTTGAAGAACGCCTTGATTTGCGCGAAAAAGTGGCTTATATGATACGTTATCACATGATGCTTCACAACACATTAAATAAAGATAAAAAAGGCCAAGAAAGCGATTTTTCAATGTTGTTGAATGGCACAGTGCCATTCGACGATATGCTTCTGTTAAAAGAATGTGACATGCGTGGTTCAATTAATGATGAAAACGATGAGAGGTTTATAACCAATTGCATTAATGAGATTGTTACGGCAAAAGACGAGTTTATTGAGCAAGGTAAGCATAAAAAGTGGGGTAATGTTAATGAGCACAGTGCCAAGATGTATGTGATGGTTGGTATTCCTGGTAGTGGAAAATCTACTTATGCGGAGAAATTAAGTGAAGTGGTTAAAGATTCTGACTTATCTCCATTACATATTATTAGCCGTGATACTATTCGTGTTGAACTTGGTTTATGTAATGAACACGAAAAATACGTTGGTACAAAACAAGAAGAAAAAAATGTAACAAAATTTCTTGAAGAGAAGATTATTAATATGGCTTCTGTCGGTAAATCTTTTATAATTGATAACACATCATTAAAGAAAGTATATCGTGATGCCTATTATAATACTATCAAAGAATTTAATGTTGTTCCAATCTTTGTTTATGTTGAAGCACCATCTTTGAAAGACAATTTTTCTCGCAGATATGGTCAGATTGATGAATCAATTATTCAACATATGTACGATAATTTTGAGTTTCCAAGTAAAAGTGAATGCTCTGAATTGTGGTTTGTTGATCAAAGAAACAACATTACATATAAGATTTAACATCATTTAATAGCATTGTATTTGTAATACTATGTTGTACTTAGTATAATATGGTTGAAATCAATAACTAAATAAATAAGAATATGGATAATAAAAAAATGATTTTTCAAGTAGAAGGAAACACTAATGATTTGTTGCAAGTTTCATCGGAACATAATATGAAGCGTACAAGTTTGGTACATTTTAACCCCATTTCAAAAGAAATTGGTGAAGAAGTTATCACAGTTTCAATTGATTCAACTAACGAAGCTTTAACATTCCCAATCTTTGATGAAATGGTAAATAAGAAGATTCGTGTAACGGTTGAAGTAATTGATTAACTACTATGACGCAATGAAAATATTTAAAACAGAATCTGATAACATATTTTTTGCGGGTGATATACATGGAAATTTTGATTTAATCAACACGTCAATAAACCACTATAAGATTGATAATTGCTGTATCATTATTTGTGGTGATATTGGCATGGGGTTTCAGAAAGAGAAATACTATAATCAAACATTTACTCATATTTCTAAGTCTCTTAAAAAACGAAACGTACATTTATATATGTTTAGGGGAAATCACGATGATCCAAAATATTTTGATGGTGAACATTTCAAGAACTTTGAGTACATTCATCTTGTTCCTGACTATAGTGTAATACAATCTCCTTCAAGAAATATTTTATGTGTTGGTGGAGGTATTTCAATTGATAGGACCATGCGTAAGATTGGTATGGATATGAGGGTAAATGATTATATGCGTCATCATACTTGTACCGTAGATATTGCTTGGCAAAACATTAAACAAACATATTGGGAGGATGAACGAAATATTTATGATGAGGGTGAATTATCTCAATTAGAGTCCTTAGGTGTTAAGATTGATACAGTATGCACACATACAGGGCCTTCATTTACTTATCCGCTGACAAAAGAGAGTATTTCTAAATGGATCCAAATGGATGGTGATTTAGAGAAGGACCTAAATGATGAAAGGTGTGTTTGTGACCTTATCCTTAACTATCTAAAAGAACACAGCCATCCATTAACAAATTGGTATTATGGACACTTTCATTATCATAAGGTTGAAATAATTGATGGTATTAAATACACTTTACTCGACATGAATAGAGATTATTTAGACTTAGCTTAAAAGAAAGAGAGGTAATCCTCTCTTTTTTTGCTTTAGGTGAATATGATATTTATAATAAAGAATTTTTAAAACAAATGGGAAGCTTATGTAGAAATATAACTGTCACTTTGAATGGTGATGTTTCAGGACAATATGCAGGAAATGGAAATACAATACTCCAAGCAGCATTAAAATATAATGGTAAATGGTTGCCAAAAGGAGCAACGGGGGATAACGGTTTACCATGCTGCAACTATCTTTTATTTTATGTATTACAAGATTGTGGCCTTATGAAAGACATTAAAACAGCTAATGAGTATTGTGATACACTTTCAAAGGATCCTCGTTTTGTGGAAATTAAATATGCAAATGGAGAAAAAGCTCAACCAGGCGATATAATGTGTGTTAAGCGGCCAAATAGCTCAGGACATAATATGATTTGTGTTGAGGTTGATGAAAATGGCTTAATCACAAAAATAATACAAACGGGCAGTAATAGTGACCCGCAGGGGAAAAACCATGTTAGGGTTTCAACGAATTGGTGTAAGAAGGGACAAAAAGATTATCCAAATCTTCATGTATTTAGGTTACAAGCATAAAATGCCACCTCATAATGAGGCGGCATTTTTTTTATCTACAATATTCTTTATATTTTCTAATTATCTTTGGAACATATTGAATGGCTTCTATTGTAGTTCCATATTTCCCGGGGTTCCTTTTTGCCCATTCATTACCTGTGGTAGAGCTACCATCATGATATTTCTGTAAGGCCATTGCAATTCTATCATTATCAGTCTTAGCATTTTTACATTCATTAAGGTGTTTTCTCATAATACTTTCATAAGCCAACGTTGATTGTTTAGGGTCTGTTGTTGGTTGACATACAGATATTGGCCAATATTTTTCAATTATTTGCCACATACTTATAGCATTACTTCTACCGTTATTAGGAGGATTAGGTTTTATTCCTGACTCTACAAATGCTTGTGCAGCAACAAGCCTCCAATCCAATCCAAGCCTCTTAGCAGTGGCTTTAAATAAACTATCATAATCTGATATATATCTTCCACCTTCTCCTTTCCACCCCCAATTTCCACTCATATCTAACTTTTGATTGCCAATAGATAATACAGTTCCACTTCCACCACCACTTAATGGATTGGCTGCATCACCACTTAAATTAAGAGTTATATTTCTACATAAGCTTCCCATTATTAAATGTCATTATTATTCATTATTTTAATAAACAAGTCCTCTATTAATTGGGTCAACAACACGTCCACCTTGAACTTTCTTCTCAACTTCAATTGAAATAATTTGTGCGATTGATCTAACAAATTCAGGATTGTTTGTTAATTCACGAGTAATATCTGTTGAACCACCTACTCCATTTACTTTAATACTACCATTGATGTTAATCTGTATTGGAGCAACTTCTAATTTGCCATTATCATTCTTCTGTGATTGAGAACGATGTGGTGATTCCATTACTTGAGAGTTATAAGACATTGGACGAGGTGAAACAGGGCTACTAATAGAACTAACAGTATCAAGCATCTTATCAATTGGCCCATCCTTCTTTGCTGCTAAAACTTGGTCATTATTATCAATTTTAGTTGTTAAACCATTTTGAGTAACATAGCCATCATTAATAGCTTTTGGTTGGCCATTTTTATCAACGATACCGTCACGTAAAGCCATTACTGTAACACCTTGCACAGCACCAGGTGCTGATGCCTGATCTGAATAAGCCTTTGCTCCTTTAAGATACCATGGGAGAATTCGTGGTTTCTTTGGGTCATTACCAATAACAAGAGGGTCAGCTTCCTTTTTACCTAAATCAATTAATTGTTTCTTTAACTTAGGTTGTTTTTCTATAAAGGCATTTAATTTTATGAGTTCTGAGTCTTCAAATTCATAATATCCATCACCCCATTCACCTAATTTAGTATCAACTTTTTCATTTATTCCATTTGCTTTAAGATAACCATTAATTAAATCAATTTGTTTATCTGTTGCTTTAGAATCTTCCTTAAAAAATTCCTTATTTTCACCAGCCTCACCTCTTATTGCTGCCATCTCACCCATAACTTTAGCAATTTCCGCTTTCATTTCGCTAAAAGAAGTAGAAATTAAAGTGTTTACCTTAGATAACGTGCTTGAAATATTTTTCCCCTCATTTAATATATCTTGTTGGGCGCTATCAATGTTTGAATTACCTTGTTCAAATAGACTTAGCATTGTTTTTTGTGAATCAGTTGCAAGTTTCATATTTAAACTAAAGATATCAAGATACTTTTGATAATTATCATTAAATTCAGTTGCAACATTTTGAATACGCGTTTGTTCTTCTTGCATCCATTGTTCAAACCCATCATTTTGTAATTTTGCTATATTCTCTTGCTGTGTCCCAGTCAGTCTTGTCATCATGTCTCTTATATTAGCAACATAGTTAACTAATTTTTCCTCATTATCTGTGGGTTTTAAATGATCTAAGTCTTGTGGGGATAAAGTTGAAACAGATTGGTCAACATTGTTATCCATTGTTACTTTCCATTCACCATTGACTAAACGTGCTTTATTCGTTATAAGAGCTTTATCTTCATCTGACCATTTATACTTTCCATTAAGTTCTTTATTTACTATATTTCCTTTAATCATTTGACGTGCTTGATTAAGAAGGTCTTTATAGTCTTGACCCGTTGCTTCAGCCATTGCTCTCACTTTCATTTGTGAAAAACCACTAAAGTCAACCTCTCCTGTCTTACTATTAAATGTACCTTCGCCAACAAGCATCTTATTCAAACGTTTAGCTAATGAATCCGGGTCGTTAAATGCCTCATAAGCCATTGCCAATGGATCTGCACCCATTGCATAATTACCTCCAAGTACTTGAAGTTTAGCTGACTGTTCAATGATGCCCTCTAAGCCACCTGTTTGTATTTTATCAAGAATATTATCAAGTGACCCCATATTAAATCTTACATTTTGTGCCCATTTAGACATCTCCATAAGAGATTTTAGTCCTCCTTTAAATTGAAATTTTTCAGCTAAACGAAGATTTGATTGTAAATCTTTAAAATATTTTCGAGAATTTAGACCTATTTTAGAAACACTCTTGTACATTTCAAAGAACATTTCATTACTATCAGACACTGAATGATTAAATAATTCCATGCCTGCTGTTAATTGGTTTGAAAGCCCATCTTGACCAACAAGTTTATCAAATGCAAAGGATGAATCAAAATCTTCTGTTGTAAATTGAATATTACGTCCAGTTGTCTCAATATATTCATTTTGTATCTTTTGCGCATCTTCCATGGTTTTTCCCCATTTTGCAATGGTAATTTGAGTCTGAAACATTGAACGTTTAAACGTATCTAATTGTTTTCCGGAAAAACCAAGATTAATACCCATATCATTAGCAGCAGCCTCAGCTTTTGTTAATGCCCCTTCTACATGTTGTGCAAGTTTTAAAAATGCTTTTTGAACATTAGCGGCAGCTTGTATCCATTCTTTTTGAACTTCTTGGTTATATTTTAATTCTGCTTCTGTTATGTTCTTTTCATTTTCAAGTTTCATAACTTGTAACTTACCTTCAAATTCTGTTTCAGTAGTCATTACACCTACAGCCCCCTCTGCAACTGCTGCACCTGCTTCAGCTGTTTGGCCAGGGGCTTTACCTAGACTAATCCCTAAAAATGACGCATTATCTGCTCCATGTCCTACTATTTTAGCCCCCTCAGCAAGAAAAGTAACCAAAGCTTGTGTTTCTCTTGCATTTAAGTTATCTAAAGTAGCCTTATTTTTTGCAATACGGACATCTTTTGTGTTTTTATTTTCTAAGTTAAGTCTTTCCTGTTCTAGATTAAAAATTTTAGATTGAGCACTTATATCAATTAAATTTGATGCAGAGGCATATGCACCTTCATTTATACCATCTATAAGATTTGAAAGAGAAGAGTCTATTGCCGAAGTATATGCTTTTGCTTGTAATTGTGCTGCTGCTACTGCTGTTTGGCCAAGTTTATCAATATCAGCCATCAACAAATCTGCTTTGGCAGAAATTTTTTCAATTTGTCTTTCATATGATATTGTTTTCCACTTAATAAAAGAATCAACTATTACTGAAATACTTTTATTAAAATAAGTCATTGCAGTTTCAAAAGTAGATTTATCATTTTTTGTTGCTTCATTTCTACTAACTTGTTGAGCAATTTCATTGGGGGTCATATTAGTCCCATAATTACGTTCTAGTCGAGACATTGCAGCATTTTGCCTGGATTGATTTAATATTTCTTGAACTCTCAGTTCGGCTCTCATTATTTCTAATTTCTGCTTTTCAGCTTCATTAGATTTTTCAATTTGATCACCAATTTCATCAATTGCATTACCAAGTATTCGTATCTCTTCATTAGTCATTTCGACAATTTTCGCATCTTTAGACTCAAGCATTTGTTTTTTTGAGCCTCGCCTTTTTGGTAGTAGTCTTTCTGACGTTTCTTCTTCTGATGTTTGTTCTTCAGATGATTGCTGTTTTGGCGTTTGTTCTTCTGTTGTTTGATTTTTTGGTCTTTGATTTTTAGACCTTTTCTTTTTGGATCTTTGTTTTTTTGACATAATAAAAACCTATATTCATTTTTATAAATATTATGAATATAGGTTTAATCTACGATTTTTCAACTAAAAAACATTGAACCAATATTAATTCCACAAAAAAACCAACAAACAATCCACATGATTAAAAAAGCTAAAGTTAATCCGATAATAGCAGGAAAACAACCAGTACCTTCTACATCTTTATAATCTGACTGTGGGCGAAATTCATGGCCACAATTATAGCAAATTCTTGCCGATGGTGATAGTGTATTTCCACAAAAAGGACAATGCATGTTAAATAAATTTTAATTTGTTATACATATAATTTTTTAAGTTCAATATAATCATACTCAGAAAACATGTTTTTTCCAAATTAAATCGGATAAATTTTTCATATAATCGTTCATATCATTCAATATTAACTATAATTTACAGAAATTTTACCGGTTTTAGCTGATTTTTTACCAACCACATGATAACCATCGGCATAAGGTGTTTGTCTTCTTGACATTTTCATACCTGTGAATTTGGTTGTCATCATTCCTGCTGTTAAGTTATGTGTGACTTTATAAATCATATAAGTTCCACGCCACATAGGAATATTAAGTAATTGGAAATACATCAATGGTTGAATTTGTGCACATCCCATCATTTCAATTTCACATTGGTAAGAATATTGAGAATAGATTGAATAAATGTCTTGACCATGGAAGAATACACGTTTACTACCATCTGAACCCGTTTTGTTTAGAATATCATCAAAAGTTTGGGCTGCAACATTAGTAATTTTTGGTGAATCCATATTTACATTAATACTCTTGAAAATGTAGTTATTTCCTCTATTCACTGTAACACCGAAACAAGGCATTAAATAACCATATCTTGCACTGACTAATTCTTCTTCTTCTTGTGATCTGTTAATATTATTAGATGTATTATTTGGTAATAATTTTTGTTGAAAATTATCGTAATCATCAGCACCAATAACTTGTTTTGGCGGCAAAATTCCAACTTTTAATGCGTCAGGACGTTCATCAATATTTCGCATATCATAGCTATCATATCTGTATTCTGTATTTTCAGTTGCAACACTTGAAGGTGAATGCGTATAGATAAACACAAATGTATTATGAAGCTGTGGAGAACCAATGCTATTATATTGAATTGGTGTAAACATTTTTTTCATGTTTTCCTTTTTCAAACTAAAGTCCATTACTTCATTTGCTCGATAGCTATTTACAGTTGAAATTCCATTTGGTGTAACATTAGAATCAAGAAATGAAGGTAAGGCAAAGAACATACACCCTTCCTTAGAAGTGACATTCGTTATAAATGTTAATAGATTAGAATCTTGCATTCTATAAGCATCATAGATATCCTCAGCATTTAATTTAATAACATTATACATATTCATATAGAAAGAATCAATAAACACAAAATTCTTATTAAAGAAATTCTCAATTGTAAATTCATTTCTATCTGCGGTCACAAGCCATGTATCCCAAAGGTGTTTTAATGAATAATACAGTGAAACGCAGATGTCTCGTTTTATTTGTTGTTCATCTTTTGTTTCTTTAATTTCTTCAGTCTTTTTAGCTTCAGTTTCTATTTCATTAATTCTTTGTGCAAATCCTGTTAGATATCCACTTAATTGTGAATATGTTACACTAATTTCATTATTACCTTGACCAACTCTTGTTGTTGTTGCTCGGCTAACGATGTACCCCCCATTTAAACCATAAATATTTTTTAAGACCTCCATTGCTTTATTATTCTCATTGAATAAAAGGCGTAATCCATTTTTATCAGTTGCAAGACAAATAGAAGAATATTGTCCAAAATAATTCTTAAAAATGTTTGTCCAATGACTTGGGCTTTCGGGTTTAAAATTTGTAGATGTCCATTTGCCACGCCAATTACTCCATCTTTCCTCTTCTGATACTATTTCTGCGCTATTTAACTCACAATTATTAATAATTGTATTAAGGTCTCCATTAAGAACAAAATTCTCAAATAAATTAATTAACTTATTCCTAACCGCAATATCAATATGTTCATAATCTATATAATAGTCTGAAATCTTATTGTGCTCTCTCTTATCACCTGTACTACTAATATGTAATATATTATCATCTTTTATTATAAAAGATGTGTCCCTGTCAGGAAACGACGCTTCATAATCTTTTTTGCATAACGGTTCTTTATTGAATGTATCCCAAAACTTTCTACGCCATAATAAAGCTCCTAAAAATAGGACATAGCAAGGTGGTAATAATTGAACAAAACTTCTATTGCCTCTTTTAAAAACACTTTGTGTATTAATTTTTACGGAACACATAAAGGATGACAATATCAAATATGCCTTACATTTATTAATAATATTCTTTTCTTCATATTTCGTAATATTATCTATTTCAGTATCTTTTACAAGATTTTGTTGATAATAAAACTTTGACCCAAATAGAGAATGAAGTCTGTTATTTACGAATAATAAAAGTTCACGTATATAAAGTTTATCATTACGGCCATTACTCTTTAATGTATTTATATGTTCTTTTAATTTTTTTTGAATCTTATTTATATTAAATTTACTTTTAAAATCAAGCCATAGATTATCATATTTAACATCATTCTTTTTTTCATCTGAATTACATAAGCTTTTCTTTGCGTAAGTTTCATCAACCTCAGATAGTGATGGTATAAGTAATGTCCAATCATTGTAATTTTTACGATAACTTTTTATTGAAATATCGTATTTCCTTTCCATAAATTTTCGCAGATTTTCATCTTCTTTTTCCCCCTTAACTGCATAATTCATAAATTTTACATTACCATTCTTGTAGTCCTCAATTTGTTGAATAAATTTATTTGAAGCATCAATATTATCATTTATATAAAATAATTGTTCATTTGTATAGTTTTGTTGAAGGCTATCATCAATAATTTTAAATGTTTTGCAACTATAAAGGAAATTTTGGGTCGTGTCCGTTATATTACCACCTTTAACAGTTGAATTAATTTTCAATAAAAAATTATGGCTTTTCTCTTTTTCACCATTTTTATTGGTTATTTGGCTTTCAAATAATTTATTGTAAGGATTACCATACCCATCAAATTTCAAAATCTCAGTCGGGACAATTGAGATATAGCCATCACCATTTAAATTCTTTGTATAAATGTAACTATACTTATAATCTTTACCTTTTTTTATGAATATTGGGTGACGAGTGCCATTATATGGATTACCTGAACCTGTTATAACAGTTTCAAACGCATTATATTTTTTACCATCTTCTGTCTGATTAGTTGGTGTAATATTTTTGTCACAAGTTAAATATGCAATTACTTGTTTTACAAAATCCGAGTTAGTGCCTTTAGCTTTGCAAGCCTCTTTTAACTTATCATACTTACTGTAAGAACTAATCATATTTAAGGCATCCATATAACCAAGTATTCTAGCATCTTCATTTGAACATTGATTATCACCAAGGCCAATAACATTTGCAGCACGCAGCCCTAAATAAGGAGCAATTTTTTCTATTGAGTCACAGTCACGTGCAACATTTCTAAACGGTGATGTTTGTGTCCATAAGTCACCACCTGTAATTGGTAATCCATCATATCTAAATACAGACGAAGTAACAATTGCTTGTGTCTCCTCACTATATTTTTCAATAGCTTCAATAATTGATAAGACCACCTTTTTCTCTTCCCACATATCAGGTAATCCCTGTTTAATTTTGTAATCATTTGGCCACCCCAAAACTTCATAATTACCCCCATCTTGTGCAGGTGGTTTTGTTTCATCATTTGTTTTGTGATTAGGGTTATATAAAGCAGGCCAAGGGTACGGTTTTGGGCTTATCGTTAAATCTGTACCATTTTTCTTAATACCAAGGTTCTCATAAGTTCTCTCCCCATTGTCAATATATGATTGGATACGTTCATTACATACCATCATAACCTCAATAAAAGTTTCAAGGTGACACATCATTAGTTTAACAAAATTTCCAATGGTTGGTTCAAACCCAAGAATGTCTATAATCTTCTTTTTTCTTGTTTCGTCCAACCAATTATCCGTTTCAGATGAATTATCACTTATTGTAACCTTTTCGTAACCATTAGCTTGTGCTGCAGTCCTATTCTCAACCGTTGTCTCAACATTTACAGCAGCCGCAGTTGTGGATTTAATATATTTTTCTATTTGATATTTTGTTGTACCTAATGGGAGTAAATAAGCATTTACAATTTGAGTTGTGACAGGAAATGGGTCTCTAATAGGCCCTACTTTCTTGTTATTATAGTCATAAACAAGCTTTTGTAATGTGTTAGCCGTTGTCTTGAATAATTTTCGTTTTCCTACAAATTCAAGATTAGCATAATTTGTTTTTCCCCAAAATAAACTTAATTTTTGGTTCTCTGTAGACTTATATAAAATAGGTTTAGCATCCTTTAGTGTTAAAATACCACCATCTCTTTTTGGAACCCAATCATGAAAATCCTTATCAAGGCCCTTAACCCCATTTCTTATTTTTTCAGAATGATTTTTATTAAATTCAACAATAGCATCATTCAATCTATTGTAGGCTTTGCATGCTTTACTACCTATATCAAATCCACCATCATTATTTAATTTAACAATCAATAATGCTTGTTCAGAATATGAACCATTCTTATTTTTTTCACTGCCAAAAATAACGCTACCTTGATTATCATTTTCAATTGTTTTTACTAATTCTTTAATGAAATCATTATATAAATTTGAAAGATTATTTGCCCCAGTTAAATTTATCATTGCCTCACTTACAGTTTGACCTTGTTGTAAAGTGACATTCTGATTATCATTTGAAATATCTGTTGCTTGAGGCGTTGCAGAAGTTACGTTGATTTCGGTATTATCACAAGCTAAAGCTCTTTGGCTATCAACCGTACCAATTGCATTTTTTATATTTTCAATTAATTTATATAATTTAATTGGCGGTATTTTTTCCCCATCAGCCTTTATAAGTTGCCATTTTGGATTATTCTTTACGTTTTCATCCCAATATGCTTGTCCCACATATGACAACTCAGAAACATAAGATAGGCACTTTAAGGGTATATCAGTTAAAAGAGAATAACTATAACCAATAAACTGTACCGTAGCTTCAAAATCACCTGTTTGAGAGTTATAATGGCCATTAAATTTGCTTACTGAAAGTTGATATGTAACATCTTTTCCAAGAAAACCTTTCACTTGTAAGCGAAATAGTGGGTAAGGCATTGTAAAGAACACACCCAATAAGTTATCTGCCGTAATATCACCATTATCATGGATTGCTTCTTCACGTCCCCATAATGAAGTGCCATGAACATCAACAAAATCAATTGTAATTGTTGGTGTATACCAAGATTCAAATGATATGTTTACATTAGTCACACCAAGCCCTTCAATTAATTCATGGTCAACATATTTGTCGGCACTTATCTCTGTATAATAGGTTGTAAGAAAGTTTTCACCATTAAAATTATCACCACCATTAACCATGTGGTCTGAATGACCTGTTCTTTGGTCGAATTTAGGGTTTGGATAACTTACCCAAGATATTGTTTTTTCAACAAGTGTATTTTTTGACTTGTCACGTGAACGTATTTCAGCCGTCAATGACATTGAGATACATAAATCCTCCAAGTGAGGAATCATAGGAACACTATTTCCATCTTGGTCAGTACCAAAGTCTAAATCATTTGGTTCAAAATAATATACGTGTCCGTTTAAATTATCAGGTACATTCATGCAATTCTAATTGTTTTACATAATAATTCATCTAAATTCTTGCTCCAAAACTCCACATCTTTTGCAGACATGACTTGTTTGTCATTTGACCAATGATGTGTATGGTCAGCGAAGATTTGCCTAAATTTTTCTAAGAAAGCAATTAATTCATCCCCATAGACCATTCGTTGCCCTTTGTCTGAGAATTTTTCAACACTTTCTTTCGTTATTAATTCTTTTTGGTCTGTTACGTTTAGGTAACTTTCTTTATTTGCCCCATTGTGGGTAATTAAATTGATTCTATCAGCCACCACGCTAATTGCGCTATTAAAGCCACCATTTTCTTTACCACCATTAAACTTATCATACTTCATTTGTATATAAGACAAGTCTTCTTTATTAAATTCAAGGCTACCAGGGTCTGCTCTTTCAACAATGGAACGACGATTCCAAAATGGCTTATGTCCACACATTAATCTAAGCTCTTCATCTTTTAGCCACATTGCGGAATCACCACGCCCTTGAAATGCAATTGTATCTTGATCAGGATAAGTACCATCATTCTTAGGATTTCCTACTGGGTGACATAGAGGTTTTGTACTTAAACCTTTCATTAAGGATAAGGCCTCATATTGCCCACCATGGTCTAAGTAATAGTCTTGGGAAATAATAGGACCAATATAAAATCTATTACCCATAGCCCCATCAAGTTCTTGTAGAAAAATCAAAACTTGTTCACCAACTTTTGGGATTATTTGAAGATGTTTTGGTAGCAATGGCCAAGCCCAAGGTAGGTCATTTCCATTCAACTGTTGGTCATCTTCGTGTAATCTAACCTTAATTCTATGTCCAAAGCTATTTCTTGAAATCGAGTTTGAACTCGCAGTGTCAAGATTATCTTCAATTTGTTCAACAGTAGCAATTCTGATAAGAGACTTACTACTTATTTTAGCACTATTATCATTCATTGTTAATTATATTTCTATACATTAAAAATAAGTATTTAAGAGTTTATTTTCAATAAGAAAATAGCGAGATAACCTAAGGATAACTATATTTA
>ERZ773046.1167-NODE-1167-length-15499-cov-6.768648_pt1 | contig 15499 bp, 7 predicted proteins | sample MGYA00580634_ERZ773046 | MGnify/ENA primary metagenome ERZ773046 (study PRJEB29015, sample SAMEA2738127) | human oral metagenome | biome: human oral; feature: human-associated habitat; material: saliva | place: China | collected 2159 ... | reverse complement strand
GTGCGATGCGGGTGCGACGGCGCGAGTGCGGGCGATGCGGGTACGACGGCGCTAGCTGCGAGCAGAAAGCAGCGCGGTCAGCGCAGGCGCTAGCCGCGGGCAGCAAACTTGGCGACGAGCTTCTCCAGAAGGTCAACGGTAACCTCAAGGCTTGGCACAGGGACAAACTCACGCACGGAGTGGGCGTTATATCCGCCGGTAGCAATGTTGGGGCATGGCAGGCCGCGGAAGGTGAGCTGAGCGCCATCGGTGCCGCCACGAGCAGCAACAGGCATAGGCTCAATGCCAACCTCACGATTTGCCTCAAGCGCATAATCAATCAGGAACTCGTAGCCCTCGAACTTCTCGGCCATATTGCGATACTCCTGGTGAATCTCAACACGGACGGTATTCTCGCCATAGCGCTTGTTCAAGAACGCGGCGATATCCTGCAAGACCTGCTGGCGATTGGCAAAGATCTGGGCGTCGTGGTCGCGGACGATGTAGCTGAGCTTGACCTCGGACGCGGAACCCTCGATGGCGATTGGGTGGTAGAAGCCCTCGTAGCCCTCGGTGTGCTCAGGACGCTCGAAGGCCGGGACCATCTGCTGGAACTCGGAAGCCACGGTGATTGCGTTGATCATGACGTCCTTGGCGCTGCCGGGGTGCACCATGACGCCCTTGAAGTAGACGTCAGCGTGGGCGGCGTTGAAGCACTCGTAGTTGAACTCGCCGAGAGCCTCGCCGTCGACGGTATATCCGTACGCGGCACCAAGTTTGTCCAGGTCAAGCAGGCTTGCGCCGTGACCGATCTCCTCGTCAGGGACAAACGCAATCTTGAGCGTAGGATGAGCGAGTTCGGGGTTGTCGCCCAGGCGCTTGAGCAGCGCGCAGATCTCAGCCACACCGGCCTTATCGTCTGCGGAAAGCAGCGTGGAGCCGTCGGAGCAAATGATGTCCATGCCCACGAAATCCTTGAGGTCAGGGACCTGCTCCTGGGTGGTGGCGATGGTCTTGCCGTTAACGACGCCGGCGACCAGGTCACCGCCCTCGTAGTGGACGACGTGCGGCTTGATGCCCGAGGCAGGCGCGTCGATGACGGAGTCCAGGTGCGAGCAAAGCATCAGCGCGGGAGCCGACTCGGCGCCCTTGGATGCGGCGAAGGTGCCGGTTACGTAGGCATGCTCGTCGACAGTGACGTCGGTGCAGCCCAGCGCCTTGAGCTCCTCGCCCAGGTAGCGAGCCATCTCGTGCTGAGCAGGCGTGGAAGGGGTGACGGTGTCGTTGTCGGGGTTGGACTGGGAGTCAACCTGCACGTAGCGCATAAAGCGCTCGGCGACATCGGGGAGCTGGTTAGGCATGGTTTCAGGCATAGGTATCCTTTCTGGTTCAAGTACAGCTACGGGCGGTGCGGGCGCGCGGGTGCGCAGTGCAGCGCGTTAACCAGCCTTGCTGTGTGCGTTAGATGTTGTATGCATTTACTGTACCGCAACTCAAAAAGAATTAAACCTACCTGCACGAACTTTGCGCGCACATGCCATAATAATTGCAAGAAATGCGAAAGACGGAGCGCTATGACAAACGACTTTTGGATGCCACAATTTCATCTCTTCCCACCTCAGGGTTGGATGAATGATCCCAACGGACTTTGTCAGTTTAAGTCTGTCTACCACGCGTTTTACCAGTACACTCCCGAGTGGCCTGCCAACGAGCTCCGCTTTTGGGGACATGCTGTGAGTAAGGATTTGCTCTCTTGGGAGACGCTACCTATTGCGATTTCTCCAGACGCAGCTTGCGATAAGGACGGTGTGTTTTCGGGTTCGGCCTGGATTGAGACACACGACGCAGCAGGCGGCTGTGGTCACGACAGTGTGGCGGCCGGCGATTGCGGTCACGGCGTCGACACTGCGGGCGAGGTCATGCGGCTCTTCTACACCGGCAACGTTATGGACGAAACACACCCAGAAGCCGACGGCATTGACGTCGGTCGAGAGGCCTATGAGGTCATGGTGACCTCTGAAGATGGACTGAATTTCTCGCCAAAGTGCGTTGTTTTGAAGCCGGGTGACTACCCCGATACCTGCACAAACCACGTGCGCGATCCGAAGGTTTGGGAGCAAGACGGGGCTCTGCGCATGCTGTTAGGTGCTCGCGAGAGGGACACTGCGGCTGGTCCCGCGAAATCCGCAGATGAACGCTGCGATTCGGGAGCGGCGTTGATTTACGACTCCAGTGATTGTGGCAAGTCGTGGACGCTCCACTCGGTTATACGCGGGGCTAACGACCTGGGTCATCGTGAGGCGTTTGGCTACATGTGGGAATGCCCTTTTTTGGTGCAGCTAGATGGCCAGGAGTTTCTATCTATGTGTCCGCAGGGGCTAAGAGAAGGCGCTGGTACGGAGCCAAGCGCTGGTACGGAGTCAAGTGCTGGTACGGAGCCAAGCATCGGTGCGTCCAAGGGGTCGCGCTTGAGCGATTCCGCTAACTTGCAAGAAAACACTTCAAGCGAGCCTCTCGACAAATGGCAAAATATCTGGCAGTCGGGCTATTTTCCGCTTCCAGGAAGTCAAAAGCTTATCAATGTTGAAACTGTTTCCACCGATAGCTTTGTGCTCTGGGATCATGGTTTTGACTTCTACGCACCTCAAACGTTCGTCGACGTTTGTGGCCGAACCATTTTGATTGGATGGATGGGCATCATCGATCCGACTTACCATAGTTATCCTGAAGGCATTGGATTCTGCCACAACCTTACTCTGCCGCGAGAACTTTCGCTGTCTGGTGATGGCGTTATCCTGCAGCGTCCTGTTAAAGAGCTTGATGCTAAGCGACGCGAATGTGTGGAATTTGTCGCCGACACTGTCGTCAAAATAGATCAACTATCTGCAGATATTGAGATTACGGACATATCCGGAGACGGAACTCTTACTCTCAATGACGCGCTTGAGCTTTCTTACTCCAAGGGCATTTTTGCCCTGAAATTCATTGACGAGGACATCGCTGCAGGCAGGACTCAACGCTCTATTAGGCTAAAGGAGCTTTCTGAACTGCGTCTTATTGTTGACGGATCTACCGTGGAGATTTATCTGAATGATGGTCGCGTAGTTTTCTCGACGCGATGGTTCCCTGCATCCGAGCGGGTAACGTTGAGCAGCACTTTTGTTGCTGCTAACTCACGAGCATACAGCCTAATCGCGTAACTCGGTGGATTTGCTTGGCATAGTCTAGCTCCGACACCAAGGGAATACTGTTTGCAGGCACGGATTGAAGCCGTTATGCATGAAATTGCATATTCCGTACGTTTTATAAGCAAAATTTTCACAGGACTCGGAAAATTGCCGTTTTTGGGACCTCAGGAGGTAAAAAATGCGTTTAGTTGGGGATGGAGAAATTTAGTTCAATTTTTTATCTTTATGTTTGCCCAAGAAAGACGAAATAGTTTTAACTATTTCTTTTACTAATTAAGTCAAAATGGCTCATTTTCAAAATGAATACACCAACTAAACGCATTTTTTACCTTTTTGGGGCCAAATTTGCCAAAAACGAGCCCCAAACCAAAGTTTGGAGCTCATTAACGTGCAAATCTCAATGGTCGCGTCTAATCGCAGACTAAACGGGTTGTGGTCGTGCGCGTTCGCCGAAGCGTTCGCGCTAACCGCGCCGCCCGCGCTACTCGGAGAGGTACTTGGAGAACGCAGCGACCATGCCATCTGCGGTGGTCTGGCCAAAGACGTCGGCAGACTTTGCCTCGTCCATGAAGATTCCCATCAGGCTCTGGAGCATCTCTACCTGGCCGCCGTCACGCATAATACCCAGGTTAATGACGAGTTTTGCTGGAACAGTGTCGCCGTCGCCGCCCATTGGCTCAAAGTTGATTGGGCTGGATGGCTTTACGATTGCAATGTAAGGCTTCTCAAGGTTAACCGGATCGGTGTGTGGAATTGCAATCTCACCTGCAGGAAAAGCGAGTCCGGTTGGATAGTTTTTCTCGCGAGTTGAAATAGCCTCTTTCCAGGTGTTCTTGATGTAGCCGAGGTTGCTCAGGCGGATTTCGAGCTGGTCAAACAGCTCAAAGGCGTCCTTTGCCTCAATGTCAAAGAAAACGAGCTCGGGCTTTAGGAGCTCAGCGTCGGTTGTAGCCATTGCTACTCCCCTTTCTGTTGCTGGCGGCGCGCTCGCACGCGCAGTCCGTCGGGATCTAGTTTTGCCTCGAGGTCGAGCAGCAGCTTGTAGACCTCTCGGGCGTCGTTGCCCTGCGCATCGGTCATATCGCCGCAGGTCAGGTAGAAGCGACCCTGCAGCGGCGTGGCCTTGTTGATGCGCACGTACGAGCGCAGTCCTTGCGGAGCCTCTCGCACGCGAATCTGCGTGATCTGGGACAACTTGTAAGTTGATTTGTGCTTACCCGTTACAAATGTAATTGAGTCTGGGGCGAGAATAACCTGTTCAGGATAGGCATGCGCGAGAAATGCGTTGAGAATCGAGTACAGGCAAACCACAACCAGAAAGAGCATTAACCAGCGGATAAACCCAAGCGCAAACAATACGACTGCTGCAATGAGCACGACGATTGAGACGTAGTTGGGCAGCAGCACGTCGATAACGTAGCGGCGGCGGTCGTACGTGTACGTGACCGGCTTGGTCGCGGCGTCGGCGCTAGTCGCGGTCGCGGCATCGGCGCGGGTCGCGGTCGCAGCGTTGACGCGGCCGTCGGCCGACGAGCGCTTGCTGGTTGAAGTGGACTTTGAAGTGGACATGGTTTCTCGCCTTTGGAATCAAGCGGTAAACAGAGAGGCTCGCCCAGCGGAACCTGGACGAGCCTCCTTGCGATTTTCTGTAGGCAACGAGGCCTGCTCGGAACGGGACTAAGCCTCCTGAGCCTCGTGCATTGCAGCAGCCTCCTTGAGGATGCGGCTGCGGTTCCACACAGCAAGTGCGCAAGCGATTGCACCGGTTACTACAACGCCAACGATTGGGTTGATGCTGGAGAACAGGACAAACAGGCCGGACAGTGGGCTGCCGCCGTCGGAAAGGACGGTGATCAGGGAAGAACCAGCAACGCCGGTGCTACCAACTGCAGCTGCAATGTCGAAGCCAGCCTGAGTTGCAGACTGTGTGATGAGTGGAGCAAGAGCGGTGGAGATCAGCAGACCGATGATGACGGAAACAATGCCGATGATCAGGCCGCGGAAGCCGTTACCCTTGCAGACAGGAACTGCGACTGCGAGCATGTAGGTGCCAGCAGCAAGGTCGACAAATGGCAGAGTCTGGTTGCCAACTGGCTGAAGCAGAAGTGCAAACAGAACCATCAAAGGAATGCAGATAAGAGCCAGGGACAGGGTTACTGGGTGGCCAACTGCAACTGCGGAGTCAAGGCCGATCCAGATGTTGCCGCGGTTCTTAACGCGCTGCTGGATGAAGTTAGAAGCTGCCTCGGAGATTGGCAGGAGGCCTTCCATCAGGAGAGCTGCCATACGAGGGATGAGGATCAGAACGGAGCCAAGGGTGACGCCGATGGTCAGGATCTTGGTGATGGAGCCTGCGACGTCAGCAGCGTCGAAGTATGCAACGCAGCCGATGATGAGGCCGATAACGGTGCCGATGAACAGTGGCTCGCCGAAGACGCCAAAACGCTTCTGCATAGACTCGACGTCAATGTCGATGTCGCGAACGCCAGGGATCTTATCGATCAGCCAGTTCAGGCCCATAGCAACAGGTGCGTAAGCAAGCGAGAAGCCCTGGGAGATAGAAACGCCTGGCATGTTAAGTGCCTTCTGGACGTCCTTTGCGGTTGCGTCAGCAAGAACAAGCAGGATGACCTCGTCGATGATTGCTGCAGCAAAGCCAAGCATGATGTTGTTGGTAACGTTTGCAACAAGGGAGCCGACGAATGCGTAGTGCCAGTAGTTCCAGATGTCGACGTTGACCGTCTGGGTGAAGTTAACCAGGACAAGAAGCAGGTTAACGATGAGTGCCAAAGGAATGATAACCAGACCAATGGTGGTGCCGAGTGCAATTGCTGCACCTGCTGGCCAACCAACGTCGATGACGTTGAGGGTCAGACCAAAGCGGTGAATCATCTCCTGAACTGCAGGTCCAATTGCGGTACCAAACAGCTGGTTGATGACGAGGTTGAGGCCGATAAAGCCAACGCCTACCATAAGGCCGGCTTTAAGGCTCTTACCAAAGCCTGCTCCCAGAGCACAACCGATGATGGTCAGGATGATTGGCATCATGACTGCAACACCGAGGCCCTGAAGGAACGAGAAGAATGAAATTACTACTTCCACACTTACCTTCTTTCGAACAAAACAAACACCCGCCGCCGTTGGCGGTCAGCCGAAGGCGCGTGGCCTCGCAGACAACCGTTGGCGAGCGGGTGTAAATTACCGAACTACTTACTTGAGGATGTCAAGAATCTGCTGCTCAGCAGCTGCCTTACCAATGGTGGTAAGGAAAGGAACGCCGCTGACATATGGGCAGGTAATGCTTGCAGGTGCCTCAGTAGTTGCAATGAGGATGTCTGCGTCTGCGCACTGGCTGACTGCCTCGCCAATGGAGCACTTAACAATGTTGTAAGTTCCAGCAAGGCCGTTGGAATCGAGAAGATCCTTGACCTTTGCCTCAACAGCAGTAGAGGTTGCGATACCGGAACCACAAGCTACGACTACCTTTTTCATGTCTTCTCCTTCGAGACAGAACGGGGTTTCTCGTCCTGATATGTGGTTGATGCGCAAGCAGTTTCGCGGGACTGCGTGCGGGGCGCGCGATTGCCGCGCTGGTGACCGTGGACGGCTGCCGTGCTAGCGGCTGCGTGCGGCTATCGTGCTGGCACATCAACCTTTGTGCCGATGTTACCTGTTTATTGCCCGGGTTTCTCGGCGTTTAAACACTTAACGTTGGTATTGTAAACAAATTAAACAAGATTGTCCACGTTGTTTTATCTATACAACTTTTATATAGTGGATGTATTAGTTTTATGAAGTACTTGCAGGTAAAACGTTTTTAACGTATTAGTTGAGTTGTTTATTTGACGTTTGAGGGGGACGCTATGACAAGGGTAAGCATCCGCGATGTAGCTGCTGAAACAGGCTACTCTCCTGCAACCGTCTCTAATGTCCTCAACGAAAAAGGCAACGTCGGAGCCAAGGCAACCCACATCATCCTGGAGGCTATTGCGCGTCTTGGGTACAGCCGATCAGCCCAGATTTCTCGCATTATTTTTGCGATTGCGCGCGTCAACGGCCACATCGTCGACGAAAGCGCCTTTCAAGCAGGTGTTTATACCGGCATCGAACGCGCTGCTCGCAGGCTTGGACTGCCGTCGGCGATGGTAACCTTGGACCTCCCCGACCCCCTTACTAGCAGGAAAAACATTGCTGAGCTGGAACAAAACGAGGGAGCTGGCGTTGTTCTTCTCGCCACCGAGATTGTCTCGGACGATCAGTTTTCCTTGCTGGAGGAGTTTAGCCTGCCGCTGGTGATTCTGGACAGCTGGAGCGACAAGCTGCCGTTTGACTGCGTGGTTACCGCTAACGAAACCGCAGCGTATCGCGCGTGCACGCTGCTGGTTGAGCACGGCCACGAGGTCATCGGGTACGTCGGCCACGTCGAGCGCTGCAAGAACTATCCCCTGCGTGAGCACGGCATGCGTCGCGTGCTTGATGATATGCGATTCCCGTTTGACGAGAACAACCGTGTGCTTGTTGACTCGGCGCCCGAGGAGGCCTATCACCAGCTGGTTGATTGGCTGAAACAGAGGCGCGACTCGCTGCCTACCGCGTTTTTCTGCGAGAGCGATAGCCTGGCAGCCACCGTTGTCCGCGCCCTGCGTGAGCTGGACATTGATGTGCCAGGCGATGTCTCGGTTGTGGGTTTTGACGATGACCGCATCTGCAAGCTGATTCAGCCTTCGCTTACCTCCGTGCACGTTCCCAAGCACGAAATGGGAGAAATCGCAGTTAAACGTCTCATTGACCAGACGACTGACGCCCATTACGCGCCATGTATTTCGCAACTCCACACCACCGTAGTTTCGCGCAAGAGCGTCAAGCAGTTGTAGCGGGCGGGTGGCGCGCGACGGACGGACGAACCGCGTGATGCGACGAGCGAACCGCATGCTTCGGCGGACGAACCGCAGGTAGATGGCGTACCGTGGGAACGAACGGTTGCGGAGTACGTGCTAGCATGCGCGAAACACAGCAGTATGCGATGCTGTCACCGTAACGATACGTCTTTTTCGCAGTCAATAGCATCAATATGCACGATATTGCATATTTCATTCGTTTTATACGTAAAATCTTCACCGAACTTGGAAAATTGCCGTTTTTGAGAGCTAAAGCGGTAAAAAACCCGTTTAGTTGGAGATCGAAGAATTTAGTTCAATTTTTTATCTTTATGTTTTCCCAGGAAAGACGAAAAAGTTTTAACTATTTCTTTTACTAATTGAGTCAAAACACCTCATTTTTAAAATGAATACTCCAACTAAACGCATTTTTTACCTTTTTGGGCCCAAATTCGACAAAAATGAGCCCCAAACAAGAGTTTGGGGCTCATTAACGTGCAAATCTCAGTCTTCGCAGCCGGTTGCGCGCGTGTTTGCGCTGGTCGCGGTCCAGCGATGCTACTTGACGCCAGCCTTTTTCTTGGCGCGTTCGATAGCAGCCATCTGCTCCTCGGAAAGCCTGATGGAACCGTAATCTTTTCCGTGGTCAGGAGCAGTGCGACCGTGATCGCCCAGGTTAGCGCCAGTTGCTTCCAGCGCAGACATGTGGTGCGACGAGCAAGAGTGGCCGCCCTCACGAACAACGGAATCCAGGCCAAACTTGTCGCGGCCGGTATATGGCATAGTTGCGTCGTTGGTAACTGGATCGTCGGCGTTTTCCAGCTTGAACTCGCCATTTACGCCGTTCTTGTAATTCTCCTTAGCCACCGAAATCATCAGCTTGATACGGTTGAGCTGGTTTACCTCGGACGCACCTGGGTCGTAGTCGACAGCAACAATGTTGGACTCGGGGTGCATCTGGCGCAGGCGCTTGATGACTGCCTTGCCAACAACGTGGTTAGGTAGGCAAGCAAACGGCTGAGCACAGACGATGTTTGGCGTGCCCGTCTCAATGAGGTCGCACATCTCGGCGGTGAGCAGCCAACCCTCGCCCATTGTGTTGCAAAGCGAGAGAATCTGACCAGCCTTCTCGGCCAGTTCATCGATGTTGGGATATGGCTCAAAGCGCTCGGACTTCTCCAGCATCTTGTTGATTGGCGCGCGCAGTCCCTGGACCATCTTGATGCCCGCGATGTGCGTCATGCGGCTCTTGAACGAAGTGCCCAGCTCCTTGTGCGTGTTGATCGCGTTGGAGAGACCAAACAGGAAGAAGTCGACCAGGCCCGGAACGTTAGCCTCGCAGCCTTCGGACTCGATGACCTTGACCAGCTCATTGTTAGCCGTTGGGTGGAACTTAACCAGAATCTCGCCGACGACGCCGACGCGTGGCTTCTGGCGGTCATTGACCACGGGCAGGCTGTCAAACAGCTCGATGGTACGCTGGCACTGCTTGTAGAATTCCTTGCGAGAAATTCCGTTGATCTTGGAGCGTGTATCAGCCATGAGCTGGTCATACAGCTCGTTTGCAGAGCCCTTGACGGCCTCGTATGGACGCACGCGATACAGCAACTGCATGATCAGGTCGCCGTACAGCAGCGCGTAGACTGCCTTGATCAGCAAATCAGGCTTGAACAGCTTAAATCCTGGGTTGTCCTCGTCCAGGCCGGAAGCAGCAGAAACGGAAATGACCGGAATCTCTGGGTGACCTGCGTCTTTGAGCGCCTTACGAATCAGCGCAATATAGTTGGTTGCACGGCAGCCGCCACCGGTCTGCGAAATCAAAACCGCGGTCTTGGTCAGGTCGTACTTGCCCGAAAGTACCGCCTCCATAATCTGGCCCGTGACCAGGATGGATGGGTAGCAGATGTCGTTGTTAACGTAGCGAAGGCCCATGTCAACGGCGCCCTGGTCAACCGAAGGCAGCAGCACAACGTTGTAGCCCGCACCCTTCAGCAGCTCCTCTACCAGCTCAAAGTGGATTGGCGCCATCTGCGGAGCCAGGATGGTGTAGCCCGCCTCCTGCATCTCCTTGGTGTAGCGGACCTTCTCGTAAGCTGCGGATTCTGCCTCGCGATACACCGGTGCACGGCGAGAAGAACTTGCGCTCCTGGCCTTTTCCAGAGAGCCATCGGCCATGCGAACACCCTGTGGCACGGCCTCGGTAACCAGGCCGGCAGCTGAAAGTCGCTCGAGCTCTGCCTGCTGCTCGTTCAAGGCAGCCATCAGTGAACGGATACGAATTCGCGCAGCACCCAAGTTGGAGACCTGGTCAACCTTAAGCATGGTGTAGATCTTGCCCGAAGCCTCAAGAATCTCCTGGACCTGGTCGGTGGTCAGTGCGTCAAGGCCACAACCAAACGAGAAGAGCTGGATGAGGTCCAGGTCGTTTCGGGATGCAACAAAGCGAGCCGCACGATACAGACGTGAGTGGTACATCCACTGGTCAACGATGCGGATTGGGCGCTCAGGCATCATCTTATGAGCAACGGAATCCTCGGTGAGAACGGCAAAGCCAAAGGAAGAGACCAGCTCAGGGATGGCGTGGTTGATCTCTGGGTCGTTGTGATAGGGGCGACCTGCAAGAACAATACCGTGAGCGTCGTGCTCCTCAATCCAAGCAAGAGCCTCGTCACCTGCGCGGTGCATCTGGTCCTTGACATTGATATCTTCCTGCCATGCAGCCTCAACAGCGGCGTCAATTTCAGCGCGCGTGATATGCTCGCCGCGGAAACGACCTTTACCTACCTGTGCGTCCTTCTCGCGCTGTTCGCTGATGAGCTCGTACAAACGGCGCTTGAGCTCGTTTTTCTTGTCGTACGGAATGAATGGAGCCATGTACTGGATGGACGGATCGGAGAGCTCATCCACGTTGAGGCCCAGCGCCTGAGGGTAGCTCATGACAATTGGGCAGTTGTAGTGGTTGGTTGCGGAGTCGTCCTCCTTGCGCTCCCAACGAATGCATGGCATCCAAATAAAGTCTGGGTCCTTGGCCAGCAGGTTCATGATGTGGCCGTGGGAAAGCTTTGCAGGATAGCAGGCGGACTCGGAAGGCATGGACTCGATACCCGCGTCGTACGTCTTTGCGGTGGTCTGGTCGGACAAAATGACCGAGAAGCCCAGCTTAGTGAAAAACGTGTGCCAGAACGGATAGTTCTCGTACATGTTCAGCGCACGAGGAATGCCAACAGTGCCACGTGGAGCCTCGTCTGCAGGAAGCGACTCGCGATCAAACAGCAGCTTGTTCTTGAACGCAAAGACGTTTGGTGCTTCGTTCTTCTTAGCACCACGCTTCTTACCTGCGCCTTTCTCGCAACGGTTACCGGTGATAAACCTGTGGCCGCTGCCAAAGTCGTTGATGGTAAGCATGCAGCTGTTAGGGCAGATGCGGCAGTGCGTGTTGGTAAGTTTGACCTGTAGGTTGTCGATGGACTCGCGGTCAAGCAGGGTGGATACGCCGTCAATACCTGCGCGGTCGCGGGCGAGAAGAGCGGCGCCGTAGGCACCCATGACACCTGCAATATCAGGACGGATGACGTCTCTGCCGGTGAGCAGCTCAAAAGCACGGAGCGTTGCGTCGGACATGAAGGTACCACCCTGAACAATGCAGTGCTCGCCAATCTCGCTGAAGTCACGGAGCTTAATGACCTTGAACAGGGCGTTCTTGATGACGGAGTATGAAAGACCAGCGGCAACGTCGCCGATGGTTGCACCCTCCTTCTGCGCCTGCTTGACGCGGGAGTTCATGAAGACGGTACAGCGAGATCCCAGGTCAACAGGGAGTGTTGCCTTGGTTGCAGCGGTTGCAAACTCTCGGACGTCCATCTTCATGGAGTCAGCAAAGGACGCAATAAAGGAGCCGCAGCCTGCAGAGCAAGCCTCGTTCAGCATAATGTGCTCAATGACGCCGTCTTTGACCTGCAGACACTTCATGTCCTGGCCGCCAATATCAAGAATGAAATCAACGTCTGGGACAAATGCCTTAGCGCCGCGCAGGTGAGCGACGGTCTCAATCTCGCCAGAGTCTGCGCGCAGTGCCTCAATTAGGATGCCCTCGCCATAACCGGTGGTTGTGACGTGGCCAATAATGCAGTCGGAAGGCATCTCGTCGTAGATGGAGTCCATGATCTTGCGAGCAGTGCCCAGGATATCGCCGTTGTTATTGTCGTACCAGGTGTAAAGAAGCTCGCCCTTCTCGCCAACAACTGCAGCCTTCATAGTGGTAGAACCTGCGTCGATGCCGATGAACACGCGTCCGTGGTAGTTGGCCAGCTGGCCTTTGGGGACTACCTCCTGATCGTGGCGGGCCTTGAAGTCGTCAAAGTCCTGCTGGGTAGCAAAGAGTGGGTCCAGACGAGCAACCTCGGAGCCCTGGATGTCCTTGAGGTTGTCCAGCGCCTCCATGACCTGCGTAAAGGTGATTGGTCGGTCGGACTCGCCCGCCAAAGCAGCGCCCGTTGCAACAAAGAGGTGGGCGTTCTTTGGCAAGACGATGTGCTCGTCGTCCAAGTTAAGCGTGATGTAGAAGCGACGGCGCAGCTCAGAGAGGTACTGCAGCGGGCCGCCGAGAAACGCGACGTAGCCGCGGATAGGGTGACCACAGGCCAGGCCCGAGACGGTCTGGTTTGCAACAGCCTGGAAGATGGAAGCGGCGATGTCGGCAGGAGCGGCACCCTCGTTGAGCAGCGGCTGAACGTCGGACTTAGCAAAAACGCCGCAACGAGATGCAATTGGGTAGATCTGCTTGACGTCTTTTGCCAGCTCGTTGAGGCCGGTTGCGTCGGTCTTGAGGAGAGACGCCATCTGGTCGATAAACGCACCGGTACCACCTGCGCAGGTACCATTCATACGCTGCTCAATGCCGTTGTCAAAGTAGATGATCTTTGCGTCCTCGCCGCCCAGCTCAATGGCAACGTCAGTCTGAGGAATCAGCGTCTCAACAGCGCGCTTGGAAGCGATAACCTCCTGGACAAACTCCAGGTCAAGCCATTGCGCCAAGAGCATTCCGCCGGAACCGGTGATTGCGGCGTACATGGGTGTCTCGCCAATATGCTTCTGAGCTTTAACAAACAGGGAGCGCGCGGTTGCGCGAACGTCGGTGTGGTGACGCTCGTAGTTTGCGTAAACCAGCGTGCCGTCCTCGTCGATGACGGACAGCTTTACGGTTGTGGAACCAACGTCGATGCCCAGCATAAGGTGGGCCTGAGACAGGTCAAGTGGGACGTTTGGTGCCAGCTCGGCACCATTCTCTACCAGCTCAAACTTTGGACTAATCATTGTTTTCCTCTCCGAGAACAAGAGTTGCAAGCGCAAATCGTGGAACGTCTAGCTTGATTGGCTTGCCGTACAGATCGCCAGGTGCAACAAACATGAGGCCGGTCATAAGGCCTGCCATCTGCTCATCGCTCTCGCGCATGCCGCCGATTAACCAGCGGATAAGGACGCCGACCTCAGCAGAAATTGCAAAGGTCAAATAGTAGTCAAAGAAGGGACCAAGTGCGCGCGGATCAAGATCGTGCAGGGCGCGCTGGGCGATAACCTCATGTACTAGGTGCTTTAGCTTATCCTGGAACGCAGGGTCTCCACCGTTGCCCAGCAAAGGACGCAGGTAGAAACCGTGTTTACGAATGCTTTTGATCATCTCAGTTGCTCCAGGACATGGCCTGTAGGAGTCAATGGCCTCTCTGAGCTCAACAAGATTGACGCGAGCAAGCTGCTCAACAGCTGGTCGCAGCTCCGCCAAAGCTTCCTTTTCAATGTGAAGGACCAGGTCAGGGATATCTTTGTAGTGGGAATAAAAAGTTCGACGCGTGAGGCCAGCGCGCTCCGTTACGCCCGTGACGGTCACGGAGGTAAGGTCACCGGTGGCATCTATCTCTTCTGCCAGGGCTTTTCTAAGCGCCGCGCGCGTTCTGGCGGTACGTCGATCAAGCTTGCAAGCTGACAAAACAGCAGGTGCAGACAATGTTTGCGTCATACGTTTCTGAAGCCTCTCCTGGTTGCAGGTACGCGAGCGCGCTTCGGGTGCGCTGAGGGTGCGGGCGCACGTGAACGGCACGGGTGGCGCGGGTGGCGCGGCAGCACAACAACGCCGTAGCGCCCGACTTATTGCACATACTGAGTATTATTACACACTCTGTGTAATAACTGCAACCGCAAGAGGAGCGATTTTCTCACCAGATTTGTTCTGTTACTGGGTTTCTATTTTGACCTGCAAGTTTGCCCGCACACGACACTGTTGCCGCACACAAAAAACGGTGCCCACCTGCGTGAACACCGGTCTAACCTGCATGTTATGTGGAGCTCGGACCCCGTACGCTTACGCGAAACGCTCTACGCCGTCCTTGGAGACGCGTGCAAAGAACAGCGGCTCTAGCTCAGGAGCATTCTCGCCAAAGACCAAAGCCTCGCGGAAGATACGCTCGCCTTCATCAAGGCGGTTTTCATCACCGGTCAGAAGCGTTGCAATCACATCACCCTTCTCGACATAATCGCCTGTCTTGCGCTCAAGGATAATACCAGCTGCTGGATCAATTGGATCGCCCTTCTTCTCGCGACCGGCGCCCAGAGCAACAGAGGAAATACCTACCAGCTCGGCGTTCATGGAAGTGATATATCCGCTGGTCTCAGCCACAATATCGCGACGGAATGGCGCAGCCTCAAACTTGGTGGTGTCAAAGATAACCTCGTCGGTGCCACCCTGAGCCTTGACCATCTGTGCCAGCTTAGCCAGACCCTCGCCGTTTGCAATCTGCTGGCGAGCCAGCTTGCGGCAGTCCTCAACGCTTCCTTTACCTGCGAGGTTAAGCATGTTTGCGGCAAGCTCAACGCAAACGTCGGTCAAATCTTCAGGACCCTCACCCTTGAGCGTAGCCACTGCTTCGATGACCTCGAGGGAGTTGCCCACGTTTTTGCCCAGAGGACGATCCATGCCGGTAATCAGAGCAGCAGTAGTGCGGCCAACGTGCTCGCCAATGGAAACCATAGCATCTGCCAGCTCAATTGCAGAATCAACGTCCTTCATAAAGGCGCCGGAACCGCACTTAACGTCCAGCAAAATGCAGTCGGAACCGGAAGCGATCTTCTTGCTCATGATGCTCGATGCAATCAGAGGCACCGAATCAACTGTTGCCGTAACGTCGCGCAGCGCATAAAGCTTCTTGTCAGCTGGGACAAGATTACCCGTCTGACCTGCAACAGCAACACCAATTTCGGAGACCTGCTTGAAGAAGTCGGGCTCGGAAATCTCAATGGAAAGTCCTGGGATCGCCTCAAGTTTGTCCAGCGTACCACCCGTGTGACCCAAGCCGCGGCCGCTCATCTTGGCAACCTTCACGCCCAAAGACGCAACAATCGGGCCAACAACCAGCGTGGTCTTATCGCCAACGCCGCCGGTAGAGTGCTTATCAACCTTGATAC
>ERZ773046.1156-NODE-1156-length-15564-cov-4.361661_pt1 | contig 15564 bp, 17 predicted proteins | sample MGYA00580634_ERZ773046 | MGnify/ENA primary metagenome ERZ773046 (study PRJEB29015, sample SAMEA2738127) | human oral metagenome | biome: human oral; feature: human-associated habitat; material: saliva | place: China | collected 2159 ... | reverse complement strand
AAATATGCCTAAAATAAAATTCGGAAATTACGAGCCGGTAGAAGATCTAAGCGGACACTTCCCGTCATTTTCAAAGTTGCTATATCACTATGAATTTAAAAATGGATATGGAGCAAGCGTACTTCGCTCTAGTTACAGCTTTGGCGGAGACAGGGGATTGTTCGAACTTGCTGTTTTAAAGGACGGGGATATTTGCTACAGCACACCGATAACAAACGACGTCATCGGATATTTAACAGCCGATGAAGTAGCCAAATATTTGCAGCAAATAGAAAAATTGCCGGACTTAAGGAGGAGTAAATTATGCTGGAAAGAAGAATAAGAAAATTCGAAATTGGTAGAAGACAAGTATTTAACATCACGTATGAAAAAGACAACGAAAACACAGGAGGATGCGACACCCTGCAATTAAAATGTTCGGAATATCCGAGACCGGAATTAATTGAAGCGGTAAAAAAACTTTCACCTCACATCGCCGAGATTTTAGAACTACCGGACTATTGCGAAGATCGTCTAATAGCCAAAAAGCTCACCTACACATACAACGAGAAGACGGCGGAAACAAGCGTCGCCATAACAGCCAAATTTTACATACCCAATGACGGGACGTTTGTCGAAGTAAAGGTGCCGACGAGAGTTATAAATTACGAAACACCGACTAGTGAAATTCCGTTTACGCCTGAGTGTAGCGAAATAATTGAACGATTAACAACGGAAATATTCCGGTATATAGACGGCGACAGAGCCCAGGATAAGCTGAAATTTGACGACAGAGAGGAGAATTAACAATGGAGTTAGAAGCAACCACGAACATCGAGATAATAACGGGGATAATAATCATACTGATAACCCTAGCTGTTGCATTGAAATTTACAGTAAAAGAAAAAAGCACCGAGATTAGATTTACGCCTACATCGGAAGCGGCAACAAAGGTGCAAGAGTACGAAGGTTCAAAAACGATAGAGGCTGTACAGTGGACTGGCGAAAACATACAGGACGTTTGGGAAACCGTAAGGTGCTGCGCAACAAGCCAAGAGATGCGCATTCTCCCCGCCACTAGAAGAATAGAAATAATATGGCACCAAGGTAGAGAAATAGCCTTTCCTGGCGACTACTTCATAAAGCCGGAAGTAAGTTCAAGATTACAGATTATTGAAGTAATGAAAAAGGGATATTTCGAGGAAAACTACAGAATTAAGCAAGATAGCAACATAAGAAATAGCGAAAACGGGCAAATAAGAGAGGACTAACCATGAGAATAAGAGACCTGAAAGACACCGTAAGCCTTATGACAAGCGACGACTACAAAGACCGGCTACTTGCCGAATACTGGCAGCTAAAAATTCGGCACCAAAAATTGCAAGTTGCCATAGCAAGAAAAAGCCAACGATTAGACCGAGATACAAAAACTCCGATAGACGCGCTCCAGACACAGGCACATGTAATGGAGCGGTATTTAAATCTGCTAAGACTAAGAGCTAGAGAAGAAAATATTATGATTGGCGAGACCTAAAAATAAATAAATCCATCACGGCCAAAAAGGAGAACGGACATGCTAATAATAAAAAATGGCAAAACCATAGGAGCGCTGCAATTGTTTAGGGTTAGAAAAACAGGAATCGTCGCAAGGCAAAACGCAAAAGACGTAGTAGTATTTCACGGAGAAGAAGAGCAGGACAGAAAAGTGATGAAAAAGATATTGTGGATGCTGCAAGCACTACACGCCGGAGAAATAGAAAAAAACATCATACGGTACAACGGAACCATAGACATAGACGTCATCATCAAGGAGACCATTAAAGAATGGTAGAAAACATAACGGCCGTAAAGTACCTACAATCAATCCGAACGTTGGATATTAAGTTAAAAACCCTGGAAACAAGAATCTCAAGGTATAGAGAAGACATCTGTACTCTAAAAGGAACGGATTATTCGGCAGATAAAGTTTCCGGAACACCCGGAAGCGGTATGGCAGATAAAGTGGCACGCCTAGCGGATATGATTATGGATGCGGATAAAGAATGGGACAAGCTAATCGAAAAAAGAGAAGAGGCGCGGCTCTTAATAGAAAAGCTGGAAAACCCTAAACATCAAAGCATCCTTTCGAGAAGATACCTTTACGGCGAAAAGTGGGAAAACATATGTAAAGCCCTAGGCTGTACATGGCCGAATATTTTTAGAACGCAGCGACGAGCCCTAAAAAGTTTCGATATAATACTAAAAAAATCAAAAGAGGGTACTTAAAGTTACATATCACTCTGTGATATCATGTAAGCTAGAAAAATAAGACAAGGAAGACCTGTATAGTGCAGGCCTTCCTTTTTTGTTGCCGTAAAGCGAGGGTAGCATGATCCGATGTGACAATCAGCGATGCAAACACAACCACCGCGAAATATGCGTAAACATGCACCTACAGATAGAATCGGAGCGGTGCATATGCTTTGAGCCAAAGTGGCAGAAAAAACGAAAAACAAACGAAACGGATATAAACCATACGCCTGTTTACCACTCAACGAGACGGCGTACGTTTAGATAGGAGAAACCATGACAAAAAACAAGGTACGAGGTGAACCCGTTCGCCGCGAGAAGATATTTATCAAGAACACAGATACGCGCACAAAAAACGCGCGAGAAAAAAACATTAATATAAGGCGTCGTTCGACAACCTGGAAAAAGTTCCACACCACCCAAAACCTGGAAGTTATTAAAAGCTTATGCCGTAAAGGATGGCATAACGATGAGATTGCCGCCTATATCGGTATCTCCGAATCGACGCTTTATGAGTGGACAAAGAAACATCCGGAGTTTTCGGAGGCGCTTTCCATTGGAAAAGACTACTGCGTAGCGGTCGTTGAAAACGCGCTGTTTCAACGAGCCGTTGGCATTGAAAAAACGGCACCGAAAAAAGAAGAGACCATAACCGTAGACATCGTTAAAGACGGCAAGGTAGTAGGAAAACAAGTCACCAAAAAGATAGAAAACGAACTTATCTTTGTTCCGCCGGAAACCAAGGCCGCAACCTTCATTCTTACCAATTTAGCGCCGGACGACTGGAAGCAAAAGCAGCAAACAGAACTTACCGGAAGCGTTGAAATAAACGCCAATATGGACCTGTCAGAACGACTGCAACAGGCATTACTAAAGAAAGGGGAAGCGGCTAATGAATAAAGACGAAGCATACAAGCTTATGGACTGTTTGGGCCGCTTAACTCACGATCCGGTAGCCTGGGTATATTTTGCATTCGACTGGGATAACGACCCGGAATTAAAGGGACAAAAGCCGCAAAAATGGCAGCTGGAGCAACTAGAAAGAATCGCTAAAGGACTGGAAACGCCGGATAATATCATACGTCAAGCGGTTTCATCTGGTCATGGTTGCGGCAAGTCGACCCTCGTGTCCTGGCTCATTCTATGGGCCATTTCGACACATCCGGATACAAGGGGCGTCGTAACGGCAAATACCGAAGCCCAATTAAGAACAAAAACCTGGGCGGAACTAGCTAAATGGTACAGAAAGTTCATCGGTAAAGAATTATTCACCTACACGGCCACGGCGATATTTTCAATCGAAGCGGAACATGAATGCACATGGCGCATCGATGCCATTCCATGGTCTGTAACTAATACCGAAGCGTTCGCCGGTCTTCACAACCAAGGCAGAAGAATTCTTATCATATTCGACGAAGCCTCCGCCATAGACGATCGAATTTGGGAAGTAGCAGAAGGCGCCTTAACAGATAAGAACACCGAAATCATTTGGTGCTGTTACGGAAACCCTACAAGAAACGTAGGGCGGTTCCACTCATGCTTTACTAAGTACCGTAACTACTGGGACACGAAAAAAATAGACTCCAGGGATGTGGCCATCTCAAACAAAGCCCAGATAGAACAGTGGAAGAATCAATACGGCGAAGATTCAGACTTCTTTAAAGTCCGTGTACGCGGTGAATTCCCGTCATCGTCTGACGCGCAATACATAGGCGTAGATATAGTGGATGCGGCTACAAAAAGAACGCTCCGACCGGCTGAATATAATTTTGCACCCGTCATCATTGGCGTGGACCCGGCATGGACAGGTAGCGACCAATTCGTTATTATCCTCCGCCAAGGACTTTTCAGTAAAGTCCTGGGTGAATACCAAAAAAACGACAACGACGGAGCTATGGCGGCCATATTGGCAGGCTTTGAAGATGAGTATAAGGCTGATGCCGTCTTTATCGACCAAGGCTACGGCACAGGGCTTTATTCGTTCGGCGTAACCATGGGTAGAACCTGGAAGCTGGTGGCGTTTGGCGGAAAGTCCGGAACAAAAGGCTTTGCTAATAAACGCGCCGAAATTTGGGGAAAGATGAAGGATTGGCTTATAAATGGCGGCGTTCTTCCCGATGATAACGTCTTAAGAGACGACCTCATAGGACCGGAAGCATCCGTAAACGAAAAAGGCGAAATCATCCTGGAAAGTAAAGACCATATGAAGGCCCGCGGCGTACCGTCACCTAATAAAGCAGACGCCCTGGCCTTAACATTTTCGCTGCCGGTGTTAAAAAGCCAAAGGCAGCGACAGGCAGCACAAACAAAATACAATCCGTTTAGAAAGGGGTAATACCAAATGTGTGGATTAAAAGGACTATTCGGAAGCACTTCGTCTCCCGAATTTAAAACACCGGATCCTACAGTGCAGGCTGTAAATAACGGCGACCAAGGAACAGCCGATAGCGTCGAAAAACAGCGTAAAAAACGCGGTTTTCAAAGTACACGCACGGCCATAGACACGGCACTGGGAACAACAAATGGCAAAAACACGCTGGGATAAGGAGAAAAACATGCGCAAAGAAGTAGAAACGGCATTGGCTAGAAGCCCGACAAAAGACACTAAGACGGTAAAGCCAAACACGTGTAAAGATAAAAGAAAGCTCGTGCAGCGCTTTAACGCCTTATTTCAAGCTCGTAGGCCCTGGGAAAGAGTATGGAAGTTAATCCGTGATTACGAACTTCCTTATGACGGACTTTTTGACGACGACACGGCAGGAAAGCCCGTCATACACGACGAAGAAATCTTTACAGGCGTTATTCAAGAAGCCCGCGATACCTTTGCAGCCGGTGTTCAATCAGGGCTCACACCGCCGTCTAGGCGCTGGTTCCGTTTTGGCATCGGAAATAAGGACCTGGCCGATGACACAGGCGTACAGCGATTCTTAGATACAAGAGCCGATATCATGGAATCGGTCCTATCAGGCTCAAACTTCTACAACGCTATACACCAGTGTTATTCAGAACTTCCCTTTGGCCAAGCGGCCCTGGGGATTTTCTCACAAGGCGGCACGGTAACGTTTGTTCCATACACCATAGGCACTTATGCCCTGGCGTGTGATGCAACAGGAAGAGTCTCAACCTTTGCTAGAAGAGCCAAAATGACCGTAAATCAAATCGTAAAGCAATTTGGCTATGACAATTGCCCAATGACGGTAAAGCAGTCATACGATAACGGAAGCGGCCATCAAAACTACCACGTAGTATGCTGGCTCGTCGAAAAGAACGAAGATAACGACCCAAACAAGCTAAACAATAAGAAGATGCCGTTCACCTCGACATACTGGGTAGAAGACTCCAACGAAGATGAATGCCTGGCGGTTACGGGATTTGAGGAGTGGCCCGTACCCGTGGCTCGTTACACGGTAAAAGGAACAGAAGCCTACGCAACGGGCCCTGGCTGGAACGCCTTGCCGGACGCCAAAATGTTACAGCAAATGGAGCTCGACGCTATCACAGCCATTGAAATGGGCGTAAAGCCTCCCTTACAGGTCCCTCCGTCGCAAGTAGGAAACATCAATCTCTTTCCCGGCGGCACGACAGCCATAAACGATCCGAATGAAGCCATACGTCCTATTTTCCAGGGGCAACTGGCGATTGGTGAACTTGAAGGAAAAATCCAACGTGTGGAAGATAGGGTAAAGAGAACATACTCCTCGGACCTCTTCTTAATGTTGGACCAGTTAGACAAAGGCCGCATGACGGCCCAGGAAGTCATGGCCCGTAACCAGGAAAAACTGCAACAATTAGGCCCCGTGGTAGAACGCCTTCAATACGAATTCTTAAACCGAATCCTGGAAAGGGTCTACAACATCCTGGATAGAAGCGGCATATTCCCGGATATCCCCGAAGAACTGCAAGACATTGTAGGCGAAGAGTTTAGGATTGAATACATTTCACCGCTTGCTCAAGCACAAAAGATGAGCGGTCTTACATCGATTGAACAAGGCATTGGCTTTGTCGGACAAGCTGCACAATTCGACCAAACGGTCCTCGATAAGGTCAACCTTACGGAAGCGGTCGCTAATTACTTAGCACAGGTAGGCGTGCCGGCTGCCATGATCCGTTCGGATGAAGAAGTTGAACAAATCCAAAAACAACGCCAAGAAGCCCAAGCCGCAGCAGAGGCACAAGCCCAGCAACAAGCAGCCATTGCCCAGGCTCCGGACCTTGCAGCCGCTGCTAAAAACGCAACAGAAGCGGCAAACGACGGAAATCCCGCTATGCAAGAGTGGCTAGGAATGAGGTAACAATGCACGAAAAAGAAAGAAAGACTGCACAGCTCATAGAAGAAACCATACGAAGCCAAGATATGGAAGCGCTCCGATACGTCATGGAAAGTCCGTTAGGGCGACACTTTATGGCTCGGCTTTTGGACACTACGAGAATCTATAGCCCGTTATCCAATGAAACCACACTCTTAGACGAGGGGCGCCGTCGTGTAGGCCTTGAATATTTAAAACTCATTCAATCTATGGGACTTGAAGGTATGAAATTACTTCACCAAATGGAAGAAGAATACGCCACAAAACGCATCGAACTCGAAAGGATGAAAACGACATGGAACAATTGAAATTAAAATTTGACCTGCAACGATTCGCCGAAGGCCCGGAAAGCCAAGAGGCAGAAGGAGCACAAGAACAATCGACCGATGCGAGCGCTAACCAAGAAGGCAGCGACTCATTTATCGGTAAAGGCACCCAGACCGCCTTAGGCGGTGAAGGCGAAAGCGCGGCTCCGCAAGTACCCGAATCATACGATTTCACGGCCGTATTAAAAGAAACGGGCCTGGAAGCGGACGAAAAAAGCACCGAAGAATTTACTAATCTCTTAAAGGGTATGGGCGCAACTCAAGAACAGGCAGCCGGTATGGCGACATACGGCATTAAGTATGCTCAAGGAGTGGCAGAAGCGGTTGCCAAAAACCTCCAGGAACAATACGTAAATGAAGTAAAGTCCTGGGGCGATGCGGCAAAAGAAGAATTGGGCGGGGCATACCAAGAAACACTCGGTAAAGCTGCAACCGTAAGAGATTACATTGAACAAAAGATTCCCGGCTTTACGCAGATGTTAAATCTGACAGGGGCCGGCAATCACATAGCTATGATTAAAACCATGGCAGCCTTTGCCGATTTAATCGGCGAAGACCCTGGCAAAATGGGTGGCGCAGGTACTGCCGCAACAAGTACCGATATGTATCCTCATACGGATTTTTCTAAGTATTAATTAAAAGGAGAATTAAAACATGATTGGAAGCACAGCATTAACTTTCTTGGATTTGCGTAAGCGTTTAAATCCCCAGGGCCAATTAGACACGATTATGGAAGTCATGGCTCAAAGCAATCCCATTATGGAAGATATTCCCTGGATGGAAGGGAATCTTCCCACGGGTAATCAGACAACCGTACGCACGTCGTACCCTCACCCGGAACTCCGCCGCATTAATGCCGGCGTAAAGCCCGGAAAATCGACGACGCGGCAAATCATCGACACGTGCTGCTTAATGGAAGCACGAAGTGAAGTCGATGTAAAACTCGTAAAACTTGCTCCGGATAAGCAAGCCTTCCGCATGTCCGAAGACAAAGCCTATGTCCAAGGCTTTACGGATGATCTCGCTAAGTACATGTTCTACGGCGACACGGACGCAAACCCGGACCAGTTTAACGGCCTCGGCATTCGCTACAACACGTTTAAAGGCGACCTCGGCGAAGAAGGCTACCAGGTAGTAAACGCCGGCGGTAAGACGGCCAATAAACAAACCTCCGCATACATCGTTGATTGGGGCGAAGATGCGGTCGTAGGTATTTATCCGAAAGGTTCAAAAGCAGGCCTTGATATCCAAGACTTAGGAGAAATCGACGCAATCGACGCAAACGGCGGTAAATACCGGGCCCTTGCAACACTCTTTGACTGGGACGCAGGTCTTGCCGTTAAGAACATCCGTAAAGTCGCAGCCGTTCGCAATATCGATTGCAAAGCAGCTGCCGAAGACTCTACCTCCGAAGCACGTAAGGCATTAGCCGAAAGAATTGTAGTCGCAAAAAACAAAATCATAAACCCGAAACACCCGATTCTGTATGTATCGCCTATGGCATATACAATGCTCGAACTACATATCGCAGATAAAAATAACGTATATGTAACGCAACAGCAGCTCATGCAGGGCATTCCGACGCTTTATGTATCGGGCCTTATCGTTAAGAAAAACGACGCATTAACGGAAACTGAACCCGTCATCGCTTAGGAAGGAGAAACTATGATATACGATGCAGAAAATACGTTCTTCTGGAACGTAAAATTATCCGGACAATCCGGAACAGGCGAAGTTATTAAAACAGGTAAAGGTGATGCAGGAAGCCCCTTAACCTTGGTTGTTAAGCTCCCTGGAGCCTCGGCAGATTGCACGGTAACCCTTGAAACAGCGGATAACGACAAGATGACAGGGGCTAAAACTTTGGGTACGTATACGGCTGAAAAAGGTAAAACCTTAGCCGTTAAAGTACCTTACGGAGACCTCGGTTATCTCCGCTTAAAATGGGCGTCCGCCGCAGCTCAATCGGCAGGCACCATTTCGGCATCACTTGTAATGGATGCAGACGTACGATAAGCCGGGAATCCCCTTTAAGGATTGCCATAAAGGAAGAGGTTTAAATCAGTTACACGCAAACGAGTTACGAGCTAAGTTAATCGCAGCCGGAGTTGAATACACCGGCGAAGAAACCAAAGAGGAACTTGTAGACCTCGTTAAAAAACACAAGTTGTAAAGAAAAGGGGACGGGTAACACCGTCCCCGACTTTATTAAAAGGAGAAAACATGACAGACACGGATATTTGTAACATGGCGCTTTCCAATTTAGGAAAAGGCACCATCACCTCAATGAATGACAAAGAAGAAAACGCAAGGGCTTGCAAGCTCTATTACGACCAAACAAGAGAAACGGTGCTCCGGGCATATCCGTGGAGCTTTGCTCACAGAATTGAAAAGTTAGCCCTGCTTGATAAAGAAATACCCGGATATGATTTTTGCTATGCCTATCCGAAAAACTGCTTAAAGATAAATAACATTCGAAATAAACAGATAAACGTACAAGAACACGTTCCGTACGTTATCGTAAATATAGATACAGCTACCAAAGCCATTGCTTGTAATTTACAAGACGCTTACACCGACTACACAGTAGACGAAAAAGACGTACAGGTCATGGATACGCTCTTTGTAAGCGCCTTTACACGTCTACTCGCAGCCAACATGGCTATGCGTCTTACCGGAAATCCGCAAGCCTATCAAATGCAATATCAGCTATTCCAGGCCATTATTCACGACGCACAGTTAAACGACGCAAGAGAAGGCCAAAGGGATGCGGTATATCATAGTAATTACGCACAAACTCGGAGGGTACGATGAACATATACCTCATACAGCCGTCGTTTGCAGCCGGCGAAATATCGCCGTATGTCGCAAATCGGGTAGACCTTGATAAATATAAATCAGCCCTTCTAACCGCTCAAAACCTCGTCATCCGTCCGTTCGGCGGGTGTTATCGTAGACAAGGATCGGAATTTATAGGACAGGTCAAATACGACGATAAGCCGACAGCACTTGTCGCCTTTAATGCCGGAATAGACGATGCCTATCTCCTGGAAGTGGGATATCAATACATCCGTATCTGGGAAGACGGAAAATACACCGGCACAGAGTTATCCACACCGTATGATAATGTGGATAACTTACAATTCACCCAATCAGCCGATACTATGTTTATTTGTTCCGGAGATTATCCGATCCAATGCCTTCAAAGAACGGCTATAGGCTGGACATTTAAAGAGTATGAAATCACAGAACCTTATTACGATTCAGCGACGCAAGCGGTAAATAAAGAAACGTCGTTTACAACACCTGGAGAATACACGTTCACACCACAGATAACGGGTAAATACACCGTAGAAATCATAGGGGCTGGTGGCGGTGGAGCTGGGACCGGAGTACAACATTACTCATATACATATGGGGGCGATGGAAATACCGCCACAGGGACCATAGAATTACAAGGCGGAAGCGGTAGATCCGGCGAAAAGAAAATAATAATAGACACGCTAACCGCAGGCCAAACATATTCCGTAACAGTAGGCGCCGGCGGAAAGGGCGGTAAATCCCAATATTCCCGGCGAGGCGACGCACAGCCTACAGGCGGAACAGACGGAGGAAAATCGTCCTTTAATAACGTAGAAGCTAAAGGCGGCGGTGGTGGAATCGCAAGTAAACCCAACGGCCAAAACCAAAGCACCAAAGGAAAGGACGGGACCCCATACCAAGGCGGAGCTAAAGGTGGCGTCTCCGGAGTATGCAAAGACATTCAACGCAATCCCTCCCAAATAACAGACGGGAAAGACGGCCAAAACGGATACGTAAGAATTACGTTCTCCGGAAATAACGAATTAAAGCCCTCGGCCACATCGGGAAACGACGTTATCATAACGGCTACAAAAGACACATTCACACCCGGTATGGTGAACAGTCACATAAAATTAACCCAACAAGCCGAAAACCAATCAGAACGAATTGAAATACAGGCCTCTTCCATTACAGAAGAAACCAAGTCTATACGAGTAGGGAAAGCCTGGAAAATTACAACTCACGGCACATGGAAGGGTAAGGTCACGGTTTATCACTCGGACGATAATAAAACCTGGCAAGAGTATAGAAGCTACAAATCAAACAACGACCAAAACTTCACTGAATCGGGGACCGTAACAACACCTACATGGATGAAAGCGGTGGCTGTAACAGACGCGGATAATGGAAGCGGTAAACTTACAGTAGATTTCTCCCGCAATCCTTACTCAAACGACGGCACCGCTAAAATTACAGAAGTCGTCTCACCGACGGAAGTTAAAACCTCGGTTATTACCGATTTTGCCAATACAGACAAAACCCAAGTATACGCATTAAGCAGCTGGAACGACAATAACGGATACCCTAAAATGGCGTGCTTTTTTCAAGATAGGTTAGTACTGGCGGCAACAAAAAAAGAGCCCTACTCCATATGGATGAGTCGAACAGGGGATTATCCCAATTTTGGTATTGAAAAAGTAGATGGCGGAGTAACCGACGACTCGGCTATTAAAGCGGATCTTATTACCCGTAACGGCTTTGAGATTCTGCACCTAGTCCCGGCAAAAGACCTGGTTATATTAACGACCGGTAACGAATGGATTATTGAAGGATCCAGCGTCATTACACCGGCTAAAATTAACCCCAGGCCGCAAACGATGAGAGGATCTAACACATGCCCTCCGCAGCACATAGGAAATCGTATCGTACACGTACAAAGAAGTGGAAAGACCGTAAGAGACCTTGGCTATCAGTATGATGCGGATAACTACAACGGCGACGACTTAACCCTTCTAGCCACGCATTTAACAGAAGGCCACAAGTTAGTATCATCTACCTACATCCAAGAGCCAAATAGCACTTTGTATTACGTCCGTGACGACGGCGTGCTACTTTCACTAGCCTTTATTAAAGAGCAAAACGTATTTGCCTGGTCGCATCATAAGACAGACGGCAAATATAAAAAGGTAACACCTATCCCAAACGGCGCAAGCGACATATTATACGTAACGGTAGAAAGAGACGGAAAAATCTATATAGAGCGGTTTAATCCCGATATAGAAGCGGCCGTATACATGGATTCATACGTAACAGGAAGCGGCAGTAGTATAAAAGCGTCACACCTTATAGGAAAAACCGTACAGATCTTAGCGGACGGAACAAGACTGCAAGATGAAGTAGTACCTGAAAATGGCTTAATGACCTTTGGCCAGTCGTTTTCGGATATCACAATAGGCCTTTCTTATAAAACGAAAATTAAGCAGCCGGGTCCCGATATAGGATTAAAAGAAGGGACCATGCAGGCTAGAATCTCAAAGATTAATACCGTCGTCTTAAGAGTAGAAAAATCCTACGGTGGCTATATCGGATACACGTTTAAAGATAAGGATATGGATGAATTACGATACGAAGATTACGAAACGTTAGAAACAGGCGACATCGTGCAGCAAATGCCGGTTGCAAATATCGGAAGCAACACCAAAAACCATATCTGCATTAAGCATGATGAACCGTTCCCGTTTGAACTAAACGCAATCATAAGAGAGGTAAGCATTGATGGCGGCATTGTTAAGAGTTACAACGGAGAAATTTAACAAGGAAAATAAAAGGCACCTACAGGCCGTAAAGTGCATAGAAGAACACCTAAGGCCTATTGATAAAAAAGAACTGCAAGGGGCTTATACATCCGTTACCAAATGCGCCATGTACGAATTTTGTGATAACTTCCTAGCGTTCGGCGAAAACGGCGAACCTATCGCCATATACGGGATCGTAAAATACCCGATAGACGGACTTCACGCCGTATGGATGGTAGGGGCAACGGAAATCAAAAACTACAAAAAAGAATTAATCACCATGGGATTTGAAGAAATCAGTAGATTCATCAAGGAATATGGACCCGTAACGAATTATATAAGCATAGACAATGAATCATCACGGCGCTGGCTACTAAAAGCCGGTGCCGTTTTTGATGCACCGTTTAAAGAAAACGGTATAACGTGGCAACAATTTATAATAAGGAGGAATGAATAATGTGTGGAGTATGGGGCATGATAGCAGGACAAGCCGTCCAGGGTATCATGCAGTATAAGCAAATAAAGCAAGAAACAAACGCTAAGGTTGCTATGTACAGACAGCAAGAACAAGCGGCAGAGCAAAACGCTAAAATAAGTGAACTTAGACAAGACCAAATCGCCGATAAATACGCAAACGACCAACGTAAACTTGACGATAGGATGCGGCTAATGGCAGGCCAGACAGCAGCCCAAGCCGGCGCATCAAATATGACGCTTACAGGCAGCCCTTTGGATATCCTCATCTCGTCATACGGCACATACCAAGATGATAGCAGCCAATTACTACAGAACCAACGTAACGACGAACGTTCAGAATTATTCAATCAATACAATTACGAAAACCAAGCAGCAGGATATAAAGCCTCGGCAGAAAACGCCAAAGCCCAGGGGAAATTAGCCGGCATAGCCACTCTTCTTTCCACAGCTTCCAGCATGTACGGAATTAAACATGAGTACGCCGGTGCTAAAAAGCCCGCTACTGGGAATTCTGGAACAGACTACACATTCGATTACAAACCCGATCTTCTAAGATGGTCGCGATACGCAAACGCACAAAAGGGATTGTTTAGCTCAAATCCTTTTGGATCTAAAAATTTTAGGGGGTAACCCATGGAAATAAAAGCATACAACAGGGCCGTAGACCCTAACGTCGAAAACGCAAGCGTACAGGCCACAAATAACATAGAAGCATTTGGCGGCAATACAACCGGGAATCAATTAATGGGAAAGGCTGTAGGGGCTATTCAAGACCAAATTAAAGCTTATACCGACGAACAAATTAAAATTGACGTTGTAGACGCAAGTAACAAGTATCAGGAAAAATTAAACGACCTCCTAAACAATCCTGGAACCGGACTACTCACCAAAAAAGACACAAACGCATTGGATTTAATGCGGCAATATCAGGAAGGTGAAGCCAAAATCAGACAAGAAGTAACGGCAAGCCTTCCTAACTACGAAAAGGCTCACAGAGCCTTCACAAACATGGCGGACGAAACCAATATATCTCAATTCAACGGAGTAATGAAATACCAAGCGGCAAGACAAGATGAATACCGAAAAAACGTATACAGTACAAGACTAAAGCAAAACACGGATAGCCTTGTAGAAAAAGGAACAAATGCTAATATTTTCGAATATTTTAGCAAAAACCAGGCTATAGTCGAAACGCTATATGGGAACGTTATCGGTGAAGAAAATAGAAAGCAAATGATAAAAGACGCAAACACCGATATGTTTAACTTATATTCAGAAAGCATGCTAGCCGACGGAAGCCAAGAAAGCTTCACAAGAGTAACCAGCCTACTAGCCAATTGTTCGGAATATATCAACGATGATGCCGTCGTAAACTTAACCAACAAAACCCAAAAGAAGAAAAAAGCCATTGAAACAGAACGAGATATAGAAGGAGTGAGAAAGCGTCATCCTGGGGACGTAGAGGCACAAATTAAGGATATATCAGAGAACAACACCGTAATTTCTTATCGATACGTACATGGCGGTTCGGGCGGAGCAAGCAATGCATTCGAAGCCAACTTCATGGTAGAAAGCGGAGGCGACTATAACGCCGTTAACAAGGACTCCGGGGCCTTTGGCAGGTATCAATTTTTACCAAGCACATGGGAATGGGTATGTAGTCAAACCGGCGTAAATGTGGATGATCATAGCACCGAAGCCCAGGATAAAAATGCTAAATGGTATTGGGATTATTTTATCGGTGAATTAGGCGGAGACGAAAAAGCCGCATGCGTTGCCTGGAACTGGGGGCTTGAAAATGGCCGCCGCTGGAAAAACGGAATGTCTACAGGGATTTATAACGGTCGTGAGTTTACGTGGGATGAAGAAGTCAAAGGCAACATGTCCGTAAACAATCGCCTTAAAGAATTTGATGAATACAGAGGAAAAGCCGCAGGCGGCGGTCTTATAGATAAAGGATTCGAGTATTCAATAGCGGCCGGGCTGGTCGGCATTCAAATGCCGAATAAAAGCAACGGGTGTGTAGAATTCGCCGTACGATTCGGAGCATCATACAATCAATTCCTAGCAGACCAGGCACATAAAAATCAAACCAATTGCCCGGCGTTTGTAAAAGAAGCTGGCGAAGCCGGTATTCAAGTTATTCCGTTCGATGAAAGCAAGTTAAGTAAAGGCGACTGTATTATTTACCATACGTCAGAAGGAGAAGACGGACACGTCACCATATACGACGGTAACGGAGGCTATTATGGCAACAGTAGTTCAAGGGAATTAACGGTACATGGATCGGATTATCACCTAGACGGAACGTATCCAGAAAAGATTGTAAAAACCGGTGAAGACGGCACGGGTCATTATGAACGAACGGAAACATCAAAACGATCGCCGGAAGAATTACGGGCCGTGATAGAAGAAATCAGAAGACGCGATAGGGAAGACAGGCAGATAAAAAAAGAAAAAATAGAATTTAACTTAAGAGATGATAGATTTATGGATGTATCAGTAAATTTTGTATTTGACAGTTCATCTGCAGGAAGCAGAACAATAGGATTTATAACACCGCCTGATGAGTATAATGATGCCGATAAT
>ERZ773046.1153-NODE-1153-length-15576-cov-57.534308_pt1 | contig 15576 bp, 15 predicted proteins | sample MGYA00580634_ERZ773046 | MGnify/ENA primary metagenome ERZ773046 (study PRJEB29015, sample SAMEA2738127) | human oral metagenome | biome: human oral; feature: human-associated habitat; material: saliva | place: China | collected 2159 ... | reverse complement strand
CGTGCACGCTTTCAGCAGCGAGGTAGGCGCCGAAGGGGATCACGAGGGTCACGGCGTTGCTGGTGACCACGTCGTGGGCGCGCTGGCGAACGTAGCCGCCGAGCCATCCGAAGATATAACCAATAATGACCGCGAGGATCGAGCCGAGCACGAAGTCCTTGGCGACCGAGAGCGGCTCGATGTGGTGGCCGCTGGTCATGGAGTGGATTGCGGCGTGGAAGAGAACGATTGCGATAGCGTCGTTGAAGCTACCTTCGGTCTGCAGGGTGCCGATGAGGCGGCGAGGGATGCCGACGGGCTCAGCGACTGCTTCCACGGCGACGGGGTCGGGCGGGGAGACGGCGGCACCGACGGCAAGGGCGACGGCGATGGTCATGCCGGGGACCCACCACATGGCTGCGCTGGCAATTGCCAGGGCGGAGACGGTGGTGAGAAGGACCGAGTAGAGCAGTACGGATCTCCAGCGGCGGCGCAGGGTGCCCCAGGAGAATTTAACGCCGATGGCCCACAGTAGCGGCGGAAGGAAGATTGGCAGGATGATGTCACTGTCGATGGTGATGTCCGGTCGGTTGGGGATGAAGAGCGCGGCGGTGCCGAGCAGGGTCATCATGACCGGCCAGGGGAGGTTGAGTCGGTCACCGACGCTGACCATGAACACGGTCGCAATCAGGATGATGACAATAACGGAGAGGTAAAACATTGGTCCGGTGTTGTTCCTTTCGCGCGGCTAGGGTTAGTCGGCTACGTCTTTCTACTCTACCGGAGGGTCTCATTCCGCTTTTTGGATATGGGGGTTCTGCACCGTTTATTGTGGTGTTGTTTACCTCTGAGCCTAATGCTTTATGTGGCATATAGAGTTTTCCCCTGAATATCCTTGCTTTTCAGCAGGTTATCCAGGGGAAAATTCTATATTTGGAATATATTGCTTGGGGTAGTTACCTCTAGCGGATTACTTAGAGCCGCATCCACCAGCACCACAGCCACAACCGCCAGCGGAGGCATCCTCGACAACCGGTTCAGGCTCGTCGTGACCACCGCAGCAGCCACCCTTTTCTTCCTTCGGCTCGTCATGGCCACCACAGCAGCCACCCTTTTCTTCCTTCGGTTCGTCGTGGCCGCCACAGCAACCGCCACCACCGTGGGAGTGGCCGTGAGCCTCGGCCGGAGCTTCAGCGGAGGAACCGCATCCGCCCGAACCGCAACCGCAACCACCCGCGGAAGGTGCCGGCTCCTCGTGGCTACCACAGCCACCCGAGCCACATCCGCAGCCGCCACCGTCAACCGAGCCGCAGGCGGAGCCGCGTGCATCGCGGTGACCCATGAGGTCCACACCGAGGTCGGAGAGGTAACGCAGGTAGCCTGCGAGGGCGTCGCGTCCACCGGTGCCGGAGATGACGATGCCACCGTGACGCAGTGCCTTGAGCACCTCGTTGACCATGGGCCACTGCTCAATGTCGTCGGTAATAGTGATGGCGCTGACCACGTGCATTGCGAGGGAGGTCAGCGAGCGCAGGGACTGTTCGTAGCCTTCGGGCAGGTGAATGACCTTGCCGGGTGCTGCCAGGCGCAGGATGGACAGTACGCGCATCAGCATCATGGGTACTGCGTTTTCGGGCAGTAGTACGGTCACGCCGATGGCAGAGGATTCAGCAATACGTTCGATGGTTGCCGCGAGTTCTTCGGAGTCGATATCGCGGGAGATATCCAGTACTTCGTAGGAGTCCACGGCGATGGAGCGGGTGCCCAGTGCGTCAGCGAGTGCTTCATCTTCGGTGTGGATCGCAATCATGTTGCGGAATTCGTTGCGGCGCACGACGGAGGCTGCCTCAATGAGGGCGAAGTCCTGGCCTTCACCATCCACGAGGAGGGTGTGGATTTCTTCCCGGTTGAGGCCTTCGCCTGCAGTGGCGCGCTCGATTAGTTCAGAAAATGCATTGCTCATACCGAATATTAAACACCTGATTTTGGGGTGTGCGCCCGCGAGGTTTACCTGTCTTGGCGGTTTTGGACGGTTTAAGACGTGATTTTATGCCGAGAGCGTGGGCGGCTACCTATTCTGTGTGTGCTGGAGCGGTTTTTGGTGGCAAAAGTGCTCGTGAAACGCGAACCGTTCGCTCCGGGTGAGTGAGAATCAACATTGCTTTTTGGGTTTGTACCGCGTATTTGTGGGGTTTTTGTTTGCCGTGGGGTGCATCTTGCTCAAGATATAGAGTTGAACACCCTAAAATGAAAGGGTGGTACTTTCCCGTGAAAAGATTCTAGATACCGCCTACGAGGTCTTGGCGACCTACGGTTTGGCGGACCTTTCCATGCGCCGACTTGCTCAGGAGCTTCACGTGGCTCCCGGCGCTCTGTACTACCACGTGAAGAATAAGCAGCAGCTTCTGATTCTGTTGGCGGATTACATTCTGGCTCGTGCCCCGAAGTCGATGTCTGAGGAGGCTGAGCCGAATCCGGAGGCTATTCGCGCTTCGATGATTCGCCGCGGTGATCTTCTGTTCTCTCTGCTGTACCCGATTCGTGAGTGCCCTGAGGTGGTGCGTTTGAGCTTGGCTCTGCACCCGCGTGAGTTGAAGCCGGTGGTGGCGATGGCTCATGAGTTCCAGGCGCTTGGTTTGGGTCATGCGGAGGCGCTACGTCGTGCTCGTTTGTTGACTCATATTGCGTTGAGCCTGGTGGAGGAGTATCAGACTCTGCCGCTGATTTCTCCGCAGGAGGCTGTGGTGAGCGGCGATGTTCCTCTGATTGAGAATGCGTTTAACCGTTACCGTCAAGATCTGCTTTCTGCCATTGATTCGATGATGGTGGTGCAGGAGCCCTACACGCAGGATGCGTAATCGCTTAGCCCTGGTTTATTAGTTATGTATGTTGCCCCGTACCCCTCTTGTGGGGGTGCGGGGCTTTTGCGTACGTTGGCTGCCCTGCCACGCGCTGATACCGGTGCGGTTTGGCGGCTGAGTCGATGTTCGCTGGTTTTCTGTTTTAGTCTAGAGGTGACACGTGCTTGTACCCGGAGCGTATCGGGTGCGCGAAGGATGTCGTTTATGTTTTAGTGCCCTGTTGGGCTTTATCAGAGGTGTTCCATGTCGATGACCGCTACCGCCCAGTGGGCGGCTCTTCCGGACCATAGCGCGGAGATTGCGCGTGTGCGTGAGGAGTTTATTACTGCGTATGGTTATGAGCCTGATGGTGTGTGGTCTGCGCCTGGGCGTCTGAATCTTTTGGGCGAGTACATTGATTTTTTGGGTGGCTCGTGTCTGCCGATGCCGTTGCCGTATCGCACGTATATTGCGGGTGCGTTGCGTCGTGATGGTGTGTTGCGTGCGGCTTCTTTGCAGATGCCCGGGGACGAGCGCACGGTTGTGATTCGCGATATTCAGCCGGGTCATTTGAAGGGCTGGTTCACCTATGTGGCAGGTGTTGCGTGGGCGATGAATCAGGAGGGCGGCAGGGATATTATGCTGCCCGATGAGTTTGGTGCTGATCTGCTAATTAATTCTCGTGTTCCGGTGGGTGGCGGTTTGTCGTCTTCGGCGGCTTTGGAGTGTTCTACGGCGTTGGCGTTGTTGGAGCTTTCGTGTCCGGTGCGTGATGAGTGCCCGGAGGCGGATGCTACCCCGGCTGATAGTGATGCGTTGCGTGCGCGTCTGGCTCAGGTGTGTATTACGGCTGAGAATAAGATGGCTGGCGCGCATACGGGTGGCCTGGATCAGACGGCGTCGTTGCGTTCGCATCCGGAGCAGGCTCTGGTGGTTGATTTCCGTGATTTTTCGATTGAGCCGGTTGCGGTGGATATTGCTCAGCATGGCTTGAGTTTTTTGGTGATTGATACGAACACTCCGCATGAGCTGACGGATGGCGGTTTTGCGGCTCGTCGTGCGGCGTCTGAGGCGTGCGCTGATGCTTTGGGTCTGCGTTTTTTGCGTGATGCCCTACCGGAGGATTTGTCGTGTGCGGGTATGGATGCGCGTGCTGCGAAGGCGTGGCGTGCGGATTTGGTGGATTCTTCGGTGAATCGTGCCCTGGATGCGCTGGAGGACGCGGGTCGTCCGTGTTCGTTCCCGCGTGGTTGGGTGCGTCATGCGTTCCACGATATGACTCTGGTGGGTCGTGCGAGCTATTTGCTGCAGCACGCTGATGAGCTTGGTTTCGCGGCATTTGAGGAGGCTGGCCGCATTTTCACGGAGTCGTTTGTGTCGATGCGTGATGAGTTACGTGTTTCTCGCCCGGAGATTGATGATGCGGTGCAGGTGTGCCTGGATCAGGGTGCGCTGGGTGCTCGTATTGTGGGTGGCGGTTTTGGTGGCGCGGTGATGGCGCTGATTCCCACTTCTCAGCTTGAGGCTGCCGCGGATGCGGTGGCGACTGCGTATGCTGTGCGCGGCTATGCGGCGCCTCGTTTTTTGCCGATGGTTGCTGGTTTTGCGGCGTCTCATGATTGGGCTGCGGGCGCTGATCCTACGGATATTCCGGTGTTGTAGGGTTGGGCGCTGAGGTCTGTCATAAATCGGCGGGGTGTCACAGGGGCGTTTTTTCGGGGTTTTGAACAATATTCATAGCTGGAAGTTTCCTGCGAGTTTCTGCAATTTTCCTCCGGTTATCCCCTGCAATAACGCGCTGATAAGCCATAATTTTTTGGTCGTTGGTCAAAAGTGGCGCCACGTTTTCTGAGGGTGGTTTTTCTTGCCTTCGCGGGTATGTACACTTATCGACGGACGCAATCCGTGAGCTGTAAAGTTTCGATGCGCATAGTCCGGCATATGGATAGCATCTACACTGGGTTCGACCGTCACATACAAGCCCAGCTTGCAGGTTTCGTCCACCAAAGCATCACACTCCAGTTTTCTGCCCGCCCCGGGCAGGTACCTCACCAAGAGTGAGGCTTTAGAGCGCGAAAGCGCAGAAAGGAGGCCCCCGTGGGCTTCGATATCAAGGGCACCGTTGAGCAGGGCCTCGACAAGGCTCAGGAAGTCATCAACGAAAAGGCTGGCAAGGAGGTCGTCACTGACGAGCACGTTGCCAAGGTTGAAGAGGTCGTGACCGAGAACGTCTCCAAGCTGACCGAGAAGTTCGGCAAGTAAGGCGACAGCCTCCTTTGGATTGGCGCCCTGCCTCGCCTCCTCATGGGGTAGGGCGCCATTTCCCTGGGTTTGCATTACAGGCTTTCACTCAACATCTCTCTCAAATAATGGGGCGTTCTGCCCCGCCTGGGTTCTTTCATTCACCGACTCACTCGGCATATTGCTCAGCTTCGGTTACCGCCTGGTAGCCTGTTTTCACTCTTCTTTTACTCTTACTCAGCACAAGTACTCGCGTTTTCTCGCGAACTGTATACGCCCCGCATCATTGGTCCGGCAACCTTGGTGTGGGGCGTATGCCGTTAATGCGCGGGGGAAGGCATCTGGGGCGGGGCACAGGCTTCTGGAGAGCAGGGTGAAGGCTTCTGCGGGAGTGCTGCACGGGCTGCCGGGGTGCGGCGCGGGCGTTCGCCCTATGAGGACCTCTCCCCTGCCCCTGTAACCTCAGGCTATGCTTGATATGTCAACTTATTGAGCTGCGCCCTCAGGTAGGTTTCAGTGCCTCCTGAAGACCGCGGAGCACCCCGTCTATGGAGGAACTATGTTTGAACGTCAGCAGTCCGATCAGCAGAAGGCACGCGAGGTCATGAAGGATGGTGGCGTCGTCATTTATTGGCGCCCCGGCTGCCCCTACTGCGAGGCTCTGGATTCTAAGCTGGGCGAGCTGGGCGACCACGCTACCTGGGTGAACATTTGGGAGGATCCGCAGGCTGAGGCGCATGTGAAGTCCCTCAACGACGGCAACGCGACCGTCCCCACCGTGGATACCGGCGACACCCACTTTGTGGTCGCTGACTTGGTGAGCCGCAACAAGGTGAAGAAGCTGATTGAGAACACCCTCAACTCTAGCGGCGAGGCTTAAGATGGCTCGCCCGGCACTGAACCGCGATACGACGGTCTGCATTTCCCTGTCTGGTCGCCCGTCGAATCACGGTATTAAGTTCCACAATTACCTGTACGAGAAGCACGGTCTGGATTACCTGTACAAGGCGATGACCACCACCGATATTGAGGGTGCTATCGCCGGCGTGCGTGCTCTAGGTATTCGTGGCTGCTCGGTGTCTATGCCGTTTAAGCAGGCTGTTATCCCGCTGATGGACGATATGGACCACTCGGCTGCGGTTATTGGTGCGGTGAACACGATTGTGAACACTGACGGCTTCTTGAAGGCGTACAACACGGATGTGATTGCGGTGGCTTCCCTGCTGCGTTCGCATAATGTGGATCCGTCTCTGCCGTTCCTGCTGCGCGGTTCGGGCGGTATGGCTGCGGCTGTGGCTGGCGCGTTCTTTGATGCGGGCTTCTCGCAGGGCATGATTATTGCCCGTAACGAGGAGACCGGTCGCGCGCTGGCTGAGCGTTACGAGTACGCCTGGGCGCCGGAGGTGGGCAACCTGCGAGCGCCGATTCTGGTGAACGTGACCCCGATTGGCATGGCTGGCGGTGAGGAGAGCGAGGAGCTGTCCTACCCGCAGGAGGCTATTGCTGAGGCGCAGGTGGTCTTTGACGTGGTGGCGATGCCCGTTGAGACTCCGCTGGTTCGTGCGGCTCGTGCGGCGGGTAAGGAAGTTATTCACGGCGGCGAGGTGATTGCTCTGCAGGCTGCTGAGCAGTTCCGCCTGTACACCGGTGTGGAGCTCACTCCTGAGGAGGTTGAGGAGGCGGAGGCTCAGGCGAACTAGGTTCGCGCCCGCTGCTTCTTCGCCCCGTGAGGGGCTCGATACGTGAAAGTGCCCGGAAGGTTGATTCTTCCGGGCACTTTTTGTTTAATCCGGCGCTTAGCGCCGGAATTTTTTGTAATTACACACAGCCTGGTATTTAAGGCTTTCCACAACTGTGGAGAAATCTGGGGAAAACTCTTACACCCGTGTAATTCACACCGTGTGATTCGGTCGTTCTAGCCTGTATCCACAGGTTTTTAACATGTACTCACACTCGTGGAATTACACGAATGTAGTTATACACAATGTGGAAAACTGCTGTGGATAACCCGACTCCGAGGCGGATTTCCGCGGGTTTCAGGCTCAATAGCGACCCTTGAACCACCGTCGCGGGCTCTGCTGCGGCGGCTCCGAAGATTCAGATGACTCGGGCTTCTTCACGAACGGAATAATCAGCAGGGTCGCGAGCGCGCCACTGACAAGACCGCCAAAGTGTCCCGCGTGGGAAATATTCGGGTGGAAGAGGCTCTGCACAACATCAATACCCATGAGCAGAATAAAGAGGCGTGCGGTGTCCTTCTGCTTCCGAAGAAGCAGGATCACGAAGAACGCACCGTAGAGGCCGTACACACCGCCTGAGGCACCCACGGTGCGACTGTAGTAGTCGAAGATATACACGCTGAGGCCGGCACCCAGGGTAGCAGCCATATATACGAAGAGGAACTTCCAACGCCCCATCATTCGTTCGAGAGATACACCGAAGATGAAGAGGTAAATCATGTTCCACACCAGGTGCATCGGGTCATTCTGCGAGTGCAAAAAACCGTGCGTGATCAAGCGGTAGTACTCACCGCGGTGAACACTGGGACCCGACATCGCGCCGAGGTTGTACACCCAACGGAATGGAATAATCTGTTGCAGACCGTACACCACTACGTTAATCAGAATGAGTGTGTACGTAATATGCCAGTGACGGGCGATGAAGGAACGCTTCGGGCTCGAGGCGCCTCCATTGAGGTCACGGTAGCAGTCGGGGCAGACTACACCCGCATCCAGCGCCACCTGGCATTCGCCGCAGACGGTGCGGTTGCAGCGCTTGCACTGGGCGTAGCTGACGCGGTTGGGGTGGTTGACGCAGACGGTGGGGCTCTGCCCGTAGCCTGCGTAGTTGGGAAAGTTCTCCACTGAACCTCCAGGGGTGGTGTACCGGATCAACCGGATCAGCGTGCGGGGGACGGCCCGCCAAGATTCTTCCGGTGGGCATATAAGCGCAGGGACCCACCGGAAGAATCCTGGCGGGCCCCTGAACTATACGTGTTTTCTCAACACCTTCAGCAGAATGCTCGTATGAGCCTTCTGATGGGGTTTATTAGAGCTTTTCGATGTCGATCGAGGAGATGACAACGTCCTTGACCGGGCGGTCCTGGAAGCCGGTCTCAACGCCCTCAATAGCGTCAACAACCTTCTTGGATGCCTCGTCGGTAACCTCACCGAAGATGGTGTGGCGGCCGTTCAGCCAAGGGGTCTCAACGGTGGTGATGAAGAACTGAGAACCGTTGGTGCCGGGGCCTGCGTTAGCCATTGCCAGCAGGTAGGGCTTGGAGAAGGAGAGCTCGGGGTGAATCTCGTCCTTGAACTGGTAGCCGGGGCCACCAACGCCCATGCCCAGGGGGTCGCCACCCTGAATCATGAAGTCCTTGATGATGCGGTGGAACACGACGTCCTTGTACAGGGGGGTGTTCATGATTTCACCGGTGCGGGGGTGCTTCCACTGACGGGAGCCGTCAGCGAGGCCGATGAAGTTTTCAACAGTCAGCGGTGCGTGGTTGCCGAAGAGCTCGACGACAATGTCACCGTAGTTAGTGTGGATAGTTGCCTTAGCAGTTGCATTAGTCATGGCTCTATTGTGGCACGGGGTGGCGCTCATTCGCCATCTAACATGTTTTTTCGCCCCGGGCGCACCGTTGGGCGGGCTTTTTGGGCGGGAATTGAATATCCTGAGAGGTGAACACTACGCGCGCGGCGGCGTTTTCTGGTCGCTGGCGCATTTCAACCGATGGAGGTCACCCCATGTTCTGCTGCAAGAAGCGTAAGGCACGCAAGGCTGCTAAGGCTCAGGCTATCGTCTCTTCTCTGGCTGCTGTTGAGTCCGCGCTGGAAGGCAAGACCGCTGAGATGTTCGCTGAGAAGCTGACCGGCAACAAGAAGGCCCTGAAGAAGGCTCGTAAGGCTACCGCAAAGACCGTTCGCGCCGCTGAGAAGGAACTGGCTCGTATTGAGCGTAACGGCGGCAAGCGCCCCCGTAAGGGCCTGGCGTTCCTGGGTCTGCTGGTTGCTCTGGGTGTTGCAGGCGCCGCAGCCTACAACGCAGCTCGTCCCGTAGAGGACCCCTGGAAGAACGCATAAGCGTTCCCTGTATCTTTTTCTCTAAGGCTTTCTGAGGCGCCGCTGGCGGCGTGAGGGAGTGCTTTATGAAAGATAGCCGCCCGCTAGAGTTTCAACTCTGGTGGGCGGCTATTGTTTTGGGTTTTTCTTGGTTTTGGAGGGGGGAGGTGGCTGTAGCTAGAGCGCTAACCTTCCCCGGGTATCCCCTTGATATTTCCCGGATACACAAAGAACCCCATGTCTTTCGACATGGGGTTCTCGGTTCAAAAATAAACCGGCGATGACCTACTCTCCCACACCCACAAAAGTGCAGTACCATCGGCGCGAAGAGTCTTAGCTTCTGGGTTCGGAATGGAACCAGGCGTTTCCCTCTTGCTATAATCACCGGAAAGTGGAGGCGAGGGGACTCGAACCCCTAACCCTCTGCTTGCAAAGCAGATGCGCTACCAATTGCGCCACGCCCCCGCGGTGCCCTACTAGTCTATAACACCTTTTGCGGCTTCACCAAATCCCCAGGCACATTTTTTTAGTTAGACCCATCACATTACTGAGGGGTTTAGGTAATAACCTCACCCGGCACCGTCGCCTCACGCTTCGTCAGAGCCTGCAGCGGACCGTTCACTTCCTGCAGATACTTACGAACCGCGGTGCGTTGCGCCTCCTTCGCGGACTCTTCCTTCGATTCCGGCGCCTTGAATCCCAGCTTGAACGCGTCCCACTGGCTCGCCGAGGGGTACTTCTCACGAGCATTCCACACCAGCGAGAACGACGCCAGGGTATTTAGTTCCTTTCTCGTGGCGGCCTTCGACAGCACATCAGCAACCGTTGCCACGCGCGAAGACTCCGCAACACTCACCGAGATCTTCGACTGCGCGCCCGAAGGCAGGGTCAGCGCCTTCTCCGGAGCCAACTGAATATTCAGGTGAATCTGCTGCACCTGCTCATTCTTCAGATCCAGCTCAGCCAGCGCACGGAAGCGCTTCAGCAGGGACTCATAGTTCTCATCAATCACGACGGCGTTCAGGCGCAGCTCATCCGCCAGCAGACCTACTTGGGCGTAGCTCGCAGTCGTTCCCAGCGCCGCGTTAGCGGTCAGCACCTTCAGCCACTGTTCTTCCTTCAGGGTCGCCGAATCACTGACGCGTAGCGGGCTCACCGGCACATCCGTAGCGGTGTTAGCAACGTTCTGCGGGTCATTCGCCGAGTCCACGCCACCGTAGGTGACGCTCAGCCGGTGCAGAGAACCGTAGACGGACAAATTCGTCAGCGCCGTAGCTGCCGCCGCCAAATCGGCTTGTGCAGCCTCCGTGAGGGAGAAAGAACCCACCAGACGCAGATCCTGCTCACTACGCCCCTGACCCGCATAGATGCGCCCCAGCGACTCAATCTTCAGGTAGCGGGTATCAATATTCTCGCGAACCAGACGCTCACGGCGCGCCAGCAGCTTCTCGTTTGAAACAACCACCGCCGCGTCCTCACCAAGCACACCGGTGGCGGCAATCTGAGGCATCGCGGCAAGCACCCCGGCGGCGGTAATCACGCCACCGGTCAGAAGCAGGGAACGGCGGGGCACCACGAGGCGACGCGCCTGCCCGGCAATAGCCTCTTTAGCGGCATCTACGCGGGTAGAGGGGGTCTTAGCAACAGAGTCATCAGCGGCGACGGATGCCGCCTCAGAAACGCGCTGAGAGGGTTCTTGAGTGGACGTAAGGTGAGAGTTCTCGGGTTCAGGAGTAGGTGAAGAAGACACAGAATCTCCATGATGCAGGGCGAGCACAAAGCCCGCCATTAGTTTGAGGGAGTGAGTCTCTCTAGAATACCGCCCACACCTATGGGTGAGCTGACAACCCGCGGCGCAGCATTCGAAGGGCATAAAGAAAACCTATGGGGTGGACTTCAGTCCACCCCATAGGTCACAAGCTTCATGAGAGTTCTCAACTCTCACCGCAGGCTATTTAGTCGTCCTGCGCAGCAGTAGCGTTCGGAGCCGGAATGTTAGCCGATTCAGCAGCCAACTCAGCGATACGAATCTCACCGGTCGTCGGATCATCGTAGGTCACGTACTCGGTACCGCCAGCCGTAGGCTCCGCGTCCTCATTCACGTGGTTCTCCGCAATCAGGAAGCCGTGCGCACCAAGAATCTTAGCGACGCGGTCAATATCCTGCGGGGTCGGGGTATGATCCACCACTCGACGAATGTACTCATTAATGCGCTGGTCGCTCACATACGCCTCGCCACGAGCAGCACGAGACTGCATGAGCTGGCGAACAACTTCCTGCAGCTGCTCATCGGTCAGACGCATCTTCAAAATAGCCATCACTGCCGCGCGGTCCTGCACCGGAACATCCTTGGGATACCCGACGCTCAGCCAGTCGATTACTCGAGAGATCATGCTCTTATCAGGCATCGAGCCCCTCCTTCGAAGCAGTCATCATATGCAATTTAGTGTTCACGGGATTAGTGGCCTCCACCGGTTACGCCGAAGATATTCCAGCCGAAAGTGTGGTCGATAAAGTCCTTAGCGACCCAGAGAATACCGATGATTACGATTGCTACGATAATAGCAAAAATGCAGAACGCAGCAATCTTCGCCGCCGTTCCCGGAGGCTCAATTTCAACGAGCTTGCCGTCCGCGGTGTACTCGGTACGACCAGCCAGCATACGCAGACCCAGCGCATAGAGCGCCGGAAGGCCCGCGCCAAAGAACAAACCGGCAATCAGCACCGGAATAACCTTGTTCACAATGTCCATCAGATATTCCACGACTACGAACCTGCCTTCTCAGTAGCAAGGGTCTGGGCTTCTGCGGATGCCTCAGCGCTGGTGACTGCAGCGCCTTCCTTTTCATCCCAGTCGCCAGTCACGTTCGAAGCGTCAATGTTGTCCTTCTGGGAATGACGCCACATCAGGAAGCAGAAGACTACCAGCAAAGCGAACACGGTCATTTCGCCAATGAACTGGGTACCGGTCAGAGCATTCAGGCCGTGACCAATCAGCCAGGTCAGAGCACCCACAATCGCGGCAGCCGGCAGAGTAATCAGCCAAGCAACCACCATGCGGCCAGCAACAGACCAGCGCACCTCAGCACCCTTACGGCCCAGGCCACTACCCAGAATCGAGCCGGACGCCACGTGAGTGGTCGACAGAGCCATACCGAAGTGGGAGGAAGTCAGAATAATCGCAGCAGATGCACCGTCAGCGGCAACGCCCTGCGGGGTGTCAACCTCAACGATGCCCTTACCGAGGGTGCGGATAATGCGCCAGCCACCCAGGTAAGTACCCAGCGCAATAGCAAGCGCGCAGGAAGCCTTCACCCAGAAGGGAATCGCGTCATCGTTGCTCAGGGTACCCGAAGCAACCAGAGCCAGGAAGATTACGCCCATGGTCTTCTGCGCATCGTTAGTGCCGTGCGCCAGAGACATCAGGGATGCGGTCGCGACCTGTCCCTTACGGAAGCCGCCGTGCTTGCGATCATCAGCCACCGGGGCAGCAATACGGTAGACCAGCCAAGTGCCGGTTGCCGCCACAATAGCCGCAATGACGGGGGAGAGGACCGCGGGAACAATAATCTTGGACAGAACGCCCATCCACTGCACGCCGTCAAAGCCGATCGCGACAATAGCCGAACCAATCAGGCCACCAAACAGAGCGTGCGACGAGGATGAGGGAAGACCCAGAAGCCAGGTCAAAACATTCCAGAGGATACCGCCCACCAGACCGGTAAAGACGATGAGCATCAATGCCGGACCGTCCGTTGTTACATCGATACGGTCCAGGTTCACGATGCCGCTACCGACCGAACGCGCCACCTCAACAGAGAGGAACGCGCCAACGAGGTTCAGGGACGCAGACAGCGCCACGGCGGTCTTAGGCTTCAGCGCACCGGTGGCAATGGAGGTTGCCATCGCGTTACCGGTGTCGTGGAAGCCATTCGTAAAGTCGAAGGCGAGCGCGGTCAGCACCACGATCACGAGAATAATGAGTTCTGTAGTCACAAGAAAATTATCTGTCGGTTTTCGCGAAATCTAAAGTATTCCGAATTAACACGAAATAACAGATGAACCCACATCTATTTACGGGTTTTCGTGAGGGTTTTATACTATAGCCCATATTTAGAGGGCATCACTCCCGATATTCCGCGGCAAAAAGGGTGCACCCACCGGAATACTTAAGTTGGTTTATGTGGCTTATACGAGAGTGCGGGGGAGAGGGGCAATTATATCCATCAAGAGGCTAAAGTGTGTTCACCAAGTGTTCACTTTCAGGAACCTCCCAGCTTTCTTTTTGTGACACACCTTTATTATTCAGACCTCATTTGAGCCACCAAACTACCCGTGCAGGATGCCCCTGTGGGTTTTTACAGCACGGGGCTTTCTGCGGAGCGCATTCTCCACAGCAGGGGGTTTCTACAGCCGTGCGCATTCGAATATCACGAAGGATTGAATCTATACCCGCGGTCCACGCAGCACATCAGCTTCGCGAGGTATTCGCACCGATTCCTCCGCATCACATCAGCGGATACAACAACAGCGAATACAACAATTTCGGCGAATATAACAAAAGACCCCGCATCTTTCGATACGGGGTCTTTTTCAAAAATAAACCGGCGATGACCTACTCTCCCACACCCACAAAAGTGCAGTACCATCGGCGCGAAGAGTCTTAGCTTCTGGGTTCGGAATGGAACCAGGCGTTTCCCTCTTGCTATAATCACCGGAAAGTGGAGGCGAGGGGACTCGAACCCCTAACCCTCTGCTTGCAAAGCAGATGCGCTACCAATTGCGCCACGCCCCCGTCTCAGCGGAAACCACTGTTTAGTTATTTTCCCAAGCCTTTACGACTTCATTGCTCTGGTACTTCTTCAAGACCACCACAGTGACACACGAAAGAACAGCAAGAATCAATAATTTCTTCATTATTGCCTTTCACAGTGTGGAGTGGGCGTACCAAGAATCGAACTTGGGACCTCTTCGTTATCAGCGAAGCGCTCTAACCGTCTGAGCTATACGCCCTCCATCTGCGGAATTTCTTCCGTAGAACGAGATATAACTATACAGGTATTTGAAGGTAACACCAAATCAAAAAAGCATGTTCTGCATCACACTTTAATATTGGGGGTTCCCGCGCATACAGAGCGGGGCATGCAGAACGGGCGGCACCGCCTCCACCAAAGACAGCACCGCCCGCACACAAAGCTCAAAAGCTACAAACTAGGACTCATCACTCAGAGTCAAGGTCACGCCACCAACCAGCTTCGCAGCCAGGTTGTACAGAATCGCGCCAATCATACCCAGCAGAGTAAAGACCACAGTGTTGACCACAGCAAAAATAGTAGTCACCAAAGCAACCTGACCCAGCGAAATCATCTGCGAAATATCCACAGTGGTCGAACCGGTACCCAGCGAGCTAATCAGCTGGTTCACACCGGTAAACGCACCAGAAGCCTGCAGGAACAGCCAGAGAATCACCGAAGCCACGACGGTCACGATACCCAGGGCAATAGACAGCAGGAAGATCAGCTTAGCAACCGACCACGTATCAACCTTCTGAACCACCAGACGCGCACGACGAATCTTCGAACGCGGCGCCGGACGCACCAGCTGACGGCGCGAACCGGTCGGACGCTTAGCGTTTACAGGGCGCTTGCCGACAGGACGCTTAGCGGTACCGCCAGGACGAGCCTGGCCCGAACGCGCCTGAGCCGGGCGACGCGCGCCAGCCTTAGCCGCACCCGAAGACTTAGATGCACCAGCCGACGCCGAACGCTGTGCCGACGCAGGAGAGGAGCTCGCGGGAGTGCTGCTCATTAGTTACCTCCAGTAGCGGTGAGATCGGCAGCCGCCGCTTCACCCTCGTTGTCCGTACCGGGCGCCTCAGAAGACTCCGAAGCCTCGGTGTTCTCAGTGGTTTCATCGTCGCTATCATCCAGCTGACGATCCTGGTTGCGTGCAACACCAATAATAGAATCGCCCTTACCGGGCTTTGCAAAGATAACACCCATAGTATCGCGTCCCTTCGCAGGAACCTCATTCACGTTAGAACGAACGACCTTGCCGCTGGCCATAACCACCAGCACCTCGTCCTCTTCGTCCACAATGAGGCCACCCACCAGGGCGCCACGATCCTCAACTAGCTTAGCAACCTTAATGCCGAAGCCGTTACGGCCCTGCACGCGGTACTCATCCACGCTCGTACGCTTCGCGTAACCACCCTCAGTGACCACGAAGACGAAGGAGCCCTCAGTAACCACATTCGCAGAAATCAGCTCATCGTCCTCACGGAACTTCATACCGGTCACACCGGAAGTCGAACGACCCATCGGGCGCAACGATGCATCATCAGCATGGAAGCGCAACGACATACCGTTACGCGACACCAGCAGAATATCGTCCTTATCCGAAACGGTGAACGCCGAAACAACCTCATCGCCCTCACGCAGGTTAATCGCAAT
>ERZ773046.1151-NODE-1151-length-15614-cov-13.220837_pt1 | contig 15614 bp, 10 predicted proteins | sample MGYA00580634_ERZ773046 | MGnify/ENA primary metagenome ERZ773046 (study PRJEB29015, sample SAMEA2738127) | human oral metagenome | biome: human oral; feature: human-associated habitat; material: saliva | place: China | collected 2159 ... | reverse complement strand
GATGTGGGTGATGTCGATGATGCCCAACAGCGTGCCGGCATCGTCGACTACGGGCAGGAAATTGTTGTTGCTTCGGCTGATTTCATGCACCAGACTGCCCATGGGCAGATCGGGCTTCACGGGGTGGTAATCTTTCTCTATGACGCTCTTCATGCTCATCAGGGTGAGTACGGCGCGGTCGGTGTGGTGGGTGATGAGCCAGGGCGCCAGCGTTCCGGCTCCCTCTCGCGCGACGATCGCCCGCAGCCTGCGCAGAGCCGGCCTGGTGGTCCCCGCCCCGCGCAAGCGGCCCAGGACGTCGTACAAGCGCTTCACCCGCAGCGCGGCCAACGAGCTGTGGCAGATCGATGGCTTCCAGTGGCGCCTGGAGGACCGTCTGGTGACCGTCTACCAGGTCGTTGACGACTGCTCGCGGGTCATCACCGCCCTGAGGGCCTGCTGGGGCGGTGAGAGCGTGGCAGGCGCCCGCACGGTCCTTGAGGAGGCCTTCGCCACCTGGGGGCGCCCGGCGGCGATCCTGTCGGACAACGCACTGGCGTTCAACACCAGCCGTATCGCTGGACCGGGAGCCACCGAGAAGTGGCTGGCATCCCTGGGGGTGCGTCCCATCAGCGGGCGGGTGGGCCACCCTCAGACCCAGGGCAAGGTCGAGCGCTCCCACCAGCCGGCAGCCGCCTGGCTGCGCGCCCACCCGGCCAGCACCCTTGAGGAGCTCAACGCCGAGCTGGACCGCTTCACCAGCTACTACAACACCGAGCGCCAGCACCAGGGCCACGGCATCGCACTGACCCCGCTGAGGGTATGGGCGCAGACCCCCAGGGCGCTGGCCAGCCCAGCCCCCATCGACCTGGATCGCCTCCCAGCCGGCGGCGGCCCCATCAGCCTGCCCGACCCCACCGACCCGACCGGCTCGGATAGTGCCGTGGACCGCGCCCGACGCACCGTGATGTCCAACGGGTGCGTGTCCTACAAGGACCGTGCACTGTCACTGGGCCAGACCATGCGCGGCATCGAGGTCACCCTGATCGAGTACCCCACGCGCCTGGACCTCTACGACCCCGACGGACGCCGCTTCGTTTCCCTGCCCTGGCCCCAACCCACCCAGAGGCAGCAAGGCAACCGCTCCACCATCGACACCAAGAAACCACCCTACAGACTCATCCCGCTCCCACCCCGACGCCCCCGAACGTCTCACAGGTCATAACCCCAATCAGTGTCTCAGAAGTCATGACACCCAAACGTCTCAGAAGTCATGACCCCCAAATGTCTCAGAAGTGAGGAGACAGCACAGTAGGTTAAGGGTACGAACCCGAGGGTTAACCTACGATCGCACGCCTCCGACTGCCGCCGGCGGGCCGGCAAGGATGGAGAAGGGAACCGCCGTGAAGGACTACGCCTCCGGTGAGGAGCTCATCGCGGAGATCCGCAAGCGCGCTGAGCTGTTCATCGCCGAGTTCGACGACGTCCCCGCCGCCGGGCTCCACACGCTCAAGGACGGGGTGGACCGCACGCCGGCGCAGATGCTCGCCTACCAGCTGGGGTGGATGGACCTGCTGCTGGGCTGGGAGCGCGATGAGCAGGCCGGACGCGAGGTGGTCACGCCCGCTCCCGGGTACCGGTGGAACCGACTCGGCGATCTCTACAGCGCCTTCTACGAGCAGTGGCGTGACGCCTCCCTGCCCCGGCTTCAGGAGGCCTTTCGGAACCGGGGCGACGACGTCGTCGCCCTCGTGGCATCGCTGAGCCGGGAGGAGCTCTTCACCTCCGGGCAGCGGGCGTGGGCCTCCTCGACGCCGTCGGCCTGGCCGGTGGCCACGTGGGTGCATATCAACACGGTGGCGCCCTTCACCTCCTTCCGCACGAGGATCCGCGCCTGGAAACGCCACTGAGTGCCACCGAGCGCCACCGCGGGTAGGACACGATTCATGGGGGCCACCGACGTCTTCGGTGGCCCCCATGAGATCAGAGAGTGCTGACGTCACTTGGAGGTGATCGCCTCGGCGAGCTCCTCGAAGCAGCTGACGTAGGCGTCGATCGCCTCGTCCGTGTGGGTCACTGACAGGGTCCACTCCTCCTCGCGGCCCGGAGTCATGAAGATCCCCCGGTTCATGTTGAACAGCCACGCGAGCTCGGACAGCTCCGCGTTCTGGTGCTCCTTGAAGGACTCGTAGTCGACGACCTTCTTGGGGGAGAAGGTGACGCACCCCTTGCCGCCGACGCCCACCGCGTAGCCCGGAAGGTTGTAGCGCTCAATGACCTCCGTGCAGCCCGCGAGAATGCGATCGTTGAGGTGGTCGAGGTGGGCGTAGGCCTCCGGGGTGAGGACCTTCTCGAGGTTGGCCCGCACGGCGGCCATCGCCAGGGGGTTGCCGTTGTAGGTGCCGACCTGGAAGACGGTGTGGTCCTCCACCACGGACATGACTTCCTCGGTGCCTCCGATGGCGCCCGAGGGCAGACCGCCACCGAGGGCCTTGGCCATGGTCACCAGGTCGGGAGTCACTCCGAAGCGCTTGGTGGCGCCGCCCGGACCGATGCACAGGCCGGTCTTGACCTCATCGAAGATCAGGACGACGCCGTGTCGCCGGGTGATCTCACGGACCTGCTCCAGATATCCCGGTTCCGGCAGCACGACGCCCAGGTTCATCATGGCCGGCTCCATGATGACGCAGGCGGGCTTACGCCCCTCATCGGTCAGCCGGATGATGCGGCGCTCCATGGCCTCGGCATCGTTGAAGGGAACCGGCACCGTCATCTGGACGGTGGCGTCGGGAATGCCGCCTCCGTAGGGCAGCGAGGCCAGGTTGTCACGGTCACCGATCTTGTCGTACTCGACGCCGATCGAGACCATGACGGTGTCGTGGTGCCCGTGGTAGGAGCCGAAGATCTTCATGACCGTGTCGCGACCGGTGTAGGCGCGTGCGATGCGGATGGCGTCCATCGTGGACTCCGAGCCCGAGTTCGTGTAGCGCCACTTCGGCAGCCCCCACCTGCTCGAGAGGTTCTCCGCCACCGCCAGGGCGTCCTCGGTCGGGGCGGCGAAGTGGGTGCCCTTGCCGTACCGCTCCTGAATGGCTTCTCCGATCACCGGGTGGGCATGCCCCTGAAGCATCGATCCGAAGCCGTTGTGGAAGTCCCACATCTCGTTGCCGTCAACATCCCAGACCTTCGGCCCCTGCCCCCGTTCGAGGTAAATGGGCCAGGGCTCGCGCAGCTGGTACGAGGAGGCGACACCGCCGGAGAGACTGTTCCTCGCGCGGTTGTACATGTCGCCGGATCCCTTGGTCCGTTCATTGAGGCGCTTGGACTCGATCTCCGTCAGCTCAGCGACTCGCTCCATGTTGATGCTCATTGCTCACTCCTTCGTGGTCCGGCCTGGCGTCCACATATCGTGTGTTTGATTACCGGCGCATCGATCAGCTGTGTCCGTCGATGCGATGACAATGTGTTTCCTCTCAGTTCCTTCCGCCGGCCTGGCGCGGAGGGAGCTGTTTTCATGTGTGCGCGTTCGCTCCGGTTCACCGGCGGTCACGACGCAGCACGGAGCGGGGAGGCTTCGTCACCGTCTTCAAAGACAGTCGCCACCTTCATCTCCTCAGTGACAGCGTCGGATCGTGCGATCACCTCCCCACGGAAGAAGGCCGGTGCTCGGACATACTGCACAAGCATCAGCACCACGCCCAGGAGAATGAGGGCGAGGGTGAGGACGAAGACGAGACCGACGCCGAAGACCTGCGATCCCGACCCATACTCCGGGTCGAGGGAGTCCTTCAAGGTCAGGCCGAGGAGCGAGAAGAGGATGAGACCCCCCAGCCCCGGCGAGACCAGCATGAAGAAGAAGTTCCTCACCGAGCGGAACCACTGCCCTCGGAAGTACCACACCGCGGCGAAGGCGGTGAGCCCGTAGTAGAAGGCGATCATCGCCCCCAGGGTCTGAACCGTGTCCCACAGGACGGAGGTGGATACGAAGCGCAGCAGCGTGTAAAAGGTCGAGGCGGCGATCGCCGAGACGACTGTTGCGCACCCGGGAGTGAGGAAGCGCGGAGAGATCTCACCGAGCTTCTCCGGCATTGCTCCGTAATACCCCATCGACAGGAGGGTGCGGGCGGGAGAGACGAAGGTGGACTGCAAGGACGCCGCCGACGAGACCAGCACCGCCGTCGACAGGAGGATCGCGAACGGCCCCAGAACCGGCCTGGCCAAGGCGAAGAAGACATTGTCCTGAATCGCAGGATTGCCCAGCCCTATCCCGTCCTTCCCCAGACCGGCGAACATCATGGATCCGATCGTGACGAACATGTACACCGAGACGATGGTCATGACGGTGAGCACGGCGGCGCGCCCCGGGGTGGAGCTGGCGTCGTCGGCCTCCTCATTGACCGTCAGCGACACGTCCCAACCCCAGTAGATGAACAGGGACAGGGAGACGCCAGCCACAAAGGTCCCCAGCGAGTCGACGGCGAAGGGATTGAACCATTCGAGCTTCAAGGGCGTCGGATTGACAGCGGTGCCATTGAAGTAGCGGTAAATCGCCACCGCGCCGAAGCCGAGGAACACCGTCAGCTGAAACCCCACCAACCAGTACTGGAGCTTCTGGGTGGTCTGCATATCGCGGTACGCGATCCAGGTCGCCAGCGTGATGAAGACCAGGCAGGTGAGGGTGTTGACCCATACGTTGTCGGAGAGATCCGCAATGGCGGGCCTGCGAGTCACCTGTGCGAGCAACAGGTAGAAGAAGTCGACCGCGATGGCCGCGAGGTTCGACAGGACGACGACGGTGGCCACAATCAGCCCCCATCCGTTCATCCACCCGATCCACGGACCGAAGGCGCGGGTCCCCCAGGTGAAGGAGGTGCCCGAGTCGGGCATCGCCGCATTGAGCTCTCGGTACCCGAAGGCGACCAGGAGCATCGGGATGAACCCGACGAGGAAGATCGCCGGCACCTGTTCGCCCACTTCTGAGGCGGTCGGCCCCAGTGCGCCGGTGAGGGTGTACGGAGGCGCGATGCAGGACACGCCGATGATGATGGCGCCGAGCAGACCGACAGAGCCCTCGGCCAGTCCCTTCTTCGACAGCCCGCCTCCAGAGTTCGTGGTCGCGGCGCTCATGTTCCACCTCCGACGTCGGCCGGATCAGCCGGGACGGCGACGAGCGGCACCGGCAGGACCCGCAGGATCTTGTTGGCGTCCGGCCCCAGGAACAGGCGCCCGCTCTGGGCCAGCCGCGCCGACCCCAGGAAGGCCAGCTCATTCCTGCTCCACTCCATGGCCAGCACGGCGGCGCTCATGGAGTGGGCGTGAACGATCTGGACACGCTGATCATCCAGTCCGGTGAGATCCAGGCGCACCTCGGCGAGCAGGGCCTCGGTCCGCTTCTCGATCTCCGCGGTGTCCTGTGAGTCCCCGGTGGCCACCGTGACGAGACGCAACGGGACACCGGCTCTGTCTGCGAAGGTCCTGGCCTTACTGAGCACTCCCCTCCACCTACCGGACTCGCCCAGCATGACCGTGATGCGTGAGAGCCCGTCGAGAGGGGCGTGCCTCATGCCGCGCGGGGACAGGGCGACCGGAACAGTCGAGGAGTTGAGCAGCGTCTGCCCCACGGAGCCGAGGGACACCCGCCCCAGGACCCCGTGACGGCCTCCGCCGGCTACGAGCAGGTCGGCCTTGAGCTCCTCGGCCGAGGCGATGATGCCCTCGGGGAAAGAAAGGCTGTACCGCAGGTACTTGCTCACCGGCACACGGGGCCGATGCTCCTCCATGATCTCCGACATCCAGTCGTCGACCTGCGTGGCGACGACGTCCTGGAAGGCGTGATCGGTGACGTCAAGGACGTAGCGTCCCCCGCCGCCCTTGACGACGGTGACGAGATCGAGTGGGCACGAGAACGCTTCAGCGAGAGACACCCCTAGGTGGTAGGAGTCTCGACCGCCGAGCGAATTGGTGAAGGCCGTCAGAATGCGCATGGGGGTGACCTCCTGTTCGCTTCCGGGGCGTCACAGGGCACTCATGACGTGCTTGATACGTGTGTAGTCCTCCACGCCGTAGACGGAAAGGTCCTTGCCGTAGCCGGACCGTTTGAAGCCGCCGTGCGGCATCTCCGCGACGAGGGGGATGTGGCAGTTCACCCAGACGCAGCCGAAGTCCAGGTCCCTGCTGAATCGCAGGACACGCTGGTGGTCGGTCGTCCAGATGGACGAGGACAGGGCGTAGTCCACGCCGTTGGCCAGGGCCAGGGCCTCGTCGTCGGAGGAGAACTCCTGAACGGTCAGGACCGGCCCGAAGATCTCCTGCTGCACGAGCGCGTCGTCCTGCTTGAGCCCTGAGATGACGGTGGGCGCGTAGTAGTAGCCGCTCTCGCCGACGCGGTGGCCGCCGGTCAGCAGGTGGGAGTGCGCGGGCCGCTCCTCGACGATCTTCTGCACGGAGGCGAAGTGGCGGGCATTGTTCAGGGGTCCGTAGAACGCCTCCTCCTCGGGGATCGGACCGGTGCGCAGGGACTCGACGTGACGCACCAACGCGTCGGTGAACTCCTTGGCCACCGAGGCCTCGACCAGGACGCGGGTGGCGGCGGTGCAGTCCTGCCCGGCGTTGAATATCCCTGCGGCGGCGATGCCCTCGGCGGCAGCCTCGATGTCGGCATCGGCGAAGACGACGGCGGGGGCCTTGCCTCCCAGCTCGAGGTGAACGCGGGTCACGTTGCCGGCCGCCTGCTCGGCGAGATCCGAGCCTGCGCGCACAGATCCCGTGAGCGCAACCAGCCCGGGCACCGGATGAGCGCTCATGAGGCGCCCGGTCTCGCCGGTGCCGAGCACCAGGTTGAAGACCCCGGGAGGGAGGATCTCACTGGCGATCTCAGCGAAGACGATAGCGCTCTCGGGCGTGTTCTCACTCGGCTTGAGCACCACCGTGTTGCCTGCGGCCAGAGCGGGCCCGACCTTCCAGATGAGCATCATGAAGGGGTAGTTCCACGGAACGATCTGCCCGACGACGCCGATGGGCTCGCGGCGAATCTGCGAGTTCAGCCCCTCGGCGTACTCCCCCGAGGCGACACCCGACTGGAGACGGGCGGCCCCGGCGAAGAACCGCAGCTGAGAGGCCCCTGTCACGACTTCCTCCGCCCGGATCATCTCGGCGAGCTGACCGGTGTTGCGGCGCTGAGCCTCGACGAGACGGTCGGCGTTGGCCTCCAGGGCGTCGGCGAGCCGGAGCAGGAGCATCTGCCGTTCCGCCGGCGTTGTCAGCCGCCAGCTCTCGAAGGCCTTGAGGGCCGCGTCGTAGGCGGCGTCGACATCGGCGGCCCCTGAGACCGGGCACTGCGCCACGACTTGTTCCGTTCGAGGATCCACGACGTCGAACGTGGTATCGGTGGTTGCCGGAACAAATCGTCCGTCAATAAAATTCTGGAGGAGAGGAAGGCTCATGTGAATCACTCTGCTTCTTGGCTTTGGCGGGACGTCGGTGTCGAGGTGAGAAGTTTCGAGAGTCGAAAGAAAGGAGACGACTCGGGCCTCTACTGCCCAAGCTCACGCAGGACCGGCGCAGGCCGCATCGCCGCTAGCGCCCGACGCACCACAAGTCCTGTGACAACAACGCGGGCTAAGGTCCTAGGTGACGGCGTAATAGTAAACACACACCACCAAGTATGTCGAACATCACGTTCCACACTTCAAGGAATCGCATCAAAACGCGGAAAAGTCACCCTTGTGCGAGATGACAAACCGTCACTCCGCCCAAAAATGTAACGCACACCACAAATTCGCCCGCTGCTCGGCATCCTCGATGTCGACGCCGAGTGCCCTCCTCAGGCGCGCAAGACGTGCGGGGACGGAGTTTCGATGCACCCCCAGACGCTCGGCGATGCGCTGCACCGCCCCGGCCTCGCTGAGGTAGATCCTCAACAGCTCGAGCAGCTCGGGCTGATCGGCGACGCCCCCGAGGCGAGCGCGGGCGAAGGCTTGGGCCCGCTCCTCGTCCAGGAGGTCCGTGACCGACGGCAGTCCCGAGGTCTCCCAGCGCACCGCCTGTCCGAGCTGCCGAGTTCCGGTGCAGACGGACAGCGCCTGCTGTGCGCCCCGCGGCAGATCAGTGACGCCGACAGGACCGCTGACGCCGATCCGCATCCGCTCCGTCCAGGGCGTGACACTGCCGTCCTCAAGAAGGGAGGGAACGCGCTCGACCTCACCGAGGATCATCAGGCGGGTCCCGCCCCGGTCCGTGCGCCACAGAAGCTGCTCCCCCACCGGAGCCCCCCGACTCTCGACGAGCAGGCGGGCCAGCACTGTGGAGAGCCCGGCAACGTCAGCACTGCCACCCTCGAGGCAGACAACCCGCCACTGATGACCACCACCGGTAGCGGGCACCGATCGCCGCTCCGGAGACGGCAGGCGTGTGAGGACGAGCTCCTGAACCTGGTCCGCCAGCGCCAGCCCCTGCGCGATGTCACCCGCCAGGAGATGCCGGGTGGAGGCCCCCACGAGCTGGAGGAGCCATCCGGTGAAGGCCTTGGAGGACTCGGCGATGAGATTCAGAAACGACCAGGCGAGATCGACCCCCAGGGTCTGAGCGCGCGTGAGCGTCTCGCGCTGAACGGTCGCCAGGTAGCGCTCGGGCTCGCCGGTGATGCCGACCGGGCGGACGACCAGCCGCATGTCGCCGAGGCCGACCGCCCCGGCTCCTCGCATCCCTCCCGGACGGATCCTGTCGATGCACTCGGCGACCTCGTCGTCGATTCCCGTCGCCTCCGGCCCGAAGGGACCGACCACGGTGCGTCCCGTGGCATCCCGCAGGGACACCTCGCCCCGGAGGATCGAGGCCAGGGCGCGCATGATCGCGCTCTGGTTGTCCTTGGCGGCTGCACGCGTCAGCTGTTGCAGGACCAGGGTCTCCTCGTCTCCCGCCCCCTCGGCACCGATCTCAGGCTCGGTGGCCTGAAGCATGGCCCCGACCTCGCGGCTGATGGAGGCGAAGGAGACCTCGAGGGGGACCTCGATGAGATTGAGACGCCCGGCCCTGCAGGCCTCGCGCAGGTCCTCGGGCACGGTGTCGAAGGCGATGCCGGTCCCCAGTCCGAGAGCCGCGACTCCCGCCTCGACCAGTGATGCCACGTACTCCCGCCACGTGGCCGCCTCCGCATCGGCCATGACGAGACCCGTGGTGAGAACGAGCTCGCCGCCCTCGAGGTAGGAGGCCGGTTGGAGGAGCTCGGTCGCGACGACCCAGGTGACCGCGGCGTGCGGTGCGGGCAGAAGCACCGCACGAACCCCCAGGTCCGCTCCATCGATGAGATCCGACACCAACACCATGCCTGGATTCAAACACTGTTCTATGCATCACGCACAGGATTCGCGAGATTTTGTGCATTGGGCTTAGGTGCTCAGACCTAGAGGCGGGCATAACCTGAGACGGAACTCATAGCCGAGCACGTTTCTACGACTACCCGGAGCGCCCTGTTCCGCGGCAGATCTCCGCCCGTCACGACACACTGTGAGGTCCATATGGCAACGCTGCCCCAGACCATTCATCTCGCCACTCCTCTGCCCGGTCCCGAGGCCCGCGCCCTCGACGAACGCGCAGGTACCGCACTCCCACGCGCCCTGACCGCCGCCATGCCGACATTCGCACGGCGTACGGACCGAGGCGTCCTGGAGGACGTGGACGGCAACCGTCTCATCGACTTCGGATCCGGCATCGCGGTGACAACCGTGGGCGGTGCGGCGGCGCCCGTCGTCGCTGCAATCCAGGAGCAGGCCGAGAACCTGACGCACACCTCCTTCGCCGTCACGAGGTACGCCGGATACGTCGAGGTCGCCGAACGCCTGAACGCCCTGACCCCGGGCAGCTTCCCGAAGAAGACCGCGCTGTTCAACTCCGGGGCGGAGGCCGTCGAGAACGCCATCAAGCTCGCACGCAAGCACACCGGCCGCCAGGCAGTGGTCTGCTTCGACCACGCCTTCCACGGACGCACCTCCCTGACCATGGGACTGACGGCCAAGGTCGCCCCCTACAAGGGCGGCTTCGGCCCCTTCTCCCCTGAGCTCTACCGGGTCCCCGGCTCCTACCCGTACCGCGACGGACTGGACGGCGAGGCCGCCGCCGAGCGCACGATCAGTCAGATCGAGAAGCAGGTGGGGGCATCCTCCGTCGCCGCCGTCATCATCGAGCCCATTCAGGGCGAAGGCGGGTTCATCGTGCCGGCGCCCGGCTTCCTCACCGCGCTCCAGCGCTGGTGCCATGACAACGGCGCGGTCTTCATCGCCGATGAGATCCAGTCGGGAATCGCCCGCACCGGGGCGTGGTTCGCCTGCGACCACGAGGGAGTCGTTCCCGACCTGGTGACGACCGCCAAGGGCCTGGCCGGAGGCACCCCCTTGTCGGCGGTCACCGGTTCGGCCGAGATCATGGACTCCGCCGAACCGGGCGCCCTTGGCGGCACCTACTGCGGTAACCCCCTGGCCTGTGCCGCCGCCCTGGCGACCCTGGACATGATCGAGGAGCACGATCTCCTGGGACGGGCCCGCACGATCGGCGAGACCGGCATCCGCCTGATGGAGCAGTGGAAGGCGAAGGACCCCCGCATCGGCGAGGTCCGGGGCAAGGGCGCCATGATGGCTCTCGAGCTCGTCGACCCCGACTCGCAGAAGCCCGATGCCGCACTGACCGCCGCCGTCGCGCAGGCCGCGCGCTCACGCGGTCTGATCCTGCTCACCTGCGGCACCTACGGCAATGTCATCCGCCTCCTGCCACCGGTGACCATGCCGGACGAGCTGTTCGCCGAAGGCATGGAGATCCTCGAGCAGGCGCTCCGAGACCAGCCCTGATCCCCTCTTCCACCCACGTCTTAAGGCCGCACCGGCCCCGGATCACGCTGATCCACCCGACCGACCCAGGAGGTAGCTCCATGCCCTCGACCCCTCACCCCCTCACCGATGCACGGGCGCAGCTCGCCGAGGCGATCCAGTTCCTCGGCTTCGACGACGGAATGCGCCGCATGCTTGAGACCGCCCGTAAAGAGGTGACGGTCGCCATCCCACTGCGACGCGACGACGGCACGATGGAGCTGCATATCGGCCACCGCGTCCAGCACAACATCTCTCGCGGCCCCGCGAAGGGAGGGATCCGTTACTCCCCCAACGTGGACCTCGACGAGGTCCGAGCGCTGGCCATGTGGATGACATGGAAGTGCTCTCTTCTCGATCTGCCCTACGGCGGCGCGAAGGGAGGGGTCCAGGTGGACCCCCGGGCCCACTCGGAACGAGAGCTCGAGCGACTGACCCGCCGCTACACCTCGGAGCTGATCCCCCTGATCGGCCCCGACAAGGACATCCCGGCTCCCGATATGGGGACCGACGAGCAGACCATGGCCTGGATGATGGACACCTACTCGGTGGCCACCGGGCACACGGTTCTGGGAACCGTCACGGGCAAGCCGGTCAACCTCGGCGGGTCACAGGGGCGGGCCGCCGCCACCTCCCGCGGCGTCGTCTACTCCGTCCTCAACGCGATGGAGAGCATCGGAGTGAATCCCTCGCAGGCCACCGCGATCGTTCAGGGCTTCGGCAAAGTCGGTCGCGGCGCTGCCCGCTTCCTCCACGAGGCGGGCGTGAAGGTTCTGGCCGTGGCGGACGTCTACAGCACGATTCGCAACGACAAGGGCATCGACATCCCCGCACTCGAGGCCTTCGTGGATGAGACCGGCACCGTCGACGGGTTCCCCGGCGCGGACCCGATCCCTGCGAGCGAGCTGTTCGCCGTCGCCTGCGACGTCGTTGTTCCTGCAGCGGTCGAAGGGGTCATCACCGAGCAGACCGCGCCATTGATCGACGCCAAGCTGGTCGTTGAGGGCGCCAACGGCCCGACGACACCCACGGCCGACGCGATCCTGGCCGACAAGGGGATCCTGGTCGTACCGGATATCCTCGCCAACGCCGGTGGCGTCATCGTGTCCTACTTCGAGTGGGTACAGGCCAACCAGTCCTACTGGTGGACCGAGAAGGAGGTCAATGAGCGCCTGCGCACCAGGATGGACAAGGCCTGGAACGAGGTCACAGACTTCTCCAGGGAGCACGGACTCTCGCTGCGCACCGCCGCGACGACGATGGCCGTCAAGCGCGTCGCCGAGGCCCACGTCGCCCGCGGTCTCTACCCGTGATGCGTGGCAGGCGACAGTCGATACTCAGGGAGCACAACCATGGCTGACACACGACCCGGCGCGGCAACTGACACAGCGGCGTACACCACCCTCGGAGCCCACCCGGCTCTGGCCGACTACCTGCACAGGATCCGCCCCGAGGAGGGGATGCTCCTGGGCGGGCGGATGACGGCAGCCTCCGACGGCGGAACCTTCGACGTCGTCGACCCCGCCAGCAACGCCGTATTCGCACGCTGCACGGATGCGACTCCGGTGGATGCCGCACGCGCCGTCGACGCGGCCTCCGAGGCGCTGCCTGCCTGGAGCACCACCCCGCCCCGGCAGCGCGCAGAGCTGCTGCGGACCCTGTTCGACCTCATGGTGGGACAGACCGAGGAGCTCGCGGTGCTCATCAGCGCCGAGAACGGCAAGTCCCTGGACGACGCCAGGGCGGAGGTCCTCTACGCGGCGGAGTTCTTCCGATGGTTCTCCGAGGAAGCCGTGCGCACCGAGGGCGGTTTCGGCTCCTCCCCGGCAGGCGGGACCCGGACGATCGTCACGCACCGCCCGATCGGGGTGGTCGCCATGATCACCCCCTGGAACTTCCCGGCGGCGATGGGGACCCGCAAGATCGCCCCGGCCCTGGCCGCCGGGTGCACGGTGGTGCTCCGTCCCGCGTCCCTCACGCCCCTGACAGCGGTGGCACTGGGACATCTGATCCAGCAGGCCGGCGTGCCCGCGGGCGTGGTGAACATCGTGCCCTCGAGCCGTTCCGTGGAGGTCTCGACGACGTGGCTCGAGGACTCCCGGGTCCGAGCCGTCTCCTTCACCGGTTCCACCCAGGTCGGTCGTGTGCTCATGAAGCAGGCGGCGGAGAAGGTCCTGGTGTCGTCCATGGAGCTCGGGGGCAACGCACCCTTCGTGGTGGCGGCCGACGCCGATATCGACGCCGCGGTGACGGGTGCCGTTCAGGCCAAGCTCCGAGGCGGGGGCGAAGCCTGCACGGCCGCCAACCGCTTCTACGTCCACCGCGACGTCGCCCAGGAGTTCACCGAGAAGTTCTCCGCCGTCGTCCGCGACCTGAGGGTGGGGCCGGCCCTGGCGGACGAGGCGAACCAGATCGGCCCCCTGGTGACACCGGCTGCCCGCGACAAGATCAACGCCCTGGTGGACGGGGCGGTGGCCGGGGGCGCCGTCGTCCACGCCGAGTCCTCCTGGCCCCAGGAGTCTCCGGGGGCGTTCGTCCCGGTGCGGGTCCTGACGAATGTCGCCCCCGACGCGGAGATCGTGCGCACCGAGATCTTCGGCCCCGTCGCCCCGATCGTCACCTGGGACGACGAGGACGAGCTGCTGACGTGGATCAACGATACGGACTACGGGCTGTCGGGCTACGTCTTCTCCCGCGACCTCGGGTGGGCGCTGCGCCTGGCCGAGCGCATGGAGGTTGGGATGGTCGGTGTCAACCGTGGGCTCGTATCCGATCCCGCCGCCCCCTTCGGGGGTGTCAAGCAGTCCGGTATCGGGCGTGAGGGCGCGCGTGAAGGGATCCGTGAGTTCCAGGAGACTCAGTACTACTCGGTTGCCTGGGGCTGAGGGGCCCGTCCCCGAGCAGTGCGCGACCGCGAGGGTCGATGTCGTCGATATACGTGGTGCCCCGGGCCGAGAGCCCGGGGCACCATCGCGTTGACACTGAGGTCGTCAGTGTTGCAATCAGTGTTTCACGAGGCCTTGGGGTAGGCCTTCTGGACGGCCTCGAGCATCTCGAGGGCCGAGTAGTAGTCCAGCCGGAAGGACGAGGGCGGCATGTACTGCACCTTGCCGCCGGTCACCGGGGCCGCCGAGCTGAAGGTCTCGTTGGTGGTGACGGCGTTCTTCGCGGTCTCGTCTGCGGCAATGACGACCCAGTTCTCACCGGTCAGTCCCGCCTGGACGTTCTCGGGCGAGAGCTTGACGATGTCCTTGCGCTCACCCATGGACTGGTCGCCCTTGACGCTGTCGGGGACGGCGGCAATGGTGAAGCCCAGGTCCTTGAGAAGCTGGGCCTGCGGGGCCTCCTCAGTGAAGGCGTTGGCGCCCTTGGTGCCGTCCCCGGGGACGGTGAAGACCGAGGTCGCCCCCTTCGGGACGGAGATGGCGCTCTTGGCCTTCTCGGCCTTGGTGGTGTAGTCCTTGACGACGGCGTCGGCCTTGGCCTGGCGGCCGGTGGCCTGCCCCAGGGTCTTGGTGACGTCCTGCCAGGAGTGCGAGCCGTAGTCGATGACGAGGACGGGCACCTCGAGCTGGCGCAGGCTCTCGACGACCTTGGCGGCCGAGTCCTGTCCCGTCTTGGCCACGATGATGAGGTCGGGGTTGCTGCCCGCGACCGTCTGGGCGAGGTTGTCCTCGGTGCCGTCGATGGCCTTGACGCCCTTGTCGGTGGCCTGCTTGGACCACTGGGTGAAGAAGCCGTTGTCGTCGGTCTTCTCGTCCTTCTTCTTGGCCGGCGTCGAGGCGACCACCGGGGCGTCGAGGGCCAGCAGCGATCCGGTCAGGGTCACGGAGGTGGACACGATGCTCTTGGGCTCGGCCTTGATCTCGACGTCGACGCCGTCGTCCCCCTTGATGGTGACCGGCCAAGTGACCTTGGGGGAGGCCGCGGCCGAGGCGGCGCCGGAGGCTCCGGCTGATGCCGCCCCAGAGGCCCCTGCGGAACCGGCGGCGGTGGAGGTGGAGGTCGAGCTGGAGGAGCCGCAGGCCACCAGGCCGGTGCTCAGCACCATGGCCGCCACGGCGAGGAGGCCCTGCCTCAGGCGGCTGGAGCGCCGCGAGGATGCGTTCATCTATCTGTGTTCCTTTCTTATCCGTCCTGCTGGGAACGAGCAGTCGGGCTGGTTCCTGCCGAGGCGGGATCGGCAGAAGGCTGTGGTGCCGGACTTCCGGCGAAGTCGGCCGATATGTTCGCACCCAGGTCACGGGGAATCACCATGGGGGTGCCGGCCACCGGGTCGGGGGCGATGACGGCCGCCAGGCCGAAGACCTCCTCGATGAGGTCCTCAGTGAGGATCTCGCGCGGGGAGCCGGTGGTGCGGACCCGGCCCTCGTGCATGACGATCATGTGCTCGGCGCAGCGCGCCGCCTGGTTGAGGTCGTGCAGGACGGCCACCACCGTGCGGCCGTCGGCGTTGAGACGGCGGCACAGCTGGAGGATGTCTACCTGGTGGGCCAGGTCGAGGAAGGTGGTGGGCTCATCGAGCAGGATCGTCTCGGTGCCCTGGGCCAGGGCCAGGGCGATCCACACGCGCTGGCGCTGGCCACCGCTGAGCTCGTCGACGGGGCGGGCGGCCAGCTCGGTGACCCCCACCATCTCCATGGCCTCCTCGACGGCCTGCCTGTCCTGCTGCGACCACTGGCGGAACAGGCCCTGGTGGGGGAAGCGACCGCGGGCCACGAGGTCGCGCACCAGCATGCCGCCGGGCACGGTGGCGCTCTGCGGCAGCAGGCCGACCCG
>ERZ773046.1150-NODE-1150-length-15622-cov-3.292221_pt1 | contig 15622 bp, 16 predicted proteins | sample MGYA00580634_ERZ773046 | MGnify/ENA primary metagenome ERZ773046 (study PRJEB29015, sample SAMEA2738127) | human oral metagenome | biome: human oral; feature: human-associated habitat; material: saliva | place: China | collected 2159 ... | reverse complement strand
GGCCGGTCACCTCGGCAACTCACAGGTGCTGTACACGGGCACGCCGCCCGGCCCGAACGCCAACGGGCAGGTGTTCGAGCGCATCCGAGATCAGGCACTGTCTGAGCATCCAGGAGCGATGTGCTGGCACGAGTGGTCGGCCGACCCGGACAAGCCTCTGCGTATGGACGACGTCAAGACCTGGGAAGCCACGAATCCTGCTCTGCTCGCAGGGCGCATGAAGCGTTCTTTCATCGAGTTGGAGCGCAAGACGCTTTCGGATGAGGGCTTCGCGCGCGAGCGCCTCGGAATGTGGCCGGCGAACGCGGGCGCGTCGAGGGCGATCGACCCGACCACCTGGGACGCGACAGCGGCAGAAGCGCCGTCAGACGGAATCCGATCCTTTGCCGTCGCTTTCAGCGCGGACGGTAAGCGGCAGGCGCTCGCGGGCGCTCTGAAAACCGGCAGCGGCCCTGATGTGCGCTTCCATGTCAACGCGATCGATACGTTCACCGGATCGACGGACGACGGCGTGAAGGCGGTCGCCGACTGGCTCGCCGCCCGAAAAGACCGGACCGCGCAGATCAACCTCGTCGGAGGCTCGGGCGCGTCGGCGCTCGCGGACGCTCTGCAGATCCGTGGGGTGCCCGCGAAGATCGTGCACATCATGACGACGCGCGAGTATCTCGAGTCGTGCTCGATGTTTTTCGAGGGGCTGCGCGACGGGCGCATCACGCATCCAACCGGCGATCCGGAGGACGCGCTCAACACAGCGGTCGCCGTGTGCGATAGGAAGATACGCGCCCGTGACGGCGCGTGGGGATGGGAAGCGTCAATCCCCGATGGAGATGAGACTCCGCTAGAGGCCGTGTCTGCGGCTGTCCTGGCGGCTAAGACGACCCGGCGCAGGCCGGGCAAGAAAGCGAGGGCCCTGTGAGCGCCAAAAAGTTCATGCTCGCGACCCCGGTGTCGTTCTCGGCTCCGGTCGTACCCGGGCTGACGCCCGCAGAGCAGGCGGCGCTCGCGCAGCTCGTCGAGCTGTGGCGCGTCAAGCAGCCGCGTAATCGACTGCGGCAGGCGTACCTCGACGGCGTCGTCCGCCCGGACAACCTCAACATCTCGGTGCCCGACGATATGGTCGACCAGCTCGGCGCGGTCATCGGCTGGCCTCGCAAGGTCGTTTTCGGCCTGTCGGACCTGCTGATCTGGGACGGCGTCACATCAGCGACCGGCAGCGACAATCCCTTCGAGATCGACGACCTGCTGGCATCGACCGGCTTCGAGCTAGAGATCGCGCAGACGATCCCGTCATCGCTAACGCACTCGGTCGCGTTCCTGACGCTGCGCAAGGGCATCGAGGCGGCAGGTGAGCCGCCCGTCATCATCCAGGGGCACTCTGCGGACTGGGCTGCGGGACTCTGGGACCGCGTACGCCGCCGCCTGTCCTACGGCCTGACCATCGACGACATCGACGACGCCGGCCGGCCGACACGCTTCACCCTGTACACAGCAGACTCGACGTACGTCGTCGAGGTGAACACGGCGTCGGCCTGGCGGATCGTGCACGCAGAATTGCATGGCATGGGCGCGCCCATGATGGAGGCGCTGCCCTTCGAGCCGTCTCTCGACCGTCCGCTCGGGCGCTCGCGGATCTCCCGCGACGTCATGAGCATCACTCAGCGAGCTATGCGCACAGTCCTGCGTGAAGAGCTGGCTACGGAGCTGTTCACGGCTCCTGGCATCCTCCTGTCGGGCGTCGATTCGGACCTGATCGACGATCTGCGCTCGTGGGAGTGGAAGCTCGGAACGATCAAGACGATCTCGTCCGGTGAAGAGCCGGAGGGGCCGAAGGTGACACTGCTGCCGCAGCAGTCGGCGCAGCCTTTCACGGAGCAGATGCGCGCGCTCGCGACCGAACTGTCGGGTGTGTCCTCGCTGCCGGTCTCGTCGCTTGGAGTCATTCAAGATAATCCGTCCTCGGCTGAGGCTCTGTATGCGGCGAAGGAAGAGCTGGTCATCAAGGCGAAGAACGCACAGAGGGTGTTCGACGCGGCACTGAATCGCGTGTATGCGCACGCGGTGATGATGCGCGACGGTCTCGATGAGATGACGCCGGAGCTGCGGTCTCTGGCGACGCGCTGGGGCGACCCGGCGCACCCGTCGATTGTCTCGCAGTCTGACGCCATCGTGAAGCAGATCAGCGCGCTGCCGTGGCTCGCGGAGTCCCCTGTCGTCCTTGAGGAGCTGGGATATTCGGGCTCGCAGATCGCGCGCCTGATGTCGGACAAGCGCCGCGCGGAGGCGTCTGGTCTCCTTGATCGGCTGTCCGCGGCTGATGCCGCTGACGTAGACGCGCCTGCTACTACAGAAGAGAAGTAGAGATCGTGAGGGGGCAGCGTGCATATTCACGACGTGCAGCAGCTCGCGCGGACGCAGAACCGCGCGGGCGATGTCGCTGAGCGCCGACTGCGCGCGCTGTGGAAGCGACTACCGCTCGATGATCTCGGGACGCTTGAGGACGCGCTGTTTCAGCTGTATCCGCGCCTCGTTGAGGAATCAGCTGAGGTAGCGTCGTCGGCGGCTCTCGAATGGTACGAGAAGCAGCGAGAGATCGAGGGTATCGCGAAGGCATACTCTCCCGTGATGCCGTCAGGCCTCGTCGATCAGGGCGACGTCGAGAAGATCGTCGGGGCGGCGATCCGTGATCTGCGGGAGGGCGTCGGCCGCGCGAGAGTGCTCACGAGGCTCACTGACGGTGCTCGCAAGTTGATCTCAGACTCCGGCCGCGCGACCGTGCAGCATGCGGCCGAATCCGATCCGAAGTCTCCGCGCTACGCTCGCGTGCCGACAGGAGCTGAGACGTGCGCCTGGTGCATGCTCTGGGCGTCCCGTGGCTTCGTGTACCGAAGTGAAGAGACCGCGCGATTCAAGGAATCGCACTTCAAGTGCGATTGCCAGATCGTCCCGTCGTGGTCGAAGAAGCCACGGATCAAGGGCTACGATCACACACAGTACGAACGAATGTACAAGCAGGCGGTCGATGACCTCGCTGATGAAGGTGCGTACACAGACGACATCAAGAGGATCACCGCGCGTATGCGAGAGCTGTTCCCAGACCAGCTCACAGACGGGCACTCTCAAAAACGGGTGTCCACAGACGGCACGCTCCAACGTAGTGCGATAGACCAGGACCGGGTCAATGCCCGCACGGATCTTCGGAAGCGTGGATTCACACCGGGATCTGCACACAGAATCCCGCCTCGGGAGATGACACAAGCGCCAAAGTCGTGGCCAGAGGAATTGCCGCCACTTCGTGCGAAGGAGTGGCGCCATACCCTTTATGGGCTAGACGACTCAGGAGGGCATCTAGCGGGCTATGGATGGAGATTCGGGAGAACAGAATTCCCACCGGATTGGACCACTGACGACATCATGCACGCTGCCGCTCAAGTGCTGCGAGAGAAGGGCATCCTAGAGGACGTCAGCGTCGCGTCTGCTACTGGGCGAGTCAATGGGGTAGAGATTCGCGTCGCATATAGAAATGATGCGAAGGGACGTCGCATAAAAACTATCACTCCACTTGGAAAGCGCCTATAATACACATATGAAGGTTGACACCGTAACGCAGTTTGTGCGTGACGCTATCACAGAGCTTGACGCACTGGGCGCCCGTACCGAGGTGGATTTTCTGCGCATGATGTTTGAATGCGACGGCCCCGACGTCGACGGCGCAGTCTCGTCACTCGTCAAATACGGAGCCGTCACGGCCACGTGGGTTGAGCGTCTCGCAGCGCTCAACGAGAAAGCAGCTGGACTCTATGATGAGGAGCTCGCAGAACTACGCGAGGGCATATCCACCACCGAGGCCCCAGCAGCGTAATCCAACACCATCACCAAAATCTCCCCCGTACCGAACGCGGTGCGGGGTTTTGTTATGCCCGCTTCCGCAAGGGCAGCGGGAACCACGCTCTCCGCAATGGAAGGAAAACTCATGGAAAACACCACCGAGCAGGATCAGGAGATCAAGGACGGCGTGCAGGCACCGGCCGACAACTCCACCACCGATACGGCCGTCCAGGACAACGCGCCCGCCGACACCGCAGAGACCTCGCAGGAGGCCACGCAGGACGACGCCGCCGAGGACTGGAAGGCCCACGCCCGCACGTGGGAGCGCCGTGCAAAGGCCGACCACAAGCAGCTCGAAGAGCTCACGGAAGCGATCAACGGCAAGGACACCACCATTGAGGAACTGCGCTCTCAGGTCGCAGCCCTCGAAGCGCAGGCGCACCGAGCCAAGCTGATCGCCGCCGCTGCCTCCGAGTACGGCGTCCCCGCCGACCTCATCCACGGTGACACCGAGGACGAGATTAAGCAGGTCGCGCAGCGACTCGCCGACTGGCGAGGCGCAACGGCCACCCCGGCCGTGCCCGCGCTCGCGGACTCGGGTGCCGGTGTTTTCCCGCCTCGTCCGTCGTCTCTGTCTCTTGACGAGCAGATCGCGGCGGCGCAGAGCGCTGGCGATTTCAAGCTGTCGGCGCGTCTCAAGGCGGTCAAGCTCGCGGGCCTGACCGCTGAATCCACCAACTGACCTATTCCCCTTCTCTTGACAGGAGATTCATATGCCCGGTATTACCGAGATGGCAACCACCTATAACTGCCCGAATTACGTCGGCGAGCTCTTCGCCGCATCCCCGGAGGACACGCCCCTGCTGTCCTCGATTGGCGGTCTGACTGGCGGCGAGTCCGTCGAGTCGACCACCTTCGGCTGGCAGGTCACGGACCTGCGCGACGCCGCAGACAACCGTCAGCGCGTCGAGGGCGCGGACGCTACCGCGTTCGAGACCCGCACTCGCACCAACGTCGAGAACGTCCTGGAAATCCACCAGGAAGCCGTCTCCGTGTCTTACACGAAGATGGGCGCGCGACGCCAGTACGGCCCGACCGGCACCGCCGTGCAGCTGGGCTCGACCACGCTGCCCGCTGACGAGCTCGCCGAGCAGCTGCAGGCGCAGATCAAGCAGATCGCCCGCGACGTCGAAAAGACCTTCATCACCGGCACGTACGCGAAGCCGACCACGAACGCGCAGCCTCGCAAGACGCGCGGCCTGCTGCAGGCCATCACGACCAACGTCGCGACGACCACGCACAAGGCCAGCGAACTGACCGCATCCGACGTCCTCGACCTGATTCAGAAGGTCTGGGAGAACGGCGGAGTCCAGGAGACCGAGACCCGCACGATCATCGTCAATGCCTCGCTCAAGCGTGCGCTGACCCGACTGTTCGTTAAGGACGGCTTCGAGCAGTCCGACCGCAATGTCGGCGGCGTCAACCTCAAGATGCTCGAGACCGACTTCGGCTCTTTCAACATCATGCTCAACCGCTACATGCCTGCGACGAAGCTCGCGGTCGTCTCCCTCGAGCAGCTCGCACCCGCGTTCCTCGAAGTGCCAGGCAAGGGCAATTTCTTCGCGGAGCCGCTCGCCAAGAGCGGCGCGTCCGAGAAGGTCATGCTGTACGGCGAGATCGGCCTCAAGTACGGCAACGAGAAGGCACACGGCGTCCTGACTGTGGCGGCTGGCTGATCAACAGACAAAGGAGAACAGCAACATGGCAAAGAAGAAGATCGAAATGGTGACGCTCCGCTGCGACGCGATCCCGACCCTGCTCATCACGACCCCGCACATTCAGTTCGAGGACGGCCTCGCGACCGTCCCGGCAGCTGACGCCGAGATCATCCTCGACGTCCTCGGCGAGGACTTCGGCATCACCAGCGAGGACGGTGACACGCAGCCCGAGCCGGCACCCGAGGCCGCCGCTGACGCGGAGGACGCGCCCACCGACTAGCAGCTAGGAGGCTGAGCATGGCACCAGCGGCTGACCCGCTCGAAGTCAAGATCGCAGCCTTCCGCGCCCGCTACAGCCTATCTGAGGAATCCCAGGTAGGGCAGCAAGTCGTAGAAGCCGCCCTCACCCGAGCCGCACGCATCGTCCGCGACGAGCTCGCAGCCGACAAGATCGACCTCGCCGCCGCGCTCGCGGACGGCACGATCCGGCGTGACTCGTATGAGGACGTGGTGTGCGATATGGTGCGGTATGCGATCCGTCAGCAGGCGGATGGCTTCGCGTACGGTGCGACGCAGTCCACGGTCACGGGTGGCCCGTATTCGCAGTCGTCGACGTTTAGCGCCCCGGTTGGGTCGATGAGCTTCACTCGGGTCCATCGGCGCAGGCTCGGGATCCGTCTGACTCGCTTTGCGTCTGTCCGGACGATCGGGGTGCGCTCATGATATTCGGGGAGACTGTGCAGCTGAGGAATTGGCAGACCGGCTCGCGCGATGAGTTCGGCAATCAACGCGTCGAATACCGTCGGACGTCGATCTCGATCAGTAACGTTCTGATCGCTCCGGCCTCATCGCAGGATCTGGGGCCGGAGCGACCGAACGGCGATGCGACGATCATGACTTTCCATTTCCCCAAGACCTATATCGGGCAACTTAAGGGCTGTCTGATCGGCTGGAAGGCGCGCTGGTGGGAAGTGATCGGGGACCCGCAGCCGTACGCCAAGGACTCGACGCCTGGTGTGTGGAATCGGCCTGTTCAGGCAAGGCTGGTGGAGGGCTGACGTGGTGAAGATCAAGATCGACAACGCGAGTCTACGCGAGCTGACGACGCCGATGATTGAGTCCGCTGCAGAGCGGATCGCGGAGGCGGCGGGCAAGGGCTTTGAGCCGTCTGTGCAGCAGGGCAAGACGAGGCCGCACGGCATCGTCAAGACTGCGACGTTCAAGGCCCGCCGCGACAACGCCAGGCATAACGCGCTACTCAAGGCGCTGAATGCGGGGCGCGTATGACGTCATCGACAGCCGCGCTTATCGCCTATTTGGCGCGGAAGTTTCCGGGCACGTCGGTCTCGAACCGAGTGCCGGAGACCCGGCCTAAGAAGTTCATTACGGTCGAGCGGACGGGCGGGCAGCGCACGCACCTGTGGGATTCCCCGATGTTCGCAGTGCAAGCCTGGGCTACGACCGAGGCTGAGGCGTCTGCGCTTGCTGATGAGGTCGCCGTCGCGATCTTGGACTGGCAGCGCGAATCAATCGTCGCGTACTCCGACGTCAGGTCGGTGTACGCCTTCCCGGACCCGGATGCACGGGTCCCTCGTTTTCAACTGACGGTGAGCGCCACCCTGGCGCTCACCTGACACATTTTCTCTTGACAGGAGAGTCATATGGCAGAACAGAATTCTGCGCTTGTTACTGCGGCTAAGCCGCAGAAGGGCGGAGCGTTTTTCGCCGCGCCGCTGGGCACGCCGCTCCCCGCTGATGCGACGACTGCGCTCAACACGGCGTTCGTGAAGTTGGGCTACCTCTCGGAGGACGGCTTCGAAAATCCCATTGAGACCGAGTCCTCGGATATGAAGGCGTTTGGCGGCGACGTCGTCCTTACACAGCAGACCGGGTACAAGGAGACGTACAAGACGAAGCTGCTGCAGGCGCTCGATCCTGACGTCCTCCGCGAAGTGTTCGGACAGGAAAACGTGACGCAGCAGGGCGGCGCTGACAAGCCGATCAGCGTGCGGCACAACTCGAAGATCCTGCCTCGTCGCGTGTTCGTGTTCGAGGTCCTGCTCACGGGTGGCCTCATCAAGCGGATCGTGATCCCCGAGGGCCAGATCACCGAGCGAGGCGGCGTCGTGTACAAGGATGGCGACGCAGTCGGTTACGAGGTCACGATCACCGCGTACCCGTCCGCAAAGGTTGAGGGCGACTGCGCCCGCGAGTACATCGCGAAGGCTGCGGCCTGATCGACCTCACAGTCGTGGAGAGGGGCGGAGCCTGCCTGACCACCATCCCCGGGGCGCAGGCAGGGTCGCGCCCCGCCCCTCTCCATTCCACCTACCAATAGGCGCGACAAAGACTCACAGACTTAGAAAGGTTGAGCGCGATGACTTTTTACAACCAGATGGTGCCCGGCAACCCCGACGACCCCGATGACGTTGAGAACGTCGCAGCCCTGCTGCGCAGCGACGTCGAGATCGAGTGGCACGGTGGCCCGCGCGAGCAGGGCGGATACGCTACCGCGCGTTCCGCTGACGGCTCGATGGAGGCCGTGCACGACTCTCTCAGACGATACGAGCGCGCCGTTGAAACGGCTGCGACTAAGGTCGCGGAGGCGAGCCAGCAGGAGACGCATGAGGCTCATCACGGCCCGGTCAATACCATCCCGCAGGTGCTGCGTACGATCGAGATCCGGGGCGTGCAGGTGACTGTCGACCCGACCGTATTCGACGACTTTGAGCTGCTCGAGTCTCTCGCGGAGATTCAGCGCGGTGACGTCCTCGCCCTCCCGGCTGTGTTCCGCGCGGTCGCTGGCGATAAGGCTCAGGCGCTGCTCGACGCCGTCAGGGACGAGCGCGGCCGCGTCACGGCGACCGCCGCGACTGAGATGCTCGTGCAGATCATGAGCGAGCTGGCCCCAAAAGCCTGACCCTCGCCGCGATCCTGACGCACGCGCCCGATGAGCTAGAGGCAGACTTCCTCCGGTTCTTCGGGCGCGGCCCGCGCCAGATGCCAGCAAGGCAGGCAGCGCGCCTCGCATCCGTCGTCATCAAGCAGGCGGAATCCTGGACGCTTCGTGCAATCGACCAGGAATGGCAGTGGAGGTCACTCGACACCCACCTCGCCGCGATTCAGGCGGACTCACTGCGGTGGCTGCAATGGTCGAAAACCGAGGCAGCGCAGAAGGGCAGGGGAGCGCCGCCGCCGATCCCACGCCCGGGCACACGAGTCGAAATCGACCACATGCCCGACACGGACTGGATCGACAAACAACTCAGCGCGGCACGCCAGCCAGTTGAAAACTAGATAAGGAGAGGACATTGGCCGAAGGCACTTCACTGGGCACAGCCTGGATCGACGTCGTACCGTCATTCAGGGGCCTCAAGAAGCAGATCGCGTCCGAGTTCGGATCGGGCGACGTCACGTCCGCACTCACGGGCGCGACAGAATCCTGGGGCTCCCAGATCGGCCAGTCGCTATCCAAGCACATCGGCGGTGCCCTCTCATCAATCGGCAAGCTCGGCCTCGGCGGAGTCGCCGCAGCAGTCGGCGGAATCACCGCCGCCCTCGCGGCTCAAGTCCCCGCGGCTATCGCTGCGTCCGACGCGACCGATAAGTTCAAGAAAACCCTTGAATTCGCGGGTGTCGATCCGTCGCGCATCAAGCAGCTGACCGCCGCCGCGCAATCCTACGCCGACCAGACCGTCTACGACCTGTCCGACATCCAGTCGGTAACGGCGCAGCTCGCCGCCAACGGCGTCAAGGACTTCGACAAGATGGCCGAAGCAGCCGGCAACGTCAACGCGATTGCGGGCGGCACCAAGGAGACTTTCAAGCAAGTCGCGCTTGCGCTCGTGCAGATCAACGGTGCGGGCAAGCTCACGACTCAAGACTGGAATCAGATAGCCGCCGCCATTCCAGGCGCGTCCGGCAAGCTGCAGGAGGCCCTCAAGGCCAACGCAGCGTTCACCGGGAATTTTCGCGATGCGATGAGCCAGGGCCAGATCACGGCTGAGGAATTCAACCAGGCACTCATGGACCTGGGCTTCACCGACGTCGCCGAGCAAGCCGCGAAATCCGCATCCACCTTCGAGGGCGCGTGGGGCAACCTCGAAGCCGCCGTCGAAAAGGGCCTCGTCGCCTCACTCGACAAGGTCAAGGCACCGCTCACTGACATCGTCAACGCTGTCGGCGAGCAGGTCGGCCCCGCATTCGATAACGCGGGCAAGTACGTCGACATTCTCGCCGGCAAGCTCCGTCCCTTCGCCGACGCCATGAAGGACGGCAAGCTCACCCTCGAAGACATCGCCAAAGCACTCGGCCAGGCGACAGGAGGCTTCGCAGCGCTCGCGGGTGCGGGCATGCTGCTGGCTGATCCGTCGCTGATCATCGGCGCGTTTGATGCGTTGCCGTCGCCGTCTGTACTCGTGGAGAAGTTCTCGGGACTTGGTGGCGCGGTGAAGGAGGGTGCGGGTAAGGTTTTTGCGCCTGCGGTTGAGGCGGTCAGCGAGCATGCAAAGAGTCTTGGCAGCGCGCTGAAGTCTGGTGCGGGTGAGGCGGCGTCGAATGCGTCTGCGGCGATTGGTGAGAAGCTCTCGGACTTCGGCCGCGTGATCCGCGAGGGCGCTGACAAGCACATCGGTCCTGCGTTCGGGTCTCTCGGCGAGAAGTTCTCAGGTATCGGCGGCCCCCTCAAGGAGGGTGCGGGTAAGGTCCTCGGCCCGGCTGTGGAGTCAATGCGCGGCGTCGGCCCGAAGATGGGGCAAGCACTTGCCGGTGCTGCTGGCCCGGTCGGCTCGGCCGTCGAGGATCTGCTCGGGCAGGTCGGCATGTTCTTGAATCCGGCTCGCTTCGGCAAGGTCTTGGCCTTCGGTGGTCTCATCACTGCGGCTGTCGCTGGCATCGGTGCACTGGTGCAGGCATCTGGCGGTGAGTTGACGACGCAGATTCAGACGATGATTTCGGACATGATTCTCAACGTCTCGAAGTACGGCTCAGAGTTGGTATCGAATGCGCCGCAGCTGATCGCGTCGGGCGCTGAGGCAGTCAAGACCCTGATCACCGGCATTACAAACGCGCTGCCGGTCCTGCTGAACATGGCCGGGCAGATCGTCGAGTCTTTCGTCGGCGCGTTCGCGGATTGGCTTCCGCAGCTAATCCCCGCTGCCGCGCAGATGATCGTCGCGCTCGTGAAGGGCCTCGTCGACATGCTGCCGCAGCTCATCAACGCGGGCGTCGAACTGATCAACGGTCTAACGGCCGGACTGACGGCGGCGATCCCGGTGTTGCTCGAAGCGCTGCCGGGCATCATCACCTCGCTGCTCGACGCGCTCTCGAAGGGTATCCCACAGCTGATTCAGGCGGGTGCAGGCCTGCTCACGGGTCTCATCAATGGGATCGTGCAGGCGATCCCGACGCTGGCGGCGGCGCTCCCGCAGATCGTGACGACGATCGTCACTACGGTTGTGCAGGCGCTGCCGCAGCTGATTCAGGCGGGCGTGCAGGTCCTGCAGGCGCTGATCAGTGGCCTGCAGACGGCGCTCCCGGCGCTGATCGAGATGCTGCCGCAGATCCTCACGACCGTTGTGACGACGATCGTGGAGAATCTGCCGCTGATCATCGAGGCCGGCATTCAGCTGCTGACGACGCTGATCAACGGCATCCTCGAAGCAATACCGCAGCTGATCGACATGCTGCCGCAGATCATCAACACGATCGTCACGACCCTGATCACGAACCTGCCGATGATCATCAGCGCGGGCGTACAACTCTTGATCGGACTCATCAACGGGATCGTGCAGGCGATACCGCAGCTGATCGCGATGCTGCCGCAGATCATCACGACAATCGTGACGGTCCTCGTGCAGAATCTGCCGATGATCCTCAATGCCGGCGTGCAGATTCTGACGGGTCTGATCGACGGCATCGTGCAGTCCCTGCCAGCGCTGAAAAACATCTTCTGGGACATCCCGAAACAGATCTTGAATACCTTGGCTAACGTACCGTCAATGATGGTGTCGTCCGGTAAGAAGATCATTCAGGGTCTGATCGACGGCATCAAGTCGATGGCGGGCGCGGCGGCGGGCGCGGTCTCGGATCTGCTCGGCTCCGTCCGTAAGTACTTGCCGTTCTCGCCTGCGAAGAAGGGGCCCTTCTCGGGCCACGGCTGGACGCTGTATTCAGGTCGGTCGATTGTCGAGGCACTCGCCGAGGGTGCGGCGCAGCGTGCGCCGATGTTCGAGGCGGCGATCAGGGACACGATCGAGGCAGGGCAGGAGCAGCTCAACGGCCTCGAGGCCGGGGCGCTGTCGGTCACGGCAGGGCTTGGTGGTGCGGCAGGTCTGGCACGCATTCAGGCGACCGGCCCTCAGTACTTGGTCGTGCGTGACTCGGATGATCAGCTGATCGGCCGGATGCGCGTAGAGGCCGGGGGCGTCGTCTCGGATGGTCTCGCGCCCGCGTCTCGGTCGGCGCTGCGTGAGCGCATCGGATTCTAAGGAGTAAAGCTCATGGCGATTCAATGGTCGGCCTCGTCCGGGTACATGTCGGTCGGTGTCGAAATGTGGTACACCGGCGACCCCCATCAGGGATATGTCGAGGTGTACGCCCAGTTCTGGCTCCGATCTGATGGGTACGGGCATAATTTCTCAGCGAAAACTAACTGGTGGGGCAACGTTGGCGTCGGCTCGGAGACGGTGTCTTTCTCGTCGCCGACTGGCGCGACCGTGTATAAGGACATGGGCACGTCTCACTGGCGTGAGAACCTGCTGCCGAATCAGGAGCGCTCGATTGGAGTCGGCTATTCGCTGGGGCCGATCTGGAACGGCGGTCACCCGTCGATGCAGGCGTGGCTCACGCTGCCTGCTCGTCCGGCGAAGCCGCCGTCAGCGCCGTCGTACTGCAAGGCGTTGCTGCTCGATGATGGCAAGTCGGTGTCGGTGTCGTGGCCTGCGGCGAAGCCGGCAGATGCGTCGTCGCCTATTCGCTCGTACGTGATCGAGCGCTGGGACGCTTATTCGGACAATTACTCGGGGCCGTGGCTCCCGCGCCAGTGGCACGTAGTCGACTGGGTGAATGTCGAGGGATCGACAGCCCCGACGTTCAGCGTGATCGACACTAAGGCCGTGTATGCGAACGATCGTTTCTGGTATCGCGTGTATGCGTCGCCGATCATCCCGACTCGGGTGCGCGACGTCTCGGACTTCATTCCGGGGCCGGCGTCGCCGCAGTCGAACGGCGTGTCGACGGCTCCGGCTCCGGTCGCGGAGCTGACGGCCGCGAAGAACGAGCGCGGCCAGATCCGCATAACCTGGAAAACAACCTTCGCGTACCCGCAGGACGCGACGGTCGAGATCCTCGACGGCGATAAGAAGGTCGGAGAGGTGCGCGCCGACGCGGACGGCTGGGTCCACGAAAACGCAGACCTGCAGGTGCCGCACACGTACCGCGCGATCCTCAAGACCGACAATCTGGAATCCGAACGGTCGGCCCCGTCGAATACAATCCAGGTGCTGCAGAAGCCGGGTATCCCGGCCGTGTCCGGGCCGGGCACATACGCAGCAGTCGGAGCCGTCCCCTTCACGTGGGCGCACAACTCCCTCGACGAGACCTGGCAGGAAGCCGCAGATATCCGCTACGCCACCGTCTACACGGAGACAGCGAACGGCCATCGCGCAGGGGACTCCGGACCCTGGCAGACGGTCGCCGTCACAGGCTCAGCGCAGACAAAGACGATCGACCTGCCGGCCGGCGTCATCGACTACCAGATCCGCACGAAGGGTCAGTACCGAGAGTACTCGGACTGGTCCCCCGTCAGGCGTACGACCGTCACGTACGCGCCGGTCGTCGCGCTCGCGCCCGATGCACTCACGCTCGACCGCTCTGCGTTCGATGGGGCGCTCGTCGTCTCGCACGTGAAGGGGTCGTCGACAACGATCTCGACCGTGCTCTGCGAGCTGCTCTCCGCGAACCTGCAAGCCATCGAGCAGATCAAGGGCAGCGCGACCGCGCTCGGCGTCGCACCGACGTTCTCACGCGCGCCCCTCCGCTTCAAAGCCAGGCTAGAGAATCGCACGGAGTACGTTGTCCGAGTGACCCTCACGGACGGATACGGGCTCACGACCAGCGTGCAGCGGCGGTACACGGTCGAGTATCCGACGCCGCCCGAGCCGATCGTGACGGCATCCTGGGAAGAGGACGAGGGTGACATGCTCATCTCGATTGCCTCACCCGCCGTCCCGGCCGGCTCCAAGCAGCCGCCGACCGTCGAGACGCGCCTCGAGCGTTCAATCGACGGAGGCTCAACCTGGACAATCGTCGCCGATAAACTCCCGCCCTCGACCATGTACAAGGATCGGGAGAGCCTCACGAACGGTACGACCAAGTACAGGGTGACCGCGACGTCAGCAATGCCCTCGTCGTCCGTGACGATCATCGACGCGCTCGCGGATTCGCAGGCGGTGTGGATTTCGGCGGGGCAGGGCTTCTCGCGGTCGGTGCGTCTGGCGTGGAATCCGGTGACGGGCTCGCAGATGGGTCTCGTGAATCGCGAGGTCAAGTATTTCGCGGGAAGGAGGCTTGGGGTCGAGCTGTCGGGCACGCAGCGTCAGCGTGTTGTGCAGGTGTCTGCGGCGCTGCTGGATTCGTCGGCGCGTGAGCGGCAGGCGCTTGAGGATCTGGCATATATGCCCGCGCCGTTCATGTACCGTGACCCCCTCGGCCGTGTCTTGTACGGGTCTTTGTCCGACGTTCAGTTCGGGCGTGAGGTCGGTGGTATCTGGTCGGTCTCAGCGAAGCTAACGGAGGTGAACCGTGGTTGAGTCTTCGCCTGTGCGGCAGGCTGATTATCGGGTGATGCTCACGACGCCGGACGGGCAGGATATTGGCCTGCTTGACGGCGTCGAGTCCGGGTCGGTGACTCTGTCGGCGACGTCGCGTCTGCGAGCGTCGGGGCAGCTGAGCCTCACAGAGACGGCGCAGCAGATCGACTGGTTCAACATGCACGCGCGCGTCGATTACGTGCCGGTTGGCCTGGAGGGCTGGCCGGTGGCGACGTTCGTGATGTCGTCGCCGACGCGCTCGGTCAATGATCATCGGGTCACCCGTGATGTCGAGCTGCTCTCAACGCTCGCGTATCTCGACCGCATGTCAACCGAACGTATTGAGCAGGTTGCAGATGCGCACTTGAGCGGCGAGGGCAAGCACAGTCTGATCGGCAGGTACGCGGCTAAGGCAAAGAATCTGCGGATGGGCTTCACGAAATTCAGGGAGTTCCTCAGTCCGGCGATCATCAACGAGTCGATCGCGTATGACGTCGGTACCAACGTCCTCACGATGCTCAATGACTGCGCGCGCGTCGTCGGCTGGGGTGCGCTGACCCCGGATCCGTACGGCGTTATCACGGGGGGCCCATATGTCCGGCCGTCTCGACGGCCCATCTCCTTCGTGTTCCGTGAGGGGGACTCGGCGATTCACTCAGCGGACTGGACGATCGACCGCGACATCTTCTCGGTGCCGAACGTCGTCGTCTGCGTGGGCGTACCAGGCTCGGACGAGACTCAGCGCGGCGAGGACAAGTACTATGCGGGCCCGTCGCCGGCTGCTGTTGGCATCGCACACAACGACAACCCGCGCGATCCGCTCTCGACGGTGAACAGAGGCGAGGTCGTGCACGTCGAGACCGGCGTGAAGGCGACGTCGCAGGCGGCGATCAATCAGGTCGCGCAGCGGATCCTTACGGAGAAGGCGATGCCTGCGGCGTCGCTGGTGATCGAGCATCTGCCGATCAATATCCGGCCTGGCGAGGTCGTTGAATTCGTCTCTCAGGGGCAGCGCCTGCGGGGAACCGTGCAGGAGATGAAGATACCGCTGTCGCCGACCGCGCTCGTTACGACAACAATCAAGGAGATTCCCGGTGAGTGACCTCGATTATCTGACTGAAGTCGTCGCTGAGCTGCGCAAAAAACTGGACGCGCAGCCCACATATCAGTGGGCGACATGTGTGCGGAAGGCGACGCAGGGGCACGTAAGCGTGCGGTTCGATGCGGAACTCTGGCGGCGCGACGCCGACGACAACGACGGCATCAGAG
>ERZ773046.1146-NODE-1146-length-15646-cov-5.359310_pt1 | contig 15646 bp, 11 predicted proteins | sample MGYA00580634_ERZ773046 | MGnify/ENA primary metagenome ERZ773046 (study PRJEB29015, sample SAMEA2738127) | human oral metagenome | biome: human oral; feature: human-associated habitat; material: saliva | place: China | collected 2159 ... | reverse complement strand
CGTCCTTGAGCTTGATGACCGTGATGGGGTCAAGACCGGAGTCAAAAAGTGTCGTGAGAGTGCGGCGGTACGCCAAGTCGCCCTCATTTTCGAGGCGGTTGATCTCGATCCAGTAATCGCGCAGGTCCACGGGGGACTTGAGCGCCGGGATGTTCTTAGCCGTCAGCTCTGCGCAATGAACGATGACTGCGATCTGCTCGTCAAGCAGGTGTGCAATCTGTTCGGGGATACCTGCGATGCCGTAGACGACCAGCATGTCGCCGGCTTCGTCAATGAAGTCCATGCAGTCATCCAAGTGGGATGCAAGAGACTGAAGGTCTTCGCGGTCGAAAGGAGTGATGAAGGATGAGTTAATCCGTTGGAAGATTTCGTGGTTGAGCTCGTCGCCCTGGTGTTCGACGCCATGAAGCTGGTCGCGAAGTGCGATTCGCTCTTCGGGGGAAGCGGCGTAGATATGCGAAAGAATTTCGACTCCCTCGACAAGCTTGCTCGCTTGCTGGGTGAAGAATTCGAAGAAGTTTGGGCCCTGCGTTCTGCTCCGGATCCCCATAATGTCCCTCCGATTGTGTTGAGACTGCCTCAAGGCAATCGTCATCCATTACACACTGGATATTCAAGTTCACTTTAGGGTGAATCTCCTGTTAAAGAATGTGTCTATTGCCACATCTTTGTGAATGACCGAGATATTGCGGGAAACTGCAAGGAAACGTGGCCATAGTTGACGGAATTGTCAGATTTAAATAGAAAAAGGGACTTTGCGCCCGCGCAAATACCGGTGGGGTAGAGGATGATTAAGAACGTAGATCGGGGCGTGACCACGTCCCAGAATCACCGAGTGCCTCAGGAGGCAAAATGTCCGTGACTGAACAGGATGTGCGCGCAGCCGCTCCGGCAAACGCTCCCGAAGATGTCATCAAGTGGGTTGCTGAGATTGCAGCACTGACCACCCCTGATCGCGTGGAGTTCGCTGATGGCTCCCAGGAAGAGTGGGATCGCCTGACCTCTGAAATGGTCGAGAGTGGCATGCTCACCAAGCTGAACGAAGAGAAGCGCCCGAACTGCTTCCTCGCTCGCTCGAAGCCCTCCGATGTTGCGCGTGTTGAATCACGTACCTTCATCTGCTGTGAGAAGGAAGAGGACGCAGGTCCGACCAACCACTGGGCAGACCCCAAGGAAATGAAGGCAACCCTGCACGAGAAGTTCACGGGTGCCATGAAGGGCCGCACCATGTACGTGGTTCCCTTCTCCATGGGTCCCCTGGGTGGCCCCATCTCCCAGCTCGGCGTTGAGATCACCGACTCTCCTTACGTTGTTGTCTCCATGCGCATCATGACCCGCATGGGTGCAAAGGCAATGGACCTCATCAACGAGGGCCGCGTGTGGGTTCCCGCCGTTCACTCCGTCGGTGCTCCTCTGGAGCCCGGTCAGGAAGATTCCACCTGGCCCTGCAACGACGAGAAGTACATCACCCACTTCCCCGAGACCAACGAAATCTGGTCCTTCGGTTCCGGTTACGGCGGCAACGCGCTGCTGGGCAAGAAGTGCTTCGCACTGCGTATCGCTTCGACCATGGCAAAGCGCGATGGCTGGATGGCAGAGCACATGCTCGTCCTGCGCCTGACCCGCGAGTCCACCGGCAAGCAGTACCACGTGACCGCAGCGTTCCCCAGCGCATGTGGCAAGACCAACCTGGCCATGCTCCAGCCCACCATCCCCGGCTACAAGGTCGAGACCGTGGGTGACGACATTGCATGGATGCGTCCGGGAACCGATGGCCGCCTGCGCGCCATCAACCCCGAGGCAGGCTTCTTCGGTGTTGCACCGGGAACCTCCTACAAGACCAACCCCATGGCAATGGAGACCGCAAAGGCCAACTCCATCTTCACCAACGTTGCACTGACCGACGATGGTGACGTGTGGTGGGAAGGCATCGACGGTGAGGTTCCGGCCCACCTGATCGACTGGCACGGTAACGACTGGACCCCCGAGTCCGGCGAGAAGGCTGCTCACCCGAACAGCCGCTTCACCGTTCCCGCCTCGCAGTGCCCGATCATCTGCCCCGACTGGGAAGCACCCGAGGGTGTTCCGGTTGACGCAATCCTCTTCGGTGGCCGCCGTGCAAGCAACGTCCCGCTGGTTGCCGAGCAGTACGAGCCCGCACACGGCGTGTTCATCGGCGCTTCCGTGGCCTCTGAGGTCACCGCTGCTGCAACCGACGTTAAGGCCGGTTCGCTGCGCCACGACCCCTTCGCCATGCTGCCCTTCTGCGGCTACAACATGGCCGACTACTGGGGCCACTGGCTGGAGATGCAGGACAAGCTGGGCGAGAAGTTCCCGAAGGTCTACCAGGTCAACTGGTTCCGCAAGGACGAAGACGGCAACTTCATGTGGCCCGGATACGGCGACAACGCTCGTGTTCTGGACTGGATCGTTCGCCGCGCAGCTGGCGAGGTCGAGGCAATCGACGGCGTCACCGGTCGCTACCCGCACTTCGAGGACTTCAACCTTGAAGGTCTGGACATCGACGAAGCCAAGTGGGCAAAGCTCTTCGAGATTGACCCCGATGCTTGGTCGGCAGAGATGGACGACACCGAAGAATACTTCTCGCAGTTCGGCGACAAGCTCCCCGCAGCTATCACCGAGCAGCTCGCGAAGTTCCGTGCACGCATCGCTGCTGCAAAGCAGGCCTGATAGCTTCTAGCTAGCACACTCAATAGGCGGGCGGTTCCCACAGCGGGGGCCGCCCGCCTATGTTTGTCTTTCAGCGATGTTTTAGAGTAGAAGATACGTGCGCATTTTGGGCGCTCACGTGGGGAGGCGAATTGGCTGTTAAACGATGGACGACTGTTAACGGATACGAGTGGGCCGTACTCGAGCCATCATCGGGAAATCCGGATGATCTGTGGATGTGTTTGACACTCGCCTACGGAACATTCAATGTCGCTCCGGAAGAAATCGGTGCCCTTCACGTGCTCATGGAGTCCATTGGCACCGAGCTCAAACGTCCAGTTGAATATGCGCCCGGTCAGTTCGCGTCCGCTCAGGTTGAATTAGCAAGCTACCTTTCTGAAATCGATATCCGCGTACATGGGCCGCGTGAAATCGTCCGCCAAGCGTGGTTGCGTTTGCCGGCTTGCTTTGAAAACCCCGAAGGCATGCTTCCATCTGCCGGACATGCGGATGCCTCTGATATGTGGGCATCTGAGGTGGCCAATCGCGCGGGTATTTCCGAAGCTTTGCTCGCTATTTTCCGTCCGGATACCGTGATTTTCGAGGCCGAAAAATACTTTCCTGCGGCCTGCGAACTTGCGCGCCGGATCTCGCCTTTTGAAGCCCGCTACCCCTGTGTTTTTGTGACGACAGAACCTGACTTCTTGGGGCTGGGCTTTGATCGCGCGCCAGACTCTTTGGACCTGGATGACCTTCTAGCAGTAAATACCGAGACACCGCGTGACCAGTATCAGCCGGGTAGTCAGTGGCAGGGGGGAACAAATTATCTATTCTCTTTTGCCGTCCCAATGACGCGCGCAGGCCTTGCGGCACGTTGGGCAATAGCCATTGACGCTACAAATGTTCTGCGAGGAATGAATTCGCGTTACTCGGACATCAAAGTATCAAGCGCTGCTTACTCAATTGCCCCAGAACTCATTGGAATGGTCCGTTTCAAAGAAATGGACATGTACTGGGATGCGCGTCGTTTCCTTGATGAATTCTTTAAACCGGAGCGCAAACTAACGGTTGATCTTTCCCAAATTATCGAGCGCGTTGCAGATGATGAGAATCTCGATGTTTCGCAGCACTTGCACCGGATCAATGACACCAGTGTGCCGACCCCCGCAGAGGTCCGCGATATCATCGACCGAGCAATTGCGTGCGCCCACATCGCGTACGACGTGGCATCGCCCCAGCTGCTACAGCGTTATCCGCTTCTGACAGCACCGAAGTCTACTTACGACCACTTCCCACTCTATAAGGGATATCCCGAGCCGGCTCCATCGATTCCGTATCCCTCAACAGAGGGGACAGACCTTCTGTCGAGCGTTCCTGAAAACCTCAGCGGATACTCGATGATTCTGCCTCATCACCTCATGGTCTCCAGTGACAGGCTGGTCGCGCAGTGGTTTGATCCATTACGGGAGGGTGATCCGACCTTAGTGACCCGTCGCGTTGAAATTACCATTGCAAACATTGCGGTAGTTCTTCGTACGGGGAAGGCCTATATCCTTCTTGATCAGGATGGGACCTTCTTGCCGCTCTACCCCAAAGCTTTTATCAGCCCGGAGTCACTGGTCATCTTTGACTCATTGCTTGGGTATCTTCAAGAAAACGTTCCAACCCTGACTATTGATTCGCTTTTCGATCAGGAAATTGAACTGGTTGATAGCTTTAACCAATACGGACCCCGGGGAGTTGAACAGGGCAGCGTGAAGCCGTTGCCCGACTACATCACGCACTTAGACACCGTTCGTCTGTGGCGACAAAATGCTCCAGAAATGGAGGAGGCCTGGCGTAATCCCGGTGGAACTCCCGCAGACAATAGTCTTTCCAACGAGGCCTATGGGTATGAGTCACAGGCTGTCGCGCGAAAAAAGAAGCGTACGGGATGGATTCTTGCGGTCATTTTCATGTTGGTTTTCGGAATTATTCGCGCCTGTGCGCACACGACGATCAAGAGTTCGAATACCCCAACAGTGACACATATTCCGACTATTTCGGTGACCATACCCAGTTTCTCCGTGCCTCCAATCACCCTGCCCACTCCCAGTAGCACTCAGTGATCGGGGAAAGGCCGCTGACTAACGGGCCTGAATGCGCCTCTAAAAAACAGTAAGATATTCGTAATTATTCAATGAGCCAGGAGTTTCCTGAATGTCCACTTATCTCACCGATGATGAGCTCAAGCGCAGCAAAGAGCTCCTGGACCGTATCCAGAAGATCTTCTCAGAGCGCGTTGTCGGCCAAGAAAACCTTCGCGAAACCCTGATCGTCGGCCTGTTGGCACAGGGGCACATCCTGATGGAGTCTGTCCCCGGTTTGGCAAAGACGACGGCCGCTCAAACTATTGCACAGGCAATTTCGGGTTCATTCCACCGCATCCAGTGCACTCCGGACCTGATGCCCAACGATATCGTTGGTACGCGAATCTGGAACCAGGCCGAAAACGAAATGACAACGGAACTGGGCCCCGTCCATGCCAACATCGTGCTTCTGGACGAAATCAACCGTTCATCGGCAAAGACCCAATCTGCCATGCTCGAGGCCATGCAGGAAGGGCAGACCACCATTGGTGGAATTGTCTATCCACTGCCCAAGCCCTTCATGGTGATGGCCACTCAGAACCCCATTGAAGAAGAAGGAACCTACGTGCTTCCCGAAGCGCAGATGGACCGCTTCTTGATGAAAGAAATCATCACCTACCCAAAGCCCCTGGAAGAGCTTGAGGTTCTTAACCGCATCGAAGCTGGGACTATGGAGAAGCCCATTGATGCGGAGCCCATCTCCCTCGAAGATCTGACTTTCCTCCAGCAGATGACCAGGCGTGTGTTCCTCCACGATACTTTGAAGGCGTACATCGTCGACATCATCAACACCACTCGTGGTATGGGCCCCAACCCGCTTCCTGGTTTCTCGCAGCACGTGCGAGTGGGCGCATCGCCTCGTGGTGGTATCGCTCTCATGCGCGTGAGCCAAGCTGTGGCGCTGATGGCCGGCCGCAACTACGTGATGCCCGATGATATTAAGAAGCTTCGTCACGCGATTCTTCGCCACCGCATCATTCGAACCTTCGATGCGATGGCCGATGAGATTTCAGTTGATGGCTTGATCGATGCCGTCTTCAACGCGGTAGCTGTGCCGTGAGTCCAATTCTGAAGAAGGGGGTCGTTGAGAGCGCGTCTCAGACCCTCGGCGACGTCGACCAGCACCAAAAAGCGCACGCGAATAACGCACAGCTGCGTGCGCTGGGCGGTCGAACTCAGCTCCCGGTCTTGCGTAAGCTGCTCTCCTTGATGGAGGGCCAGCACTATTCTGCGCGTGCCGGACAGGGCTGGGAATTTATGGACATGGCCGAATACAAGCCCGGCGATGATGTCAAAGATATCGACTGGGCAGCAACCGCTCGTGCTGGAAAGCCCATCGTTAAGCGATTTGAAGCCAGTGCGAATGTTCAGGTGATGCTGGTTGTTGATACCGGACGCTCAATGAGTGCGCTTGCCCCTTCGGGCGAAAGTAAAGAAGCGATCGCACTGACGATTTGTCAGGTTGTCGCATGGCTTGCCTCTAGTCGCGGTGACCAGGTGGGTTTGGTGTCGGGCTGCCAAGGACGTATGCGGCACATGCCCGCGCGATCGGGAAATGCGCATATCGAACTCATTTTGCGACGCCTCGAGGAAGATATCGACCTGCGTTCGCCCTCTTCAGATCTCGAAACTCTTCTTGCACGAGTGCAGGCGGCAACCTACCGCCGGTCCCTGATTGTTTTGGTTACGGATGAAACGCACCCCCAGCCCACGCCTCGTGCACGGGAACTGCTCAAGCGCCTGAGCGTCCACCACCGCTTACTCATCATGCAGGTCGCAGACGCGGATCCGACGCAGCTCCCCGCGGGTACTCGGATCGTGGATGTCGACGCAGGCCCGCTTCCCGACTTCCTTTTGGGGGATAGCCAGATTGCTGCCGAGGCCGCCGCGCGCGCCGACCAGAGCCGAACCGCGGTGCGTCAATTCCTTGAGATCCCGGGGATTACCCGCGTGAGTGTTTCGTCCAGCGATCAGGTCGTCCGCACTCTTCTCTCCGCATTGGAAAGGGAAAGTCGTGTCCGGTGAATTGCGCGAGGTTCTCAACTACCCGAACTGGATGTGGATTATTGGAGTCTTGCTTCTGGCTCTTGTCCTGGTGTGGGTAGGAGTGTGGCTGATCCGCTGGCTGCGCTCGAACCGCTTGCAGGAACAGAATCAGATCGCGCTTATTCCCTTGGATGAGAAGCGTCGTCAGCGCTACCTGGGCTTCATTGACGAGGTCGAGGGTCGCTTGAATACGGGCGACTTGGATGACCGTGGGGTGCACTTGGCAGTCGCCGGTATCTTGCGCGCGCTGGGCACTGAACGTACCGGTCGCGATCTTGAGACTGCAACCGTGTCTGAGATTCGAAAGCTCATTCCCACGTGGCCTGATCTTGCGGATGCTCTTTCTGCCTGCGAGGACAGCTTTAAAGCAGATTCCGAGGCCGATGGCAAAGAAACTCACTTCGATCCCACGTTCGTCATGGATTACGCGCGGGAGGTGGTGAAGAAATGAGGTATGGGTACCTCATTGCCGTCGTCCTAGGTGTTATTGCCGTCGCTGCAGCTTTTGGCTGGTGGCGTGTCGGTCTGCGCCTTCATGCGAGAGAACGTCGAGGCTGGGTTGCAAATACCGGTTATGTGCGTGACTTGCCGCGTTATCGTGCGCTGATGCGCCGTACGCGTATGGCAGTTGCTGGTTTGCTTGCTGTTTTTTGTGCTGCTGCCGTATCGCTTTCTGTCGTCGCTGCAAACCCCGTTGACCGTCGAGTCGATGACCGGCGCTTGGCCTCGCGAGATATCGTTCTGTGCCTGGATGCGTCAGGTTCGATGCTGGAATATGACAGTGAAATCGGTGATGCCTTCAAGAGTCTTGTTGAGCACTTCAACGGCGAGCGTGTGTCTTTGTACCTGTGGAGTGCTCGTTCGGTTCGGAAGTTCCCGCTGACTGATGATTACACGATGGTGAACGAAAACCTCGAGACCTTGAGTTCGCTCCTGAGGAATGGCGTCATTTCGAAGACCTCGAACGGATATCGCATCACCAATGATCTTGCCCGTTATCTTGAGGGAACTGAAGATCCCGATGAGCAAGCAGCATCCCTTATCGGTGATGGTCTAGCATCCTGCGTGCTTGGTTTTGATCATACAGATCAAGAGCGCTCGCGGACGATTATTTTGGCCTCGGATAACGAAGTCAATGGTGAAGGCTTATATACCCTCAAGGAAGCGATTGACTTCGCGAAGCGCCAGAAGGTTGAGGTCATCGGCCTCTACCCGGGTTCGACGTTGACCACTGAGGGCGAAGATATGAAGAACCAGGTTGAGTCCACCGGCGGCGAGTTCTATACGATGTCGAGCTCCGGCACAGTGGATTCGATTATTCAAAATATCGAGGCCCAGCAGAAGCGTGAGGTTGAGGGCGACGCTCGCGTCACGGTTACTGACCGCGTCAATACGCCCGTGGCCTGGCTGGCAGTTGCCATCGTGGCCTTCCTTGGGCTTATTGGTTTTGCTAAGCTCTGATGCCCTAGGAAAGAGTCGGACGGAGATCTTTTAATAGGGACGTAGGGCGTCGACAGGATTCAGAGTGCCTGCCTTGATTGATCGTGAATACATTTGTGGGGCCGCAGCAACAGCTGCGACCCCACAATGTTTTATTGCCTGAAGCGCTTAGGCCTTGCGACGCTTAGCTGCAAGAAGACCAGCAATCAGGGTCAAACCTGCTGCGCCCAGAACCATTCCGCTCGTGGCGCCGGTGTGTGCCAGAGGGCCTGCCTTCTTCGGGTTTTCAGCCTTGGGATTTTCTGGCTTGTTGGGCTCCTGAGGCTTGTCGGGAGTGGGCTCGGTCGCCGGAGTCGAAGGTGAAGGCGAGACGTCGCATCCGGGGATGGAACCAACCAAGGTGTGGAAGAAGACCATGGGCTTCGAGGTCGGAGTCTGGTGTGCCTTCTCGCCGGTGAGCACAGCGTTCACCTCAACGCTGAAGGAGGAGTTCTCTGGCATGTGTGCAACAGTGAAGGTCAGCGTCTTCTTATCGGCACTTACGGTTCGGGCGGGAGTTCCCGTCACCGACTGTGAGAAGCCGTTAGCAACAAGCTGGCCAGCGCCAGGGGTGAGCGCAGAGGCGATCGAGGCCTCGTCGAAGGTCGCACCTTGGGGTGCGCTTACGGTCATCGTTGCGTTGTTCAGTTCGCGCTTGGTTGCGGCGTAGAAGCGCAAGCGACGCGTTGCGCCAGCAGCGTCGGAGTATTGGCGTGAGGGATCCCAGCCGTCTGCTCCAACTTCGCCCCAGAGCTGGCCGGTACCCTCCCAGCTATCGGCGTACTTCTCACGGCGATCAATATCCTGCGAGTAGGGGGAGAAGACAGTGCGGCCAACAAGTCCCGCCTGGCAGTGGCCGACGGTGAGTGAAGGCTTGGGGACGGGGCTGCACGCCTTGCCCTCTTCGTCGGTGGCGCGCAGACCGCTCAGATGAGACGTGGCCTCGTAGTGCTTGGTGTGGTCACCGCTACCAACAAATTCGATGACAGCTGCGTGTCCCAGAGGCAGGCCCTGGTTGAACTTGAGGGTCCAGATGTTGCGTGCGGCGTCAGTCTGGGTTGCGGTCGGAACGACGTCCCAGTGCAGGTTCGAAGCAAGTGCACCGAAAGTTTGGGCACGCATGAAGCGATCAACATCGCCGTCGACAACCTGCGAGCTCAGCTCTCCGAAGAACTGAATGTTCGTCATATCATCGGGAAGATCAACCGTCAGCTCGGCGCCGGGGAGGATTTCGTAGTCGGCACCGATCGGAATGCGCCAGTACTGAAGATTCAGGTTTCCGTTAAACCAGTGGTGGTTTTCAAGAATGGCATGGCTGCCGTGACGTGGGTGAACGCTCTCCATGAAACCCGAAGTGGCGTAGGGGCCGGCACGCAGTCCCCGGGGGATGTTGTTCATGTTCTCATCGAGCATTGCGCGTGCTGTCCAGTCGACAACGCAGCCGGAGCTACGGTCGCCGTTGATTTGTCCATCAGCGCCTGCCTCGACGGCGTTTGCGCCTACGGCAGTGAGGGAAGAAAAGAGGAGCGCTAGTCCAAGTGAACCAGTTGCAATCTTTGAGAGCGTTTTCATTTTGCCTCGAATTTCCTGGTGATTGTGTATTTAGGACACTGTGCTGCGGATTCAAATTTACATATGCATCTCTTCAGTCGTCAAATAGATGTTCTATCTGCTGAATGTGAGTTCGCCACTATACTTGCCAGTGTTTGATCCGATCCCAGGAGGAATATTGTCGCTCTCCTTCCGACCGCTCATGCCGGTTTACCTCGTCGTTGTGATAGCTGCGGCATGCCTATTTTTCTCCTGGTGGAGTGCTCGTCGTCATCAACCCTTCAGGACTTCTGATCTGGTCAGAAGAGGTGGAATTTCTCTCGCTCTTTTGTCGATTTTGGTGGGTCCTTCAATCCCCGGAGAAGCGCAAAAAGTCACAACCAATGTTGAGGTGTGGCTCGCGATTGACCGCACGGGTTCAATGGCGGCCGAGGACTGGGATGGCTCGAAACCACGTCTGGACGGTGTGCGTCACGATGTCGAGACCATCCTCACTGCCGCCCCGGGTGCTCGCTACCGTATCGTGACTTGGGATTCCGAGGCCGATACTGGACTTCCGCTGACCACTGACCTTGGTGCGGTTCGCTCTTTTATGAGTACGCTCACCCATGAAGTCAGTTCCACCTCTCGTGGCTCTTCTCCGGATCGTCCGGCGGCCTACCTTGCAGAGGAGATGCAAGCTGCCGCAAAGAAACACCCGGAGAACACTCGCGTCCTTTTCGTCTTTACCGATGGGGAGACCTCCAATAGCGATGCGTGGCGCGGCGTGGGCGCGGGCGAGTCAGATGACTGGAAGAAGGTGCAACCCGAGCTTTCGGGCGGCCTCGTCATTGGGTACGGGACCGAAAAGGGCGGTCGCATGAAGGTCTCCGCCTTGGGGCAAGAGAATTCGAAGACTCCTGAGTACATTAAGGACTACAGCCAGGCTGGAACTCCTGATGCGATCTCGAAGATTGATGTTGCGAAGCTCAACCAGATTGCGTCCCAGCTCGGTGTCGATATGGTGCGTTCTCCCAGTGATTCAGCAATTCGAGACGCTGCCAGTTCGTCTGTTTCCAACGCCCGTAATATTGCGGATAGTCGCGATATGATTCAGACTTCTCGCTATATTCTCTGGCCCTCGGCGCTGGTTCTCACCGTGCTCATGGCATGGGAGGCCGCCATTTTTGCCGGCCGCGTTCACGCACTGAGGAGGACCCGTGCGATTTAAGCATCGATCGACAGCTCGCGTAGAGGAACGCCCCGAGGGTTTCTACCAGCCGCCCGCGGGTGCACAGAACGGTGGCGAGGCCTCGGCGGATGGAATCCCGAGCGCAAGGCCAGCCTCGGCAGACCGGACTCAACGCAGTGCGCGTCGTCCGCGCAATGGAAAACTACTGCGCCCGCTGTGGTGGTCAATGCCCGTCGTCGCCGTCACGCTTGCGGTTGGAACCTATATGGTTTCGCTTCCCCTGTGGGCCTGGGCAACGGGTAGGACCGCGCGTGCGGGCAATCACGAGGCCGCGCTTAGCTCCTATTCGCGCCAGATCTACTGGGGGGACCTGGGGCCGGCCAGCTGGGTTGCGCACTACAACGCGGGTACCGAAGACCTTCGACTCGACCATATCGACTCGGGTGTGGAGCAGCTGCGTACCGCGTGGGACCGTGTCCCCAAGGCGCGACAGGTTGAGGATGGGCGCATTGAAACCTATTCCTACGAGTGCACCGTGCGAATGAACCTTGCGCTCGGATTGGAAAAACAGGGTGACGCCGCGATGGCGAGTGACCGTGCTCAGGCGGCAGCCCTCTACAAGGAGATGGGCGAGGTCGTTTCCCCCTGTCAGTCGACGTCCTCGACGCAGAATCAGCAAAATCAGCAGGGCCAGGGCGGCGGAGCTGATGCTGATAAGGCGCATGATCGTGCAAAGCAGAAGCAAGAGCAGGCTGAAAAGTCCGATAACAAAGACAATCAGGACAACAAAGATAACAAAGACAATAAAGATAACAAGGACGATAAGAATAAAGACAAGAACCAGGATCAGAATCAGGACGATCAGAACAAGGACAATAAGGACAATAAAGACAATAAAGACAACAAGGATCAGCAGACTGACAAGCAGAAGGATCCTTATGACGGCGAAACTGCTGAGCAGCGCAAGAAGCGTGAGGAAATGCAGCGCCGCTTAGAAAAGGGTGACCAAGACGGTCGCAAGGAACAAGATCGTAAGCGCGGCACCGGCGGAAACGGCGCCTGGTAAAGGCGATCAGTGACTTAGGTCCCAATGGGGAATAGCTGAAGTTCTGGCTGGGTTGAGATCTTCAGTGCTGCTGAAGATGCGGCTCAGTGATGAAAGGTTTGTCCCATGACGTACAAGGTCGCATACATTATTGGTTCTCTGTCCTCTACATCCGTTAACCGCAAGCTTGTTGGCGCCATGATCGCCGATGCGCCTGAGGATTTGGAATTCGTCGAGGCAAACTTCTCCCAGTTCCCCCTGTACAGCCCTGATCTCGAGGCGGATTACCCGCAGGTGGCTACGGAGTTCAAGACAATCCTTGAAGAGGCCGACGCGGTTCTTGTTGCGAGCCCCGAATATGATCGTTCGATCCCCGGTGGTTTGAAGAATGCCATTGACTGGATGGGGCGTCCGTGGGGATCGAATCCGATTGGCGGCAAGCCCCTGTACGTCGTTGGTGCTTCTGTGGGTGCGGTTGGGGCCGCTATTGGTCAGGCTGCTGTGCGCCAGACACTCTCCTTCTTTAATCCGCTGAACATGACTCAGCCTGAAATGTTCCTTCAGGCAAATGCTGATTCCTTTGGTGAGGATGGTCGTTTTGTTGACGCTGGAACGCAGGCTTTCGTGAAGTCGGCTGTCGAGGCCTTCGCGGAGTTTATCCGTCGTCACGCCTGAGTTGGGTGCCCCCAATGCTATGAATGGGACTAAAGTCCCTAAATGGTGTTGGGGGTCTTTTTGTGCCCAATTTTGAGTGAGCGGAGTGTGGAAACCGGGAATGGTAGCGGCCGTGTTTAAGAGAGGTAGACATGGTTGTCGTTTCGCTCGAAAATGGCGAGAATCTGCGGAAAATTCGCATCGAACTCAAGGGGTGAAAACGTTCAGTCCGACTAGCTCTCGCGGTAACGTGAGTGCCGGAGACGTGAAAAACCCCTGACATACTGCGTCTCCAGAGGGCGCCTGTTGACTCACTTTCAGGCGCCCTCAATCTTAAGATCCATCTGGGTTAAGCTGATGAAGGACAACTTCTTGCACTGAGGATGGGACATGAGTGAAACACTGCCTGAGGCCTCGGACCACCCGGGGGCTGAGCAAAGCGCATGTCCGCGTTTGGAGCGTCCCCGCCCACAGCATCCGCCCGTCTACCAGCACGCCTCGGAAAAACTCGATTTCCTTCAGGAACGTAACTGGGGCTTCGATGATGTCGTTGACGCTCTATTCTTTATCTTCTCCGGAATCGCAACACTGTGGCTCGCATACGTGTTTTTGGCGGGTTCCATCAGGCTCAAACCCACCGCAATTGCCTGGTTTGCCATCTGCTGGGGAGTGACTGCCTACCTTGCGCTTCCGCGACTTCATCAACTTCTCACATGGCTCTATGTCCCCGACTATTTCATTGGGCGCACCAGGACTGCTGATGGCTTGCTGGGTGACCCGGTGAATCTGGCACTATTGGGTAGCGAGGTCGATATTCACGCAGCAATGACTGCCGCGGGTTGGGTGCGAGCCGACCCCATCAGTCCCAGAAGTGTGCTCCGTGTGATCCGTTCGTGGCTCACTCGCCAGCACTATGATTCGGCGCCCGTGTCTAACCTGGTGCTCTTTGGGCGAAAGCAGCATTTTGCTTATCAAAAATCAGTTCCAGGGAAATCGTCGGAGCGCCACCATGTGCGTTTTTGGCGCACCCCTCAAGGCTGGGTCCTCCCCGGTGGTCGGAGGGTCGAGTGGCTTGCCGCGGGTACCTTCGACCGGGCAATTGGCCTGAGCCTACTCACCTTCCAAATCACTCACAAGATCGATGCGGATATCGACATTGAGCGCAACTTCATTGTCGATGATGTCCTCTATGCCTGCGAGGATGCCCGCGTCGAAATCTTGCCTGACTTCTTCAGCGCCTATCACGATAAAAACGGTGGCGGCGACCGAGTCGTCACCGACGGTGACCTCTATCTTCTCGATGTCACCGATGTTGAAGTTGACGACGAAGACACGGTGCAGATTGCTGACGCCCACGTTGTTGATACGCGGGCACACCGCCGGCGCCCCACTCAGTTGGTCGTAGGAATGGCATTGGTAGCCTGCATGGTTCTGACCGAGGTCATCAACGCGGTGCTTATTTTGCGAAACCCCTGGAAGTACGCCGCGATCAATGTCGGACCCCTTGATGAGCTTGCAGAATCGCAGATTAATCTCCTCGCACTGCGCCTAACGGTTGGCCTTCTTTCCGTCATTCTGGTTGCTCTGGTGATCGTCACTGCCGCACTCACGTGGCAGGGACACCCTCGCGCTCGCATTATCTTGATGACTGCTCTGAGCTTGAACATTCTTGTCGCCGTAGCTGATATTGCCCACTCGGGAACAAGTCATATCTTGCTGATGACTCTGATCGGATCATCGCTCAACGTTTTGGCGCTTCTTGCCTTGTCGGCGAGGGCATGCCATCAGTGGGTGCGCGAACGCAAACGGGATCGAATTGCAGCAGCTCTTGAGCTAGCCAACTGAGAAGTGTCTTAGTTTGCTGGCGCCATAAACCAGGCTGCGCGCGAATCCGTTGCAATCCCTTCGTTATACGCCAAGCCAGCGTATGCGGCCGCATCCTTGCCCAGCTGTGAGGAAAGGAAAGCTCGGAAGGAATCCACGGCCTCGGCGTGAGTGGAAGCCGGTAGGGGAGCGGCCACTACCTCGCGGGAAACGCATGATCCCGGGATCGCTTGGGCGCGGCTTTCCGTGCCAGTGTTCGAGGCTGCGGCAACTGCCAGGCGCGCATCCCACACGAGGACCGGGCGCGCGTGAGAGCCTTGCGTGGACTCGGCCTCGGGAATGATCGAGGCGCGGTCGGCGGGGATTGTGACGCTCCACTGTCCCAGCGCATCACCGGTCGAAGAGGAGAAGCTTCCCGATTCGCGCAGGTCGGTTGCCCAGTCTTCGAAGCCCTCGCCAAGAGTCTTCTGGGCGTTGGCGATGTACTGGCTTCCGATTGCCGAGTTCTCCGGGGGAAGCGCGGTGAGCGGCGCGTAGCTTGAAGATGAGAGTTCCGCTAGAGAGTTCGGTAGCGCCTTGCGGTTTGCGGAAAACCATGAGCGATCCGCGTAGGCGCAAATCGGGTCGTTGCCGATTGCCGTGGGGGAAGTCGTCGCACCCAGGGAAGCGGCCGTGGCCGAATCAATGCCGAAGAGGATATCGGCATCGAGAGAACTCGAAATAGAGGACGCTGGGAATTGCTCAATGGTGTAGCCGCTTGCAGCCTCGAAGGCCGAGACATAGTCGTCGGGGAGCTGCCAGCCGGGAGCGTAAGCAATGCGCAGGGTTCCACTTCCGCGTGGGATTCCTTGGTCACCGCTTGCCTTCGTGTGCTTCGCTACTGCCGAGGCCGAGCCCGCCTGGGTGGAAGAGCTTGAGTCTGTGCGGAAAGGATCGTCCGTCCACTGGGCTCCCTGAGGGATTGACGGGGAACAGGCGCTCAGTGCGAGCGCACACAGGAGAGTGGCGCTGGCGAAGCGGCGAGCTTGGCGTTGAGTGGACGGAGAGGCGGTCTTGGTCTTTCGCACCGTACCAGTC
>ERZ773046.1145-NODE-1145-length-15649-cov-7.534372_pt1 | contig 15649 bp, 13 predicted proteins | sample MGYA00580634_ERZ773046 | MGnify/ENA primary metagenome ERZ773046 (study PRJEB29015, sample SAMEA2738127) | human oral metagenome | biome: human oral; feature: human-associated habitat; material: saliva | place: China | collected 2159 ... | reverse complement strand
TAGTACAGTTTTAAGGATAAAAAGTTAAATTATTATCAGCTTTTGAATGTTAAAAACTTAAATATACTGTAGTCTTGCATATTTAAATTATAAATCACTCAAATAGGGTCATATTATTGATAAATAGTTTTATATAATAACAATTATGAAAATGAATTTGTTTTCCGAAAAATTTAAGCTCCTGTTGAACCTATGAATTTCAGAAGGTATAATATAGTTCGAGACTATTTTAAAAAATTGGAAGATTTATTAATGAAAGTTAAAATCAGGGAGATTGATGAATCTTATAAAGACATTATAATATATTCATGATATTTAACGTGTGACATAAAAATTTAGAAGATGGTTTTTCTATAATACAAAGGTTAAGAACTATCAGGTAACATAAAGAATAGTTGAACTGTTAATATTAAATCAATTTGGTATTTGTATTGGGGAATAGAATTGTTATGTAATGTTAAAATAAAGAAATTATAGGTGTTAAGATGGAAAATATTATTGAGATAATTAAACAAAGTATAGACTGGGTGCAGCGATTTTGGTTTGTTATATTTGTAGTTTCATTTATAATTATATTTTTTTACAGTTTAATATCTTTTAAAAAAAAGTGTAAAGCTATAACAAATAAATTAATAAAAGAGTACTCTGATAGTGGCAAATATATAAAAGGGCTATTTGTTGAACTTAACGATTCAAAGGAGTATATTAGGGCTTTTTGTTTTAGTAGACTATGGAAACAAAAAGTTATAAGAAATTACAATACACTGTTTAATGACAAAATGGGCAAAGAACTCCCAAAAGTATACCCTGACTGCAATATACAGTTACGATATTCATACAAAACAAATTTTAAAAAATTAAAAACTGGAATATATAATACGCTATTATTTTATGAAAAGATATGTAACAGAGAGCCTATTTGTAATCCATACTACAAGAATACAAATATGTTATATGAGCTTTATGGAGGAGAATATTTAAGAAAAATCAAGAAAATTGAAAAACTAGCTTCATATTTAGACTCGAAATACATGATTATAACTGGAACTGCCGGAAATGGGAAGTCTATGATGTTATGTTCTGTTGCAGAATTATTAGTTAGCAAAAAAAGCAATGTTATTTTCTTTAACGCCAGAGACATACAGGAAAATCTGATATCCTATTTGATAAAAAATGTGATGCATGAAAAGTTAATAAAAGTATTTGAATTATGGTGGAATTTGCAGGAAATAATTCATATGATTATGAAAAAAGATATCTACATCATCGTGGATGCAATTAACGAAAATGAGAATACAGAGTTTCTTGAATCACTATCAACCTCAATAGAAAGACTTTTGAAGTTTAAACATGTGAAATTGATTATAAGCTGTCGTAGTGAGTACTATGATTTAAAGTATGAAAAATATTTATTCAAAGATAAGGAGAACTTTAGTTCTTGTTATTTAGATCTTCAGGGGGGAGAGTATTCAAATGAGGCTAAAGAGAGGCTTATTAATAATTATGCTCACCATTATAATTTTAAAGGTGATTTATCGGAGGAGGTTAAAGAAAAAATCACTAGACAATTACTCCTTGTAAGAATTTTATTCGAGTTTTATTCAGGAAAAACCAATAAAATATATGAATTGAATAAATATGAACTATACAAACAATACATAGATGGAGCTGACAACAAAGAAATAGGAATTTTATTAAAAGAACTAGCTAGATACATGTTTGAAAACAAAATATATGAAAACATACAACTACTAAATCTAGGAGATTCATTTAAAAGATATCAAATAATTGATGCATCTATCTTGGTTTGTCGCAGCTTAATAAAACATGCAGGAACATTAAGAGAAGAAACGGTGGAGGTTATAAATTTTGTCTATGACGAAATGCGAGATTATCGTTTATCCGTATATTTACTTGATGTTTGTGTTGATAAAGCTCAAAATGTGAATTATGATTGCGTTAAAAATCAGTTATTGAGACTAAGAAATGAACAAGCAATATGCCTTGAAGGTATAATTAACTATATATACAATTATTGTGTAGTTAACAATAATACTGAAATGCAAGAATTTATTTTATTTAAACTGATAAAGCAACGCGATGATCATATGAATGAAGACAATAGCAGGCGAAATAGACATATATCAAGTTGGGGATTAACTCTATTGCTCGAAACAGATTCTATTGAGTCAGATTTTGGAAAGAAATATGTTGATTATATATTAAGAGAAAATCCGGCTAAGGAAGGGGAAAAACTATTGTGTTACCTTTTGAAGCAGGAATATTCTAGAGGCAAAAATACTTTAGGTATATTACTTAATGCATTTTTGCGTATTAAAAATAAAGATGATTTAGCTAATGCCTTACGCAATACAATTTCTTCGTGGAGTGAACAAGGAGTAACGGTGAGTGATCTAACAAGGATTCATGAGATACTTATTAAAGAAAACAAAGACGGTGCTGATAGATTTTTAGTTTATATGTATCTTCTTACAATATTTTTCAACTGGAATGGAAGGGATGAAACAAAGAAATATATTAAAAAAGTAGAAGACTATTTCTGTGTTGAAGAGTACATAAATAAGTTAAAGGAGAATATATCTTGAAAACAGTACAATATGGTGATTATATTTTTTTTGAGAAGAAAGTGGTAGGATCGGTAAGAAATCTGATTCACAGATATGGTGTTAAATCTAATTCATATGCAGGTGAAGTGATTAAAAGTCTGTATTATTATTATTTTGGTGATGCTGTATGCGTTAATAAAGAATATATAAAATTCTATAAAAATGAATTCCTTGACTTAGATACATATTTAGAATGCCATATGGGTATCCCTAAAAATGTTAGAAGTAGATTATTAACAAAAAAGTTATTATATGTCAACCTTAATAACAAAGGGAGTCGCATGGGTAATTCTTTCTATGATACAGATTTAATAGATCAATTTTGGGATATGGTTGGAGGTAAAGAAAATGAAAATACGAGTGGGTTACATTACGAACAGTTCCTCAACTAATTTTATGATTGTGTCGAAAAACGAACTTACAGTGGATTATTTATATGAAAAACTTGGGTTCAAAAAAAAGTCATTACTTAACCAGCATGCAAAGCAATTATGTAATGATATTATAAATGGAACATTTAAAGGATTGCGCTGGTTTGATTTTGATGAAATGGATGAAAGTGATAAATGTAAAGTTAGAGAAATTTTTGGAGAAAAAGCTGCAAGAATATATGAATCAAAGAAAGCGAAAGGATTTTACATATACATGGGACATACTGGTAGTGATGAGAATCCATTAACATGTTTTTTTACAATAGACAGTTTTGAGATAGATGAAAAAGATTTCTATTTAAATGCAAGGGATTGTACGTGGTAAAAATGATTTATTATGAAGATACCAAATTTTCATTTTGGGAAATATTTAATGAACAAAACGGTACATTAATAAGGAGTAATGTCATAGGAACAAGTTTTGATCCGTTTATGCGTTCATTTCCAGAGCTTATAGATGTTGGAATAATGGGTCATTGTGATGCTGGAAAGAGTAAATGTTGCAGGTCTGTTGGAGTCGATTGCTATCAGAAGGGAGCAATTTCTACCAAGGGCAATATGAAACTAGGAGACTATAAAAGAATAGTTGATGAGGCAAAGGGAAAGACTTTTCAAATTGCGCTTGGTGGTGCAGGAGATCCCAACAAACATGATAATTTTGAGGAAATTCTGAAATACACAAGAAGTAATAACATAATTGTAAATATGACAACGAGTGGTATTGATATAACGACAAAAGAAATATCGTTGATTGCTGAATATTGTGGAGCTGTTGCTGTGTCATATTATTCTAAACTTGTTGATGGAAAAGAAACGAACGATTGTACACTAAAATCAATAGATAAATTAAAATCATTGATACAAACTAATGTTCATTATGTTGTTTCGAACGATAGTATCGATGAAGCAATATTCAGACTTGAAAATGATATTTGGCCAGAGGGAATCAACGCAGTGATTTTCTTATTATATAAACCCGTAGGATTTGGAGTAGACAAGAAGGTAATTACGAATTATGATAAAATTAGGTCGTTCATTAATGTGGCACTAGCGAAAAAACATTTTTATAAGATAGGTTTTGATACATGTTTTACACCAATTTTGCTAGATTTTCAAGATATGTTTGAAATACAGTCAATAGATTCGTGTGAAGCTGCTAGATTTTCTATGTATATCGACTCAGAGATGTATGCATATCCGTGCTCCTTTGACAATCAAAAAGGAAAGTATAAGATATCTCTTCTTGAAAGTAATATTCAAGAGGTATGGAATTCGAATACATTTGATAGATTTAGAAGTAGGAACTCAATTTGTAATGATTGTAATTTGCATTGTATTTGTAATGGTGGGTGTGGACTAGAACTTGGTATTGATGCAGGACTTAAGTGTAACGAATATCGCAAAATTTCAATTTAATTCACTGACAATTATATTCAATAAATCAGTAAAATTGTGTAATAACATTAAAGGTAAATTATATGGAAAGAAAAAACTTAATTTAGAACCGGAAGTGAATTTCTTTGAATACGAAATATTATCTATCATAGAATTAAAATGTTATTTAAATAGAATGTTTTGGAGTTTATCATGTCAATAGAAAACAAAATCAATCAGGCTAAGGGTGATGTAAAAGAAGGTCTAGGAAAAGTAAGTGGAGATAAGAAGACTGAATTTGAAGGTTCAGTAGAAAAGGCTGCTGCCAAAGTAAAGGAAGTAGCAGAAACCGTAAAGGATAGTGTAGAAGGCGCAATTGATGGCGTTAAGAATGCTGTAAGCAAAGATAAATAATTAAATTAAGATTTTCTTTAAATACTCATTATAAAAAGGTCTTCTGTGGTAGAATATATCACAGAAGATTTTTTGTTATATTAAGTGTTATATCCATTTTTTATGGAAATATATAAATAAGTATATTTGGAAGGAGACAGGATGCTAAGAGATTTATTTAGATATTTCAAACCGCATAGAAAGATATTTGCGCTCGATATGTTTTGTGCCATAATGATTGCGTTTATCGACCTTGCGTTTCCACTTGTTTCAAGGACGGCTATGTACGATCTGCTTCCGCAGAGCAAGTATGAGACATTCTTTGTTGTAATGGCTATAGTTGCCGTTGCATATGTGCTTAGGTCGATTTGCTACTACATCATGACTTACTGGGGACATACCTTCGGTATTAGGGTTGAGACTGATATAAGAGCGGATCTTTTCAATAAACTGCAGAGTCTAGACTTTGAGTTTTACGATAAGAATAGGACGGGTACTTTGATGAGCAGGCTGACAAGCGATCTTTTTGAGATTACAGAGCTTGCACACCACGGCCCCGAAGACCTCGTAATTGCAATACTTTCGATATCAGGTGCTCTGATAGTTATGTTTAGCATAGAGTGGAGACTTGCACTTGTTGTAGCTGTGCTTGTACCTATTTTCCTTTTGATTGTTGTGCTGACAAGAAAGCAGATGTCAAGAGCTTCGGTTAATGTAAAGAAGAAAATTGCTGATATAAACACGGAGATTGAGTCATGTATTTCAGGAATTAAGACATCAAAGGCCTTTGCCAACGAGGATGTCGATAACGATAGATTTATGGATTCTAACTATGTGTATAGGACATCAAAGAGTGAGTTCTACAAAGCGATGGGAACCTTCAACGCATCGCAGGAATTTTTCATGTGCATCATGCCAGCTGCAGTTATCGCCATAGGTGGAAAGCTCATAATGGACGGGCAGCTGAACTACATAGATTTGATTACATTTACTCTTTATGTTTCAGCATTTATTACGCCAGTTAGAAAGATGGCAAATTTTGCTGAGATCTTTGCAAACGGTATGGCTGGACTTAGGAGATTCAGCGAAATCATGGCGCTTAAGCCTCAGGTAGAGGAGAAGCCAGATGCTATTGATTTTGATGTCAAAGAGGGAAATATCGACTTTGATGATGTAACATTTGCATACGACGGAGTCCACGATGTTGTAAATAACATGAACCTTCATGTTAAGGCAGGAGAAACTCTAGCAGTTGTCGGAGCCTCTGGTGGTGGTAAAACTACTGTCTGCCAGCTAATTCCGAGGTTTTACGATGTGAGCAGCGGAAGCATAAAAATAGATGGAGTTGATGTTAGAGATGTGACTAAGAATTCTCTTCGTGAGAATATAGGAATTGTTCAGCAGGATGTCTTCATCTTTGCGGACACAATCCTAGAAAACATCAGATATGGTAAGCCATCAGCAAGCTATGAGGAGGTTGTCATCGCAGCAAAGAAGGCTGAGATATTTGATGACATCATGGAGATGCCTGATCAGTTTGATACCTATGTAGGTGAGAGGGGAACAAGGCTCTCAGGAGGCCAGAAGCAGAGGCTTTCCATAGCTAGAATCTTCCTAAAGAATCCTAGAATTTTGATTCTAGACGAGGCGACATCGGCACTCGATACGATTACAGAAAGGTCGATTCAAAAGTCATTTGATGAGCTATCAAAGGACAGAACCTGCCTAATCATAGCGCATAGACTCGCAACAGTTCAAAACGCGGACAGAATAATCTTAGTTGACGATGGTAGAATTGCAGAAGAGGGAACTCATTCTGAGCTAATGAAGCTTGACGGCAGATACGCAAAACTATTTAATACTCAGAGACTTGATTATTCGAGCGACGAGGAAAATTAGAATAGAAGAAACGAAAAGCCTGTGGATTTCCACAGGCTTTGATTTTGCTTTTATGAACGATTAGTTCTTTAGGCTCTGAAGTGGAGCAGGGATTCTGCCGCCACGAAGTATCATCTTTGCTGGGGACTTATCGCGAAGCTTCATAACTGGACCGTAGCCTAAAAGTCCGCCGAAGTTCAGCTCCTCGCCCTCGGAAAGGCCAATGGCGGGGATAACTCTAACTGCCGTAGTCTTGGAGTTTACCATTCCGATAGCCGCTTCATCAGCAATTATAGCTGAGATGGTTTCAGCCGGCGTATCTCCAGGAATTACTATCATGTCTAGACCTACTGAGCAAACAGCTGTCATAGCCTCTAGCTTTTCTATGCTTAGTGTTCCTTCTCTTGCAGCCTTGATCATGCCAGCGTCCTCACTGACTGGGATGAAAGCTCCTGAAAGTCCGCCAACGCTTGATGAAGCCATAACTCCGCCTTTCTTGACAGCGTCATTTAGCATTGCAAGCGCTGCTGTAGTACCGTGTGTACCGCACTGCTCAAGGCCTATTTCCTCAAGTATGTGAGCAACTGAGTCGCCGACAGCTGGAGTTGGAGCAAGCGAAAGGTCTACGATTCCAAATGGAACATTTAGTACTTCAGCTGCTTCGCTTCCGACTAGCTGACCTACTCTTGTAATCTTAAAAGCAGTTCTCTTAATCTGCTCTGAAACCTCGTTTAGACTTGCGCAAGGGTCCATCTTTGATAGAGCTGATCTAACTACGCCAGGGCCTGAAACACCAACGCTTAGGACAGTATCAGATTCGCCGACACCATGAAATGCACCAGCCATGAAAGGATTATCTTCTACAGCATTGCAGAAAACAACTAGCTTTGCTGCACCTATGCACTGCTTGTCCTTTGTGAGCTTTGCAGATTCGAGAACCTGCTTTCCCATCAAAGAGGCAGCGTCCATGTTGATTCCTGCCTTTGTTGAGCCAACATTTACTGATGAGCAAACGAGCTCTGTCTCTGCAAGAGCCTGAGGGATTGAATTTATTAGCTCAAGGTCACCTGCGCTAAAACCCTTGTGAACTAGGGCAGAGTAGCCACCGATGAAGTTAACTCCGCATTCCTTTGCAGCCTTGTCAAGAATCCTTGCGTATTTAATTGGGTCTCCACCAGAAACACCTGCGAGCATGGAGATAGGAGTTACAGAAATTCTCTTATTTACGATTGGAATATCGTATTTTTTTTCTATATTTTCACCAGTTGAAACAAGCTTTTCTGCCTTGCGGCAAATCTTGTCGTATATCTTTTGACATGATCTATCGATGTCGCTATCGGCTGCATCGAGCAGGGAAATTCCCATGGTTATCGTTCTAATATCAAGGGATTCGTCCTGTATCATGCCTATGGTTTCTAAGATGTCGTTTGTATTTATCATGTATCCCTCCAGCAGACTAAATCCTGTGCATTGCGTTAAAGATGTTCTCGTGCATAACGTGAATTGTCATGCCAGTAGCCTCTGCTTCGATATTCTTTTTGAGCTCGTCAAGCGGAATTGAAAGCTCTGAGATGTCGATGACCATGATCATACAGAATATTTCTGTCAAAACTGACTGACTTACATCGATAACGTTTGCATTCGCCTCTGCGCAGGCCTTAGATACCTTTGCGAGTATGCCGACAGCGTCCTTGCCGACAACAGTTACAACTGCTTTTTCAATGATTTTGTCCATATTTTCCTCCAGTTATTTTAGTTCTGCTATGTAAATATCTCTTGCTAAATTATTGTCCGTTCTATATTTTATATCAAAATGAGGATATTCAGCGCCAAGCCTCTCCTTATTAATTCCGCAGTTTCCAATCATATTGGAGAAGGACTGAGGATTAGAGAAGATGTCGACCTTGAGTATAGGCTTTGGGGTCTCGTTTGTGTAACTAGAGCTTGTAGTACTCGTAAAGCCTGAACTATTAGAATCTGATGCACCCGCAAGCCCCGTGTCATCTATATTTGGCACGTGTGCAGGACCCATACCGTCTGTCTTTTTCATCAAAGCATCTAGCTGTTCCTTAAGTGCTTCATATGCTATCTCGCCTTCGACGAGCTGTCTGAAGGCTGGGTGATAGGTGCCGCCATTGATTGCAGATAAATCGCTTCCACCGATTATATCTGTGCTCTTAAGCCCGACTCTCATTATATTTATTCCTGCCTTATGCAGAATCTTATACATTTCCTTGGTGTGAAGCAGTGCTTCTTCCTTGCTCAAAGCCTCGTAGCTTCCGTCCTCATACATGTCATAAAGCTCTGTGCCATCTATGACCAAAGTAGGGTAGAGCCTTGCTAGCTCTGGGGAAAGTGCCACAGTTTCTCTTGCTGAATAAATGCAGCTCTCTAGGCTATCTCCAGGAAGCCCGATCATGAGCTGAATACCAAGCTTAAAACCTCGCTCCTTAACTAGCTTAGCTGCCTCTCTTGCGGTGTCGCTATCGTGCCCTCGCTTGGATAGTCTAAGCACTTCGTCGCTAAAGGACTGAACACCTAGCTCTATGGTGCTTACATTATAGCGTTTGAGATTTTCCAAAATCTCTTCGTCTATGCAGTCTGGCCTTGTCGATATGTGTAGGGATGAAACTCTTCCCTGATCTATATATTCGTTTGCGACCTCAAGATATGCGGTCTGCGCATCTATTGGAATCGCTGTAAAACTTCCTCCATAAAAAGCGATTTCTATCTCGCTTGTGTCAAGGTCTCCGAGCGTCGACAGGTATCTTTCTACGGTTTCTCTGACTTCATCTGTGCTAACGGCCTTAGTCCTTGCGGTTATCTTCTGCTGATTGCAGAAAACACACTGGCAGGGGCAGCCGAGATGGGGGATGAATATGGGTATTATCGCATGTTTCTTCATACTCTATGCTCCCTGCTTTATAGCTTCATATACTAAAGAATTGAGCCTATGTCAGTGAGCTGATACTCTGGGAACCACTTACATCGTATTCCGCGCTCCTCAGTGAACTCTAAAATCCTTGGAAAATCAGGATGAGAGGAGAGGTCTCCGTTAAATACAAGTTCATCTCCAACTCTGCCACAGGTTCCGCCGATGAATCCTGTGTCATAGCCGTCGAGGCGAACAAAGCCTGGCTGCACGAGAAGGACTGAAAGGTCTTCTACGCCTTCACAGGCTTTTGCAATTCCAGCATCGTAGGTGATGATTGAGTTTTCGTTAACGATAGCGATGCTGCACTTTGTATATCCTTGTTTGACGTCGATGAGGTACATTCCCATTTCCTCAGCGACCTTGAGTAGGCGCGGCGCCGTACAGGAAAGGTTGTGTATGAAGTACTTTCCTGTACATGCTGCATTGAATGCAGCATCCTGAGGATAGTACCTGCCGAGGTCCTCAGGCGCCGCCATGTAGACGGGAGCCTTGTCCCCAATTCCCATTTTGCACAAGAAAATATCGGGATGATTAGAAATCCCGCGATCAACAATTCCGTTTGATGAAATTGGCTCAAGCACATGCCCAAGCCCTGTTAAATACTCTTTAAGATGATAGTGTGCATCTTTTGCTATATATATTTTACTCATGATGACATTATACTACAAATACGGGCAAAAATATTATATAATTAATGATATATGAGATTAAATTTGTGGAGGATGAAATGGATTACAACATATTAGCAGAACTGCTGTTTCCAAATATAGATAAAAGCCCTGAGGATTATGAGAAAATCTATCCTAAGAGAAATCTGCCAGAGGGAGCCAAGGTTACAAGACTAGGACCATCACCAACTGGTTTTATTCATCTCGGAAACCTTTACGGAGCCTTTGTAGACGAAAGACTTGCTCATCAGTCAGGCGGAGTATTCTATCTAAGAATTGAGGACACTGACGACAAGCGTTTTGTCGATGGTGCAGTTAAGATTATCATCGATTCTCTCAGATTCTTTGGAATAAGCTTTGACGAGGGTGCAGGACTAGATGGAGATACAGGTGCTTATGGTAACTACACTCAGAGCAAGAGAGGCGAAATCTACGCTTCGTTTGCTAAGAAGCTAGTGAGAGAAGGAAAGGCGTATCCATGCTTTTTGACAGAAGAAGAAATCACTGCTATTAGAGCAAAGCAAGAAGCAGAGAAGCAAAACCCTGGAATCTACGGTGAGTTTGCAGCGTACAGAAACCTAAGCCTAGAGGAAGTAGAAGCTAATATTAAAGCCGGAAAACCTTATGTTTTAAGACTTAAGTCTGATGGAAATCCAGATCCAGAAAAGGCGCGCAGAATCAAGGTAGAGGATGCCATAAGAGGAACACTTGAGATGCCAGAAAACTTTCAGGACGTCGTCATCCTCAAGACTACAGGAATCCCAACCTACCACTTCGCACATGTGGTTGACGACCACCTGATGAGAACGACTCACGTCGTAAGAGGCGCAGAGTGGCTTCCTTCACTGCCAATCCACGTTGAGCTCTTCGAAAAGCTCGGCCTCAAGCTTCCAATCTACTGCCACACAGCGCAACTAATGAAGCTAGACGAAAACGGAAACAAGCGAAAACTCTCCAAGAGAGAAGACCCAGAGCTATCGCTTGATTACTATCGCAACCTAGGATACCATCCGGCTGCGGTAAGAGAATATCTGCTAACCATCCTAAACTCCAATTTTGAGGAGTGGAGAGCAGAGCATCAGGATGCAGATATTGATGAGTTCAAATTTACAACAGAGAAGATGAGTAACTCTGGTGCACTTTTTGATTTGAACAAGCTAAACGACATCAGCAAGGATGTTCTTCTTAGAATCCCAGCAGAGGAAATCATAGAGTTTCTAAAGGGCTGGGCTGAGGAATTTAGGCCTGAGATTATGTACATCTTTGATGATGAGGAATACCTTAAGAAGATTATAGACCTTGGTAGACACGATAAGAAGCCAAGAAAGGACCTCGTTTACGCAGAGCAGATTGTCGAATTTATAAGCTATTTCTTTGACGATATGTTTGCAAGAGAGGATGAGATTCCTGCAGAGGTTTCAGCTGAGGATGCAAGAGAAATTCTAAAGAAATACATGGAAAGCTATGACCATGCAGACGACCAGAGCCAGTGGTTTGACAAGATTAGAAACATAGCTGTTGAGCTTGGATATGCTGCAAAGCCTAAGGATTACAAGAAGAATCCAGAGGATTATAAGGGGCATGTAGGACATGTGAGCACAGTTATTAGAATTGCGCTTATGGGAAGAGCTCAGTCACCTGATGTTTGGTGCATACAGCAGATTATGGGCGAGGATATGACTCGCAGAAGAATCACAAGCTACGAGATATAATACGGGCTATATGCTCAATAACAAGCTCGCTTCTCGCGTAAACTACGCTAAGTTGCGGGCTTGATACATTTAGGAGAAATATGGTAAACATAGGAAATCACTGGGATGAGGTGCTCGCTGGCGAGTTTAATAGCGAGTACTATAAGAAGCTTAGACAATTTTTGATAGAGGAATATCGCACTCAGACTATCTACCCTGATATGCACGATATTTTCAATGCACTAAAGGAAACCGACTTTGATGATACAAGGGTTTTGATACTAGGTCAGGATCCTTATCACGGAGCAGGGCAGGCGCACGGCATGGCTTTTTCTGTAAAGCCGGGAGTTAAGCAGCCACCGTCTCTTGTAAATATTTTTAAGGAGCTTCGCGAGGAACTAGGAACGCCTATGCCAAGCTCTGATAACGGTTATCTACTCAGCTGGGCCAAGCAGGGAGTTTTGCTTCTGAACACCTGCCTTACTGTGAGGGAAGGAAAGCCGAATTCTCACAAGGGAAAGGGATGGGAAAGACTTACTGATGCTGTAATTTCTAAGCTAAATGATAGAGCAGAGCCTGTTGTCTTTATTCTCTGGGGTGCAAATGCAAGAGCTAAGAAGTCCCTAATCACAAACGAAAGACATTTGATACTCGAGGGCGCACATCCAAGCCCACTATCAGCATATAATGGTTTTTTTGGCGGAGCCTACTTTACGAGGACTAATGAATTTCTAGAAAAGAATGGTAAAAAAGCGATAAAATGGGACATTATAGATTTGAAATAATGAGCATTTTGTGGTATAATTTATCGTTAAATCAATGAATAAAGAAGGTAAAATTATGTCTGAAAGACAAAAAATAATTAACATTGCCGTTATAGCCCATGTAGACGCTGGTAAGTCGACGCTCGTAGATGCTTTTTTAAAGCAGAGCGGTATATTTAGAGACAACGAAGCGATGGCAGATTGCGTCATGGATAGCGACGATATAGAGCGTGAGAGAGGTATAACAATCTACTCCAAGAACTGCTCGGTAATGCATAATGACGTTAAGATAAACATCGTAGATACACCAGGCCACGCGGATTTCTCATCTGAGGTAGAGCGTATCATGAAGACTGTAGATACAGTTATTCTGCTTGTTGACTCAAGTGAGGGACCTATGCCACAGACTCGTTTTGTTCTTAGCAAGTCGCTAGAGCAGGGGCTAAATCCTATTTTGTTCATTAACAAGATCGATAAGAAGGATGCCAGAATCGACGAGGTTGTCGATGAGGTATACGAGCTATTCATGGACCTAGATTCAAACGATGATCAGCTGAACTTCCCAATTCTATACGGAGTTGCAAGGCAGGGTATAGCTGTTAAGGACCCATCAGATATAGATGGCCTAGAGTTTAGACAGGGAGATAGCAAGCTAAAGCACACACCAGAGGGCTACGGCGGATTCGATATTACGCCACTCTTTGATACAATAATTGAGCACTGCGAGGTTTACCCAGACAGAAGAGAAGAGCCTTTGCAGATGCAGATTTCAACACTTGCTTACGATGACTATATCGGAAGACTAGGAATCGGAAGAATTACAAGAGGCGTACTCAAGCAGGGCAGTCAGGTTTCTGTTGTCAAAGAAAACAGCGTAGAAACTCGCAAAATTGGTCAGATTTTCGTTTACAGAGGTCTTAAGAGAGTACCTGTTGAGGAAGCTCAGTGCGGTGACATAGTTGTCGTTTCAGGTATCTCAGATATCTCAATCGGTGAGACAATCTGCGATCCGTCAGCACCAGAGGGTCTTGGCAGCATCATGATTGAGGAGCCAACGCTTTCGATGAACTTCATGGTTAACTCATCTCCTTTTGCTGGTCAGGTGGGTAAGTATGTGACATCAAGACACATTAGAGAAAGACTGAACAAGGAGCTAGAGGTCAATGTTGGTCTCACTGTTGAGGACACAGATTCAACAGACTGCTTCAAGGTTTCAGGAAGAGGCGAACTCCATCTTTCTATTTTGATAGAGAATATGAGAAGAGAAGGCTATGAGCTAGCTGTATCAAAGCCAGAGGTTATCTACCACAAGGACGAAAACGGCGTTAGGCTTGAGCCAATCGAAGAAGTTATAATTACTGTTCCAGATGAGTATTCAGGAACGGTAATCTCCAAGCTAAACCTCAGAAAGGGAATCATGGTTCAGATGTCTGGTGACAACGGATACACTAAGCTAGAGTACCATGCACCAACTAGAGGTCTTTTGGGATATAGATCTGAGTTCATTAACGATACTCGTGGCGAAGGAAACATGGAGAGAAGATTCTTCGCATTCGAAGAGTACAAGGGCGAGATTCCGGGTAGAAATAACGGAGTAGCCATTGCGATAGAAGAAGGTGTTTGCACACCTTATGCGCTTTTCAATATCAGCGAAAGAGTTCAGATGTTCGTAGAGCCTCAGACTAGAGTTTATGAGGGTATGATTGTCGGAATGAACTCGAGAGGAAACGACATGGAGGTTAATCCATGTAAGGCTAAGAAGGCGACAAATATGCGTGCGGCAGGAAGCGATGAGAATGTTAAGCTTTCACCAGCTCGTCACTTCACTCTTGAGGAAGCGCTGGAATTTATAGCAGACGATGAGCTGGTTGAAATCGTACCAGATGATATCAGGCTCAGAAAGAAGCTACTTAAGGAAATAGAGAGAAGAAGAGCAGGACGTTAAGCAGGCGTTTTGCTATTTCGATACAGTCTTGCGGCAAGCCCCTGGTGCAGCCGTGAGAGGGCTGAGGGGGAGATTATGCCAAGTACAGAGCGTGTTTTAAATTTACTTACGGAGATGGGAATTGCGATTCTAACATTCATAGCTGGATGGATAGTCGTAACAATCTTCATCAAAGTACTTCGCAAGCTGCTTGAGAGATCCAAGATAGATAGGTCACTGCATGCGTTTATAACTAACGGCATCAGAGTTATATTTTTGATAATACTAGCCATCATCATCCTTCAAGAGATGGGGCTTAACACCTCATCGCTAGTTACAGTACTTGGTGCTGGAGGTGCTGCGATTGCGCTAGCCCTAAAGGATAGTCTTGGCAATGTCGCTGGAGGTTTTCTCATTTTGATCAACAAGCCCTTCAAGTGTGGGGATTTGATAGCAGTAAACGGAAGCGTTGATGCGACGGGAATTGTCGACGAGATTGACCTTATGTACACCAAGATGCACACTGGTGACAACAAGACTGTGACTGTGCCAAACGGAGTTATGTCAGCTTCGGTTTTGACTAACTTCACTGAGTCTGGGATAAGACGAATAGACAAGGTATATAAGTTTGCTAAGGATACGGATATAGCTAAGGTTAAGGAGATTCTTCTTGCAGTAGCAAGGAGCAATCCTCTCGTGCTAAGCACGCCTGAACCGATAATTGGAGTTGGCTCCATAGATGCATATGCACTTTCTGTAGACTTTAAGCTTTGGTGCAATGCGGATGACTACTACAACTTATCATACAAGATAGAAGAGGATGTTACTGAGGCTCTCAGGTCTGCTGAAGTCAATCTATCTTATAAGAATATTGATATTCATATGCAGTAATGCATTGATATATATTAAGACACGTTTAATTTTTTATTATAGAGAATGGGAGAAATACAATGAGAGAAATTAA
>ERZ773046.1142-NODE-1142-length-15664-cov-21.214812_pt1 | contig 15664 bp, 8 predicted proteins | sample MGYA00580634_ERZ773046 | MGnify/ENA primary metagenome ERZ773046 (study PRJEB29015, sample SAMEA2738127) | human oral metagenome | biome: human oral; feature: human-associated habitat; material: saliva | place: China | collected 2159 ... | reverse complement strand
TCATCAAAAAGATAATGAAGACACTAAAGGATTTTTGGACTGTGCGAGCCTCAATAGTTCTCTGTGCAACGTTAGTATGAGGCAAGCCCAGCAACTCACTACGAGCAAAGACCAACAAGACGAAGAAGGTCGTAATCTTGAGACCCCCAGCCGTCCCTCCAGGCGCCCCACCCAGAAACATCTGTAAGATATAGATGAATAGGGTCACAGGCCGAGCTTGAGTATAGTCAATAGAGGCAAAACCAGCCGTTCTCATGCTGACGGTTTGGAAAAAGCTAACCAGCACTTTCTCTGGGACACTAAGATTGCCAATGGTTCCAGGATTGTGCCACTCCGTAAAGAGTGTGGCTCCTGTCCCAAGCAGCAAAATCCCTGTGGTCAAGAAGAGAACCAGCTTGGTGTGGAAACGCAGACGACGTTTTTTCTTCTTTCCTAGCTGGGTTGCCAAGTCAAACCAGACCATAAAACCCAGACCACCTGTGATAATCAAGCCAGCAATGACCAGATTGATCAAGGGATCCGTCTGATAATTCACTAAACTGCTACTACCGAAATTATCAAAACCAGCATTACAAAAGGCGGAAATGGCTAAAAAGATAGAGGTGAAAATGCCCCGTCCCCAGCCAAACTCAGGAATAAAACGGAAACTAAGTAGAAAGGCACCCAAGCCCTCCACCAGAAAAGTCGTCAAGAAGATGGACCGCATAAAGGCCTTCAGCGACCGAGTCTCCCCGTAACTAAAACTCTCCTGAATGGTTTCACGACTGCGAAGACTGAGCTTTTGCTTCCCCTGAATATAAAAGACCCCGATAAAGGTCATGAGCCCCAGACCACCAATCTGGATCAAGAGCATACAAATCAACTGGCCCCAAACATTATAGGTGGTAGCTACCGGCTGTGTAAAGAGGCCGGTCACACAGACCATAGAAACCGTCGTAAAAAGATGGTCAAAATAAGTAGCCTGCGAACCGCTTGCCTGGACAAAAGGCAGACTCAAAAGTAGAGAACCTATAAAAATAACTCCAGCGAAACTTAAAAAAATCCGACGAGCTGGCGAAAGTCCGCCAAAGACCCTTTCAAGTTTTTTCACAAATAATTTGAATAACATATATCCATTGTACCATAAAAAGAAAGAGAGTAGTTATATCTGAGAAGCTATCTCAAGGCAGAGTTCCAAGGCCTTTTCGAACGCTTCTGAACCCCAGTCACGACTATCGTACTGGTCCAAGTCAGCTAGAGAGTCCGCTGTAAACAACAATTCTCCCCAAAGAATGCCACGCAGTTGAGCTACCGCCGCAAGCGCAGCACACTCCATCTCTACAACAGCACAGCCTTCCTCCTTGCGATAAGCCACCTTTTCAGCCGTTTCTCGGTAAAAACCATCTGTCGTCCAGGTCATGACTTCCTCATAGGGAATCCCTCTGGCTTCCAAAACTTGCTCAATGGCAGCAATAGCCTCTGGCTGAATTTCCATATAACGAGAAGGTGCCACATAGTGGTAGCTAGCTCCTTCATCTCGTAAAGCCCGAACAGGGACGAGAAAGGCATTCTCCTCTATATCAGCTAGCACACCACAGGTCCCAGTAGAAATGATCTGCTCCACACCGTAGCCAATCAACCAATCCATAAACTGGGCTGCTGGGGCAGAACCAACAGGCGCCTGAGCCAGACAAATCTCCTCACCCTTGTAGTTGATAACATAAACCGGATAGGTCTTGGTGGCTGAATCGAATTCGCCAACACAGTCCGCCCCTACTTCCCTCGCATATCGGTCAATCTCCTCACCTAAAAAAGCATAGACACACTTCTTGGGCAAGTGCAAGTCCAACCCCTCGTGATCTGGCATGATGACCGCCTGAGGATTATCATCAAACTCTAAAATAGGAATCGCATGTTTCTGAATCATAGCCCACCTCCTCTGATTTTGTACTATTGTATCAAAAGATGACCGAGTGTCAAGGAGGGGATTGATGAACTGAGGAACTTTTGGTCTCTTTTTGCATATTGCTAACAGGCTAGCTTCACGATATGATAGAAGCATTTCATACTCTTAGAAAATCTCTTCAAACCGCGTCAACATCGCCTTGCCATATATATGTGACTGACTTCGTCAGTCTTATCTACAACCTCAAAACAGTGTTTTGAGCAACCTGCGGCTAGTTTCCTAGTTTGCTCTTTTATTTTCATTGAGTATAAGTAAACGAAAACGGGTGACTGAACAATTTAGTCTTTGAAAGCTACAATTGCAAAATCACTCGTAAACTATGAAGCTATAACCGATATAAAAAGATAGCAATTCTAATCGAATGCTATCCTTTTTTGTTTATCCTCGTTTATCTGGGGCTGGACCGTCAGGACCACCATTTCCTTGAGGTCCCCCACCAGGTCCACCTCCTCCAGGCATAGAATTCACAATATCAGTTTGTTTTTCTCCGTTGAGATAGATGTCTCCACCTGTATAGGTCGCCGTTCCATCAAAGTCAAAACCTGTTTGACCAATCATTTTAATGGTTCCACCTGTGACCGTGATATTCCCGTTTGAGTCAATCGGATCTGTGTCCCCTTGACCGACTTCTACAGTTAGATTACCACCTGTCATGGTAAAGTAAATATCGATTTGCTGAGCATTTTTATTAGCTGCATTTACCCCATCATCTGTCGCGTAGACATTGATATCACCACCATTAATCGTAATGGCTTTCCCTTCAATTCCTTCTGTGGAATTCTTGACGGTGTAAGTACCGCTATCAATTACTAGGTTACCAGAAGCGTGAATTCCATCGTCGCCTGCTGTGACTGTTATGGTATTGTTAGCCAAATACATATTGCCGACAGTCATATCCTCATCATTGTCAACTTTGACACCATCTTCCTTGGCATCGATGGTCATAGTCGTACCAGTGATGTTGAGTTCATCATTGACATTAAAGGCATCGCCAACTGCTGTGATGTTATAGGTTCCACCCGTGATGTGGAGGGTGTCGTTGGCCTTGATACCATTGTTCTTCTTGCCATCTACATTGAGAGTTCCTTTCCCGTTGATGGTCAAATCCACCTTAGAAAAGAGAGCTGCGTCTGCTTTTTCGTCGCTGTTAGAGCTTGAGTCAGAGAGACTGTTGGTGGTTCCCTCTGCTAGAGTCAAGTAGACATGACCAGCTGATGTCGCAGATATCGCTGCATTGGTATTGGTCATGGTCGCACCTTTTAGGACTAGGTGAACATCTGCAGACTTATCTGCCTCGACCTTGATCTGCACTCCGTCAGACTGACCTGAAATCACATAGGTTCCAGATTTTGTGATGGTCACTGTTGATCCAGAGACTGTAACCCCTTCTCCAGAGACACTCGCAGATGAGCCAGATAGCTCAATCTTAGAAGCTGTACTTTCATCATAAGAAGTATCGTAGTCTTTTTCTGTAAAGTAAGAAGATTGGTTAGTCTTTGTTGAAGTTGTGATAGCAATCGTATCTGCCACTGCAGTTGTACTTGATTTAGTCGTTGACTGCCCACAAGCTGTCATCAAAGTCAAAGCTGTTAAACTGGTTAAGATTAGGTTCCATTTTTTTGATTTCATACCTTTTCCTCGCCTTCATTTAGCCTAAGCTTATCTTACAGGGGAAATCTGAAAGAAATCTAAATTTTTTCTGAAAGTTTTCTTAAGCTCAGTTTCAGTTAAGCTTGGCTTAATCATTTGATACAGAACTACTGGAAATTATTTTTAACTAGTACCCACTAGTGTGATACCTCCATAATCAAGAGACTACAGAAAAGAGAGCTTCTGAGATGAAACCTGCAAAAAAGAAACAACATCCGCTGTTTCTTTCTACTTCTATTTCACATGTATTTCCTTAATCACGCGCGCGGGATTACCAGCTAGGACAACATTGTCACCAAAAGACTTAGTGATTACAGCCCCTGCTCCTGCAACGACATTATTTCCCAGTGTCACTCCAGGAAGGACAATAACGCCACCTCCAGCCCAGAAATTGTCTCCAATTGTGATAGGCTTTCCGTACTCGATACCTGAATTGCGCTCCTGTGGATCTAGTGGATGGAGGGGAGTCAAGAACTGACAGTTGGGACCGATCATAGCATTGTCCCCGATACGAATGGGGCAGATGTCCAACATAGTCAAGTTCCAGTTAGAGTAAAAATTTTCCCCTAGATGGATGTTGACACCGTAGTCCACCATCAAGCGCGTATTGATATAAAGATTTTTCCCGGTCGAACCAAACCAAGTCTTGATGATTTCGGCTCCCTTCAAGGGATCCTCTTCCTTGTTAAAGGCAACCTGTTTCTGGCGAGAAGCCTGAGCCAAGGCTCTCAGTTCTGGGTCCGATGGACGATAAAACTCGCCTGCTATCATTTTCTGGTATTCGCTAGTCATAGTATTCTTCTCCTTATTTCCTACTATCATATCAAAATTTCGACATATCTGACTAGAATAAGGAGCACTTCCTACAATTTATACTCTGATTGTCATCATATCCTGTCTAAGCGAATACGAGTCACAATTCCGTCTGGGTCTGTGATTTCCAACTGACTAGATGTCAGCCACTTGATTGGTGCATCAATTTCTTGTGCTCGCTGGGCAATCGTTAACAGTTCTTCCTTACTAGCAACTTTGATGACATAGTAGGCCAAACCTGGCAAGCCTTGCTTATGCGGAGCTAGATTTTTTCCTCCCCATTCATTGACAGCTAAATGATGATGGTAGTCCCCAGCTGCAATCCAACTAGCACTAGGTACACTGAATTTATCCTCTAGTCCTAACACCGTTTGATAAAACTGGCTGGACTTTCGACTATCCTTGACGGAAAGATGGATATGCCCCATTCTCGTACCCTCGGTTAAGATAAAAGGCTCTACTCTTTCCCCCAACTCATAGATATCCTGCGCCGCAAGGGCCTCTGTCACCCCGATAATGCGTCCATCTTCTCGAATATCCCATGTGGAAACCGGCTTATCTCGATAGAGTTCAATGCCATTTCCCTCCAAGTCCTCTAAGTAAAGTGCCTCACTGTAACCGTGATCTGCACCGCCGACAAGAGGAATCTGTAAATCTGTCAGGTGCTTCAAGACATCCGCCAAAGCCTTTCGTGTCGGCAAGAGAATAGCCAGATGGTAAAGACCATAATGTTCCCTTACTTCTCCGCTCTCTTGTGCGTGAATCAAGTGTACCAAGGCTTTTCCACCAATTCCTAAAACGGTCTCTGTCTGCGCTTGAGATAAAATTTCTAAACCAATAATCTGCTGATAAAAGGCTGTTTGACTTGCCAAGTCCTTCACATTTAAAACTGCCTCTGCCAAATAAATGTGGCTCTGGTATTCATAGGTCATAAATATTTCTCCCTTTCCGTTGTAACTTTATTTATTACAATTATTATATAACTTCCATCAAGAAAGTCAAGCCAGACAACTTGAAGCATCTCGCTCAGCAAAAAAACAATCCCAGAAAAATCTTCTAGGATTGTGTTGTAGTTATTTTACTAGACTAGCAAAGTTATTTCTCAAATCAACGTTTTCTGTGGGATTGAGATACATCTTGTCCCCATTGGTCGTTGGTGAGTGAAAGATGATTCCTACAATCTGCATCCAATCAAATCTCTATATCACTCCATAAGAAAAAGGAGTAGATTAGTCATCTTACTCCTCATTCTTACAAGAAATACTATTCAACAATAAAACTCTACAATCTTATTTATAAATAGATTCTCTAAAGTCATCTGTAGTACGTAGATATGCATTATAGATTTTTTGTTTAAGTAGATGCACCCAACTTGCAGGAGCATGACTTGTCGTACGATCTATATTAGTTATATCTCTCGCTACTGCCGCATCAATTAGAGTTTGCATCTCTTGTGCTGATGAGATTGTTACCTCTTTTGTACTACCAACTACTCCTAATTCATATTGAATTGTGATTGGTTTCAATCTATCTTTTTTAGCTATACGCTCATTAAACATTGCTTTTCTGAAATCAGCCCATGTTGCATATTGGTTTCCAAATACTTTATTTAATACCATCGTATCCGTAATCAGACCAACATCTTTTTTAAACCAACTAGAGTAAGTTTTCATACCATTTCTTAATGCTTCGTCTCCGTATTTGTTTGACACATATGGAATGAACCCATCTTGGTATCCTTTTTCAGCAAGAAGTTCATACGCTACTTTTTTAAATGTAACATCTCCTGGTGCACCATTTGGATTACTTAGAGCTGAGTAGATTGGCGAGAACATACTTACAGCATAATAGCCATTTCTTCCGTAACTTCCAGTATCTTTATATGCTCTACGTGAGATTATATCATTATCGATTAATGAGTCTAAAGTTGTTAGTTTTTCTACTTCTGCGTCTGTTAATTGACGAATAGTATTTGTTGCGTGCGTATCTTTATTGTACTTCGTATCTTTAACATAAGTATCTTCTAGTTTTCTATACCATTTTTTCTTAACATCTTTCGATTTAGATAAAATAGCATTTGCTTCCATCGCATCTAGTGTATATAGAACATCGTGCATTCCATGAACATACTCTTTTAGATCAGCTGCAGATTGGTATCTCGTTGTTGGATCATAAGTGTGCAAGCGAGTTAATGAGTCTTTCTCACCTTTAAATGCCGTATTAAGAATCACCCCTTCTTGATCCAATTTGCTTGCAGATTGAAGTAATCCATACGCATAAAGTTCAGCTCCTAAACCTTCTCTACGACCATATCCTTCGAAATAAATATTACCATCAGAGTTATGAGTCATTTCATGAGTGTACACTGACGTTCCATATTGATCCAATAATCTATCGCTTACAAAATACACCTCAGATCCATCTGCAAATGCACCAGCACCACTTCTTAGACTATACCACTTGCCTGCTGGACCAAAGAAATTGTAAACCGAATCAATGTATTTATCAGTCGCAGTTGCCCAATATCCTCTTCCTTCTGCATTATTAAAGTAAAATCCATCGGTTACCGGTACTGAGCGGAATAACTTCTCTTTTGACTCTGGCGTTAATAGATTGTACCAAATATCATAGTGATCTCTTTGCCATTCCGCTGATTGATTAACCTTATCACGTACATATTGACGTAAAGCTTCTCCTGAAAGAAGCGTTCCATTTACTCTATCTTTATAACGCTCATAACTTCCGAATGCTAATGTCGATATATTAGAAATTGCATATATATTCTCTTCTGGTAATGTTAGTAACGGTAACAGCATACCCTTATATCTCCACGTAGGCGATGATAATCTATCATAGATTCCTAGTGAATATTTACTATCTGGTGTTGCCGATTCTTGTTTTGCTCTAACTTCTGCTATATTAGATTTTACCTCTACAATATAAGCTTTCGTATTGTCTTTCAACCATTGATTATTAGTTTTTTCCGGTAAGAACAATTTACGATATGCTTCTACGAAGTCGAAGACTGTATCTTCTCCTTTAAGTGATGCAAGTGTGCTGGCATATAGACCTGTCGTGTTTGATCCTCGTAGGTTTTCTAGTCCGCTATTTCCTAAAGCGATGATAGTGTCTAGCGTTGAAGCTTCATTATTTCCGTTAAAGTCAAATTTGTACACTGATAAATCTTTTGTATTCAGACTATCATAATTAATATTGTACCAACGGTTCATGTAAGTAAGTCCCAGCATGAAGGCTTCTTTGTTATGTTTGATTTTCTCACTTACATACTCAACTACACCATCTCCCGTAGTATTGATTGATTTATCCATCGCTAATACTTTTCTTAAGTGCTCTCCAATATTAGCTTTAACTTCCTCAAATTCTCTATCCAAGTATAAGTTGTCTAACGCCGCGTCATCTGCCGCTCCTAGTACTTTCTTAGTCGCTTCTGAGCTGAATGTTACATTCTGCAATTCGCTTAGTACATTATTCGTTATCACTGTATAATCTGATACAAAAGCTTCTGGTGTGAATATGTATTCTTTTCCTGAAACAGTATATTCAACCACCTTGTTATTGGTAAAGTTTTCTTTAAATGTCACATCTAGATAGTCTACTGTATTGTCTTTATAATGTAACATGATCCTGTTGATAGAATCTTTATTTGCATTGATATCTGTTACCACTGCTTGATCTTTCATCGGTACGACATCAATCAGTTCTGTGGTGTAAAGTTTGTCCGTTAGGGCTACTTTATTACCATAGTGAACAACTAATTCCTTGTTATAAAATGGCATTAGTTTTTCAATATTATTGTAGGCTATACTTCTATCTCTCTGAGCTTGACTTAGGGTTGTGTAGTCTGTTGTTCTTACATTATTTTTCAGATTCTCACCTGTATCATCAAGAGTCGTAGTTATGCCATAAGAAATTGCTTTTGCATCTGCTTGTTCTTTTGTAACTTTTGTAGCAAACCTATCTTGTTTCTTATTATCTACAGAAGTCACAGCGTTTTTAATATTTGCTCCATTATACTGATCTCCAGTAATAGCATAACCATCTCCAACATCAACAGAACTTACTACATTGTCAATTCGACCTCCTGAGTACGTAGAACCTACTATTCCTCCTACTCTCGGGTATCCATTACCGTTTAGGATTTTACCTGTTGTTACAGAACGTGTCACTAAGGCTCCACTTTCTAGTTTACCAACGATTCCTCCGGCTGTTTGGTTATTGTTGCGTGCTGCTGTAGAGATGACAGCATCTACTTTCGCTCGGTCAACTTTAGAATTTCCTCCGGTTAATTTACCAACGATTCCTCCAGCGTAATTTGCATTATTATCTGCATGGTTGGCGACTAGTTTTCCGCTGAATGAACTATTTTCAATTCTTGTATTTGTTGCATCTACGACTAATCCTGCTACAGATTTTCTTCCTGATACTTGTCCTTCTACAGCTACATTGCTAATAGTTGCATTGTTTGCTGTTTTTGCTACTGCTGCAGCATTGTCTTTACTCTCAACAGAGACCGTTTTAATATCCAAATCTCTAACTGTGGCACCATTTAATGTATCAAATAATGGTTTTTTCAAATCATAAATGGCATACGATTTTGTTCCATCAGAACCGACCAAGCTCCCTGTAAATACGCCTGTGAGGTAACTTGTCTGATTATCGCCTAAGCTCACTTCATCTGCGGTCATATCTGAAGCCAATGTATAGACACCAGACAAGTTGCTTTGCATTGCTGTTACCAACTGTTTAAAGGATGTGTAAACTCCTGCTTGCTCTGCTTTAGATTTAGCTACAGTAAATGTGTAATCATCTTTGTAACCATCTGAACCTTCTTCTACAAGTTGATCAACGGCTGCCGTCACTTTATACGTTCCATCCGTATTTTCTGTAATAGATTTTACAGGTAGGTACATTTCTTTGAAGCGATCTGATTTCACTTTTACAAAGTATTTAGCCGTATCAGTCGGCGCTTCACTTAGACTTAAATATCTACGATAACGATCATTTTCTTTACCGTATAATTCTACTGAATCAATATCTTTAATCTCTATTTTCTTATACTCTAATTGGAAATCTCGAGTTGATGTTTCAGTATTTTCTTCATTATTTTCACCCAAATTATAAGTTAGGTGTGTTTTAACTGTATACGGTGTGTAGTAATCTAAACCTGATATTACTTGCTCTTTGGCAGGATTTTCTATATCAACCTCTTTAACTAGCTTGTCTCCTTGGAAAACTTGCGCTTTTGCAGAGACATATGCTGATGTAGTGTCTGTTAAGTTATAACTTACAGTTATCGATTTTTTGTTTTCAGCTTTTGTTAAGTTGGCAATCTCTACTGTAGGTTTAACTTTTACAAGTGTTCCTACTTTGACAATTTCGCTCACCGGAGCTACTTCAGTTCGTGATAGTTCTTTCGTTTCTACGACATTACCATTTACGATGTAGTCTTCATATTGAATAGTAAGTGTTCCTGCTTGACCTTGTCGTTCAGTTTCATGACGATTTTTAAGAAGTGTTGGATCCTGAATTTCTTCTGTTGTATAAGGAATATTCTGGATTTCCGTTCTATTTCGTGTAGTGACCTCTAAAGCCGGAAGTTCTTCTACTGCAGCTTCGCCCTCATGACCTGACTCTTGTGTGCCTTTTGTCGCTACTGGATCAGTGTACTCTGGAGTCTCTTCGCGGACTGCCGCTTCACCCTCATGACCCGGTTCTTGCGTGCCTTTCGTTGCTAACGGTTCTGTGTACTCTGGTAAGGCTTCGCGGACTGCCGCTTCGCCCTCATGAACTGGCTCTTGTGTGCCTTTGGTTTCTAAGGGGTGAGTATATTCTGGAGCTTCTTCGCGGACTGCAGCTTCGCCCTCGTGACCCGGTTCTTGCGCGCCTTTGGCTTCTAACGGTTGAGTATATTCTGGAGCTTCTTCGCGGACTACCGCTTCACCCTCGTGACCCGGTTCTTGTGTGCCTTTGGTTTCGAGGGGGTGAGTATATTCTGGAGCTTCTTCACTGACTACCGCTTCACCCTCGTGACCCGGTTCTTGCGTGCCTTTGGCTTCTAACGGTTGAGTATATTCTGGAGCTTCTTCGCGGACTACCGCTTCACCCTCGTGACCCGGTTCTTGTGTGCCTTTGGTTTCGAGGGGGTGAGTATATTCTGGAGCTTCTTCACTGACTACCGCTTCACCCTCATGACCTGACTCTTGCGTGCCCTTTGTTTCGAGGGGATGAGTATATTCTGGAGTTTCTTCGCGGACTGCGGCTTCTCCCTCGTGACCCGGTTCTTGCGTGCCTTTGGCTTCTAACGGTTGAGTATATTCTGGAGCTTCTTCGCGAACTGCAGCTTCACCCTCGTGACCGGGCTCTTGCGTGCCTTTGGTGCTGATTGGATCTGTATAAGACGGTTGTGCTGGCTGAACTAGAGATTCACCCTCGTGACCTGACTCTTGCGTACCCTTTGCTTGCACTACAGTTTCATTATTTTCTTGTGGTTGGGGCTCTACAGGAGAAGGTGTTCCTCCTTGCTGATTCTCTACCACCGGGCTTGGCGAAGCTGGCGGTACTGGATTTGTCTGTTCTTGATTCCCACCAGTTTGGCTTGAATTTGTTGCAAACTCTGTAGCTGGTGCTGTTTTTTGGTCTTGCTCCTCACCTTTGACAACATGACTATCCTTACTTTCCTGACTCTGAGGAACTGCTGGTTGCTGACTAGTATCCTCATTTTTATGAGATACAGCTTTTGCTGCTGGACTATCTACATTTTCTGAGTTAGAGTTGCTATCATTTGTCTGCTTGACAGATTCAATTATCATAGTCGAATCTGCTGAATAAGCTGCAACCACTTCTTGAGATTGACTGTTTTCTGATTTAATCTCTTGATTTTCAGTAGATGCTATTGGCTTGCTAGTTGTCAGTAGAGAAAGAGCTGGCTTATGTTGTACATATCCTAGATAAGTATAACCAGGAATATCAACCGGAGCTGGCAAAGCATCTCCTGCCTGAACCGATAGCTGAGTGTTGTAGGCAGCTAGCGTCTCGCTAGTCAAAGCAAGGACAGTTGGAGACAGCAACTGGCTTCCTAGACTGGTTACTAACAAGAATCGACTGATCTTGCTCTTGCCATCACGTCCCTTAAGAACCACTACGACCAGCAAACTAAGACCTGCCACCAAGGCAGCAGTTTCTAGGGAAGAGCTAGTTCCTGTGTTGGGTAGTACTTGATTTGCTCGATAAACAAGATAGTAGGTAGCATCTGATTCTTCCGCTACTTGTGGTAGGGATGTAACTAAGAGAGTCTTCTCTTCATCAGTCAAATCCGACTCTAAAACATAAGTATAATTAACGGCATGAGATTCTTGGGCAGATACCGTCTGTAGGCCAGTTCCCATCAAAAAGAAACACGCAACTGCTACAGATACGAGGCCAACTGCCAATTTTCTTAACGAGAAATTCTGTCTTTTTTCTCCACTAGTTTTGAAATTCATATTCCCCTCTTTTTACATTTTTAAATTAGTATATTAATTTATAGTGAAATATACAACTCTTCCCATTATACATCAACTTTTTAAAAGATTCTAGGGATAGATATGCAAATAAGGGAATAATAAAAGGCATTCCTAAAATTAGATACCTAACTTCTGGAACACCTATCATATTTCTAAATTTTTATTTCACAACAAGCTCATAACGTGTCTTGCTTGTAAAGGTTTGACCGGCTTTAAGAATGACTTGGTCTTTGAGGTCGCTGTGAATGGCATCTGGTAAAGCTTGCGCTTCAAGGGCAATCCCATTGTGCTGTACCATTGGCTGACCTCCTATGATGACACTTTCATCCACAAAGTTTGCTGTGTAGACTACAAAGCAAGGAGCTTCTGTCTTGAAAAGCAAGAAGCGACCTGAGTTTTGGTCATAAAGGAAACCAGCATTGTCATGACCTGCAGGAAGGGCAAATGGGTGATCCAAACCAGATACTAGCTGGATTTGTTCGTCTTCTTCTGCAAAGATATCCTTCAACAAGACACCATTATAAATGTGTTTCACTACATCACGATTAGCATCTGGAGTTTTGGCAGGAACACCATCGGGCGCAATTGGATAAATTCCCTCTGTGTTTAGTTGGAAGACATGGCGGTCAATTGTCTGTGTGAAATCACCAGACAAGTTGAAATAGCTGTGGTTGGTTGGATTGACCAGCGTATCCTGATCGGTTGTTACTTTATAGCTGATTTCATAGGCTCCAGTTTCTTCCAAGTGGTAACTGATCCAGATTTTGAGATTGCCAGGAAATCCTCCTGTCCCATCTGTACGCTCTATGTAGAGGGTCAAGCCCTGATCGCTCACTTCAACTAGTTCAAACAAACTCGAATCCCAACCTGTTGAACCACTGTGGTTGCAGTTGCTAGCATTATTGACTTCAAGATCATAGGTCTGGCCATTGAGCTCAAATGTCGCACCTGCAATACGGCCTGCTACAGGACCTACGCTAGCTCCATGCTTAGGACTATTACCCACATAGCTATCAAAGTCATCAAATCCCAAGATAACGTTGCCAAAATTTCCAGCCTTATCAGGCGTGACATAGCGCAAGATGGTCGCACCATAAGTCATAACCTCAAGTTGGTAGCCACCGTCCGTCTCAAATCGATAGGCCAAGACATCCTTGCCCTCAACATTTCCAAATACACGCTCTGTATATGCTCTCATTCTGTTCTCCTTTTACTATTTCTATCAAGCAAACAAACCATAGAAAGCGCCTTGACAATCTATGGTTTATCTGATGATTTATACTCTTCGAAAATCAAATTCAAATCACGTCAGCTTCGCCTTGCCGTACTCAAGTACAGCCTGCGGCTAGCTTCCTAGTTTGCTCTTTGATTTTCATTGAGTATTACAAATTCTCTTGTCAAGAATTCATAAACATTTCCTTACTTTTGATATTCGTGAATGATAACACCTTGTACCACACGGTTTACGGTACCTGTAGGAGACGGTGTATCTGGTTTATTTTCTACCTTGAGTGAAGTCAAGAGGGCAAAGAGTTGGGCATAAACGATGTAAGGGAAGACGCGATAAATATCATTCAAGACACCGCCACAACCAAGGGCCACTTCTTTGACATTTTCAAGACCAAAAGCTTGATCACTCAAAAGCACAACACGGCGAGCAATCTGATCACCAGCAACTTCACGAACCAAGTCCAAGTCGTACTTGCGAGTGTAGTCTGTTGTTGTACCAAATACCAAAACAACTGTATCTTCGTTGATAAGAGATTTTGGACCGTGACGGAAGCCGACTGGACTTTCATACATAGTCGCCACTTGGCCAGCTGTCAATTCCAAAATCTTGAGCTGAGCTTCATGAGCAAGTCCAAAGTAAGGACCCGCACCAAGGTAGATAACACGGTTAAAGTCTAAATCAACGAGCTCTTTGACATCTTCTACATTGTCTAGAACTTTACGGGCAAGACTAGACACAACTTCAAAACGTTCAGCTTTAACAGCAAATTCTGTAGGATCAAAGACCAAGAGAGCTGTCAACATCATAGACGTGAAGCTAGAAGTCATAGCAAAGCCAGCATCATTAGAAGCAGCCGGTTGCAAAAGCAAGAGATTGCGGTCATCCCCATGAGCTTGGAGAGCCAATTTACCGTCCGCTGCACAAGTAATCGTCACTTGATAAAGCTCATCCACCAAGGCTTTAGCCAATTCAACAGTCGCAACACTTTCAGGCGAGTTCCCACTACGAGCAAAAGATACAAGGACAGTCGCTACATCTTTTTTCAAATAAGTTTCTGGATTGGCAACAATATCTGTGGTCGCAATAGCATTGAAATTCCATTTGCGTTCGTCGTAGACTTCCTTAAAGTAAGGTACCAAGGTATCTCCCACATAAGCAGAAGTACCTGCACCCGTCAAGATTACCTTGATATAGTCATGTTTATCCGCAATTTCTTGTAGGAAGGCTGCAATTTCTTCACGTTTTGCTTGATAAGATTCAAAAGCTTCTTTCCATACATCTGGTTGTTGGTAGATTTCACGTGTAGTGATTTCTGCACCCAATTCGATCAAGTCTTCTTTTGTATAATGTAGCATTGAGTTCCTCTTTTTCTATTTAAATATGGGAATGGGAGTAAGCCCCATTCCCATGTATATTCTATATAAATGCTCTAACGATTTTCACGTTGTCACATCGTATACTCAATGAAAATCAAAGAGCAAACTAGGAAACTAGCCGCAGGCTGTACTTGAGTACGGCAAGGCGACGTTGACGTAGTTTAAATTTGATTTTCGAAGAGTATTATTCATCTTCGTCATCATCGAAGCCAGCTAACAGGTCATTGACTTTCACAATACTTTCTGCAGCACGGCTCTTATAGTCCGCATCTGCGCCTGTAAGGCTCGCATTGATAAATTCAATCACCATTGGAAGATTCATCCCTGCGTAAAGGTCAATATCACGACCTTCCATGATCAAACGGCTTACCACGTTACAAGGTGTCCCACCGAGAAGATCCGCAAAGACTAGGAAATCATCCAATCCTTCAATAGCTGCTTCAAATTTTGCAGTAAATTCTTCTGGACCATCTTCTGGAAGAAGAGCCACTGCATGAATGTTGTCCTGTGGACCCATGATCATTTCTGTGCTACCTTTAAGTTCTTCACAGAAACGACCATGACTCACCAAAATTAATGATTTAGCCATAGATTATGCGCCCATTCCAAGCAAGAATTTACCGATGAATGAAAGACCTACTGCAAGAACGATAATGATACCGATCGCTTTAGTAGAGTTCATACCTTTCTTACCAAGCAACCAGAAGATAAAGGCAGTAAAGATTGCTGGAAGCAAGCGTGGGAAGATTGAGTTCAAGATGTCTTGGAAGTCAATCATCTTTTCACCGATTGGCAATTTGTAAGAAATTTCAAAGTTGATCATTGTTGCTACAAGAGCACCCATCATGAAGACACCAAGTACAGATGCAGCGTCAATCAAAGCTGTCAAAGTACTTTGCATGTTGTTGATAAGGTTAACCCCTTCTTTGTAGGCAAATTCCAACTGTTTCCAACGGAAGATGTCATAAGCAACTGCAACTGCGATCCAAAGGAAGATACCCCATGGTTGGCCAGCGATAGCCATAGTTGCTGCGATAGATCCCATGATAGCAGGTACAAGTGAACCAAAAATAGTATCTCCAAGAGGAGCGAATGGTCCCATCAAACCTGTCTTGATACCGTTAAC
>ERZ773046.1141-NODE-1141-length-15676-cov-10.959286_pt1 | contig 15676 bp, 11 predicted proteins | sample MGYA00580634_ERZ773046 | MGnify/ENA primary metagenome ERZ773046 (study PRJEB29015, sample SAMEA2738127) | human oral metagenome | biome: human oral; feature: human-associated habitat; material: saliva | place: China | collected 2159 ... | reverse complement strand
GGTACAAAGAATATTTAAGAAAGACAAATTGTAGAAGGGGTTTTGCAGAGGTCTCAAGCCCTTGTAAAGGTTAGCGATCATTAGCATAACTCCTGCTGTAGCTATTGTAAAACGTCATTGATATTTCCCCTTTTTTTGTAGGTTTTAGCATATATTTTGCTATTATTTCATAAAAAATCTTACAGAAAAAGCTGTATAGTAAAATCTTTCTGTAATTTTGTGTTCGATAGTCATAGCACTTTTTGTTTTATTTTTTTTGTATATCATTGTCTTAAAATGATACTAATTTTTGCTAATAACTAAATTTACAACTATGTATAATGCATCAAACTTAAATAACCCTATATTCAAACTAAATTAAAAACAAGTGAAAAGTACTTTTTCCATCAAAGCTTATGCTCTATTCTTTATCTTCCTTTTTCTTTCAATTAAGAGCGAAGCAAAGCTTAAAATACCCTTTGGTAGCCGAGATGTAGTGGACGTTATATACACTACTTCTAAGCAAGACAGCCTCTATGAAGGAGAAGATAAGCTAGATATTGCGCGATATCATAAGGAGTTTAATATTGCTTATATTCTTCCTCTCTATATAGAAGAGGAGCCTAAAATAGTTCTTTATGATAAGGAAAACCAGTTAATCTACGATTTTAAGTCTCCTCAAGAGGAGCAAAAGGTGAAAGAAGTTCTTAAGAAAAAAGGTGTTGATGTGGAAGAAAAGCTGAGTCTTAGCTGGTACACACGCTGGGGAGCTAAGCTTTTACTTATTATACTCATAGGAATTCCTATTGCTGGGTCTTTTTGTGGCAAAGATGATGACATAAAAGAGCCAACGAAATTATAAATTACAAAAATTATTATTATGCCTACTACACAAATTATCTTTATCGCAGTTTTCATCGTTGTAGCGTTTGCTTTTAGTTTCTTTTACAGTAAGTTCTTCGGTGCAAAAGGTTATACTCAAGCAGACTTAGATAACCGTGTTAAGAACATTACCGAGCAAGAGATTACAGACTTTTATTCCTCAGAACTTAAAGACTGTCTAAAGCAATTAGATGGAAAACAAGTTCTTGCAGCAAGCTGTTTGTTTCATGCACCAGGTACAAAGGAGCATATGAAGAATGGTTTTAAGGACTTTCTATATGGATTGTTTACCTTAGGAATGGTGAAGTTTAGAACAGTTTATGTCGCAACGCCTTTGATATTAGCAGAAGACGGATTGCACATTATAGAGCTAGATAAGAGTGAAGAGGTTAAAAACCACTATATTTTTGAGAACGATCGTTTAGCAGAAGCTAAGATTACTCCTTGTGATGATCCTGTAGCAAGAAAGCAATTAAGTGCTACTGCAGCATTCTTTACGCTTTCATTCCCAGACAATGGAGGAGTTAAAGAGCTATCGTTGTGTACAGAGTTTTATCCTACACAAGAGAAGTATATGCTTTATTCTTTCAATAAGAAGCTCATTGCAGCTGCTACAGGACGTCATTTCTTAAAGAAGTTAGGCGAAAAGTTTACTCATCTTCAGGTAGATTTTTAATAAAAAAGATACACTCACTTTTTATTAAACCTATAGAATGGCTACGGATAACCTCATCGTGGGGTTATCCGTAGTTATTGTTTACAGACATTCTTTGGCAACGTGAGAAACAAAGATGAGGAAGAAATGGATGAGCATACTTCTTTAAAGCACTAACGCTTCTTTAGGACAGTATCGCTTTTTGTAAAGGTTTGAGAGTTTTATTTAGAATGTTTCGTTATCTTTGCACTGACAGTATTTTTGTGACTAACTTAAAATTTTATTGAAATGAAAAGACTTTTATTTTCTCTCTTAATTTTATTATCCTGCGCCTCTCAAGTTAATGCACAATCTTTCAGTGAAGAGCAGCTCGAAGGAACCTGGGAGTTTGTCGACAACGGAGTTGAGTATAATGACTTTTTTGGGACAATAAAGAAGCTGACTCTTGGTTTCTACATTGAAGATGATGATCCTTCCGTCAATGTCGCTTCTGGATTTATCGAATTTAGATGGACTGAAAAGATGAAGGAGCTTGCTAAGAATGACCATCATTTTACAATTGACGAATCAGAAACTGTTCTTGATTATTTTATTACAGGTAATGACCGACTTCATATTATAGTCGGCGATAATTTTGCTCTGCATTTTAAAATTCTCGAATTAGATGGCAATACGTTGAAGTTGCAAACTCGTAAGGGTGTGATGGTCTTTACTAAGACCACTACAAGTGTTCAGCAGGTAAAGGCAGAAACGAATAAAGTTGAAAAGACTCACTACAACTTGAAAGGTCAAAAGCTTGAACGCCCACAGCGCGGGCTAAACATCGTCCGAATGAGTAATGGCAAATCTCAGAAAGTCCTTCGTTAGTAATCTTCTTTTTGATCTGCAACTCCCACTCGTGGAGGCTTATATAACAACTCTTCACCTGTAATGCTCTTTGGGCATTGCAGTTTTTTATTGTCCTCCCTTCCTCAAAGGGGGCGACATCGAAGAAGTAGGGTAGCTTATGCGCCTTTAACGGAAGCGCACAACTTTCCTCCAAAGCAAGCCTTTTTTCTCCTTCTCCTCTTCTTCAAAAACTTGCTGCTTGGCGTACATTCTGAGGCTTAAAATCATAAATAACATTTCACTGCTGCAACTTTTTTGAGGGCTTTTCACTTTTCGGATGAAAGTTCCGTAACTTTGTCGCTTTCTATACGATTTTATAATGACTACAAAATCATTTTCTACGGGACTTACCGAAGAGCAAGTGCTAGAAAGCCGGCGCATGCATGGTGATAATGTTTTGACGCCAGCAGCCAGGGAATCACTTTTCCGTAAGTTTCTTCATAAGTTTCAGGACCAACTCATCATTATCTTACTCGTCGCAGCCGTTTTGTCCATACTGATTGCCTGCTATGAATTTTATGTGCTCGGCCTCGGCGTTTCTGTTTTTTTCGAACCTTTGGGTATCATCATCGCCGTTCTTTTAGCCACAGGGTTGGCTTTTTATTTTGAGATGCGCGCCGAACGTGAATTTGCTGTGCTCACGCAGGTCAACGACGACATCCCTGTGCGCGTAGTGCGCAACGGACATAACCATTCCGTCCCCCGTCGCGATATTGTCGTGGGCGACTTTGTTCTGCTCGACACAGGCGATGAAGTTCCAGCCGATGGAACACTGCTTTCAGCCAATAGTCTGAAAGTTGATGAGAGTACGCTGACAGGCGAACCCATCTGTTCCAAAACCACTCACACCGAACTTTTTGATGCCGAGGCAACGTTTCCCTCCAATCGTGTGCTGCGCGGCACGAAGGTGATGGAAGGCAACGGCAGCTTTCTCGTGGAAGCCGTTGGCGATCATACTGAGAACGGCCGCGTTTTCCGTGCTGCCCAAATCGACAATGGGGAGCAAACACCTCTTAGTAGGCAGCTCGACAAACTCAGCATCCTCGTTTCCCGCGCCAGTTATGTCTTGGCAGCCCTCATCTTGGTGGGGCGCATGGTGGAGTACTTCCTGTCCGCTCCTCCCACGTTCAATTGGATTTTCTTTGCAGGGTATCTCCTTTCCAGCATTATGATAGCCGTCACCATCATAGTGATGGCAGTTCCAGAAGGCCTCCCCATGGCCGTCACACTGAGTCTGGCCTATAGTATGCGCCGCCTGCTCAAGGCCAACAACCTCGTGCGCCATCTCCACGCTTGCGAAACGATGGGGGCAACCACTGTGATTTGTACCGACAAAACCGGAACGCTCACTGAGAACCGTATGCGCGTGGCTCATGCCGAGGTGCTGGCCGAAATGTGCTTTGCCGAAGCCCTCGCCGTCAATTCCACTGCTACGCTTGATGATACCGATACCGACCACATCGAAGTGCTCGGAAATCCCACCGAGGGCGCGCTCCTGCTCTGGCTCTCCGAGCAGCACCACGACTATGAAACCCTGCGCTCTGCGGCAGCTGTCGTAGATCAGATTCCCTTTTCCACTGAGCGCAAATATATGGCCACCCTCGTCCAGTCCTCCGTTGACAGACAATGGCATATCTATCTGAAAGGAGCTTCCGAAATCCTCTTCCATTTCTGTCCCCAGCTCGATGAATCCCGCCAACAAGAAATTCTTAAAACTCTCTTCTCTTATCAGCAGCGCGCTTTCCGCACACTCGGCTTTGTAGATCTCACTTTCTCCTCCCAAGAGGCTGCTGAAACCGAACTCTCTGCACTGCGCCAAAGCGGCACACTCGCATCGCCCGATGCCGCCACGCTCAACAGTACCTTTCAAGGCTATGTGGCCATCTCCGATCCCGTTCGCGCCGAAGTGCCCGCCGCCATTCGTTGCTGCCTTACTGCTGGTATAGGCGTGAAGATAGTGACGGGCGACACTCTCGGCACCGCGCGCGAGATAGGCCGACAAGTGGGGATCTGCTCCGATGCCGATTCCGCGCAGGCTTTCATCACAGGTCCAGAGTTTGCCGCTCTCAGCGATGAGGAGTTGATAGAGCGAGTAAGGGAATTGAAAGTCATTGCTCGCGCCCGCCCGATGGATAAGAAGCGATTGGTTGAAGCTCTGCAAAAGCGCGGAGAGGTAGTGGCCGTTACTGGCGATGGTACCAATGATGCTCCTGCTCTGAAAGCTGCTCATGTGGGTCTCTCCATGGGCGACGGCACGAGTGTGGCTAAAGAAGCAAGCGATATCACGATTATCGACAATTCGTTTAGCTCCATCGTCAATGCCGTCATGTGGGGACGTTCGCTCTATAAGAATATCCAGCGATTCATTCTCTTCCAGCTCACTGTCAATGTGGCTGCGTGCCTCATTGTTCTCATAGGCTCGTTTATGGGTACACAAAGCCCGCTCACCGTTACGCAAATTCTGTGGGTCAATCTCATTATGGACACCTTTGCCGCAGTGGCTCTGGCCTCTCTTCCGCCTTCTTCCGACGTTATGGAAGAGCAGCCACGCGCTCGCGAAGCCTTTATTATCACGCCCGCCATGCGGTGGAACATCCTGCTCACGGGCTTTGCTTTCACAGGCATTCTACTCGTAGCCCTCTATGTGCTGAAACATTTTTATGTCTACAGTTTGTGCTCCTTGCCCGAATCTTTCTCTTTAGTGAGAGCTACGGGCGGCAATCTGCTATCTGACTATGAGTTGAGCCTCTTCTTCACCTTCTTCGTTCTGCTCCAATTCTGGAATTTATTCAACGCCCGCAGCTTTGCCACCTCCCAAGTGTGGCCGCGCCTCCGTGGTTGTCGTGGTTTCTTCTTGATAGCCGGTCTCATTCTGCTGGGGCAGGCGCTCATCGTGAGCTTTGGCGGATCTCTATTTAATGTAGTGCCGCTCTCGCTTTCCGATTGGTTGTTGCTCCTCGCAGCCACTTCTGTCGTTCTCTGGGTGGGTATTGCTCTGCGCGCAGTCCGCTATCGTAAATAATTCCGTAAATCTAACGGTGCGAGAATCGCGCGAAAATCATCGCTTCTCCCGCCGCTCGTTTTTGTAGCACTCTGGAAAAGTGCATTTCCTAAGGGTGTCCGTCGATACAATAAGGCTATCGGCGGACATCCTTATTGTCTCCGCCAACGCAATAAGGGTGCTGGCTGACAGCATAAGGATATTGACGAACAAAGCAGGGCAGGGAAGTTGAGAAAAATGCACAAATCGCCTCAAAAACTCCTTGTTCTCCTCATTTTCTACCGCGCTCCCACCATTTTTTCTTATTCCATTCCCCAGCAGTTCTTATGAACTGCATTGTTCTCTCTTTTCTTCTGTTCTATCTCTCTGATCTTTATTGTCAACAAAAGACCGCATTTTCTGTTCCCTATATTTTATTCCGAGCGGTATCGCACTAATTTTTGCAGCATATCTTACCACTAAAAAAAGCAATACTGAAGAAAGTAAAAAAGATTAAACCAAAAAACTGTGAAAAGTTGCAACATTGAATTAAAGAGTATATCTTTGCCAAAAAATTTCTTCTTAATTAACTTTTATCTAAGAGTATAAACCAAACAGAATAAACTTTATGAAACAAAACTCTTTAAGGTGTAAGAATCTGAGAGGACTTTTCCCCTGTTTGTTATTATGTGCTGCGCTAACAGGCTGTGTAGATGATAGCTACGACCTTTCTAAGAACGTAGATATGACGATGGCTTTGGGAACTAACGGGTTGCAACTTAAATTGGGCTCAACAGAGAAAATTATGTTGAACGACATTCTCGAGGTGGATAGCCACCTAAAGACGGATGCTACCCGTATGTATTACTATGTACAAGGTGGAACGACGCAGACAAACTTTCAAATAAAGAATGTTAGTTCTTCTTTCAACGCTCTGCACTTGCTTCCTGAGAAAACATTGCTGGACTATGCCACAGCAACTAATTTCTTTTCGCCCATAGGTGGGAGTGTGACCATTCCTGCTACTTCCGTGCTGCCAACATTGCCTACAAAGGGCAAAGCCTCCCTCAAATATACGGTGAAGAATCTTTCGAGCGACATCGTACAGGTCAAGAAAATTTATCCCGTGGATGGTACGAAAGTGTCACTCTCTTTGCGCCTAACGCAGGCAACATCTATGGCGCTTGTTTTTAAGAGCCTGAAGAATTTCAAAGTGGTTTTGCCAGATTTTCTCGAACTAACGAATCCTCAGGGCGGTACCATAAGTGGAAATGTATTTACTTTAACTAATCGCGACAACATCGAGAAAACTTCGCTCTACATTGGTGAGGCCACCGTGCGCAGTGTGACGCTGAAGGGCGACAAAGGAAAGGTGAACAAGCAAAACCAACTGTTGCTGTCTGGCGATGCATCCATGAATGGTGATGTGATACTCCAAGCTACAAAGATGTTTAAAATGACACCGGAAGATAAGGCCGATGTGGTGCTGGATCTTGTGATGGGCGATAAAGAAAATAATACTGTTCATGTGAGCAGCGTGATGGGACGCTTCGCTCCTACGATCAATCCCAACGTTAATAATATCCAAATTGCGGGTAATCTGCCTAATTTCCTCCAGGATAAGGAGGTCAATATAGAGGTAAAGAACCCTACGTTGAAGTTTACTACGAATTTCACAAACATTCCTGCTTCTCTCAATCTTACCGCACATCTTCAGAGCATGACAGCAGGAGTGGTAGAAAATACAGTAGACCTTCCTGGCAGTGGGAAAGCTGAACTTGTTAAAGCCCAGCAAAACACGCTCTATTTCTATCAAAATGCAGAGGCAGGTCCTTATGACCCTGCAGGAGTGGTAAAGGAAAGCAAGCAGTATCAAGTGAGCAATCTTTTAAGTTTAGTAAAGAAATTGCCCGATTATATTTCTGTCAACATGAAGGACGGTCGTCTGATGCTGAAGGACGAAGACTGCACGCTGAAGATGGGACAAACCTATTCGGCGGCTATGAACTACAATTTCATTATACCGTTCAGCTTCGATAAAGGATTACGAATAGTTTACAACGACTCCATAGATGGTATGGGAAAGGAACTGCAAAAGTATCGCGCGGATAGTGCTGCTATTTCGGCAACCATTGTTAATACTATTCCGCTTGAACTCCAGCTGGTTGTTACTCCTGTTGATAAATACGGAAAAGTTATCAAATCTATTCATATCAATAATGCCGTAGTGAAGGCAGCAGAGGCAGCAGGACAAGAAAAGGCAACAGAGGTGGAACTCCTTATTCGTTTGGACAATCGCAACGATTTGGCGCGTTTGGACAAACTGCGCTTCCGCATTGTGGGGGATGCTACAAAAACAGGCAATCTGATGTCTACGGAATATCTTGTGGTGAAAGATATTCGCTTCAAGTTGAAAGGCCAGATTGAAGGCAACTTCAACTGATATTGCTTATCCTGTACAATCATTCCATTTATTTTCAAAACTATTGCATTATGAAAAAAATCATTCAAAATACCGTGGCCGTTCTAACAATGGCTCTGGCCACAAGCCCCGTACTGGCGCAGGAGTTTCGCTCTTCTTATTTTATGCAGACCAGTAACTTTCGCCACCAGATGAACCCAGCCTTGTTGGATTCAGCCTATATGTCGCTGCCTTTCTTCGGACAATTCAATGTGGGGACTACGGGTAATATGGGCCTCGAAAAGTTTGTTTATAAACTTTCAGGAAATCCCAAATACGACCAAACGACTTTTATGAACCCAACGGTGAGTAGCTCCGAATTTCTTGGAAAGCTCAAGAGTAAGAATAGAGTTGATGTTTATGTCAATTATAACCTCTTCTCAGTAGGCTTTAAAGCTTTCCAAGGTCTTAATCTCGTGGAGTTGAACGCGCGCTCCAATACTAATGTGCGCCTACCTTATGAATTGTTTGAATTCATGAAAACAACAGGTGCAAAGGAGCACTATCAGCTGAAAGATATCGGCTTGCGTAGCCAGACCTACCTAGAGTTTGCTTTGGGACATACGCGCAAAGTGAACAAGCAACTGACCGTGGGCGGAAAAATGAAATTCCTCCTCGGAGCTGCTTATGCCGACCTCAATGTTGAGCAGCTCGATGTGACAATGAATGGCGATATGTGGCGCATACAGGGCCAGGCCGAACTGAATGCTGCTGTGCTGAAGAGCCAGTTTTCATACAAAGAAGGAAAGAACGATCCCAAAACAGGGCGCAAGCGCGTAGAGGGCTTGGACGATGTTTCTTTTAGTCTGCCAGGTTTTGGTATGGCGTTCGATTTAGGTGCTACCTATAAAATCAATGAAGACTGGACGGTAAGTGCTGGTCTTACCGATTTGGGTTTTATTAGTTGGAGCAAAACAAAATGTGCAACCTCTGCGGGCGACTATACCTTTGCTGGTTTCAACAAGATAAAGGTGGAAGGCGCTGAAGCTGGCAGTAAGAAACTCGGTGATCAGTTTGAGGATTTGGGCGATGATCTCGGCGATATGTTTGCTCTCTACGACGATGGAGAAAAGAGCAAAACGCAGGCCCTTGCTGCAACGCTCAATCTGGGGGCTGAATACACGCTTCCGTCCTATCGTCCGCTTCGCTTTGGCTTCCTCTTCACCAGTAGGATTCATGGAGCTTATTCCTACCATCAGGGAATGTTCTCTGTGAATATCCGCCCCGTGAAAGCCATTGAGGCTTCGCTCAACACTACCGTAAGTTCTTCGGGCTGGATGGCAGGTGCTGCTGTGAGCTTCAAAGCCCCCCATTTCAACTTCTATGTGGGTGCTGATCGCTTCCTTGGAAAACTCTCAAAGCAGTATATCCCGCTCTCGAATTTCAATTCGAACATCACGTTTGGTATGACCATTCCGTTCTAAGTGGGTTCTGCTGATTGATTCATCAAAAAAGAATCGAGTAGGAAGAAAAGTAATTGCTTTTCTTTCTGCTCGATTTGCTGTTAAAGTCCTCTTCTTGTTTCTTCGCATCATTGCATTGTCGCGTACAAAAGTCAAAGTGTTAAACAGGTGGATGCTGTTCGAGAGAATATAGCGTGAGAATAGGAGTCTGCGTGCTTATCCCGAATTGGGGTTATATGTTTGTTGTTTATATTGTTTGAGTGGCAATGCGGACATTGAAACTCAACTCCCAATCTAGAGCGTAAAGTGCCGAAGCGTTCTCGTATATTCATTTTTTGTTTTGGACTACAAACTACAATATAGCAAAAGGCAAAGAACCTATCCCTGCCTTTATACCTAATTATTTAGAACAAAAATTATTTTCAAGCAGTTCTTCTGATAACTCCCAATCTGGAGCATTACCTATTACCTATACCTAGTCTTTTTATGTGAAATATTAAGAATAATTACTTTATGTGTTTTATCAAAGAAGAGAATCCTATCAGGAATAGACTCTATAGGATGTATATATACATTATCTGCTCTTTGTTGTATTTTATATTTTACATTGTCTACAAATTCTCCAGTGAGAGTTATTGTGTCGAATTCTATCGAAATTAAATATAAATTCTCGATCTCTGACTTATATCCATTTCTCTTTTTTATTTCTGTAGTATGCAATGTGCCATTTTTTTTATTATACAACATAAGATTTATAACTACACAGGTTGTGTCGGAAAGTTTATACTCTCCGACATAACTCTTTGAAATCTGATATATTGTATTTGACGAAATCATACACCCAGAAAAGAGTAAAGTTAAAGTAATAATAAGAAAAAATATTTTATTCATCTGTTTTAGAATTTACGCTGTCTATATTTTTCTTCTTGACGATATGTAATAATTTGGGATGCTGGGTCTGCTATGCAAAAAAGATAGCTCTTTGAAGATTGCTTCACTTCATAGCATACCACAAAATGACTCTGATTCCAGTGAAGAATACACGGCAGCTTTGCTTCCTCTGCTAATTGGCTCACAGTAAGTCTGACACCATTCGTACGAAAACCAATGCTTTCTGCCGCATCACAAATTCCCAAGAGTGATACTCCTTCTCGAGTTATAAAACATTTGTTGCGCAGTGTTTGTAACGTATAATGATGTCCGTAGTACTTCGCAATTATACGCAAACAAGATGGGCCACAGTCCATTGCATCATTTTGTATATAGTGTGGTAATCTCATTATTCTTTACTTCTTTTTTTTGCTACTCCAATTTGTCATATATACCAAAGATAACAAGGCGTAGCGAGGCATCACATTCGTGTAGTTTTCTATGCGAGAGAACTGATCGATGGATGTTTGCAGAGAATTTGCTTGGTGTAAGATGTCGTATACCTTAAATCCGACCGATAATGTACCATGCGAAAGTTGGAAGTATTTGTGCAAGGAGGCATTCCATCGAATGGCTGTTTGATTGATAGAACGTTCGGAATAACCTTTATATATCAATGTATTTATATCCGACTGAAGCTCGACATCCCAAGGCAGTTGCCAAGTGAAATCGGAACGCAGTCTTGTTGTCCGATAATTGTTTGTTGCTTGCGGCTGTTGCACGGACTGCAAAGCCGTAGACCATAATACTGAAGCTCTAAACTTACTGCTTATATTAGCAGTAAGATATAGTTGTGGAGTGATGGTGAGCGATTGTAGCAATTGGTTTTGGGACAAAGCTGTACCATCTATATATGATAAGATTTCACCTTGATAATAGTCTCCAGATAGTTTTGCTGTCAGCCATAGTTTTTGAGCTTTTCCCAAAGGAATTGCATAACTTGTTGCTCCTTCGAGCCAATGTGTGCGGTTGGTGTTTTGTGGTGTATATATACGATGTCCTGTGCGACTATTGTAAGCCGAAAGAAACGTAAAATCATTAAAGACATGTCGCCATTGTGCTTCTAAGAGCCAGAGATGTTGCATTGTGCGATGTCGGCTTTGATAGAGCAACTGCAGGTTCTGCTCCCACGCATTTTTCAAATGTTGATTGCCTTGTGAGATATTATTGGGGTCGCTATCATCACGGACAGGCAGAAGATGCAGCATATTAACGAGACGAGGTGTGCCTTTATATAGTATTTGAGCAGACGAAAGCCAGCGTTGATCTTCTGTGTTGCCTTCTTCCCACTTGAGTGTCAGGTTAGGAGTAAAAAGCCATGATTTACACTGAATATGATGAGATAGTCCTCCACGTAGATATGCCAGCGAGCGATGAGCAAGAGATGTCTCTGCTGTAGCTCTGATGTCAAAGACGTTTCCTGTCTCTGTTTTGTGCTGAAAATTAAATTGTGTGCCAATGGCAGAATGATGTTCAGTGAGTGTGGAATTATATGAATTGTTGTAATCCATACAACTTGTCTGGAAATCGCTAATAGATGATATATCTACCAATTTCGAGAACCAGTCATAAGTTGCAAAATGGCTATCCCAGTCTAAGCGATAAAGCGAATGCGTAGCATCTCCGTGGTTATACTTATACTCAATGTAAGGAGTTAGTTCCCCATTATTGCGTTCTTTTTCAGCTACTTTCCATATATATTCTGCTCGCATTTCTGCTTTTTGTGCTTGCGAGCGATCCTTTATATAATTCCTTCGCCAATCGGGTGATACAGGAGTGTAGCGAGTGAGAATATAATTCTCATTGTGCGTATCATTTTCCGTCATTGCTTGATAACGGAGATAGGTTTTCAGAACGTTCTTTCGCAAAGTGTAAATCGAAGCGAGGGAAAGCGTATGCACGTTTTCAACTTGCTTGCTTAGAGTTGGATGAAAGAGAGAAAATAGCAGTGGTGTTTGTGACTTGTCTTTCTCTTGTGCATAGAGAGAGTCTAAGGAAATTGTAGCCCAATTTTGAGTAGTTATGCTATCGTACCATGAAAGTGCGATTTTTTCAGATTGTTTCCGATGATGTCCAAAACGGAAAGTATATTGTAGCTCATGCTGCTGTTTCTTGAAGCGATAGCGCACTGCAGCAAAGGCATTAGTGGTATACTGACGCTCTTTATTTTGTTGTCTCGAGCGGTTGAATAAATCTTTTGAAGGGAAAAAGGTTTGCTGATAGCTTTGCTCGTTCACAAGACTTTGCAATCGTTCGACTTGTGCTTCTGTTCGGAAACGCCAGTAGCGGTTAGGTTCATAGAAATAATTTACTTTAGCATTCCAGCGTTTGAAACGCCCAGCAAGAAAGAGGTCTGCACCATCTCCCATTTCCGACATTTCACGCTTTTCATTCAAATTATTGGCATCAAAATTGGCTGTGAACATCTGTCGATCATCCATACGCATCAACATCCCTTGACTTCCCCAAAGCCGACTCGTCCCACCATCGGCTTGCAACTTTGCTATCCAAGTACCGATATATTCTCGTTTGAGCTTTACATCCATTACATAGCTCTTGTCATGCATATTTCGTCCAGTCAATTCGCTCATATCGCCAGCCTTTTCGTACACCTTTATCTTACTTACAACATAAGCTGGTAAATTGTCTAAAGCTGCTTGAATATTCCCATTGAAGAAATCCTTTCCACTGAGCATCAAGTTTTCGATGGGGCGCCCATTCACTTTGAGCACACCATCTTTCAGCTCTGTTCCAGGGAGTTGTGCTACTAAGGATTTTAGTTTATCCATCTGCGACACATTGAACGCACCTGCATTGTACACCAGTGTGTCACCTTTATAGTACATCTTGATTTTTGTGGCTTTTACAACCGCTTCTCCCAGTATCTTATCCTTGCGCTTGGGGAAGAGATAAAAATCTCCCAAATCCAAACGCTCTTTCTGCAAACTCTTGGCTGAGATTATCTTTTCAATGCTCTCATAGCCTTCCTTTTCTATGACAAGGTGATATGCTTGAGCAGAAATCGGTGCATTAAATTGTAGCATAAACAGTGCTCCAATTTGTGTATTTTGATAGACATACACATTGCCATTCTCCTCTGTTCGTTCTGTTTGCAAAACAGTCGTTACTTGTGCAAGCAACGTATCCATAGTCGAAGTTTTTATACTCACTCGACAGTTTGCCAATCCTGTCTGTGTCAAACCATCATAAGTATAGCCACTGATAGTTACTCCTTGCGCATAAAGGAATAATGGTATCCAAAGAGATACAAGAGATAAGAGTTTCTTTAGCATAACAAATAAGATTACGAGTAATAAGATGTATTGAACACAGTGGAGATTAATCTCTACTGTGTTCAATGTGTTTAGAGACTTAAGCGTGCTTCATAAGTGACGACGTACCATTACAATATTTAGTAAGTACATGTGTTGGTCCACTGCATACAACAGAACCACTTTGTGCAGTACAAGTTCCTATACAGTTAGATATTGAACGACTGGGCTGACTTTCACAATCAACAGTGCAAGAGGTCATACCAGAACCTCCGCTACCACCAAAGATGAGTTTCATCTCTTCTTGAGAGAGTTGTATAGCCTCTTTGAGAGCTACTTTTTTTATTGTTTTCATTTGAATAAAGTTCTAATTAAACAAAATAAGCTTTCGAGCTCAAAAGCTTTTTTATTACAGAATATCAAGAATCTGGGTTGAAATACAAAATGACCACTCATGAAGGTCTACTGTCTTAAGTAGAGAAAAAGTAAGGGCATTTCATCTTTCAACTTATTTTTTCTTAGGTTTACTATTAAATTGATAAGACAGGCGGAGGAGGAAATAGTTGGGCAAGGAGTTTACCCAAGTCTCGGTGAAGCCTTGAGCATTCATCGTTGTGCTTACGTTGGAGAGCTGATGGAGGAGATCGAAGCCCTCGGCCTCAAGTGTCCAGCGTTGCGCCTTGTCCAACGCACGAGAGAGGGAGACGTTCCAAACTATATCGTTCGTATTCATTGCAGAGAGGGCATAGCCACAGCGCATATAGAGCGTGAAGTTCGTTCGCAGAACGACAGCCAAAGGCAAGCGATACTGCAAGTTACCGCTCAGACTCACGTTGCGTGCATCGACCGTCTCGAAGCCGCTGCGCGGGCTCGTAAGATGTTGCCAAGAGACGCGTGTGCGTAGCGTCACCTCTGTGAAATCTTTGCGATACGTACCTTTCACGGACAACTCGGGTGAGAAGTTGCGCACACTGCTACGATAGGGCTGTGCATTCTGCCCATCGTTTATCATCTCCACGGAATTGCGCCATTCACCTATCGCAATGGCATTAAGTGTCCAGCGGTTGCGCTTGTCCAAGACCTGCGTGTAATTTAACGACGTGGCAAAGTTCCAGTTGCCATTCACGTTGTAAGGGCGTATCGTGGTGATACCCGTTGCTCTATCATAGCTCATGCCTTGCGATACCATATTTCGATAAATGTCATAATATATCTGATAATACAGCCCAGTGCGCGCCTTACCCGTAGGGATGCGGTAGGCGAGGCGAAATGTATGGTGCATCGTGCGTTGTAGCTGCGGATTTCCTTGCACGACGAGCAGGGGCTGACTGGCGTCCGTAATGTTAAGCATATTCGCCATGCTGGGCTTGGCGCTCGTGAGCTTGTACTGCAAATCCAGTCCCTTCGCCAGCGTCATATAGAGTGATGGTTCAAAGGAGAAGTAGTGGCGCGAAAGGGCTTGCGAGATGCCGTTCCGAACGTCTACGATGCGGTCGTTGCGCCACACAAAGGGGAAGTTTAACTGCACCATAAAGTTGTTGTTCAAACGGTAAAAGGCTTCCGCTTTAGCAATATGCTCTTTGTTCCAAAGCTGGGTGCGGTAAGAACCATTTTGCAGGCTGTTGTCCCAAACGATGGCATTGCCCCAAACATTCGTGGACACCGTGCTGTCGGGGAAGAAGATGGCGCGCTTGTCCGACGTGTATTGATAATTGTAGTCGTAGGAGGCTCGGAAGATGGTTTTGCCCAGTCTGAACAAATCGTGTCGCAGATTTGTGCGCCAGCCGAAGTCGTGGCTGGGCTGATCTTGACGTTGCATTTCTTCGGCAGTCTGCAAGCTACTCAGTTTCCGATAATTGAAAAGGCGATTAGTTTTGGTATTGCCATAATTAACATTCATGTTCAATGTGAAAGCCTCGCCATTCAAAGGCGACTTGAAATTGATAGCAAAACTATATCCCAGCGTCCATTTTCTCGTGTCGCCCTGTCGCAAGGTCTCCAAACCGCTGTTGAGCCTCTGCCGTAGGCGCAAGCTCGGCGTAGTGGCGTAGATGCTATCCAGCGCCGCGCCCCAAGCCGTTTCGTCAGGCCGAGTGAGGAAGTCAGCTTGGCGCAGATGGGCAGTGGCATCGCTCTTATGATATGATACTACGGCTTCATTGTCGAGATAAGGGCTTATATGACAAAAAGAGACCTGAAATCTCTTGTACTCCCTTTATTTACTAT
>ERZ773046.1137-NODE-1137-length-15718-cov-5.079295_pt1 | contig 15718 bp, 21 predicted proteins | sample MGYA00580634_ERZ773046 | MGnify/ENA primary metagenome ERZ773046 (study PRJEB29015, sample SAMEA2738127) | human oral metagenome | biome: human oral; feature: human-associated habitat; material: saliva | place: China | collected 2159 ... | reverse complement strand
TTCCGCGCCCGGCAACCGATCGAGCGTATAGGGACGCCCTCGCGGCGGCGGACGAACGGGGGCACGTCATCCTACGGCTCGCGGGCGAAGCAGGGTTGCGGCGCGGCGAGATCGCCCGCGTGCACCGGCGCGATCTTCTCGCAGACCTCGCGGGCGTTACCCTCGTTGTGCACGGCAAGGCTGATCGCGTCCGACTCGTCCCCTTATCGCCGTCGCTTGGTCGCGAGGTCGCACGCGTCCTAGCGGGACGTGACTGGCTTCTGCCTGGTCCCGACGGGCACATGACTGCCCGTCACGTCGGAAAGCTCGGTTCACAGTGGTTGCCAGCGGGCGTGACCTTACACCAATTGCGCCACCGGTTCGCGACGGTCGTAAACCGCGCGACGCATGACCTAGTGAGCGTGCAGAGGCTTCTAGGTCATGCGTCGGTAGCGACTACGCAACGTTATGTTGCGGTCGATGATGACACCTTGCGGGCGGCGGCGATGAGCGCAGCGGTTTAGCGCGGCTGTGCTTCGAGCTTTCGGATGCGCTCGTCATAATCACCATGGTCACGGTCGCGCGTCGCTCGAAGGTCGCCGATTTCGTGACCGAGGCCATTCACCTCGCGCGCGAGGGATTCGATCGAGTGTCGAGCGATCAGAACGTCAGCGGCGGTCTTAGTCTGTTCGCTCTCGATGCGGCGGATGGTCTCGCCGTGGGCGTCGAGGACATCCTCGATGCGGGCCGTGGCGTCCGAGATGCTCGATCCGTGATTCGGACTGACACGGGCGTGGATGCGCCGGGTTTGGAAGAGGGTGGCGGCGCTGGTGATGAGGGCGGCTGCGCCGCCGAGGCCACCGAGTGCGGTGATGACCTCGGCGGCGACGCTCATTTCTCGCCTCCGGTGGGGGTGTGGGCGAGCGCGGTCGCTGTTCCGAGGACTGAGGCGGCGAGGGCGAGCCAGAGGGGCGCGGTGGCTGCTTCGATGATCCCGTAGACGACGAGAAGGGGGACGGCGGCGGTGATGATGCCGTACGCCCACCTGCGTATTTGGGGGGTGAGCCAGCTGACGGGGTGAGGGGTCGCGGCGTGCTTCGGCTCGGTCACTGCGCACCGTCCTTGTTGACGGCGTTCAGGATCTTCGCGGTCGCCGCGTCGATGTCCACGCGAGTCGCACCCGCGGTAGATTCGGCGACGGCGTTGTGACGTTCCCAAGCCTCGCGGATCATCATTTCCGCATGATGTGCGGGCACCGAGGTCATGGGAAGAACATCGTTATAGACTTGCGCGCCCACGCGATCGAGGGCGAAGGCTCCGGCGCTCTCAGTGATGAGGGCGTAACCGGTGATGCCGTAGACAGACGGGTATTCGATAGTGAACATGCGAGGGGTTCCCTTCGTGGTGGTTGTGGTGGGGGTTGCGGATGTTGTGGTTGCGATGGGCGGGCGTAGGATGTGCGTCCATCGACCGGCGAGAGTGTAGGGGTGGTTCCATACGTTGACGACTCGTGTTTCGCCGCCGGTGTCGTCGCCGGGGCCGTCACCCCAAGCGCTACCGCCGATATCGCCGAGGCCGTCTATCCACGCTTCGGCGACGCGACCGTCTCCGATATAGGCGGCGGTGTGCCCAACGCCGCCGCTGTCGCGCTCGGATAGCAGCACATCGCCGGTGTAGAGATCGGACGGATCGAAGCCGCCGCCGATCGGGATCACTGTCCATCCGACGGCTTCGAGCTGCGCGCGCATATCGCCCGTGTAGGACGCAAGACCCGTAGGGTAGCCGGCTTGCCGCGCCGCTTCGAGAACGAGGCTAGAGCAGTCGCATTCGAACGTGAAGTAGCCTTCGTCGATTCCGCGCGTGCGGGCAACGTCGAGGCGATTCGGCTGCGAGTATCCGCCGTCCGCTTCTGCGCACATCCAGTACAGGCGCGCAGCGAAGATCTGTGCAGGTGTCATCTCGTTAGTTCCCTTATGCGCCGATCGCTACCCACATCACCGACGCGGGTGCGGATGTACCGGACGTGTTGTTGAGCACCATCCAGTTAAAGCCGGTCGCGCTGACATTCCAGATAGCGACGCTATGCCGCTGATTCTCAGACTGCGCGACCACGACGGGCCGGGTCGTGAACGGGCGCGAAAAGTCGAGCCGGTAGGTGTTTGTTTCTTCGCCGGGCTGAAGCGGATTAAGTGCGAGCGTGCCCGTCTGGATACGGTCGGACAATGCGGTCAGTAGGGTGTCTATCGTGGTCGCGGCACGCTGATTGATCGCTGCAACATCGACGACCTTGTCAGAGGGGACCGGATATTCGATCTTGTGCCGTGCGGTCTTTCCGCTCATGGGCTGTCCTTTCTATGCGTACGCGGTCGCCATATCGGCGAGCGTGAGGTTTCGGAAGTCGGTCAGGATATGGAGGGCCGTCTGCGCGAGTCTGACGGCCCCGGCTTGTGCGGACGCGTGAGTAATCGTCAGATCGATTGCCCAATGGTTGCGCTCGTAGGACGCGCGCGAACCTTCGAGGTAGACCGGGATCGAGGGCGCGCCGGGCATCCACTCGGGAAGCGAGGTGAGCAGGATCGGAAGGCCGGGGCGCTTCGAGATCTCTAGGAGACGCGTTAGGTCGCTGGTCGAGACCGACGCTGCGCGCGTGTCAACGGTCATCCCGCTGATCTTCCACTGTCCCGGCGCGGACCTCGTAAGAATGAGCCTCGCGAGATCTTCGGGGGTCTGCCCGCCGTTTCGAAACAGGTGGGCGACAGTATCCGATTTGTCGAGGATGCCCGCGCTAACTTGCACCTCGTGAGCGCCGAACGTCGCGGAGCGGCCATCGTCCGAGACGACCACTTCGTAATCTTCGTACGCCTCGGGGTTATCGAGCGTAGGACCGCCTTCGCGCGGCGGGGCAACCTTTTTGCACGCAACGCGAACTGTTGTAGCCAGTGTTGCCACGTCGCGATCGACGGTGATCCCGTCGGTGCGGATCGCGGACGCGTCGAGTGTGATTGCCTTCCACGGGCCGCGTCCGCCTTGCTTCACCGAGATAAACGCGGATCCACTCGGTTCGTAGTTCAGGCGCAGGAGACCGAGGCGTGAATCTTCCGCTTCGAACTGGAAGAACTCGCCAAACGTATCGTTGAACGATGGCCAAGCCACCGTGCCGCGCGCGGTCGCGTATTCGTGAATGAGGTCGAGTGCGGGGCGCGCGTCCACGTCACGGGCGGCGGCAACCGTTTCAACGGCAATGCCGGTGCTAACGAAGCGGCGGATACCGGCTGCCTGGGTAATGCGCGACAGGCGCGCGAACACCGTTTCAGGTGGCCAGGGCTTTTCGCCAACCGTCGTGTTTTTCACGGCAACGGTCCATTCATTCGCCGTCATCGTGATTTTTGCCAAGCCTCGATCGGTGTCCCAGGTGATCGGGGCTGACATGACGCGCCCGCTAAAGATCGTGAATTCGCGTCGCGCGCTGCGCGGCGTGTAGATGATCGCGCTTTCGATACTGATCCCTTCGGTGTTGTGCAGTGGCTCCGTGTGGTCTGCGAGGCGGTTCGCGTGGTCCTGTAGTCGTGAGCTGCCCGCTTGCACGCACTGCAGTTCAAAGCCGACAAAGCACCCCGAGTAGGCGGGGTCGAGCGTGATTCGCGTCGATTCGTGGGGTCCGATCGCGTGGCGCTGCCCGACGGCCGTCGGGATGGGTACCCACGGTCCATAGGCGGGGTGGGGGTCGCGGATCGTACGGAAGTAGACGGGGCGCGCGACCATCGTCGCGGGCGCGAAGGCGCGCACGACGCGGTATTCGAACCGGACCGGGAACGGAACGGACGGATCGTATCGACCAAGGCCGCCCCACTGGTCGCCTAGGGCGGCGACTTCGGGCATTGGGCCGGGTGAGACGAGGGCGGTGTCACCGGGCATGAGCGATCGCCAGAACTGAGGGTCAGGGGTTTCAACGAAGCCAGCCGCTTCGGCGCTGTCAGCATATGAGGTGTAGGCGACAACACGGGCACCGGGGTCGAGATGCGCGAGGGCGTCGGCGGCGGCGGCGGGCGGCACAAGCAGTGTCACTGTCAGTGATCCCGGCGCGGGCTGGTCGAGGCGCGTTTCGCGGCCCCACTGGAATGAGAGGCCGTCAATAACAGCGGGCACGCCCGCCCGAAGGTCGTTCGCGCTCGTCGCGAGGTCGCGACCGCCGACGTTGATACGCACGGCGTACGGGGTCATGGTCATGCTCGCGCCCCGATCTGCGCAACGCCGGTCATCCGGTCGTACTGTGCGAGTAGATTACGGATGCGGCGGGCCGCGTCCGCTCCGTCGAGCACGCCGTTAATCGTGATCTGGTACGTGTTTCCGCTGCCGTGGGCGGGCGCGTCGTTCAGCGTGGGCGCGGGCACGTGCACGCGCGGGGCCTCGGGCACGTCCATGAGGCCGGCCCATGCGTCGGCTACGGCGTTCGCCTGGTCGTTGATGCCCAGAATCAGGCCCTCTCCCGTGTGAACGCCGATCTTGCGGAACAGGCGCGAGGGCGACTTGATTCCCAGGTAGGACAGAACACCGTTAACGCCGCCCTTGACGGTCGAGAGGATCGAGGACGCGAGGCTACCGGCCTTTGCGAGGATGCCGTTAATAAAGCCCTGAATCACGTCGGCACCGGCCTGGTAGAGCATAGAGCCGAGGTTTCCGAGCGCGCCCACGATGCGACCGGGGATACCGGCGACCGTCGAGCCGATCGAACTAACAGCGGACGAGAGGTAGCCGGTCACCGCATCCCACGCCCCTTGCCAGAGATTCTTTAGCGTGTTCCCGATCGTGTCCATCTGTGTCTTGAACATGTCGCACAGGCCATTCACGAGGTTCACGACGGCGTTAATCGCGCCGTCCACGATGGTTTTTACGCCGTCCCAGATCATCTGCCAGTCACCGGTGAAGATTCCCTGAATGATCATGGCGACACCCTGAATGATCGTGAGAGCGTCGTTAATGACGTTGACAATTGTGCCGATCGCGGTCGTCACGATGGGTGCCAGCCATTCGATGATCGGCCCTAGCGCGCCCTGAATCGCTTGCGCGGTCGCAATGATCTTCGGGATCATGGTCGCGATCGCCCCGCCGATCGACTCTAGTACGGGCTGCAGACCCGAGAACGCAGCGCTCAGGTTCGTGGTATCGAAGCCGCTAAATGCGCTCTTGATAGCGTCGATTGCGGGCGCGAACGACTCAAATAGGCCAGTGATCGGCGTGAAGTCAGCGCCTTCGATCCAGTCAAGCACTGCCCCGAGCGCGTCACCGGCGAGATCGAACAGGCCAGACGCGACCGGCTCCAAAGCATCGAGCGCCTTATTTTTGAGGATCTGCCATTTTTCGGCTGCGTCCATCGTCTCGCGACCGACTCCGAGGATCGTGTCTTGTGTCTGCCCGGTCGCCGCAGTCAGATCCTCCATTGCGAAAACACCGCTCTTGAGGGCGGCGACCATCTGGGTTGCACCCTTCGCGCCGAAGATCTCTTTAGCCTTGTTCAGGGCGGCGGCTTCGTCACCTGCGGCAATGAAGTTGCCGATTTCGCCGGTCACGCGCTTGAAGGTCGCTTGCATGTCCTCGCCCGGCTGAGCGATTCCTGTCAAGCCTTTTTGCATCGCCCCGAGGGTCGCCGCGCTGTCAATACCGGCTTTATCGAGCGTGCCGACGATCCGCACGGTGTCTTGGAAGCCGAAGCCCATTGCTTGCATTGCTTCGGCATTTTTCTGCCCGCCCGAGGCCAGTTCGTTCATGCCGACACCGGTCGCCTGGGAGACTTGGAACAGCTCGTCAAGCGCGCCCGAAACGGCCTCGCCTTGAATCCCGAAGGCACTGAAGGCGGCCGACGTTGCATTAATGTCGATCTCGGTCCCGAGGATGCGCCCGGCTTCGAGATACTGCGAGGCGACGGTCTGCAGGGTGTCGCCCGTCAAGCCGAGGCGCGTGTTCACGTCGGCGACGGTGCTACCCGCCTTTTCAAATTCCGTGGGGATAGTCGTCGCTACATTGTGAGCGATGTCCACGAGGCCATCGAGCGCATCGCCGGTCGCGCCGGTGCCCACGCGGATTGTGTCTGCAACGTCATCGAAGCGGGCACCGAGGTCGTACAGGCCTTTTCCGACGGCGGCGACACCGGCGACGATCGCGCCGCCCACGGCGAGAGCGCCCGGCCCGATGGCTGAGAGCTTGCCACCGAGGCCGTCGGCGCTATCGGCGGTTTGCTTGAATCCGCTGATTGCTTCTTTGGCATCGCTAATGATCTTCACGGCGAGGATCGCGGATTTACCGGCCATGCTACGTGTTCTCCTTGTCGAGTAGGTCTAGTGCGATGTCGAGGTGTGCGGGGTCGCCGTCTAGCCAGGTTTCGACGGGTATCCCTGTTCTAATTGCGAGGGCGACGACGGCGCGCGTTAGGCCGTCGGTGTCGTAGGGTCCTCGTCGTCGGACGCTCCGAGGGCGAAGTCAACAACTTCGTTCATCCAGTCATCGAAGTTGTCGGCGGTGGTGAGTCCGAGGCGGCGCACGGCGGCGAAGATCAGGAGGGCGTGCGCTTCGGGGCCGTCCTCCCAGGGAATTTCGTTCGTGCGGGCGATCTTCACGGCCTTGAGGCGATCGGCGGCGTAAATGCGAACGCCGCTGTGGATTGTGCCGTCTGTGGTTTCGAGGTCGAAGGTAAAACGCTTCATGGCTGGGCTTCTTTCATTGTTTCGTCGACGATTTTGTCGACGCTTGCTAGGTATTCTTTGACCCACGTCGGTTCGGTGTCAGACGCAGGTTTCGTGATGTAGTAGCGCGGATAGACGAACGCGCGGTGCTGCGTGCGGGGCGGTTTCGGCTGAGCGTCTTTCGACGGCCACGTCAAGCGTCCCCAGTGAACGGCGAACGCGTAGGGGACGCGCCGCCCGCCCGCCCGAACTGTCGCGGCGGTTTTTGAGGCACCGGGGCGAACCGTTCGGGCGAGCTTGCCGGTCGCGCGCGGCACGGCGCGTAGCGTCGCGGACGTGACGATTTCGGCGGCGCGGCGGTGAGCTTCTTTAAGGTCGGTGAGATCGTCACCGGCCTTCTTGAGGGCGCGGCGCATTTGACGCGCGCCCTCAAGGTGAAAACTCTTGAAGTTGCGCCCACTCACTACGCGGTGGGTTCCAACTTCGGACGGCCGAGCACCGAGAATTCGAAGTCGGTCGTATTGGTCTTTCCCGCGTCGCCGCCGATCTTGACGGGGGCGATCACGCACTGCCCGGTCAGCTTGATATTGCCCGCGCCGGTCTTGGGCGTGAATACGAAGTCGATCGTTTCGCCCGCGTGTGCGTGCGTCCATGCTTCGAGACCCGCCATCGTGAGGGACTGGAAGAACGTCCCGGTAATCTTGCCCTTCCAGTCACCCTCGGGCTGGAAGGTTGAGCCGTCGAGCATGGGCGTTGACTCAGCGCTGGAATAGCCGGGGTCATACTCGGTCTTTGTGGTGTGGGCGGCGAACTCAATTTCAGATCCGGTCTTGCCGAACTTGAGGGATCCGGGTCCGAGAGTCTGTGCGACCTTGAGGGTCTTAGCGGGTTCAGGCATGGTTAGTGTCCTTCTGTGATGAGTGTGAGAGTGTGGGTCAGGAGGTAGGCGGGAGCGGTCGTGGTTTGTGCGCCCTGCCACTGAATCGGGGTCGCGCGCTCAAATTCGACGCGTCCGCGAAGCGCCGTCATGATCGCGTCGATCGCGGCCCATGCGGCTTCGCGGTCGTTGACGGGCGCGCCAATGATCGGGGTTTCGAAGCGCATTTCGATTGCGGCGCGCTCGTCGGATTGCACCGACGGCGGGGCAATGACGACGGTCGGCGTGCCCGCGAGTATGTGCCCGGTCGCGTCCTCGGGGTCGCGGACGACGACGGCGAGGCCCTGCAGGGCCTCGGTCATCATCGCGGCAACGTAGTCGGCGGCTTCTTTGGTCCTCATGCGATCGCCACCCCGAGATAGGGGCGCAGGATCGGGCGCGCGGCAACCATGGGATCACGGTTGATCCGCACGGGCGCGGGCGCGATGTCGCTGTCATCAAAACCGGCAACGCCGTTGCGGGCGCTTCGGCGGTGATAGATGTCGGCGGCGACCTCGCGCGCGGCGATGCGCTTGATTTCCTCGGGAACGCTCGCGTTCCCGATTGCCTGCCTTACCATTTCCTCCGCTTCTTCCACGCACGTTGTTAGGTACGGGTCGGATGCGGGCGCGCCAACGAACGCGGCGAGGTCGGCGTCGCTAATCACAGCGTGTCTGCCATGTGAAGCGGGATGAGTGCGTTCGGGATCTCGTCTGCCATCGCTGCGTACTGGTAGACCGAGAATGTGTTGGTCAGGTCGAGCACGCCCACGTCCTGCAGTGACGCGAGATTCGAGCTGTAGACTCGCAGCGCGTCGGCATTGTAGAACGCTCCGACGATGTTGGTTCCCATTCCGGTCGCGGTCAGGTGCCGGTTGGTGATGACCTTCAGGCCGTCGAGGTCGATGTATCGACCGGACGCGGACACGGTTCCGATCGTGTTGGAACCGGTGTTGCCGGTCACGGTGAGGAGCGGGCGGTCGGACTTGTCGGTCAGGCTCGCAAGGGCGGTGAAAACCTCGCGCTTGACGATCAGGCCGTCACAGCTCATCGCGAGATCTTCGTAACGCTCGGATGCGTCGAGCATCATCGCGAGGATGTCCGCCCATTCCATGTGCTGCGCGTCCTTGTTCGCGCTGATCTTCTTCTCGTTCTGCCCCTTGACGGTCTTTTCGAAGAAAGCGGCGAAGTCAATCGCCAGGCGCTTACCGGCTTCGATGGCCATGCCTCGCAGCGTGAGGTCAAGGACGTTGGTTCGCGCGCGGTCGATGGTCTGGCGCGTGATGACAGAGCCGCCGCCGTAGGTCTTGACGGTCGCGGTTGCGACCTCGGTTTCGACCGAGCCGGTGGGCAGGGCCGCGCCTTCGGCGGTCTGTTCGGTCACGGTCAAGGTGTTCGCCTTGAGGCGCGCGAACTCAAGGACGTTGCCGTCAGCGGGAAGGGCGCCGGTGGAGAACAGACGCATCAGGGGGTTTGCGTTGTCGATGAGGCGAACGAGGTCGCGCACGAAGGTCGGTTCGTTGATTCGTCCGTCGGCGGCGGTCGTGGTGTTCACGGCGCGACCGACGAACGGGGCGAGGGCGTTTCGGGCGGTCTCGTCGCCGTTCACGGCGGCCTGCAGTAGTTCGCCGGCGGATCGCGTTTCGGTGGGCGCGGGCGCGGATGCGGTGCCCGTTGCTTCGAGGAGGGAGAGGCGGCGGGCGAGGTCGGTAGATGCGTCGGCGAGCGTGTCGAGGTCGGCGCGGGTGATCTGGTCGGTCATTGCGGTGTTTCCCTTCGTGGGGTTGTGGGTGGGGGTGGGGATGGTGGCTTCGCGGACGGCGGTAATCTTTGCGGCCTCGTATGCCGGGACGGGCACGAGCGAGATCTCGCGAAGGTCGATTGAGGTTTGCGTTCTCAGGGTCGCGCCGTCCTCCGTCGTCGTGTCGGTGTAGTCGCGTTCAAAGAACCCAATGGATAGGCTCTTGATTGCGCCGTCGCGGGCGAGGGTTGCCGCGTCGCGTCCGAGGGCTGTGTCAGAGACACGGGCTTCGATCATCAGGCCGTCTGTCTGTTCGTTCATCGCTGTGATGACACCGATCGGCTCCGAGTGCCGGTAGAACAGGGCGGGCATTGTGTCGAGATTGATTGCGCCGCGCGCGATCTTCTCGCGGAACCCTGGGATAATTTCGATCTCGGTCTCGTAGGGGACGGCAAGGCCGGTGATCGTTCGTCCGTCGCCGTCGGCGACGGCGCGGATCTCGTAGGACCGTCGGCGCATCTCGGGGCTAGTCATTGGTGGTATCTCCGTTCGGGGTGGGGAGTGGTTCGCGGCCCTCAAGGGCGCGAACTTCGTCGAGGGTCATAAAGCCGGATGAGAGGGCGACGGCGTACGCGTCGTACCGTGATTTCGTGTCGGATCGCAGGAGTCCTTCAAGGTTGAATCTCACGTCCTGCCCGCGCGCGGTCACGTCGGACAGGGCTTCTTCGAGGGGGCGCAGGTAGTACATGAGCGAGAAACGAACGAAGCTGATCCAGTCTTGTTCAACGTTGCTGTAGGTCATCGACCCGCCGGACGGGGCGGCGAGCATCAGCGTTGAGGGGATGCCGAACAGGCGCGCGATTTGCAGGGTGTCGAATTCGCGGGCTTCGAGCCACTGCGCTTCGCGGGGGCTGATCGACAGGGGCGCATAGGTGAAGTTTTTTGGGAGCACCTTCACGCCGGATGGGTTGCGCGACTGATCGACGGGGTTGCCGTCGTCGTCGAGGCCGTTCCACGCGTTTCGGACGCGGACCGCGTCCTCGTAGGATGCCGCGTCAGATGAGAGGATGCCGGTCGGCTGTCCCGTCCCGTCGAACCATTGGGCGGCGAAGTCTCGGGTTTGTCGCGCGCCCTGCAGATCGAGGCGCGCGGCTTGAATCGGTCCCAGGCCGAAGGGCGCGCCGGTGGTTTCGGGTTGCAGGTGGGCGTGCATAACGTCGGCGGCGGATAGCGTCTGCCCTTCGGCTCCGATCACGATCGCGTGCGTGGTTGGATTGACCGTGACCATGACGGCGCGAGGGTCAAGGGGGCGTAGCGCGATCACGTTGCCCGCGCCGTCGCGTTCAATGCGCGCGTAGGCGTTGCCATGAAGGACCATTGCCGACACCATGTGCGTGATCCATTCGGCGCGGCCCATGCGAGGATCGGGGCGGCGCACGAACGCGGGGACAGACGATTGCGGGATGATCGCGCCGCCGCGCTCTACAGTGAGGGGAAGCTGCGAGGCTGCGGAGACAATGACTTGGACGGCGCGGTAGACCGCCGTCATGCTTCGCGGGTCACCGAACGGGGGAAGGCGAACCGGGGCAGTCACGGCGGCGAGCGCCGCGCCCGCGTCCTTAGCGCGGGTGATCCCAAATGCGGCCATGATGCGCGGCGTCCAAGTCATGCGCACATGATGCGCGCCGCGCCGCGAGGGGTGCCAAGTTATCGCCCTTCGGGGTTAGGGCGTGGGCGCTCGGGGTTAGGCGAGTACCCACATAGCTTCGGTGGGGTGATCGACACCGTAGGCGGCGACAGACGCGGCGATCAGTGAGGGAATCGGTGCACTGGACTTGTCACGCGACAGCATGGGCGACCCGTTGGTCTCTTTGGTCACGGCGTTTGCGATCGCCTCGCGTAGGGATCGCGATCCGTCGTGCCGGATCGTCTTGGTTTCTGTGATCGCTGCGAGGAGGTTCCCGTCTGCGATCGCGCGATCGCCGAACCTCATTGTCTGGATACGGTCGCCTAGGTCGTGGCGCTCTTTTAGGTCGGCGGTTACCCGTCGGGTTGGTCCGCCGTCGTCTGCCCATATCCCCATATTCGGATACTCGCGGGCGAGGTCGGCGACGTACGGGGCGAGCCATGCCGCGCCGGGCGCTTGCCGTACAACGCGGATTGCTGTTTTTCCGTCCTCGTCTTTCCACGCGGCGACGACAGCCGCGCACTCACCTAGCGAGCCAACGTCATACGCGATCGCGACATCATCGAGAGACGGGCGGATAGTGGGTTCACCTGCGAGGTGGTCCCAGTCCTCAAGGGGGATAAGCGGATCTTCGGTAGAGATGACAACGTTCATGTACCCACGCATCCACTCGGCATAGGGTAGTGCCGCGTCGGCGGCGAGCGAGTCGGCGGTCTGCGTATTGCCTAGGGCGGGGTGGAAGGCGTACCAGGTCTCTGGGTCGTAGGGGTCGCGCCCTTCGGGCATCGACCATTCGATAAAGCACAGCGCCGGGTCTGACCCGTCGATTCCGCGTTCTATCAGCTCATTCATGAATTCGCTTTTAGCGGTTCCCTTGGTTGAGATCATCCATATTTGCGCTTCTTGCCTAATGGTGACCTGCGAGGGGCCAATAGCGCCGATGAGACCGTCACCGAGATACTTGTCAAACTTCCATATCTCGTCCATCGTGACCAAGTGCGGGTGCCCGCCGTGCACGGCGGATAGGGTCGGCGAGAATCGGCGTAGCTGACTGCCCGTTTCTTTGATCGTCAGTCCTTCGCTGCCCGATGAGTAGCGGGGCGTGATGATCTCGCTTAGGGGCGAGTCGGTCACGGCCTTGATTAGGTCGCGGATGCGCTCGGATGCATCCGCGCCCGTCTGCGCGGTGTATAAGCACGTCGAGCCGGGGCGTAGCAACATGCGGAACACCTGCAGGGGACCGACGAGTGTCGTTTTCCCTGACTGTCGCGGGACGGTCACTAGGACGGTCTTGTACTTGTACGCGCGCACGCGCGAGCCAACAGCGTTTGTCTCCCACCGGTATTGCGTCGCACGGTTAAGGACGAGGCGCTGCCATGGTTGCAGACGTATGCCCATGAGTAGCGCGACCTTCGCGATCTCGCCGCCCTCGTTATGCGGGTACGCCGGATCGGGATCGGGGCAGTGTGCCGGGGCGGGTAGGACGCGAAACGGCTTCGGTAGAGCTGTAGTCACAGGTTCGCCCCTTCGTCGTCCTCGTCGTCGGCTACAACGAGGCTCACGACGGCGGCGAGCTGGGAGCCAGTCGCAGCGCCCGCGACCTCGATCGCCTGATGGAGTCGATCGAGGATGCCCGATAGGGCTTCGTACACCTTCACTCGAGCGTATGCCTTTTCGGCGGGGTCGAGGTTGTCCGCTTCGAGGGCGAGTTGCAGGGCGAGGCCACATTGACCGGCGAGGCTTGTTGCAATACCGGGGGTATTTTCGATCAGACGTACAGTTTTTGCCGTTTCTTCGTATAATCTGCCCGGTTTTAGGACAGGTTCAGGCACCGCGAACAGGGTCGCTGCGCTCATCTTGTTTCCTCCTTTCGGGGCTTTTTTTCTGTGTTTTAGGGGAAAGATCTGGGCACTAAAGCGCGGGGTGGAACGGCGGCTAACCTTTCAGAAAAAGTCACGCGCGGCGCGTCGCGAACCAGTCGCGACCGTCATCGACGAACGTCACGCGCCCCGAGGGCGCTCGGTTCCCCTTCGATGAGTTGCATCGACGATGCGCGAGCCGAAGGTTATCCATCGTTGACGGCCCGCCCTTCGACAGGGGGACGACGTGATCGACGCTTGCGTCTTCCCGTCTCACGTGTAGATGACAGATGCTACAGACCATGCCGTCGCGCTGGTAGATCACGTCCGTGATTCGCTTGCGCTGTTTCCCCGACATCGCACGCCATACGTCATGTGCGACGCTCATCGCCCCGCGCCCTTCGTCTGCATCCGCTGCAGTGCCCAGATGCGCACACCGATGACGGGGTAGGCCACGCGCCGCCCGATCTTCACAAACGGGGGACCGCCCCCCACTGAGCGCAAGGTTTTCAGACTTCCGACGCTCATTTGCAGCTCGTCGGCTAGGGCTTCGGGCGTGTAGAACTCACGCCCGCCCGTAGGGACCGAGACGGCAACGGTCATTGCATCGCTGGTCATCGTTGTTCCCCCTTCGGCGGGGCGGGCGGCGGCGGGTAGGACGCGGCGATCTCGTCCCTCATCTCGCGGGCGATGCTCGCGATCTGCAAAGCCTTGCCCGCGAGCCGGAACTGCGGCGAGCTCATCGAGTAGGGCGATGCGCCGTTAAGCTGCTCGTGCGCTCTCATCGCGGCGGCCTCGATGTCGATCGCAATGTCGGCGACGATCGCGCGTGAGTCAGGCAACGGCCGGTGCATTGATCAGCTCCTTCGCCTTGGCGTCGGTGATGGTGAGGCGCGCCCACTGCCTGGGCGCGGCGTCTGGGTACTCGGCGTGCATGTACTCGACGAAAGCGGGAGGCCAGGAGGCCCCCGTGGCTCCGTGATCTGCTTGTTCTTCCTCTTTGCGCCGCCGCTCGGCGGCGGCCTTCTCGGCCTCGGCGACCCGCTGTTGGCGCATGATCGCTTCGTATTTGCAGGTGTTGCAGCGGTCAGCGGAGCGCTGCCCATGCGAACACTCGGTGGCCAAGTACTTGTAATAGGAAGGCTTGTACTTCATTGTTTCGATCTTCTTTGCTGGGGCGGAATTAACCTCTTCACGGGAGGGGCGAGGGGACGCCGATGCGGCCCCCTCATCCCGAAGGGAAGGAAGGGGAGTACTCATGTCCACATGAGCGTCGATCGGCTTCGGGCGGGCGCTGTTTCGACGAAGGCGATACATCTGAATGCGTGCGCGTGTTGCTGTGTTCCTTGCCTGGTCCTCAGCGTCTGAGGCTCGGCGGAAGGACAGCGTCCATTCGACGAGTGTGCGCTTGATGACCTTGACGACGCCGGCTGTCGGTGCACCAAGACGGATACCGCCGCGATGCCAGATGATGACGCCTGCGTCCTCAAGCCATTGGAGGCATCGTGACGTGTGACGCAGCGAGTAGCCAGCGCGCTTTGACAGCTGCCTTGCCGTCGTTTGCACGACAGCTGATAGGTCAGCGCGCGTGTCGTGAGCGAGCAAAGCGAGGGTGTCGAGAATCGCACGTGAAGCCGCAAATTCGCGCCCGCGCATTGGCCCCCATCCGACGCGCGAGAGAGCAGCGAGAATCGTTGTCAGAGACATGCCAGCGTTGAGGACGCCGCGCGCCCTCGGCGCGGGCACACGCGCCGGTTGGGCGGCGGCATCCTCGGCACGTGGGCCGCTAATCGCAGCGCGAGCGGCGGCAATAAAGTCAGCGCGATCAGCGTCCGACCAGGCTGTGACGGCGTTCATGGCTGCGTTTCCACCATGTACCGGATCGCAACTGTCACATAGCAATGAAGCAGCTTGATTTTCTGGGCGCGATCTTTCGGGCGCATACGCTTAGCGCCGGTGACCTGCATTTTTGCGGCGTCCTCAGCAAGCTGAGTACTAAGTGCTTGCGCTTTGCGCAGGAGCGACCGCACGATAGCGGCGTCCGGTCCGATAATCACTGCTGGCTCCCATTCGCATCACGACGATAAAGCCACACGCCGAACGCAACGAAGGTCGCAAGCGCAGAAGCTATCGCTGCGCGAGGCCACGCGCCGATAGCACATAACACAATTGTCACAAAATAGGTGATCAGCATGGCAATGGCTGCCAAGAACTGAATCCAGTCGATGCGGTACGTCATGATGCATCCTTCTCAAGCGTCGTTGCAGTCAGGGTGATCGGGACGCCGGCGTCGGCAAGCCGATCAACATCATCGAGAGACCAACGGATAGCGCCGCGAAGGCGGGCGGAGACCTGAGATTGATTGACCCCGAGGATTCGCCCAAGCATGGTCTGCGAGATGTGAGATGCATCCATAAAGCACCGAACAGCTTCACTGACTATCAATTGACTCGATGACATACACACATATCTAATGCTTTTTTCATTAGCTCACAACAAGGATTGTCCACTATATAAATGCGCACACATGGTAAGTTAGGGCATTTTCCATTAGCCTAACGACATGAGCACCGCACAAATTGCGAGCGCAAAGCGCTCCACTGGGGACATCGTTGCTGGGAACATTCGCGCCGAAGCGGCGCGGCTCGGATATAGCCAAAGCGCCCTCGGGCGCGCGCTTGGCATGTCGCAGAATCAGATCACGACACGGTGGCGTGGCGTGCACAGATGGCAGCTAGACGAGCTTGACGGGGTCGCAGCTGTGCTTGGAACGTCGGTCGCAAGCCTCGTCACTGAGGCGGATACGCAGAACCCCCACCGGTGGATCGCACCGAGGGGGGCCGCTGCGCGCCCGAAGGGA
>ERZ773046.1135-NODE-1135-length-15719-cov-4.021131_pt1 | contig 15719 bp, 22 predicted proteins | sample MGYA00580634_ERZ773046 | MGnify/ENA primary metagenome ERZ773046 (study PRJEB29015, sample SAMEA2738127) | human oral metagenome | biome: human oral; feature: human-associated habitat; material: saliva | place: China | collected 2159 ... | reverse complement strand
TCATGTGTGCGGTGAACTCCGTACCCAGGGTTCAAATCCCTGACTCTCCGCCATACTGTAAGACAGGGACTGCATTTGCAGTCCTTTTTTGTTTGTCCCTTTTGGGGCTGACCCCATAAACTCATGTGCGTTTTGACCCCATTTTGACCCCATCCCAAAATTTTAGTTTTATTTTTGGCGCATGACTAGATTTTTAAATTACGCAAATTCAGAAATTTTATTCAAGATATCTGCTTCCATTAACTGAGTTACATGCGAATATACGTCCATGGTTGTTTTGAAGGATGAATGGCCAAGTCGGGCTTGAATAGCCTTGTAATTGGCACCAGATTCAAGTAATAGCGTTGCGTGTGTATGCCTCAGGCCGTGGAATGTAAATCCGTCGGGTATACCGGCTTTTTTTGCGTATTTTTGTAGGCGTTTTGATACCCACGACGGGAATAACGGATTCCCGTCTTCAGAGGCAAAGAGGAGTTTTAAATCGTGATTGTATCCAAACGTTGTTTTTTGTCGTTTTTTAACGGCTGTAAGCTGTTCTTTTACAATCGTAAGGGTTTTATTGTCCAGAGCGATGACACGTCTGGAAGCGGCTGTTTTGGTCGTTTGTGTGATGTAGACCTGACGATTGTCATAATGGAGCGTTTGAATAACGGATATGGCTCCGTTATCGACATTCACGTCTTGAGTTCGCAATGCCAAAACCTCTTCGCGCCGGAGTCCCGTCGTTACGGTGACATAAATAAGTCGCCTAAATTCATTATCATCAATGGCAGCCAAAAGGGCACGCACTTGCTCAACAGATAAGGCGATAGATTGCTTGTGCGTTACTTTAGGCTTTTGCACAGAGGCAGCAGGATTGCGATATATAACCCCGTCATTTACGGCAAGCGTTAAAGCGGCCTTCAGGATGATATACATATATTCAACGGAACGGCTTGAGCAAGTGGCCGATTTATTGGCCAAAAACTCCCGGATCATAGCCGGCTGAATCGCAACTAACGCATTAGCCCCTAGGGCGGGGACTAGGTGAAGACGGCATATTCTTTCGTAACTTACGTAAGTAGCTCTGGCAACTCTGGATTTTGCATCTAACAGGTACTCGTCCAGCCACTCAGTCAGCGTAATGGATTCGTCCATATTCGGGGCTTTTTTAAGCGTGATCACGAACTCTTCACGCTTTGAAAGTGCTTCGGCTCTTGTTGCCCCATAAAAATATTTACGTTTTCCATTCAAGGAATACGAAACCTTATAGCGGCCGTCGGCTCGTTTCTTGATTTTAGCCATAAAAAAAATACAGCTCCTTTCTGTAAAGGGCTGTATTATGATATACTGATAGCGTAATCAGCCCGTGAGAAGGTGGATTATATTGCCGTGGTATTGGTAGTACCCGGCACGCCCGTATTCTGTTGGTAGCAGAGTGCGGGCATTTTTTATGTTTGTCCAATAAATATGGAAAATAAAGCGAAAAGGAGCCACCCAGTAGGTAGCCCCTTTGTATAAAAAATAGGAGCAATACCTTTCGATACTGCTCCACTAAAAAAGTAAAACTTTTTTCTCTGTAGCAATATCTTATTATATCTAGTACCAAATGTCAATTAATTTAGATAGAAAATTAAATGTGCTTTTTATCATATCGTTATGTACATAAGTTCTATCACGGAAAAATCTGACTTTTAGGTCTTGTAATTTGCGCGATATATTATCATGAACTCCCGCACTAGGAACAATTTCTTGATGCGTGTATAGTGTGGTTACTATTTGGTATGTCGCAGCTCGGCGCAAATGTTTCTTACGGAATTCTTTCGGGATTTTTAAATGGGATAAAGCTGTTTGTACTTCTGATTTGTGGTGTCTATTTAATTTAGATTGTAGGTTATTGATTAGGCAATTGTTATGAGCACAGGCATTACGTAAGTCTTTTACGACCCTCATTAGATATAGACGTCGATAGAGCTCACTGTCATTTGTTCGCTGTGCACAGAATTCATAGAAATGAAGGTATTGCCCAAAGGATATAATTTCTATAAATACCCATATAGGTATAGGGCATTTTAGGTAGGGATCATTGTCTTTAAAATATTTATTGCATAAGTTGCCACAGTAAAGGCTTTTTTTGTTTTTATTCAAATCTGCAAATAATGTTTCTTTGTGACCCCGGCTTAACTGATCGATATAATCCGTTACTATTCGAGATCCATCAGGCTCATTTTCTTGAATAACCTTTAGTAAGTGTACTTTAGAAAAATGTTCAATACTGATTGCCATTTCTAATAAAATTGTGCGCAGGCGATTATCTATTATTGCCAAGTCAACTAAATCGGCAAAATCTAAATGAATGTATAATCCCGTGCTAGGTTCTTTGGGATAATTCTTTCTAAACGCCCTGAGTTTAAAGTAGTTATTGTTCTCCTCTAAATATTTAATAGCACGGGTTTTACTAAAGTCATTAAATTGAATCCCTTTAGACTCACAGTGTTTTACTTGTTCTTTGGACGTTAAAAATTTGTTACTTGAAATAGTATGCACCCTCCTCTGCTAAACCCCGAAAAATGGTACTTTATGCTAATAAAAATCTCACACAACCCGGCAGTAAAACTCGACGTCTTCAGCGACTTGGGCGGTTAAAGGGGACGGCGAAGTTCAATAACTTTGCCAACAATTGTGACTGGTAGCCGATCGATGTCTTCATTAGAATAAAAGACGGGAAGAAACGATGATACGTTATCGCCGATGAGCGTAATTCCATTGTCTGATTTCTTTATGCGCTTAACCGTGCCCTCATCGCCATTAACCAATACTACGGCGATTTCATTAGATTCAACATCCGGTTGTTGACGAACGACGATTATATCGTTAGCGACAAAGGTAGGTTCCATGCTATCGCCCTTGACTCGTAAGCAGAAAAATTTTCCAGTGCGAGCGAGTTCTGTCGAAATTTCTTCGTATCCAAGAATGTCCTCGACCGCCTCAATTGGAACGCCCGCTATGACATATCCTAAAACGGGAATTTTGATGCCTGAATAGTGAGGCATACTTAGCCGGATTTCCTGATCAGGATCAATGGAGCGCAATAACATGTCTAAGTCCATTTCGAGAGCGTCGGCAATGGACTTTATAGTGTCTATGGACGGTACTATGGGTTTATCTGAGCGAGTGTTTTTACCTCTCTCTATAAGTGATATATAAGCTTTACTGAGGCCACTACGCCGCCCAAATTCTTCCATGCTTAGATCATGTTCTTGACGATATTTTTTTATTATTTCTCCAATAGTTGCCAAATAAAACACCCTTTCTATTGATTTGAATTGTACAACATGATAAACAAAAATGCAATACGTATGTTCAACATTGTTGACAGATGAAGTTTAACATGGTAAACTAAACTCAATCTTGAGGAGGTGAGAACGAATGGGTATTCCTAATAAGCTTAAAAAGGTCAGAGAGCAAGCAGGCCTTACGCAAAGCGAATTGGCAATCAAGGCGAATGTGGCAAGAACATTAATTGTAGGGATAGAGAACGGAACGGTCAGTGTTGTAAGAACGAGCACTTTAACCAAGATTTCCGACGCATTAGGGAAAAAAGTTGTCTCTATTTTTTTTACAGCATAGGTTTAACATGATAAACAAAAACAACCACAACAAAAGGAGGTGAGGGGATGAAGGTTGATGTAGTCCGTCTAAAAACCCTGATTAAAAAAACGGCAAACAAGATGTCGGGCGTTCGTGGTCTGAGTATCGTTGCCGCAACTCACAGACTATGCGTTGCACCTTCCACAGTCAGATAAACGGCGACTGTAGCTTGGCTCAAGGTTGGCTGCAAGAGTGGTTCCTTGAATTAACCCGATTCACATTCAGCAGTCACCTGCTGACGGGGCGTGATATACACCTCCAACGACTTTGGCCATTACAGAATTCTTGGCATTCAACGAATCTACAATAGCGTTTGCCTGTCTAAATGTGTCAAGCCCAGCAACTTTGCGGGCGGTTTCCATTTGCTCTTTGAAGCGATTAGCTACTGCATTTTGTTTTCCCATAAACTCAACAACTTTGCTATACGCATCCACATATGTTATCGTGCCGGCTTTTTATCCGGGACTTCTACAAGTCGCCTTGTAGGTCAGCATATCTCATCATCTTGTTTGCCTGTATCAATTTTAACCTAAATTTCTGACCGTAGTATGAATACGTATAAGAAAATATAGACTTATACGTTTTGCTCAAATCAAACATGAAGAAAGGAGAAACAATGAGAAAGGAGGTCTCACATGGTTCCGTTACAAGACAGAATCACCGTCACAGTGGCAGAGGCGGCCGAGCTTACGGGGATCGGCATTAATCAAATACACGAATGGGTTAATACCGACGATACTTTCCCTGTTTTTTGTATCGGCACCAAGCGGGTCATTGAAGTTCAACTGCTGAGAGAGTGGCTGAAAGAGCGGTGTAAACAACGCATCGGCATGGGAAACACTCGTGTTGCCAGAATCATCAGCAGAAGGAGGCATTGCCAATGATGGACGTTATGGTCAATGCAACATGCGTAATCGTAATAGCTATCATCACATTATTACTGATTAGCAAATTAAAGAGAGGAGATTAAAACATGAAAGCAGAATTACAGGCTCCGCCTGAGTGGATCAGTCGAAGATACTACGAGATACAGGTTACCGAACCGGGGCCGATTGTTGAGGAAGAAGCGGATGACGATTTTAAAGTCACGCTTCGGGAAGGTCTGAAGATTGGCATCGGTGCGGCCGTGGCGTATGTAGTTATCGTCGTAATGATTATCCTACTGTCCTAGGAAAGGAGGTGAGGTTGTATGCAAGATTGCAACTCGTGCCCGGATCGGGATTACTGCATTCCCGACGAGTGCGAGACAATAAAAAAGACGCCGTCCGCTGCAACGGACGACGCCTAAAAGGATCGTTCAATTTAATTATAACACAAGGAGAGAATAAAACATGAAATATGTAAAAGTGTCACATGCCTATAACACCCCCGCTAAGCTTGACGCCACTGACTATCTATTTGACTGGGTGCCTGGTTTTTGGTTCGAGGTTCCCGAGGATATCCTCGAAGAGTTAAAAGACGCCCCGCTCGGTCGGTACGTCGTCGTCAACACTTGTAAAGGTCTGACCGTTGGCCGAATCGTTGATACGGCAAACGACCCCGAGGGCATTGAACAAGTCGACGGCGAAAAGATAAAACCCACACAGCCCGTTGTTGACCTCATCAGCGCTCGATCGTTGAAGACATTCCAACGAGCTCATCAGCGCAAGGCGGACATCAAAGAATGTGAGAGCATAAGCAAGCAAATCGAGGCCCTCAGCAAAAGGCGGAGCGACCTTTTAATCCGATTAACGACGGAAGGGGAGGATCAAAAATGATAAAAATCACATTTGAAGGAACGACTGATGAAGTGTTGAAGGATATTCAGACCTTTAACACTACCATTACGGACGGCGAAAAAGCGCAGTCCGTAACCAAGACAAAAAAAGAGGAAACGGTCGCACCTCCTGCGCCCGCCGCACCTGTAGCGTCGGCACCGGTTACGCCGACAACGGAAGCGGTCGCACCTTCTACGGCTCCCGTTGCCCCGGTCGCGCCCGTGAAGACCTACACACTGCCCGAAATCCAGAAGGCACTACAGCCCCTCATGGACGAAGGACGAATGGCGGAGCTTGTAGGGCTGCTGCAAAAGTTCGGCGTGGCCGACCTGACCAAGCTGCCGGCTGAGCAATACCCTGACTTCATTAACGACCTTAGGGTCTTAGGGGTGAGGCTGTAATGCCCGCCGTACATGCGCTCCTTAGTGCTAGCAGCAGTCATCGATGGCTGCACTGCACCGGTGCGCCGAGATTAGAGGCGACCTTTCCCGACACCACGTCGGAGCATGCGCAGGAGGGAACGCTTGCCCACGAGTTGTGCGAATTAAAGCTCAAGAAGTATCTCACCGTCATGAGTAAGAGTGCCTACACACGGCAGCTGAATAAGATTAAAAAGCATAAACTCTGGCAGGATGAAATGGAACGGACGACAGAGGAGTACGTCGAGTACATCAAAAGTGTTCTCCTTAGTTACGACGTCGCCCCGGCGGCGGTCATTGAAAAGCGGGTAGATTTCAGTTCATACGTGCCTCAGGGCTTCGGAACGGCGGACTGCCTGATTCTGGCGGGTGATACGCTCCACGTAATCGACTATAAGCACGGAAAAGGCGTCCCCGTCGACGCGGACCACAATCCGCAGATGATGTTATACGCGCTCGGAGCCATACACGATTACAGCCTTTTGTACCACTTTACGACCGTTAAAATGACCATCGTGCAGCCCAGACTTACAGGGGTTAGCGAGTTCACCATATCCGCCGATGAACTCCTTCACTGGGGTGACGAGGTTGTACGGCCGAAGGCTCAAGAGGCCTTTGCCGAAACGGGCCATCACTTCGAGGCGGGCGACTGGTGCCGATTCTGCCGAGCTAAGGCGCAGTGCAAAGCCCGCTGTGAAGCAAACACCGCTTTATATTCGCGCGTGACCGAGGACCCCCGGCTCATCTCACGGGCGGAGACTGGCGATTACTTAAGCCGGGGCAAAGACCTTGTCAGATGGTACGAAGACCTGAAAGAGTATGCCCTGTCTCAGTGCCTTCAAGGCGTTGAGATTCCCGGATGGAAGGCTGTTGAAGGCCGCCACACAAGGGCGTTTAAGGACGGCGAAGTCGCTCTGCAAACGCTTATTGACGGCGGCATTGACGAGTCTATTCTGTACGAACGAGTCGTTTTGACACTGGCCAAAATCGAGAAGGCCATCGGCAAGAAGGAGTTTAGCCGCCTTGTTGGCGACCAAATTGTTGAAAATCCGGGCAAGCCCGCACTTGCCCCCGAAGGAGACAAGAGACCTAAAATCACCAATCAGCCGACAGCGGCTCAAGTATTTGATATTCAAAAAGGAGAATAATTATGTCATTCCAAACCAGACCTAATGAAGTGTTACTGCAAAACGTCAGAGTATCGTATGTTCATCTTCTGGAGCCTTACCAGAACCAGAATCAACCGGGGCAGGAGCCGAAGTACTCCTGCATGATTCTTGTGCCGAAGTCCGACACGGCGCAGGTACAGGCATTACAGACCGCCATTGAAGCGACCATTGCCGAAGCGAGAACGAAGCACGGGGCGAAAGTCCCGGCTATGCCCAAGACGCCTATTCACGACGGCGACGGCTACACGCCCGGCGGCAAGGAGTACGGCGAAGAGTGCAAAGGCCATTTTGTTTTTAATGCGTCGCAGGTAGCCAAGTATAAGCCGGAAGTGGTCGACCTTCAAGGTCAACCCCTTACAGAGCCGAGTCAGGTCTATTCGGGCATGTACGTCAACGTCTTAGTTAACTTCTACTTTTACAATAATCAGTCCTCCGGCATTGGTGCTGGACTCGGCCCCGTGCAGAAGGTACGAGACGGCGAACCGTTGGGCGGTGGCGCACCCGCCTCTGCAGCGTCGGTGTTCGGGGCTCCTCAGGGCAGCGCAGCGAACGTCTTCGGCGGTGCGGCTGCCACTCAGCTGGGGGAAGCTCAGGCGATTAACCCGTTAACCGGTCAGCCGATGTAAGCGTGACCGCTATGCGCCATTTAAACATAGATATTGAAACCTATTCCAGTAACGACATCACGGACGGCGTATATAAGTATTCGGAGGCGGAGGACTTTGCGGTCCTCCTCTTCGCCTATGCCTATGACTTCGGAGCCGTGGAGGTCGTCGACCTCACCAAGGGAGACACAATCCCCAATGAGGTATTAAATGACTTACAGGATCCGAGTGTAATCAAGCACGCCTACAACGCACAGTTTGAGATCACATGCCTCAATCGTATCGGCATTACAACTCCTCTTACTCAGTGGCAATGCACTATGATTCACGGAGCCTATCTGGGCTACCCTATGGGCCTTGCCATGCTCGGTAAGGCCTTAGGCCTTCCCTCCGAAAAACTCAAGGACAAGGCGGGCACGGCATTAATTCGCTACTTCAGCGTTCCGTGCAAGCCCACCAAGACGAACGGCGGGCGGACACGCAACCTGCCGCACCACGACTCCGACAAATGGGCGGCGTACATTCGATATAACCGTCAAGACGTAGTCACGGAGATGGAGTGCCTCAAGCGGTTATCAGCGTTCCCCGTGCCGGACGACGTATGGCGGCAGTGGTGGCAAGACCTCGAGGTCAACCGACGAGGCGTTCTTATCGACCGTGACTTGGTCAATGGTGCCCTTGCCATCGACGCCGAAAATTCGGAAATGCTCGTGGCAGAGGCAAAGGAGCTTACGGGCCTTGCTAATCCCAACTCAACGGCCGCCCTGCTCCAGTGGATTAACTCACATGCGGACGTTGACCTGCCGAATCTTACCAAGGACACGGTCGATAAGGCACTAGGCGGAGACCTCAGCCCCGACGTTCGGCGAATGTTGGAGCTTAGAAAAAAATTAGCTAAGTCGTCCGTGTCTAAATACGACAAGATGAAAGAATCCATGGGCGGTGATGACCGCCTCCGCGGAGTGCTCCAGTTTTATGGTGCCAATCGAACGGGCCGATGGGCAGGGCGACTGATCCAAGTGCAGAACCTTCCCCGTAATTACATTGAATCGTTGGACACAGCCCGTGCGCTCGTTAAGAACCGCAATCGGGTAGGCCTTGACATCCTGTACGGCGATGTGTCGGACACATTGTCCCAACTCATCAGAACCGCCATCATCGCCCCGAAGGGCAAAACGCTATGCGTGGCTGACTTCTCCGCCATTGAAGCCCGTGTGATTGCATGGCTCAGCGGCGAAGAGTGGCGGCAGCAGGTATTCGAAGCGAACGGCGATATATATTGTGCTTCTGCCTCTTCCATGTTCCACGTGCCCGTCGTTAAGCACGGCGTCAACGGACATCTTCGGCAGAAGGGCAAGGTGGCAGAGTTGGCATTAGGCTATCAAGGTGGCGTGAACGCCTTAAAGGCCATGGGCGCGCTCAGCATGGGATTAACAGAAGAGGAGCTGCCCGACATCGTGCAACGGTGGCGTGACGCCTCCCCGAGGATTCGGGATTTGTGGTACCAATTTGAGAACGCCGCCGTCTACACCGTGACAACGGGCAACCAGATGAGAGTTGCCCATGGCATAGCGTTCAGGCTTGAAGTCGACCCGATATATGGTTACCGTTATATGACAGTTGAGCTGCCGTCTAAACGTAAGCTGTACTATCCGGGGGCGCACATCAAGCCGAATGCATTCGGCAAGGACGCCGTTCATTTCTACGCTCAATACAACACCTCTTGGACGGAAGACAGCACCTACGGCGGTAAGCTCGTCGAGAACATCACACAGGCCATCGCCCGGGATTGTCTAGCCGTCACGCTCGAACGACTCAAGGAACACGGATTTGACATCATTATGCATATCCATGACGAGATTGTCGCTGAGGTCGACAGCGACGGGGCGGCTGAAACACTGGAGACGGTGAATAAGCTGTTCGCCGAACCCATTGACTGGGCGGAAGGGCTGCACTTATCAGCGGCAGGATTCACCAACGACTATTATATGAAGGATTAGAAACGGCCATATGAATAACGATAAGAAGTTAATAATCAGCATAGGGACGTCGAGGACGTCCAAACAGTGGACGAGAACAGAGATGATGTGGTCGGAGTTCATCGCCCGGCTGCGTCAGCCGCTGCGCACGCAAGAGACCGTGGCGGAATATCACAAGCTGCCCAAGGCCGCACAGGGGCGGCTGAAGGACATCGGCGGCTTTGTCGGCGGTAGCCTGATGGGGCTACAGCGCAAGGCAAGTAATGTTACAGGGCGTGACCTTATCACCCTTGACCTCGACGCCATCGAGCCGGGGCAGACGGACAACGTCGTTCGCACCGTTGATGCTCTGGGCATGGCCTATGTCATCTATTCGACTCGGTCACACACGCCGCACAGGCCCCGTCTTCGTGTCGTGGTGCCGACTGACCGTACCATGACGCCTGATGAGTACGAGCCCATGGCGCGTAAGCTTGCCGAGCTTATCGGCATTGGCATGTGCGACAGTACGACCTTTGAGGCGTCACGCCTTATGTACTGGCCGTCGTGCCCCTCAGACGCTCAATATGTCTTCCATTACGGAGATAAGCCGTTCCTGTCCGTCGACGGGCTCCTTGCCACATACCCCGACTGGCGGGACGTGGCCGCATGGCCGCAAGTCCCCGGCTCTGAGATCGCCGTCCATGTTAAGAAGTTATTAACCAAGCAACAAGATCCCCTTACCAAGCACGGCGTCGTAGGTGCGTTCTGCCGCACTTACGGCATACGGGAAGCCCTTGAGACCTTCCTACCTCAGGCGTATGCCTACGTGGAAGGCTCAACCGACCGGCTGACCTACGTTGAGGGCTCAACGGTAGGCGGGGCGATTATATACGACGACGACAAGTTTTTATACTCACACCACAGCACGGACCCTTGTAGTGGCCAACTGGTGAACGCCTTCGATCTTGTCCGTCTTCACAAGTTCGGACAGGCTGACGAGACGGCCAAAGAGGGCACGCCCGCTCACAAGCTCCCGTCATTCGCACAGATGCAGAAATTCGCCCAAGAGGACGAACGGGTAGCGGTGGAGCTGCAACAGGAACGGGCTAGGCAGTCAGCCTCTAATGTCTTCCAGGACATTATGGAACAAATAGAAGATGGAGAAGCGGAGACCTTCGACGCCGACGCTCTGGCAGACGTTAGCTGGATAAAGGCCGCAGACCTTCGCTGCGACGAAAACGGCAAGCCTAAAAAGACGAGGGATAATATTCTCAAGATTTTAAAATACGATCCCGTACTCAAGGGGCGGATTGCCTTTGACAAATTCGCCAGTCGGTGTATGGCCTTAGGAGCTCTTCCGTGGGCACCTGAGGAGACGGAAAAACGTATCTGGACGGACACCGACGACAGCGGGATTCAGTGGTACATAGAAAACCGTTTCGACATTACGGGCAAGGACAAGGTGCTGGACTGCGTCGTATTGACTGCAGAACAAAACGCCTACAATCCCGTGACAGATTACCTGGACCGCCTCGTCTGGGACGGCGTGAAGCGGCTTGACACTCTCTTCATCGATTATTTAGGAGCAGAGGACAACGCCTACACCCGTGCCGCTTGCCGCAAGACCTTTGTTGCGGCGGTAGCAAGGGCTTATCATCCCGGATGTAAATATGACACCATGCCTGTGTTGGTGGGATTACAGGGAATGGGGAAATCGTCCCTTATCCGCATCATGGGCAAAGAATGGTACGCTGACGGCCTGAACGCCGTCGAAGGTAAGGAAGCGGCGGAGAACATACAGGGGCGTTGGCTTATCGAGGCTGGCGAAATGGCAGGATTCAGCCGGGCCGAAGAGAACGCCGTTAAACAGTTCTTATCGAGGCAAGTTGATAACTTCCGCAAGGCTTACGGGCGAAGGACTCAGGAATACCCCCGTCGCTGTGTGTTCTTCGGAACGACGAATCAGCATGAATTTTTGAAAGACACTACAGGCAACCGCCGTTTCTGGCCTATTCAGGTAGGCGTTATCAAGCCCATAAAAAGCGTATTCCGGGACCTTGAAGGCGAAGTGGACAGTTTATGGGCGGAGGCCGTGGCGTACTTCAGACAGGGCGAGAGCCTCATCATAGAGGACAACGAGGCTGTTTTGGCTTTGGCGAACGAGGCACGGGAAGCCCATAGGGAAGGAAATGCCAAAGCAGGCGTTATTGAGGAATTTTTAAAGCGCAAAATACCCCCTAACTGGAATACGATGAGCGTTGACGCCCGCCGTATGTTCCTGAGGTCAACCACCGTTGACCAGAGTCAGGAGCTGACCTATCGAGACAGAATCTGTGCGGCTGAGGTCTGGTGTGAATGTTTTGACAAGGAGTTGTCATGGATGCGTAAGGCCGATACCCGAGAGTTAAACCAGATTTTAGAGAGTTTAAGCTTTACGCAACGGTTTGAAAAAGTAAAAAAATTTGGCGCATACGGAGCTCAAAGAGGGTTCTGTTTAATACCCCCGAATGAATAAAAACGGGGGTAACATTCCTTGATTTTAGGCCGATTTTCTCAAAAAGAATGTTACCCCTGAATGTTACGAATGTTACAAATGTTACCCCTGAATGTTACCACCTAAAAACCTAGTAAATACCTATATTCAAAGTAATTTTATATCTAAGGTAACATTCTTTTACCCTAATAATAAAAATAAGGTAAATAAAGGATATATAAGGGGTTAAATAGAGTTAATACGCTTTATATAGGAATAGTATAGGGGGCGACGTCACAAATGTTACATTTGCTAATTGAGAATGAGAAAAACGGAGGTCGGAAATGTTAGAAAAACAAATCGAATCAAAATTCGTGAAGCAAATCAAACTGATGGGCGGACGAGCCTATAAGTTCATCTCCCCTGGCAACATCGGTGTGCCTGACCGGATTGTCTTCTGGCCGGACGGCACCATTGAACTGGTGGAGCTTAAAACCCGGACAGGTCGATTGTCGCAAGCACAGCAACGACAAATTGACCGCTTCCAAAAACTGAACTGCCGCGTTCATGTGCTGCACGGCACGGAAGGCGTTGACGCCTATCTTGAGGCGTGCCGACGCACCCGAGGAGTGACTGCGGATGAAGTTTGAACCGCACCCCTATCAACAGTACTGCATTGACCGGGTGGTCAAACAGCCGAATATCGGGCTCTTCCTCGATATGGGATTAGGCAAGAGCGTTATTACCTTGTCGGCCATCCATCAATTAAGATATTCCCAATTCGCCATTAGCAAGGTTCTTGTAATCGCACCTAAAAAGGTTGCGGAGGCGACATGGCAACGGGAGGCGTCCAAATGGGACAATTTAGGGCTTTTGAGGATTTCAACCGTTCTGGGCAGCGCGGCCAAACGAGTGAAGGCGTTGAATACGCCGGCAGACATCTACATCGTCAACCGTGAGAATGTGACATGGTTAGTCGACTACTACCGGAACGACTGGCCGTTTGACATGGTCGTGGTGGACGAATCGAGTTCCTTCAAGAACCATCGGGCGAAGCGGTTCAAGTCGTTGGCCGCTATGCACAACCATATCAAGCGTATGGTGCTACTGACAGGCACACCCGCCCCGAATGGACTTATTGACTTGTGGGCCCAGGTTTATTTGCTTGATCAGGGACAAGCATTAGGTCGAACGTTCACGGCCTTCCGGGAGTATTATTTTGACCCCGACCAGAGAGGGCGGGACATGATCTACAGCTACAAACCGAAAGACAATACCGAAGGCGACATTATGCGGGCCATATCCGGATTATGCGTATCGATGAAGGCGAAGGACTACTTAGACCTTCCGCCTATCACCTACAACACCGTCCCCGTTGCACTGGACGCCAAAGCACAGAAGGCCTATGACATTATGGAAGCCCAATCGGTGTTGGAGTTAATTGAAAAGGGCGAAGAAATTACCGCCATGAGTGCGGCGGCGCTGTCAACAAAATTGCAGCAGCTTGCTAACGGGGCGGTGTACGATGAAGCCCGCAGCGTTCATGAGATTCACAGTTGTAAGCTTGAGGCCTTCACCGAGTTAATCGAAGGATTGAACGGCAAGCCGGCGTTAGTATTCTACAACTTCCGGCATGACTGCGACCGCATAAAAAAAGCACTTGCCAAATTCAAGCTTAGAGTCAAGGAGTTGAAGGGTGCAGCCGAAGAGAAGGAGTGGAACGAAGGAAAGATTGACGTACTCTTGGCACACCCCGCCTCAACAGCTTACGGGCTTAACCTGCAAGAAGGCGGCAATCATGTTATCTGGTTCGGCCTTAACTGGAGCTTAGAACTCTATCAGCAGGCCAACAAGCGGCTTCACCGACAAGGTCAAAGCGAGAAGGTTTTCGTTCACCATCTCATCTCCGTAGGCACACGAGACGAGGATATTTTAGAAGCCTTGAATCGTAAGGACGAAGCACAGGAATATGTGCTGACGAGTCTCAAGGCTCGAATCGATAAATACCGAAAGGAGAAAAAGTAAATGGATAAAGTGCAAAAGAAACTGGTGCAAGGGGTGTTCAAGTTATGGGAATCAGCACAAGCCGATGAGAGCTTGAAGTTCTATAATCAAGAGTTTCCGGATATCGGATATGTGGCGGCAACACCTCATGTGTTAATACGGGTGCCGCTTGGTTGCCCGCAACCGTTTCAGCCGTCTCGTGAAGACGTTCGTATCCGTAAAGGCATGCTGGATTTGATTACCGGCGATAAAGCTGAGATGGCGTTTGACACTGGCGAGACCAAGACCGTTAATCGCAACACTGTCGTAAAGAAGATTGCACACGGCACGGAAGGCAGTGCCGTGTTTGTGGCCAAAGCGATGTGGTCATACGTACCGTCGTCGGTTAAGTATATCGATGTCTATGATAATCGGGTTGTGCGGGTGTATGTAGTTGGCGAAGAACTTCCCGTAGTTTTAATTGCCCGTTTCCAGGAAAGAGGCGTTAAATAATGACGACGATATCAAGAAGCCCTATAAACGGACAGATAGAATCAACGGACGAGATTAAAAGCCCGAACCATTACACCTGGCGTGGTAAGGAGTGCGAAGAGATTATAGGGGATATTACGCAAGGTGCAGAAGGCAAGGAAGCGTACTATCTCGGGGCTGTCGTGAAGTACTTATACCGATATCCCAAGAAGGGGACACCGCTTAAGGACTTACAGAAGGCAAAGCAGTACATTGATATGCTGGTTAAGCTGAAGGAGGAGTCGTAATGATGAGCGAGGTAACGACTAAGCTATTATGTATAATGCTTGACTTGTCGGAGGTAAAGAGCCTGTTATGCGTTTATGACGGTATGGAGCGGGTAGAACAAGCGCTTATCGCGATTGAGGATGCTGAGTGCAAGCTTGATGACGCTTACTACTACATCGATGATTAGGGGTAAAAAATGAAGATTCTTGATGTATGCTGCGGCGGCAGGCTGTTCTACTTCGAGCCGGATTCGCCCTTAGTAACATTTATGGACACCCGAAAAGGCGAGGTAGAGTTTTCGCCGGGGCGCACAATTAATATCGAGCCGGACGTCGTTGGAGATTTTAGACGTATTCCGTTCAACGCCGAGGCGTACGATATGGTTGTATTCGATCCGCCGCATTTAATATACGCCGGTAATAATTCGTGGCTGGCCAAGAAGTATGGGACATTGAGCAAAGATACGTGGAAGAGCGATATTCGTACAGGCTTCTCTGAATGCTTTAGAGTCTTGAAACCGGATGGCATACTGGTGTTTAAGTGGAATACGGATCAGATACCGTTACGAGATGTGTTGAGCTTAGCGATTCACAAACCGCTTTTTGGTGATAAACGCGGTAAAACGTATTGGATTATATTCGTGAAGGAGTGAATAAAATGTTGAGTAAACTCGCAATAGGTGCGATCCTTGTGGGTGTTGCAGTGGCGACGGCCGCAGCCGGGGTATTGATTTATGCGACTTTGCCGATAGAGATGCTTATGATATTTGTTGGACTTATGTTGGCGATCGTAGGATGGCTGACGTGGTTGTTTTTCGGCGGCTTTTAGGAAGGAGAAAAATGACGGCGAAAGAATACCTTGAGTACGTTCGTAGCTTAGATATTCGCTTGAGGACGGAAAAAGACAGAATCGCACAACTCAGGCGAGACATATGTAGCCTTCAAGCACTGGACTACGCCAAAG